>Ga0066903_100002190_pt1 | contig 15057 bp, 10 predicted proteins | sample PanSoiMetaGPlot1_FD_67491 | JGI IMG/M metagenome (GOLD analysis project Ga0066903, IMG submission 67491) | Tropical forest soil microbial communities from Panama analyzed to predict greenhouse gas emissions - Panama Soil - Plot 1 (version 2) | ecosystem: Environmental > Terrestrial > Soil >...
TGGGATCCGGCGGGCGATCAGAAGTGGTCGGTCACCGGCAGCTTCGCGAAGTACGTCTCCGCGATCGCCAACAGCATCGCCGACTCGTCGTCTCCGGCGGGGAACCCGCAGACGCTGCAGTTCATCTACCGCGGGCCGAACATCAACGGGGCCGGCGCGATTCAAACCCAGACGCCCGATGCCATCGCGGCGGTCTTCGCGTGGTTCAACGCGAACGGCGGCCCGAACCTGCCGCTGAACGGCGCGCCGACCATTCCCGGTGTGTCGCCGCAGATCCAGGGCTCGCTCGATTCGCCGAACAACCTCGAGTATGCCGCGGGGGTGAATCGCCAGTTCGGCGCGAAGGCGGCGCTGCGGGCGGACTACGTGTTCCGCGATTTCCGCGACTTCTACGTGACGGTCCTCAACACTTCGACGGGTCGCGCGCAGGACTCCGCCGGCAGGGTGTACGACCTCGGGCTGGTTGAGAACTCGAACGATGTGAAGCGGCGCTATCAGGGGGTCACCGCGCAGGGTACGTATCGCTTCACCCCGCGCGTCGACGTCGGCGCCACCTACACGCTCTCGAATGCGTGGGGCAGCGTCGAAGGGGAGAACGTCAACAGCGGTCCGATCACGGCCACCGCGTTTTCGTATCCGGAGTACAAGCAGGCGTCGTGGAACTATCCGGAGGGTGATCTTTCCGTGGATCAGCGCCACCGCACGCGGCTGTGGATCAACTACGGCGTGCCGAGAGTGAACGGGCTTACGATCAGCGCGCTCCAGACGGTGACGAGCGGCGCGCCGTACGGAGCTGTCGGCACGATTGCGACGCAGCCGTTCGTCGCAAATCCAGGGTATCTGACGCCGCCGAGCCCGACCGGCACCAACTACTACTTCACCTCGCGCGACGCGTATCGCACCGACGGCGAGCGCCGCACCGATCTCGCCGCCAACTACACCTTCAAGGTCGCAGCCGCGCGCAACACGCAGTTTTTTGCGCAGCTGCAGATTCTGAACCTCTTCAATCAGTTCCAGCTGTGCGGCTGCGGTGGCACGGTGTTCCAGAACGGTGGAGCCGTCACGCAGACGCGCATCGATCAGACCGTGCTGACCAACTCGACGAACTCGGCGACCTACGCGCTCTTCAACCCGTTCACGACGACACCGGTGCAGGGCACGAACTGGGCGCTCGGTCCGAACTTCGGCACGGCGCTGAACCGCTTCGCATACACGACGCCTCGGGAACTTCGAATCTCGTTCGGCGTTCGCTTCTAGCCGGGCCCGGCGAGTCGGGCGGGTCTGTCTGGCCCGCCCGACCTACCCGGCCTGCCCGACCTGCCCGACCTGCCCGCCCTTCCTCATCACCCACACGATCACGCCGACGAAAACGGCGGCAACCGCGAGAAATGTCGCGGCGAAGAGCAGGAGCGTCGTGTAGAGGATCGACTGCGGATCCATTCGCGCTTCGATGACGACCGGAACGCCGCGCAGCCGATCGGACAGCGGCTGCTCCCACGACAGGATGTTGCCGCGGCTCTCGACGCCGCGTGTGTTGTGATAGCGAATTCTGCTCGGCAGGTGCAGCCGGAACGCCACGAGCTCGCGGCCGTTCCACCCCGTTTCCGCGGGCGCCTGCCCCGCCGGCGAACCGACGGTCTGCTTGTAGACGTACAGGTCGCCGTCGCGGCCGAACTGATACGTCGACCAGGCGAACGGCGCAGTCTCGGCCAGCCTGCGGATGTCGTCCACCTCGATGCGCACGTGCGCGAACCTGCGGCCGCCGCGGCGCGACTGGTTCACGCGTGTGACGTGCGCGTCGGAGCCCGAGAAGAAGGCGCGGACAGCGGCGGCCTCGAAGCGCGCGCCCGGGCTCGCGTCGAACGACGCACCGCGCAGCGCGTCCAGCGCCGACAGCGAGCCGTTCACGTAGACCGTCGCAGTGCCGTCGAGCGACAGATAGATCTCTTCGTCGTACTCGTACTGCCGGAAGAGCGTCGTATTGCACGCGGCGCCAAGAACGAGAAGCGCGCACAACACGCCGGGCACGCAGAGCCTGTAGCGCACGATCGAAATGATATAGTAAAAATTTGTGCTCTATCTGATCGACGGCAGCTCGCAGATGTACCGCGCGTATCACGCGCCGGTGCGTACGGCGGACGGCGGGCTGCTGCGAAACGCGCAGGGCGCGCCCACCAACGCCGTCTACATTTTCGTCACGATGCTCCGCAAGCTCCTCAGCGAGCATCGGCCGCCGTACATCGCCGCGTCGTTCGACATCCCGGGACGCACGTTTCGCGACGACCTCGTCGCCGACTACAAAGCGAATCGCGCGCCGATGCCCGATGAGCTCGCGCAGCAGATCCCGATGGTGCATGCCGCGTGTCAGGCGCTGGGCGTGCCGATCCTCACCTCGGAGCGGTACGAAGCCGACGACGTGATCGGCACGCTGGCCGAAAAGGCGGCGGCGGCCGGCTTCGAGGTGGCGATCGTGACCGGCGACAAGGACTTCTATCAGCTCGTCCGCAACGGCATCAAAGTGTTCAACCCGAAGGAGGAAGGCACTTGGTACGACGCGGAGGGCGTACAAGAAAAGTTCGGCGTGCCGCCGGAGCTGGTGGTCGACGTGCTCGCCCTGATGGGCGACACGATCGACAACATCAAGGGCGTCCCCGGCATCGGCGAAAAGGGCGCGCGCGAGCTGATCGTGCAGTACGGATCGCTCGACAACCTGATCGCGCACGCCGCGGAGGTCAAGAACAAGCGCTACCGGGAAGGGCTGCTCGCGAACATCGAGAACGCTCGCCAGAGCCGGGAGCTCGCGCGCATTCGAACCGACGTTCCGGTAGAGTTCGATCCGGAGGCGGTGCGGTTTCGCGGCGGCTCGCGCGAGCGCAGCTTCCAGATTTTCAACGAGCTCGGCTTTCGTGCGTTCGCGAAAGAGTACGCCCCCACCGCCGGCACGATCGAGAAGAACTACCGCACCGTCACGACCGAAGAAGAGCTGCACCAGCTGGCCGCGCGGCTAAAGGCCGCCGGCCGCTTCGCGCTGCGGGTGCTGCCCGATCGGCCGACCGCCATGCGCGCGTCGATCGTCGGCATCGCCTTCTCGACCGCGCCGCGCGACGCCGACTACGTGCCGGTCGGTCACCGATCGCTGCACAGCTCGCCGTCGCTCCCGCTGGCGACGGTGATCGACGCCCTGCGGCCGATGCTCGAAGACGAGACGGTCAAGAAGGCCGGCCACGATCTGAAATTCGACGCCGTCGTCCTGGCGCGGCACGCGGTCACGCTCCGCGGCCTCGAAACCGACACGATGCTGGCGAGCTTCCTGATCGATTCGAGCCGTTCGGAGCATCGCCTCGAGGATTTGGCGCTCGAGCACACGAGCTACAAGGCGCTCGGCGAGGAAGACGTCTGCGGTCGGGGGGTGAAGGCGCTGTCGCTGGCCGATGTGCCCGTGGAAGCGGCGCTCGACTACGCAGGCGAGCGCGCCGATCTCGTGGGCCAGCTCGCGCCCCGCTTCAGGGAGCTGCTCGATCGCGAGCAGCTGCGGGAGGTCTACGAGACGATCGAGCACCCGCTGATTCCGGTGCTCGTCGCGATGGAGCGGGCCGGCGTTCGCGTCGACGGCCCGGCGCTCGCGGCGCAGTCGCAGAAAATCGAGCAGGAGCTCGCCCAGCGCACCGCGCGCATTTTCGAGATGGCCGGCGGCGAGTTCAACATCAACTCGCCCAAGCAGCTCGCCGAGATCCTCTTCGACCGGATGCAGCTGCCCGTGCTGAAACGTACCGGCGCGTCACGTGCGCCGTCGACGGCCGTCGAAGTGCTCGAAGAGTTGGCGCTCGCGCACGATCTCCCCCGACACATTCTCGAGTGGCGCGCGCTGATGAAGCTGAAGGGCACGTACATCGACGCCCTGCCGCAGCTCGTGAATCCCGACACCGGCCGCGTCCACACGTGCCTGAACCAGGCGGGCGCCGCGACGGGCCGCCTCAGCAGCAGCGATCCGAACCTGCAGAACATCCCGATCAAGACGCCGCTCGGCCGCGAAATCCGCGGCGCGTTCATCGCCGATCCCGGCCACGTTCTGATCTCCGCCGACTACTCCCAGATCGAGTTCCGCGTGCTCGCGCACATGTCGGACGACCCGGTGCTCGTCGACGCGTTCCGGGAGGGCGCCGATTTTCACGAGCGGACGGCGCTGAAGATCTTCGGCAAGGACAGCGGCCGCGACCCCCATCAGCTGAGGAGCATCGCGAAGATGGTCAACTACGCGCTGCTCTACGGAAAGAGCGCGTTCACGCTGTCGAAGGACATCGGCGTCACGCAGCAGGCCGCGCAGGAGTTCATCGACGCCTACTTCGCCGGCTTCCCGCGCGTCCGCGCGTTCATCGATCGCACGCTCGCCGACGCGCGGGTCACCGGCGTCGTGAAGACGATGTACGGGCGGCGGAGGCTGGTGCCGGAGCTGAACAGCCGGAACGGCCAGATTCGGATGGCCGCCGAGCGGGTCGCCGTCAACATGCCGATTCAGGGAACGGCCGCAGACATCATGAAGCGCGCGATGATCGACGTGCACGCCGCGCTCCGGCCGCATCAGGACGCGCGCATGATCCTCACGGTCCACGACGAGCTGCTGTTCGAGGTGCCGCAATCGCGCGCGGACGAAATCTCGGACGTCGTGCGCGACGCGATGCAGGGTGCCGCCGCGCTCAACGTGCCGCTGACGGTCGATATCGGCGTCGGGGAGAACTGGCGGGAGGCCAAGGAGTGATCGTCACCGTTTCCACTTCTCCTTGAATTGCTCCCACTGGGCGCGCAGGGCGTCGGGCGACTGCGCGGTCGCCTTCGCGCGATCGGGCACGATCCCGCGCAGCACCAGGCGGTCGAGATCCTCGCGCAGCGCGGCGCCGCCCTCGCTCGCGAGCGGCGATCGCACCCACGCGGCCTGCGCCGCATCCCACGCGGCCTGCACGTCGCCCTGCGCCCGCGCGGCGGCCGCCAGCCAGTACGATGCGGCGCCGCTGCCCGGGTGCGACGAGAGTTCGCCTTCCATCCGGTTTCTGATCCGCTGATAAACGGCCTGGCGATCGATGTCGGGCCTCGGACGCGCCTCGCGGTCGACCGCGCTCGCCCACCAGTCGAGGACGCGCTCGCGCGCGTCCAGTGCCAGCAGCTCGCGGCTCTGCAGCACCGAGTCGAACACCGCCGCCGCGGCGCCGAACGCGCCGTCGAAGAACAGCGTCTCGCCGAGCCCGACCACGTATTCGGTGCGCTCGCGCGACGCGAGGCGCTGCGGGTCGAGGCGCCGCAGCCTGTCGCGCGCGTTGGTCAGATCGTCGCCGGCCGAGCTCAAGCGGTAGCGCTCGAGGAAGGCTCGGGCCGCGACGAGATCCGCGGCGTCGGCGCGCGCCGGCGTCGAGCGCGCCTGTTCGGCGGCGGCGATTGCTTCGTCGAACCGCTGGCTGTTGTACAGCTGACGCGCGCGGGCGAGCGGATCGTCGGCCGCGGGCGCGGAAACGGCCGCTAAAGATACCAGCGCCGCCGACAGTGCCAGACGGAGCATCCCCGCGATCGTAGCACACCGAATTTGCGGACTGGTACAATGCGACCCGATGGTCGAGCCGAGGATCGTGCCGCGCGAGGAGCACCGCCTCTCGCGAAAGGACATCGATCCCGACGCGCTGAAAGTACTGTATCGGCTGCGCCAGTTCGATCACACCGCGTATCTGGTCGGCGGCAGCGTTCGCGATCTGCTGCTCGGGCGCCGGCCGAAAGATTTCGACATCGGCACATCTGCACATCCCTACCAGGTCAAGAGGCTCTTCCGCAACTGCTGGATCATCGGCCGCCGGTTTCGCCTCGCGCACGTGAAGTTCGGGCAGAAGGTGATCGAGGTCGCGACGTTCCGACGACAGGTCGAGCCTGGAGAAGAGGTCGTGGCCGACGGCGTCCCCGCTCCGGATCCGACGACGCCCGAGGGCGAGCATCTCATCCACCGCGACAATACGTTCGGCACGCCGGAAGAGGATGCGTTCCGTCGCGACTTCACGATCAACGCGCTCTTCTACGACATCGCGACGTTCGCGGTGATCGACTACGTCGGCGGCCTCGAGGATCTGCGCGCGGGCGTGGTGCGATCAATCGGCGATCCGGACGTGCGGCTGCGCGAGGATCCGGTCCGCATGCTGCGCGCGATCGCGCTGGCCGCCCGCCTCGGCTTCACAATCGAGCCGACGCTCCTCGCCGCGATCCGCACGCACCGGCGCGACATCGCCAAGAGCTCGATGCCCCGGCTGCTCGAGGAGTACTACAAGATCCTGCGCGCGGGCTCTTCAGAGCGCGCGTTCCGGAGCCTGGCGGAGGTCGGTCTGCTCGAGGCAATCTCGGCGGAACTGCACCTGGGGGCGTCGGACCCGCTCTGGAAATCGCTCGCCGCGCTCGACGCGTACCGTCGGCAGTTCGACTCGACGCCCGACACGCTGACCAACGCCGTCCTGCTCGGCAGCCTGCTGATTCCGCTGGGGATTTCGTTGCATCCGCCGCGGGGTCCGAGCGGTGCCGGAGGCGTGCCGGAAGCGCACCGCAGCGGTGCCGAGGGGGTGCCAGGAACCGATCGAAAGCCGCGGCGGCCGCCGATTCCGAGGCTTGGCGATTTGCCTCTCGCGCGGCGCGATGTCGAACAGCTACGGCAGATTGTCGGCCTGCAGCGGCGGCTCAAGGATGAGACGGCGAGCCCGCGCGCCAGGCGCGCGTTCGCGCACCGCGGCGTCTTTCGCGACGCGCTGACGTGGCTCGAGATCCACGGAGACTCGCCCGAACTGACCGCGCACTGGAAACAGGTCGCCGCGGAACGTTCAGGCCCCGAGGGCGCCGCCGAGGTCCAACCATCAGCGCCGGACGATCAGCAGGGACAGTTCAGACCGAGACGCCGCCGACGCAGACGGCGTCGCCGCTTCCACGGGCCAACGCAGCACTAGAGAAATTACGCGGCCACTTCGCCGATCGTTTTGTACGGTTTCGCGAGCCGCAGGAGGATAAGCAGCTTGATGATCGGCCAGGCGGGATCGATTTCGCTCGCGCGGAAGCTGAACTTCGGGCTCCGCGGATAGCCGTGATGGTTGTTGTGCAACCCTTCGCCGCCGGTCAGCAGCGCGAGGAAGCGGATGTTGGTCGCCGTGTTGTCGAAGTTCCTGTAGCCGACGTGGTGGCAGAGACCGTTGATTGACGACGAGAGGACGAAGACGTACATCGCGGCGTGGACGGCGGCCGCCAACAGCGCCCACAACACGCCGGCCGGACCCATCGCGAGGCCCATCACCACGCATAACGCCGCCGTGCCGACGCCGAGGCCGACGATGCCGCGATTGAAGACGTGGAGATCCCACCAGCCTTCCTTGATGTCGCGGGCGTACCGCGCGACGACGTCGGTGTTCTTGACCTCGCGAATGTAGTAGTACACGTTGCCGAGCTGCACCTTCCAGAAGCCGAGCAGCGCCGGACTGTGCGGGTCGCCTTCCTCGTCGGTGAACGCGTGATGCTTGCGGTGGACGGCCACCCATTCCTTCGTCAGGATCCCCGTTGTCAGCCACAGGACGAACTTGAACGTCCACTCGACCCACGGCCGCATGACGAGGGCTTTGTGCGTCGCCGTGCGATGGAGAAAGATCGTCGTGCTGAAGACGGCGACCTGAATCAGGATCGCGGCGACCACAAGAGACAGAACGAGCGGGCCGATCACCATGCACCCTTCCCGAAAAAGGTTGACCAGTGGAAAACAAACGATAATAACACACTTATCCGTGAGTTCGCTCGAACTCACGCATGAACGCCACGAGCGCGTCGACACCCTCTTCCGGGAACGCGTTGTAGATCGATGCACGCATCCCGCCCACCGAGCGGTGTCCCTTCAGGCCGTCGAGACCCGCCGCAGTGGATGCCTTTACGAACTGCTTTTCGAGCTCCTCGCTCGCGAGCCGGAACGTGACGTTCATCAGCGAACGGCACTCCTTGTGGGCCGTGCCGCGGTAGAAGCCGGTCTTGTCGATTTCTGCGTACAATTTCGCAGCTTTGCTCTCGTTGATCGCGCCGATCTTCGCGAGGCCGCCCTGCGCGATGAGCCACTTCATCACGAGGCCGACGGCATACACGCCGAACGCCGGCGGCGTGTTGTAGAGCGACGTGTTCTCCGCGTGCACCGCATAGTTCAGCATCGTCGGCAGCGATTTCTGCGAACGCTGAAGCATGTCGTCGCGGACGATCACGATCGTCACGCCGGCCGGCCCCATGTTTTTCTGCGCGCCGGCGTAGACGAGCGCGTGCTTCGGCACGTCGATCGGACGGCTGAACATGTCGGATGACGTGTCGCTGACGAGCGGAACCTCGCCGACCGACGGCAGTGTCTTGTACTCGGTGCCCTCGATCGTGTTGTTCGACGTCATGTGGACGTACGCCGCGGCCGAGGTCAGCTTCAGCTCGTCCTGCCGCGGCACGCGGGAATAGTTCTCGTCCTTGGTCGTCGCCGCCACATTAACGGCGCCGACTTTCTTGGCTTCCTTGATGGCCTTTTCGGCCCACGAGCCGGAGTCGATGTAGTCGGCAGTCGAGCCGGCGCTCAACAGGTTCATCGGCACCATCGAGAACTGCATGCTGGCGCCGCCCTGCAAGAACAACACCTTGTAGTTGGACGGGATGCCTGCAAGCGCGCGAATGTCCGCTTCCGCCTGCGCGAGGATCGATTCGAACGCGGTCGAGCGATGGCTGATCTCGAGAATCGACATGCCGACGCCAGGCAGCGCGACGAGATCCCGCTGGATTTCCTCGAGCACCGGCATCGGCATGACGGCGGGGCCCGCGGAAAAGTTGTGGACACGATGCACGGTCGTCTTCATATCGTCACCAGATGGAGATCGAGGATGTCCTGGTTGCCGTCCTGAATCTGTTTCAGCAGCGCCTCGGGCGGAGCGCCGTCGAGATTGATGCGCGCGACCGCCGCGTGCGCGCCGTCGAAGATCACGTTCTCGGTCTCCTGCACGTTGATGTTGCCCGCGCGCAGACGGTCGAACACGTGCGCGAGCACTCCGGGGCAATCGCGGTGCCGGACGACGAGCATGTGCGTGGCCGGCGTCCGCTTCGCGAGGTTCACGACGTTCGGCACCTTGCCGGTGTCCTTGTACGACGTGATGATGCGCACGGTCTCCGCGGCGATGGCCTCCTGCGCCTGATCGGTCGACGCGCCGATGTGATGAGTGCCGTACACGTTCTTCAACAAGACGATCGCGTCCGCGAACGCGCCGGTTGCATCCTTCGGCTCGGACGCGAACACGTCGAGGCCGACGCGTAGGTCGCGCTCGCGAATCGCCCGTTCGAGCGCCGCCTGATCGATCACCTCCGCGCGCGCGGTGTTGATGAAATACGAGCCCGGCTTCAGGCGGTCCAGAACGGCGGCGTTCACCAGCCCCCTTGTCTCGGCGGTGAGCGCGAGGTGCACGCTGAGCACGTCGCTCTTCTCGGCAACCTCGGCCGGCGATCTCGCCAGCGTCATCGGAAACGGCGTGTGCTCGACCTTCTCGTTCGCGCTCGCGAAGCGACGGCTCCAGACGACGATCGGCATGCCGAACGCGTTGGCGCGCCAGGCCATCTCCTGGCCGATGTTGCCGTAGCCGAGCAGGCCGAGGGTTCTGCCGAACAGCCCGCGGGCCTTCGAGTACTCCTTCTTGTTCCAGGCGCCGGCGCGCAGCTCCGCGACGTTGTCGGGAATGCGCCGGTCTAGCGCGAGGAGCAGCGCGAACGCGAGCTCGGCCACCGCAATCGCGTTCTTGCCCGGACAGTTCGAGACGTAGATGCCGCGCTTCGACGCCGTCGCCACGTCGATCGTGTTGTAGCCCGCGCCCGCGCGGACGACGAGCGCCAGCGCGCCGGCTTCGAGCATGGGCGCCGTCACGGTCGTGCTTCGGACGACGAGGACGTCAGCCGCCGTCTCGCGAATCGCCGCCGTCAGCCCGTCGTCCTTCAGATCCGGCTGATAGACGACGTCGCAGCCGGCAGCCTTGAGGCCGTCGAGGCCCGACTTCTCGAACTTGTCGGCGACCAGGACTTTCATAGCCGTGTCGATTGTCCCGCGTGGCTCATATCACGTGGATAAGCAACCCGTCGCGAAGCTTGGGCTCGAACCACGTGGACTTCGGCGGCATGATGGCGCCCGCGTCCGAGACCGCCATCAGGTCGGCCACGCTGACCGGATACATCGAGAAGGCGACCGCCGCTCTGCCCGAGTTGACGAGCTGCTCGAGCGCCTGCGTGCCGCGCGCGCCGCCGACGAAGTCGATGCGTTTGTCCGTGCGAATGTCCGCAATCTTCAACACCGGCGCCAGCAGTGCGTCCTGCAGCACGCTGACGTCCAGCGATCCGATCGGATCCGACGTTCGCGTGCGCGCGCGCAAGATCTGCCACGCGCCGCCGACATACATCGCGATCTCGCCGCGCTTCAGGGGCGACGGGGCGCCGGGCGCCACCTCGAACCTGTCGCCGACGGCCTTCACGAACGCGTCGGGTGACAGGCCGCCGAGATCTTTCACGACGCGGTTGTACGGAAGGATCTGCACCTGGTCGTGCGGAAACGCGACGGCCAGCATCGTCGAGGCGTCAGCGCCGTCGCCGAGCGATGTGCCGCGCAGGCCGCGCTCGCACATCTCGGCGCGCGCGCGCGCTGCGCTCGCGGCCCGGTGGTGGCCGTCGGCGATGTAGAGCGCGGGAATGCGCCGAAAGGCGGCGACCAGCGCGTCGCGGGCCGCGCCGCCGACGGGCCAGATCGCGTGGCGCACGAGGTCGGACGCTTCGAAATCGATGAGCGGCCGATCGGCTGTGACGCGGGCGGCCAGCCCGTTTACGTCGGCCGCGGCGCGATACGTGAGAAACACCGGACCGGTCTGCGCACCCAGCGCGAGCATGTGGCGCGTGCGGTCGTCTTCCTTGTCGCGACGCGTGCGTTCGTGCTTCCTGATGACGTCGCGGTCGTACTCGTCGATTGAAAAGCAGCCGGCCAGCCCCGTCTGCACGTGCGCGCCCATCGTCAGACGGTAGAAATAGAGGCTCGGCTCGTCCTCGACGACGAACGACGATTGACGGAGCGACTGGAAGTTTTTCGCGGCGCGCCCGTAGACGGCCGGGCTGTACGGGTCGCTGCCGTTCGGGAGCTCCAGCTCCGCGCGCGACACGCGAAGAAAGCTCAAGGGGTTGCCGTCCGCCAGCGCGCGCGCTTCCTCGGTGCTGACCACGTCGTAGGGGACTGCGGCGATTTTCGCCGCGTCACCCGGTCGCGGGCGCAGCGCACGGAAGGGGTAGAGCGTCGCCATGGGGCTCAAATTATACCGGAGCACTCTGAAGCACTTGGAGGATCGGCGGGGCGGCGTCGAACGGTGCGCACGTGATGGGGTTGATGAAGACGCCGTTCTTTTTCAACCGCCTCGTCCACACGCGACCGACACAACGACAAGAGGCCCACAGAGCATTCGCACGACAGACCGGGACGTGTCAGCCGGAAGAGCCTCGACGGACCGCAATGCGTGGCGCTCTCGCGTACAGGACACTGGTCGTTTCTGATACAGTCCGGAACGGAGGCTCGCCGTTCATGCAGTACCGCCGCACTCTTACTCTGACCGCCGTCATTGCCGTCCTCGTCGGCCTGCCGCTCGCGGCCGACTGGCCGGCGACGGAAAAGCTCGATCTGGACGCCATTTATCGCATCAAAGAGGAAGGGCTTCAACGATCGCACGTGATGGAAATCGAGAGCTGGCTCACCGATGTGTACGGTCCGCGGCTCACCGGGTCGCCCAACATCAGGGAAGCCGCCGACTGGGCGCAGAAGACGATGAAAGACTGGGGTCTCGCGAACGTGCACGTCGAGACGTGGCCGTTCGGCCGCGGCTGGCAGAACCAGCTCTTTCTCGCGACCGCGATGACACCGCGGGCGTATCCGCTCATCGGGTATCCGAAAGCGTGGACGCCCGGCACCGATGGCCTGAAGACGGGCGAAGCCGTGCTGGCCGTGATCGCCAGCGACAAGGACTTCGACACCTTCCGCGGCAGGCTGCGCGGGAAGTTCGTGCTCACGGCGCCGATGCGCGATGTGCCGGCGCACTTCGACGCGCCTGGTCACCGCTACACCGACGCCGAGCTCACCGAGCTGTCGATGCAGCCGGCGGCGGGACGCGGGCGCGGACGCGGGAACTTCGGCGCCGATCAGGCGTTCGCGCGCAAGCGGACTCAGTTTTGGCTCGACGAAGGCGTGGCGGCCGTGATCGACTTCAGCCGGGGTGACGGCGGCACCGTGTTCGTGCAGAGCGGCGGCTCACGCGACCCGAAGGATCCGCCGTCGCCGCCGCAGGTCACGATCGCCGTCGAGCAGTACGGCCGAATCGTGCGCACGCTCGAGAAGAAGATGCCGGTCACGCTCTCGATGAACATCGAGAACAGGTTCTACGACTCCGATCTCGACGCCTTCAACGTCATCGCCGAGATTCCCGGCAGCGACAAGGCCGACGAGGTCGTCATGGTCGGCGCGCACTTCGATTCATGGCACACGGGGACGGGCGCGACCGACAACGCGGCCGGATCGGCCGTGATGATGGAAGCGATGCGGATTCTGAAGACGACCGGCGTGAGGCTGCGGCGCAGCGTCCGCATCGGCTTGTGGGGCGGTGAGGAGCAGGGCCTGCTCGGCTCGAGGGCATACGTCAAGGCGCACTTTGGCGATCCGGCGACGATGGTGCTGAAGCCGGAGCATGAGAAGCTGGACGGCTACTTCAACGTCGACAACGGCACCGGTCTGATTCGCGGCGTCTACCTGCAGGGCAACGAAGCCGTTGCGCCGATCTTCCAGCAGTGGATGGAGCCCTTCAAGAACATGGGCATGACGGCGCTCACGATCCGCAACACGGGCGGGACCGACCATCTGTCGTACGAAGCGGTCGGGCTCCCGGGGTTCCAGTTCATTCAGGACGAAGTGGAGTACGACTCGCGCACGCACCACTCGAACATGGACGTGTACGAGCGCATCCAGCCGAACGACATGATGCGCAACGCCGTGATCGTCGCCTCGTTCGTGTACAACACGGCGAACCGCGACGACAAGCTGCCGCGCAAGCCGCTGCCGAAGCCGCAGGTCGCTCCCGGGCGCGGAACGAGCCAGCCGTAAAGGCTCGGCCCTTCCGTACGTGGTGTCCGCCTTTAGGCGGACCCGGTCCGGCGATAGCCGGACGCCACGACTCCAGCGCGACGGCTTCAGCCGAGCGTTACGCGCGTGCGTACCTCTGCGCCCACGCGCGCAGCTGACCCTTGCGCTCGCGGGCGTCGGCGTGCTCGTCCATGTGATCGACCGGCCAGGGAAGCTTGTAGGTCCAGTTGCGATCGCCGACGGTTGCCGGCTCGTTGATGCGGTCGCGCCAGCCGAACGCATCCTGGATCGGCAGCAGCAGGAGATCCGATCCCGACGCGAACAGCGCCTCGAGGAACACATCGCGCACCTTCGTGTCGTACGGCGCGTGCAGGAGATCTGCGCCGTTGGCCAGACGCTGTAGCAGCACGAGGTCGACGACCTTGCGGCGCTCGTCCTCCGACGCCTTCTCCCACCAGACGACGAGCGGTTCGGTGTCGTGGGTGCCGGAGGTCGCGACCGACACGCGCGGGTACTCGAGCGGGTCGCGGAACGGCTGCCCCTCGGTATGCCAGTGCCGCTCCCATCGGAACACGCGATAGCCGGGGACGCCGAGGCGCGTCAGCGACGCGCGCACCGAGTCGGGCACGATGCCGAGGTCTTCGGCGATGATCTCGGCGCCGGCGCTGCGGAACAGATCCATGAGCCGCTCGCCCTGCGCCAGCTGCGCCGGCTCGTCGCGCGGCGTGAAGAATCCCTCGCCGCCGTGCTTCATCTTGCCGTACGTGCGATAGAAGCCGACCAGGTGATCGATGCGGTAGCCGTCGAAGAGGTCGGCGCTGCGACGCGAGCGCTCGCGCAGCCAGTGGTAGTGCTCGCGCGCCATGACGTCCCAGTTGTAAAGCGGCATGCCCCAGTCCTGACCCGTCGCGCTGAACGCGTCGGGCGGCGCGCCCACCGACACGTCGAGCCGAAACTGATGCTGGCGCGCCCACACGTCGGCGCTGTCGCCGTCGACCATGAACGGCAGATCGCCGAACAGCTGGACGCCGTTCGCGTGCGCCCGGGCGCGCGCGTCGATCCACTGCGTACCGGCGATCCACTGCAGGTACTGCTGAAAGAGCACTTCGTCGGCCAGCTCGCGGCGGGCGCGATCGATCGCCGCCGGCTCGCGGCGCTGCAGCTCCCCGGGCCACTCGGTCCACGGCCGCTCCTGTTCGCGGGCGTGCAGGGCGCGGAACAGGCTGTAGTCCTCGATCCACCACGCCTGCTCGCTCACGTACGCGCGCAGCGAGCGGCCGCGCTCCGTGTCGCGCCGCCACTCCACCTCGGCGAATCGACCGAACGCCGACCGCAGCCACGCGATCTTCACCCGCCGGATCCTCTCGTGCTGGATCCGCGGCGACGCGCGAACCTCGACGAGCGTCTCGCGGTCGGCCGGCGACAGCGCGCCCTCGCCGCCGAGCGCCTCGAACTCGGCGACCCACGGGAGGTGAATGAAGATCGGATCGATCGCCATCGCGCTGATGGCGGAGTACGGCGACTGCTGGCCGGGCGCCATCTCGTTGAGCGGCAGCAGCTGCAGGACCCGGAGGCCGGCCGAAGCGAGCCACCCGGTGATCGGCTCGACGTCCGCGATGTCGCCGATGCCCCAGCTCGCGCTCGACGTGCACGAGAAGAGCGGAACGAGCACACCCGCACGGCGCCGGCTGGTCGCGGCACTCATCGGCGCTCCGCGCTCACATCGAAGTCATGCAACACCCGCTGCACGCCGCTCGTGAACGAATCGGACGCCGGCAGCAGGCTCACGACGAGAAACGACTCGCGCGGAAAATCGAAGAAGTAGCCGGGGTGCGTCAGCACGCCGTCCTCCACCAGAAGACGGACGACACGATCCTCCTCGGACAAAATCGACGGCACCT
>Ga0066903_100002191_pt1 | contig 15054 bp, 16 predicted proteins | sample PanSoiMetaGPlot1_FD_67491 | JGI IMG/M metagenome (GOLD analysis project Ga0066903, IMG submission 67491) | Tropical forest soil microbial communities from Panama analyzed to predict greenhouse gas emissions - Panama Soil - Plot 1 (version 2) | ecosystem: Environmental > Terrestrial > Soil >...
AGATAGTCGGCAGCGTCGCGGTCGTCTTCAATGATCAGAAGCCGCATGACCGCCCGGCCCATTCCATAGGCGCTCTCCCGCTGGGTGGGACTGAGTCGCTCGAACGTAGCAATCACGACACTAGCCGATATGCGATTCGGTTCAACCGGGCGTCCCCCTCATGGGAATAGACGCGAGGGGCGGCGGGGTGAGCCCGCCGCCCCTCGACTAACCCCGTCCCGGCGGGGGCGACGGAGGCCGGGAGGAGGTATCGGTGGGGACGGACACTTACGCGCCCGTCCCCCTGGTTCGTTCCACCGGCGGGGGCGACGGATGCCGGTAGGACGCCCCATTCGGATCAGGCTCTTCCGAGCCTTAAAGCGACGAATTTCGTTCCTTCGCCAGACTTCACGCGGATCAGCACCGTGCGCTTGCCTTCGCGCTGCGCATTGCCGATGGAGGCACGAATGTCGGCCGGGGAAGCAACCTTGCGGCCCGCAACCTCGAGAATCACATCGCCTGCCTTGAAGCCGTGCTCGGCGGCAACGCCATCGGGCTCGACCTGGGTCACGACCACGCCCTCGCTGCCGCTGCCTGCGACCTCGGTGGCCGGGGCCAGCGTGAGGCCGAGCCGCGGCAACGCGAGACCGCTTTGCTCACGGCTCTCGGGCGTCGCGCGAGCCTCACGCTCGTTGGGAAGCTCGCCGAGCGTCACCGAGATGGTCTTTTCCTGACCTTTCTGCAGTACCGTCAGGCGCACGGTCGTACCGGGCGACATCGCGCCAATCTGGCGTGCGAGATCACGCGCATCGCGAACCGGCGTACCATTCACGGCGGTGATCACGTCACCCGCCTGGATGCCGGCCTTGACTGCCGGACCATTGGACTGCGGCTCGGCAACCAGCGCACCCTGAGCGCCTTTCAGCCCGAGGCTGTCGGCAATGTCAGCGGTCACCGGCTGAATCTGCACACCAATCCAGCCACGGCTCACGGCACCCTTGTCCTTGAGCTGGTTGATAACGCTCTTCACCGTTTCGGCCGGGATCGCGAAGGCAATGCCGACCGACCCGCCGGACGGTGAATAGATCGCAGTGTTCACGCCAATCACGCCGCCATCGACATCGAAAGTGGGACCGCCGGAGTTGCCGCGGTTCACCGGCGCGTCGATCTGGATGAAGTCGTCATAGGGGCCAGCGCCGATGTCACGCCCGCGCGCCGATACGATGCCAGCGGTCACGGTGCCGCCGAGCCCGAACGGGTTGCCTACCGCCAGCACCCAGTCGCCGATGCGCGGCGGCTTTTCGGCAAACCGCACATGGGGGAAGTCGTCGCGGCCATCGACCTTGATCAGCGCAACGTCGGTGCGCGGATCGGTACCGATGACCTTGGCGCTGTAAGTCTTGCCGTCGTCGGTGCCCACTTCAACCGTCTCGGCCTTGTCGACCACGTGGTTGTTGGTGACCGCATAACCGTCGGCAGAAATGAAGAAGCCTGAGCCCTGGCCGGTCACGAGATTGCGGCCGGGCGGCTGCCGCCGCAGATCATCCGGAAGGCCCGGGATGTTAGGAACGCCGCTGTCGGGCGACCGGCGGAAGAAACGATCCATCGGTGAGCCTGGCGTGGTGCGCGGGGTCGGGAGAGCGTCAAAGCCCATCAACCGAGGTCCGCCGTCCATCTTGACGCGAACCGAGATCACGGCCGGCTTGACCTGCTCAACGATGTCGGCGAAGCCGACCGGCCGCTGCACATTCTGCGCGTAGGCGACACTACTGCTCAGCGCCGGAAGCTTGAGCGATGGAGCGATTTCGGGAACCGACAGAAACCCCACAACGCCAAGGCCCGCTACCCCTGCTAGCAGACCCAGGTGACGTGGAGACAGCAAACGAAACTTTCGAGCGGGAGTGTCGCTCATTGGCTGGTCTCCATGCTTCTTGGTTCGATGCCCCCCGGGCATCATTTGTGGCAGATTGAAACGCTTTGCATTACCGCGTCCTGGCCGCAGCATTAAGAATTTGTAATATTCACGCCTCGATTCTTTATTTATTTTCAATACATTAGCGGAATCCGCGATTGCCGCGCCGCCACGCGAGGCGCGTAGGCTCCACATGGACAAGGATTGACGAAATGAGTACGCGGACACGCAGGCGATCGCCTGCTGTGCGCCGATCAGCTTTCCGATTTCAGCAGTTCGGCAAGGCGCGCCTGCTCCGCCGCCGTGAGATCGCCGCCCTCGGGCTTCACCTCTTCGTCGGGGCCACGCCGGTTGCGCCGCCGCGCAACGAAGAAGAGCGCCAGCGCACCTCCGCAGAGCAACGCGGGCGGACCGAACCACAACAGCGCCGTGTGCAGCGACAAGCGCGGCTTGAGCAGCACGAACTCGCCATAACGCGCGACCAGGAAATCGATCACCTGGCGATCACTATCGCCGTCCTTGAGGCGTTCCCGCACAAGGAGCCGCAAATCGCGCGCGAGCGGCGCATCCGAATCGTCGATCGACTGATTCTGACAGACCATGCAACGCAACTCCTTCGAGAGTGCGCGGGCGCGGCCCTCAAGGGCCGGATCGGTGAGGATCTCGTCGGGCTGCACGGCAAGCGCAGCACGCGGCGCTGTCAGCAACGTCAATGCGATCAAGAACACATAGGCGATACGCATGGAGGCAAAACGCATGTAGACGAAACGCATGTAGACGAAACGCATGGGCTTTACTCCGCCGGCTGCAGCACAGCCTTGCTCCTGGCCGGCTTCGGCGCCCCAATGCGCAACCGCCGGTCCGAGAGTGAGAGCCCCCCACCAATCACCATCACCACCGCGCCCAGCCAGATCAGCAGCACCAGCGGCTTGTGATAGAGCCGCACCGCAATCGAGCCATCCGGATTGGCCTCGCCGAGCGAAAGATAGATCTGACCGACGCCGCGCGTCATCAGCGCCGATTCCGTCGTGCCACTGCCGCGCGATGGAAAGCTGCGCTTGGACGGCTCCATGGTGCCGATCACTTCGCCGCCGCGCCGCACCGTGAAGCGCGCCGCAACCTCGCTGTAGTTGGGGCCGCGACGCTCGACGATATCGTCAAAGTGCAGATCGTAGCGGCGGATCGAGATCGTCTGCCCCGGCTTGAGCTCGGCGATGCGCTCAGTGCCAAGCTGCGTCTCGCCAACAATGCCGAGCAGTGTGACACCGAGGCCAATATGGGCCAGCGCCGTACCCCAGGCCGAGCGCGGCAATCCGCGCGCACGCGCAAACGCGGTGCCAAGTGGCACTTTCAGAAACGCCGTGCGCTCGATGAGATCGGTCACGGCGCCCGTGATCACGAAGATCGCAAGCCCGAAGGCAAACGGCACCAGCACTGGACCGCCACCTTCGACCGCAAACGTCACCACGATGCCGATCACGCCCAAAGCCGCCGCACCGAGCAGCCGCTGCGTGACGCCCAAGAGATCACCGCGCTTCCAAGCGAGCAACGGCCCGAATGGCACCGCCACAAGTAGCACCGCAAACAGCGGGCCGAAGGTCATGTTGAAGAACGGCGCACCGACTGAAATCTTCTGGCCGGTCAAAGCTTCGAGCGCGAGCGGATAAAGCGTGCCGAAGAAGACTGCGGCGCAGGCGACCAGCAGCAGGAGATTGTTGAAGATCAGCGCGCCTTCTCGCGAGATCGGCGCAAACAACCCGCCTTGCTTCAACAGCGGCGCGCGCCAGGCAAACAGCGTAAGCCCGCCGCCAATGAACAACGTGAGGATCATCAGGATGAACACGCCGCGTGCCGGGTCGGACGCAAAGGCGTGCACCGAGGTCAGGACGCCTGAGCGTACCAGGAAGGTGCCGACCAGCGACAGCGAGAAGGCAAGGATCGCGAGCAGGATGGTCCAGACCTTGAGCGCGTTGCGCTTCTCCATCACGACCGCGGAGTGCAGCAGCGCCGTGCCGGCGATCCACGGCATCAGCGACGCATTCTCAACCGGGTCCCAAAACCACCAGCCGCCCCAGCCGAGCGTGTAATAGGCCCAGTATGAACCCATCGCGATGCCGGCGGTGAGAAACATCCAGGCGAGCAGCGTCCACGGCCGCACCCAGCGCGCCCAGGCGGCGTCGATCTTGCCTTCGATCAGCGCGGCGATCGCGAATGAGAACGAGATCGAGAAGCCGACATAGCCGAAGTACAAGAGCGGCGGATGAATCGCGAGGCCGGGATCCTGCAGAATTGGATTGAGATCGCGGCCTTCCATCGGCGCGGGGCTCATCCGCAGGAATGGATTCGAAGTCGTCAGGATGAACAGATAGAACGCGAACGCAACCCAGGACTGGACCGCCAGCACATTGGCCTTGAGCTTGGCCGGCAGGTTGGTGCCAAAGAGCGCCACCAGCGCGCCGAACACGCTGAGGATCAGGACCCACAACAGCATCGAGCCTTCGTGGTTCCCCCACACACCGGTGATCTTGTAGATCAAGGGCTTTGCGGAGTGAGAATTCTCGAACACGTTGGTGACGGAAAAATCCGACGTGACATAGCAGGCGACCAGCGCACCAAAGGCCAGCGCCACGAACAGAAACTGCGCGACCGCGGCCGCTCCGGCAACCGACATCAAGATGGGATCGTTCTGGCGCGCACCGTAAATCGGTACGACGGCCTGAACGAGCGCCAGCCCGAGCGCCAGCACCAGCGCATAGTGACCCAGCTCAGCAATCACGACAGCTAGTCCTCATTGCATCCTCGCTCATTGCGTCCTGCCCTGCGGTTCAGTGGCGGCACTCTTGCCGCCGTCCTCCTTCCAATGCCCCTGCTTCTTGAGCGCGTCGGCGACTTCCTTGGGCATGTACTTCTCGTCGTGCTTGGCCAACACGCTGTCGGCCTTGAACGTGCCGGCACCGTCGAGCGTACCTTCGGTCACGACACCCTGGCCTTCGCGGAAGAGATCAGGCAGCAGGCCTTGATAGGCGACCCGAATGGAATTTTTGCCGTCGGTCACCTCGAAGCGGACCTGCATGTTGTCGCCACGCTGGACGCTGCCTTCCTTAACGAGACCGCCAAGCCTGAGGCGGGAACCAGTGGCGATATGCTTCTCAGCGACGTCGGTGGGTGAGTTGAAGAAAACAATCGCGTCCTTGAGCGCGGTCAGCACAAGGGCGACCGCGACCGCAAGCACCGTCAGGGCGGAGCCGATCAGAACCAGACGTCGCTTCTTGCGAGTCATCGTGATATTTCCTCACCCTTCGAGACCCAAGCCCTTCACGAGCTCGTCGATCTTGCGGAGCTTTTCCGGCTCGCTGGCGAGCGCGCGGCGCGCATCGCCGACGGCAGCCAATGCCTTGTCGCGATCACCAAGCACCATATAGGAGCGAACGAGCCGCAGCCATCCCTCAAGATCCGATCCATCGCGCTGCAGGCGATCCGCCAGCCGCGTCACCATGGTCTGCACCATGGCGATCTGCTGGTCCGGCGCAAGCCGCGACGCCGCTGCCACGTCGTCCGCACTTGGACCCGCGCCTGCGCCCGGAGCGCCAGAGACCCGTGTGACCTCCTGGCGAATGAACTCGGCCCAGGGCGCATCCGCCGGCGCGCCCGCCAGCATGGCGCGCCAAATCTCCACAGCGGCCGCCGGCTGGCCGTCCTGCTCGGCCGCAACGCCGAGGAAGTACCGCGCCTTGATGTTCCCGCCATCGAGCTCGACGGCGCGCGCAAATGACTTCCTGGCTTCCGGCGTGAGCCTGCCATCACTCGCCGCCACCAGCGCCTCACCGAGCCCGGCCTGCCGCTCCGAGGTCTCGCCGTTGAGCGCCAGGGCGTTGCGGCGCGCCTTAATGGCATCTTCGACCCGGCCAAGCCGCAGATAGACCGGCGCAATCACTTCCCAGCCACGACCATCGTTCGGATTACGCGCAAGATGGCCCTCGACCTGCGCAATCATCCCGTCGATCGACTGACCAGGATCGCGCGACGCCAGCGGCTGACCAGGCAGCGTCGGCGATCCGAGCGTCAAGTAGGTCCCTGCGCTGCCGAACGACACGACGAGCAGCGCTGCAAGAGCGACCGCGCGCCGGTGCGATCCCGGCGCCGGCATGGTTCCCGCTTGGGCTGCCTCCGCGTCGGCTGCGGCGAGCAACCGGCGCGAGACCTCGACCTGCGCGGCCTCCGCCTCGTTGTCGCCTATCCGACCCGCGGCGTGGTCGCGCCGGACCTCCTCCAGCTGGTCACGATAGACGGCAAGATCGCTCCCGGACCGCAAAGTACGGGCCTGCCGCGTCAGCGGCCAGGCAATCGCGGCCATTGCCGTCCCCGTCATCAGGGCAAGCGTGAACCAGAGCATCATGGCGTCAATTTCATCGGCCTGAATCCGGCATTCCGGTGGCGGCAGGGCCGTTTGCCGCACGCTGACCCGGGTTGCCCGATCATAACGGCGTTACATCATGGCTGTCAGCTACCCGCAACGGGACCAAGCGCCTCACGGGGGAATTGCAGCACGCATGGTTTACGCGGCCGTGCAAGATTTTCAGGCCTTGTTTTCAACCCTTAGCGGCAACCGCCTTGCGCTCAGCGTCGCGTTGATTGGCCGCATTGGCGGCCACCTCGGCGGCCTTGGCCAGCACCGCTGCGTAGTCGGGCCCGAAAACCTTGGCGCAAAACCTCACCGCAGCATCGACCTGCGATTGCAGGAACCGCCGCTCCCTCTCGGCGGCCTGGCGCAAACTGTCGAGCAGCGATTGCGTGGCGGTTTCAAGATAGTGCTGCAATTCGCTAAAGGTCCGCATCGTCATTTCATTGATTGCCAGCTCGCGGGCGTACAGCCGGCACACCCCGACAAGCTCCACAGCGGTTTCGGCTTCAGTGACATCATCGGCATCGAGCACGGAACTGCGGGGAACTTCGCCGAGCGGGCGCAGCCGCAGCAGACGGCGGACTTTGCCCGATGCAGACTCGACCTGGTTCTTGAGCACCTTGGACACGTCGGCGCGGATGGCGGTGAGCCGCCGCGCCCAGGGTGAATCGCCTGAGAGATCCAGCTCCGTGCGCAACCCGCGCGCGCAGTCGTGAATCGTCTTGATCAATGTCGGCGCACCAGTGGTCGCGCCGCGCTTGAGCTCTGCTTTGAGAGCACTCACGGCCTGCTCGGTCTCGGACAAGACGATCGTGACCGCGACGGCATAGGCCGAACCAGCAATGCGGATAGCATCGTCAGTCTCCGCAGCCTTCACACCGAGCCGGATCAGCTGCCACGGCGCCGCAAGGCGCCCCATCGTCAGGACCAGCGCATACGGCAAGATATCGGGCCGCGAGCCGACCGTGCGATCGAGCAAGGACTTCACGTTGTCGAGCTGAATATCCGCGAGATTGCGGATGTGCGCCGGCAGGCTTTTTTCGACCTGGGTAAAGATATCAGCACCCGAAAGAATTATGAGCAAGCCGCGCGCATCATCGAGCGCATTCTGGGTGCCGATCTGTCCAATCAGCCGTCGGCGAGCGCGCTCGTCAGTCTTCGTACTGGCGAGGACCGCCTCCATTTCTGCCACCACACGATCGCGGAAACCGCGGGCGAGTTGCTCGCAGGTCGCTGGATCGGCGTGCGCGGCTTCAGCGTTGTAGGTCTTCGCCTCGGCCGGCACCAGGTCGCGACAAATCCACGACCACATCGGCGAGAGCACCGCCCGTGCGATGCGGCCGGGGCGCTTGTGCGCCGCATCGTCATTGACCAGGAATGGCTCGAGCACCGCGAAGAATGCGCGGGTCGGATCTCCTGCCCGGCTCGCCGGTTGGCCGGATTCGCGCAGCGCGCCGCGAACCTCCTCGAGCAGCCCTTCCGGGAACTGGTCGCCGCGCGCGACAGCGCGCTCAAGCTCAAGAGCAAGCAGCGACAAGGCCCCCCGGGGCAGCTCTCGGAGGTAGGTTCGCAGTCGTTCAGGCAACCCCGCCATCGCGCACCCGCGCGGATTGAGAAGGCACTCAGCCTCTCTACATAGTTTCGGGGGCCTTAAGGAGTGGTTATGAGCGGCTCAGGCGTACTACCAGCGCCGGAAATAACGGTACCGAGGGCCGAAATAGATCCGGGGGCCATAGAAGTAAGGCCCGTAATACGGCTCGGGATAGACGGCCACCACACGCGGCCCCACCGGACCAGCCCGCTGGTCGAGGTTGGTTGCAATCATGTAGCCGACGCGTCCGTGCCAATTCGCCGTGCACCACTCACCCGAACATCCGGTGACCTCGACCACGCTGCCGCCTGGAACCACGGCGACTACCCCAAAAGTCGTCCCCGGTCCTTGCCGCAGGTTGGTGTTTGAAGCGACCCGCGCCGGAGAGGCCGACGCCGCAGCAGCGGAAAATCCCAGCAACAATGTAGCAAGCCCAGCCAGCCCACACAGCCTCCGCGCTGATGTCATCACAAATCTCCCCCTTAGTTGGCCGTCTTCGGCAGCTTTAGGTGACCGCAATCCAGCTGCCATCGGAATTGCGGCAGGCAGTGCCGCGTGTGACCTGCGGCTTGTCATCGATGTATACGGTGTGGGTGTATTGCCGGCACGTCATTGCGTTGCGTTGATAGGCGGGACCCGGAACGACCGTCCCATGGCGGCCTGAATCGTCGTTACGCCAGCCCACGGGCGCACCGGACGCGCCTGACTCGAGGGCCCGTATCTGCGCCTCATAGGCGCGCGTGCGATCCTCATCATCGAGCGCCGCACCAATCCGGTTTCCGATCAAACCGCCGATCGCCGCGCCCGCAACAGTGCTCGCCACGCGGCCAGCACCACGCCCGAACTGGGAGCCGATGGCCGCGCCGCCCACAACGCCCACCAGCGTGCCTGTGTTCTCATTCGGGCCCGCGCCTGTCACAGGATTCCCCGCGCAGGCCCCCATCACCAATCCGGTGAGTGCAACACACCCGGCATGCCGCAACGTCATCGCAACCCTCATCCCCGCTATTCTCTTTTACTCCTGAGGCGAACTTGCGGTGACGATTGGGGCGAAACTCTGGCTCCGCACTTTACCGCCCAAACCAAAGGTAAACCGGATGAATGAAAAAACGCTCAAGCGCAAAACGCTCAAGCACCCGGCAGCACCAACTCGGCGCGCAGTCCTCCGATCGGGGCCGTCCCCAACGTGAGACCTCCACCATAGAGGTTGGCGAGCTCCACCACGATGGAGAGCCCCAGCCCTGTGCCCGGCTTGGCCTCGTCGAGTCGTCGGCCGCGGCGGCCGACCTGCTCGCGTTGCTGGGGCGACAGACCGGGACCATCGTCGTCCACGATGATGCGGACAATGCGCCGCTCGCTGTAGACTTCGGGCCGCTCCACGAATGTCTCCAACGCCACACGCGACTGGGCCCATTTGCAGGCATTATCGACCAAGTTGCCGACCATCTCTTCAAGGTCCTGCTTCTCACCACGGAAGCGTGCGTCCTCGGGCGCATCAAGCATGATGGAGATGCCACGGTCGTGGTGGATCTTCTCCATCATGCGCACCAGCGCCGACACCACCGGCCGCACCTCTGTAACCGTGCCCACCACCGCCACCCGTGCGGCAAGCCGCGCACGCTCGAGGTGATGGGTGACCTGGTCTCGCATGATGTCGGTCTGCTCGCGAATCTTGGAGGCCAGCGCGTTCTCGGGATTGGCCGTCGCCTCATTCATCATCACTGACAACGGCGTCTTGAGCGCATGGGCCAAGTTGCCGACGTGCGTGCGGGCACGGGTGACAATCTCACGATTGGCCTCGATCAGCGCGTTGGTGTCGCGCGCCAGCGCTGCAACCTCGATCGGGAAGCTGCCATCGAGCCGTTCGGCCGCACCCGAGCGGATTGCCGCAAGGCCGGCCGAAATGCGCTTGAGCGGGGCGAGCCCGAAGCGGACCTGAAAGGTCGTGATCAACAGGAACATAATACCAATAGTAGCAAACGTGGTGCCCAGCGCCCGATCGAACCCACGAGTCTCGTCGTCGATCTCCACGGCATCGCCGGCAACCGCCACCAGGAACCGTCCTTCGTCGCCGAGATCGATGGTGCGCTCGACGAGGCGCAGCATCTGCTCTTCCGGGCCCTGCACATAACCCTGGCGGGCGCCAGCAGCACTTGCCGCTGAGGAGGCATCGTCGAGGTGCGGCAGGGTCGAATCCCACAGCGAGCGCGACGAGCGCACCTCGGCTCGCGCAGTGTCGAGCCTAGTCACCTGCCAGTACCAGCCTGAGAGGGGCAGCTCGAACAGCGGCTCACCGAGCGACTGCGGGAAGCGCTCGCCGGCCTCGTCGGGCGTCGCGACGTCGGCGACCAGCGTGCGCAGATAGACGTTGAGGCGGCGATCGAACGCACGCTCGACGGCTGCACGATAAAGCGAGGACAGCACAATGCCGGCGACAACCAGCATCACGACGGTCCAGGCCGCCGCCGAAAAGAACAGTCGTAGCGCAAGCGAGCTAGCGCGCATCGGGCAATGTGAGCAGGTAACCGAGGCCCCGTACCGTTTGGATCACGTCGACGCCGAGCTTCTTGCGAATCCGTCCGACGAAGACCTCGATGGTGTTGGAGTCGCGATCGAAATCCTGATCGTAAAGGTGCTCGACCAGCTCCGTGCGCGACACCACGCGGCCGGTGTGATGCATGAGATAGGCGAGCAGCCGATACTCATGTGAGGTGAGCTTGACCGGATTGCCGTCTACCGTGACGCGGCCGGTGCGGGTATCCAGCCGCACCGGTCCGCAGTTAAGCTCGCTCTTGGCGTGGCCGGCCGAGCGCCGCAGCAACGCCCTGATCCGCGCCAGCACTTCCTCCAGATGAAACGGCTTGGCGACATAGTCGTCGGCGCCCGCGTCGAAGCCCTGCACCTTGTCGCTCCAACGGTCACGCGCCGTGAGCATCAGCACGGGCATGGCCCGACCGGCCCGGCGCCAAGCTTCGAGAACAGAGATCCCGTCCATCTTCGGCAAGCCGATATCCAGGATGACAGCGTCGTAGGGCTCGCTCTCACCGAGATAGTGCCCCTCTTCACCGTCATAGGCGCGATCCACGACATAGCCGGCATCGGCCAGCGCCGTCGCAAGCTGCCTGTTCAAATCGGGATCGTCCTCCACCACGAGAAGACGCAAAGCCTCACCTCCTGCCCCCGCTTCCGAAGCTCACCATCGCGGCAAACTTCTGACACAAGCTTCAGACGTAAGACACGAGCGATAGTAGTAAAATGGCACCGGCACAGCCGAAATTCCAGGGCCACCTAGTGAGGCACCCTATGATCCGAAGCTCGGTCGTGAAAGCAGTTCGTGGAGAAGGAGCCTTGGGCCCAGTGGCTCAAAGACCTCCGATGACCGTTCCATTCGTGGCATCGATGCTCACCTGTCGCACCTTGCCGTCGCGAGCGAGGACTGTCAGCCGGTAGATCAAGCGGCCTGATTCGTGACAAAGCCGCGCCCGCACCAGCTCGCCGCCCATGCGCTGGCGTAGCATCTGGCGCGCGGTCGCGAGCGGAATGGCTTCGCCGGACGCAATTGCAGCGCGTTGCTCGGCGCGGGAGAGACAGCGAAGCTGTTCCTGCGCTGCTGCCGGCAAGGACAGCATCGCAAGCAGTACCAGCATCATCAACAGGAGCAATCTCGGGCTCTGCATAGCATCAGCTCTAGAACTTTGCCGGTGAACCGCGGATGAACGATGGCAAAATTGCGTGTTGCTGTGTGTAGCAGCGGAACGCAGCCACACAGGAGGAGTTGAACGAGTTGACAGGCTGGCAGGGGGTGCTTTCATCTCGCCATGGTCGGCGCACGGACCCTTGCGGCAGCTCTCATCGCGAGCGCTCTCATCATGAGCAGCCTCATCGTGAGCAGTCTCATGAGCCGTCCTGCCGACGCGATGGTCGGCGGCGCCACATCCGCTGGCGATGGCATCACGCGGTCCCTGGTGATGGTGGTGGGTTCCCGCACCAACGGCGGCAGCGTCTGCACCGGTGCAGCGATTGCTCGCGACCTTATTCTGACCGCCGCGCATTGTGTTGCGCCAGGTGCCACCTACAGCGTATTGCCTGCCAAGAACGCGTCGGCGCTGGCGATCAAATCCATCCGGGTGCATCCGCATTACGATCCGCAAAGCTACGCACTCAATCGTGCCACTGCCGACGTCGCGCTGATCAAGCTCGCGGTCGCACTGCCGGACCGCTTTGTTCCAGTGTCGCTCGAACCTCCCGGCGCCGCAGTCGCGGTCGGTGACCGCTTCACGATTGCCGGATTTGGCGTCACGGATGCCGGCAAGGGCGACGGCATTGGCCTCGCGCGCGCCGCATCGCTGGTTGCAACCGGGCAGCCTGGCACGCTCCAAATCCGTCTGTTCGACCCTGCTACCAAAGGCGACCGGCCCGGGCTCGGCGCCTGCACCGGCGACTCCGGCGCTCCAGTGCTGCGCGATGTCGATGGCCGCTTCACGGTGATCGGCGTCGTGAGCTGGTCGACCGGACCGAAGCTCGGGCAAGGCTGCGGAGGACTGACGGGTGTCACGCCACTCGTGCGCTATCATGACTGGATCGTACAGGCGGCGGGCAAGCTTGGCTCTCCGGTCTTCATGCCATGACCTCGATCCCCGCCATGGTCCGCCCGCTCGCCCTCCTCGGCATTTTGTTTGCGCTTATCGCGCCCGCGGCCGGCTTGGTCGGTGGCGCTCGGCCGGCCGACGAGACGCTGACGCGCCACGTGGTCATGGTCGTCGGCGGACAGCGCACCGGCTGTACCGGCACGGCGATCGCTCAAAATCTCATCCTCACGGCGGCGCATTGCGTGGCGCCTGACGAACGCTATGGCGTGTTTGAAGCGGGCGCCTCTCGCCGCAGCAGACCAAACAGCGTCGCCAGTATCGAGCGCCATCCGCTGTTCGACCTCGAGACCGCGTTCGCGGGCCGCGAGACCGCCGACGTTGCTTTGCTCAAGCTCGCCGAACCGTTGACGAGGCGCATGACGCCGGCACCCTTCGCGACCCGCGAATACTTCCCAATCGGCGAGCGCTTCATCGTGGCAGGCTACGGGATCACCGAGCAGGCCGCGGGTGGCTACGGCACGTTGCGGGCCGCGACTTTGATGGTGGTGCGGCATACCGCGAGCGGCGCGTTGCGGCTCGCCGATCCCACGACGCGCGGCGAGATGGCGGGGCTTGGCGCCTGCAACGGCGACTCCGGCGGTCCAGTGTTGGACGAGAGCAGCGGGCGACTCGCGCTCGTCGGCGTGGTCAGCTGGGCCACCGATCCGCGGCGTGGTGCCGGCTGCGGTGGCCTCACCGGCGTCGTCCCGCTTCCCCATTTTCGCGATTGGCTGATCGAAGCGTCGATGAAGCTCGGCAGGCCGGTCCAGCCCTGATCGCGCGTTAACCATCCGCCGCTGCAACGTCCCAGGATGGGACACTTTCGGCCGGCATCGGGCTTGCAACCTTCCCTGCTGACCACACCGCTGGCGTTGAGCGACCGCCGATAGCGCTTCGTTTTGGCACGCCGTGCAGCGCCTGAATTGTAAGGAGAGCAGCGATGGTTAAGACATGGATTGCCCTGGCGGGGCTTGTGGCGACGCTCGCCATGCCCATCGTCCCGGCGGCGGCCGACAGCACGCGCAGCACAAGCTGCGTCTACACGCGTGGATCTCATTCCTGCGTCACGCGCTGGCAGCATTCGGAGCCGCGCATTCAGGTGGCAACCGAGCAGGAGATTGCCGAGGCCCGCGCGCGCGAGCAGCAATGGCAGGCCTTTTGCCGCCCCTACATCTATCAGGACGATCTCGGCGTCCGGCGCTACGGCTATGCCGAGCGCGGATGCGAATACGGCCGCGTCTACTAAGCAATCCACTCGGCAATACGATGCTTCGTCCACGCTGAACACCGCTGCGGTTTTCCGTGGCGGTCGCCAGCGCGCATCCGGGCCCGCTAGCGTGGTCGCGTCCAGCCGCACATATGTCGCTCGGTCAAGGAGCTGGTGCGATGGGCTATGTGATGGTTGATGTGGAATCTGACGGGCCGATTCCTGGCGACTACAGCATGATCTGTGTGGGCGCAGTGCTGGTGCAGGAGGGATTGCGGGAGACCTTCTACGGTCGCCTGCGACCGATCTCGGAACGATGGGTCCCGGAGGCGCTCGCCGTCTCCGGCTTCTCGCGTACTGAAACGCTCAGCTTTGATGATCCCAAGGCGGTTATGGAATCGTTCGCCTATTGGATCGCCAGCAATGTCAAAGGCCGCGCCCTATTTGTCAGCGACAACAACGGTTTCGATTTTGCCTTCGTGAGCTGGTATTTCTGGCACTTTACCGGCGCCAACCCGTTCGGCCATTCCAGCACCAGTCTCGGCTCGCTCTACAAGGGGCTGGTCAAGGACACCTTCCAGACCTTCAAGCACCTGCGCCAGACCGCGCACACGCATGACCCGGTCGATGACGCCAAGGGCAATGCCGAAGCGCTGCTGGCGATGAAAGCCATGGGTCTCAAGATCGCGCTCTAGGGCATTCGCCCGCGATCGGCCTTCGGCGGGCCCACTAAAAATATTGGTGCGACGGGCTGCCGCAGCCTCACGGACGTGCTACAAATGTGCTCCAGAACGGCCTGAGGCCGGGGGAGACAACGCTATGTGGCTTCTGATTGTCTATGTCGGGCTGGTGCTTGTCGGCGACATCGCTGACTATCTGATCGGTCTGGTCGTCGAGCGGTTGTGGGGCGCCCAGGCAAGCCTTGTGGTCTTCCTGCTGCTGTATTTCGTCTTCCTATGGGTTGCGTGGGTGATAGCGGTGAAGATCACCGAACCGCGCGCCGAACCCAAGGTCGCCTGATCTAATTACCGAACGTCAGTGTTTTCACGACGCGGTCTTGATCCGACCGCACGGCGTCAAATTTTGGGCGTGCAGCGCGGCGCGCGATATTGGCCTGAACAAATCGGCCTGAACCACGGGCACAGGTCCCTCCCAGCGCCTCCCCCTGCTAACCCTCGATTTGGGGGACTACCTCCCGTGAGCATTTATCGAGAATTTACGCACACTTGCGCTTTTGCTTTCTATCGCAAAGCGGGAACAGGGCGTACCGTTGCAGCGTTGATTCCGATCCAACATCCGGGAGCAGTGTCATGATTCCTGTTCTTCCCGCGATTT
>Ga0066903_100002192_pt1 | contig 15051 bp, 11 predicted proteins | sample PanSoiMetaGPlot1_FD_67491 | JGI IMG/M metagenome (GOLD analysis project Ga0066903, IMG submission 67491) | Tropical forest soil microbial communities from Panama analyzed to predict greenhouse gas emissions - Panama Soil - Plot 1 (version 2) | ecosystem: Environmental > Terrestrial > Soil >...
ACCAAAAGTAAATGCCGCAGCAGCGGCGGCATTTGCCGGTGCGAGCCCGAACCCTGCGGCTCCGCCCAAGATCACCTCCTCGGCGGAGACAGCCGTCGAAGACGAGAAGCCGCGCATCGCCGTCGATCCCCTGATGGCCGAGGGCGACTCAGCGGTTCGTGGCAAGGCGACTGGCTTCTCTGCCATCAGCGAACTGCCGCCGCTCAAAGAGGTTCCCGTCGATACATCCTTTAACCCCTCCGAACCCGAACCGGCGGAAGAAGCGCCGGTGGTCGAAGTTCCCCGCCCTGTGCTGCGCAAAAGCGAACCGGAGAAACCTAAGGTGCAAGTGCGCGCGGCGGCGCAGAAGGCGGTGAAGGAAATTCGCAAGACGCCCCCGAAACTGTACCTGACCGCCCTGGGCGGAGCCGTGGCCCTCATCGGGATCATCGTCGGTGGAATGATGCTGAAGAACTACTTCGAAGATCGCGACGAAGGCAGTCCGACCAGCGCCATGCAACAGATCACAGGCGCTCCGGCGGATTCGACGCCAGCCGCACCGGCCGCGGTCGCACCGAGTACGCCGGCTCCAGCACAGACCGCGCCTCCAGCACAGGCTGCACCTCCAGCACCGGCCCCGCCTCCGGCACAGGCCACCGCCGCGCCAGAGCCTCAGCCCGAAGCCCAGGAACCGGAACAGCCGGAGCCCAGCCGTCACGGAAAACGCGGCAGGAAAGCGAAAACGCGCGCGCCCGCCGCCGTGGTTCCAGCACAGTTGTCGGTTAGCTCTACCCCGGAAGGCGCTGACATCACCTTCGACGGCAGCGCGTTGTGTCAGAGCCCATGTACGCTCACCGGCATTGCGCCAGGCGCGCATACCGTCGTCGCCAGCAAGAATGGTTTCGCATCCGCGACTCGCAACCTGTCGCTCGCCGCGGGAGCCAGTGCATCGATCTCTTTATCGCTAACTCAGTCCTCGGCGCTGCTGTCAATTTCGAGCACGCCGGCGGGAGCTGTGGTTTTGATCGACGGCAGCGACACCGGCAAGCTCACGCCAGCGCAGTTCACCGTCAGCAAACCCGGCACTCACACCGTGACCCTGCGTCGTGCAGGATTTCTCGACGGCAGCACGGCAGTGAAAGTCGAACCGGGACAAGCCTCCACCGTGAACCTGACCCTAACTCACCTGGGCAGCACCGATGAGATCCGTGCCGCCGGCGGTCGATTCAAGAAAGTGTTCGGTCACGGCGACGCCTCCGGCATGGGCATTGTGAGCATCAAGACGCAGCCCAAAGGCGCGCAGATCATGGTAAACAGCCGCGTGCTCGACAAGACTTCGCCTTTCGACTTCTACCTGAATCCCGGAACCTACGTTCTCAATATCACCATGTCCGGGTATCGCCCGATACACCGCGTCATAACCGTCGAGGAAGGTGAAAAGGTGGCGATTGAAGAATCGCTGCAGCCGGAATAAGAACTCGTGGGTCGTGGGCTCGGTCGTGAGGCTCGCGGAGCCGACTCAAACTCATATGATTAAGGCCGCCGCATACGCGGCGGCCCTTTGCCCCTCTTACCGCTAACCTACCAACCCCGTCTGTAATTGCGCCCGTTATTATAGGCACGTTCATAGCCCTCGCGATAGGCTTCGGCATAGCGCTCGCGATATTCGTGTTTGGCGCCAAACTCCCGGCGATAACCGTGATCCGCGTCATCAAAACGGCCGCGCGGATTGGCGTTGAAAGGCTTACCTGCCCACAAATCGCCGCGTCCCGCCTCCTGGCCATCACGGAATCCGAATTCGCGGGCCACGTGCATACCGCGCTCGAAATTGCCGCGGTACCCGTCATTGTCGTAATAACGATTGTCGTCGCGGTCGTACCCCCAATTCTGGGCCGCCGCATACCCCGCGGTCCCGGCCAAAAGTGCGATCGCCATCGCTATCACTCTGAACTTAGGTTTCATAACACCTCCTGTGGGGGCTCGGTCCAGCGGGCTCGGACTTCCGTCGTCCCCGGTCTTTATGTACTATCCTGAAACCCCCAGCGCGGGCGAAAGTTGCGCGCCCCTAAATGCCTGGCAGTGTTAGACTCTCCTGTTTTTCCGTGGAGAAAACGGTATGACAATTCATCAGGTGGGAGTCGTCGGCGCGGGCACGATGGGAAACGGTATCGCCCAGGTATTCGCCCGCAATGGATTTCAGGTGGTTTTGTACGACATCGAACCGACCATTCTCGATCGCGCCCGCGCGATCATCGAAAAGCATCTCGATCGCGAGCTTGAGAAAAACAAGATCACCGCGGAAGCGAAATCAGAAATCCTCGGCCGCCTGGCGCCAACCACGGATCGCTCCGCGCTCTCGGGCTGCGATTTCATTGTGGAAGCGGCTTCGGAGAAACTCGAGATCAAGCTGGATCTGTTCGCCGCCATGGACCGCCTCTGCCGACCCGGCGTGATCCTGGCGTCCAACACTTCTTCGATTTCCATCACCAAACTCGCCGCCCACACGGCGCGGGCGGAACGCGTGATTGGCATGCATTTCTTCAATCCGGTTCCGCTCATGAAACTGGTCGAAGTCGTGCGCGGCCTGGCCACTTCCGATGAGACCTTCGAGACGGTACGCGAGCTTGCCCGCCGTCTCGACAAGACCCCGGTCGAAGTCAATGACGCGCCCGGCTTCGTTTCGAACCGCGTTCTCATGCCACTCCTGAATGAAGCCATGTACGCCGTGATGGAAGGCGTGGCTACGCCGGCGGCGGTCGATGAGGTGTTCAAACTGGGGATGAATCACCCCATGGGCCCGCTTACACTCGCTGACTTCATCGGCCTCGATGTATGTCTCGACATCATGCGCGTGCTCGAGGCGGGCCTGGGCGATCCCAAATATCGGCCTTGCCCGTTACTCATCAAGATGGTCGATGGGGGACGACTGGGACGCAAGACCGGCCAGGGGTTCTATAAATATTGAGAATGCAGAAATCTGACGTCTTCTTCTATTTTCTGGCGGTGCTGCTGGGCATGGCTGCCGGCATGTTCCAGATCACCATTGGCGATCTGCTCGTGGTCGCAATTTTCGTCATGATTTCCACCATGGTGCTCGGATATCTCCGTCCCCGCCGGGCCTGGCGCTGGACTCTGCTGGTGGGCATCTTTGTTCCTCTCTTCCAGCTGGCCGCATACCTCCTGGTAACCCAGAAGCCTTACCGCGCGCAGGTCTGGGGCTCGCTGCTGGGACTGGTCACCGGCGTCGCCGGCGCCTATGGAGGAGTGGTTGCGCGCAAAGGCATCGACGAACTATTCCGATCCCCTCCTTCATGACAGCGGGATCCCTGCCGGAGTCGCTTCAGCCCCGATTCCTGGAATCCGCTATGCCCATGAAAAATAGCGCAAGTAAATGCACATTCGGCAGGGACTGCCCTAAGTGTTACCGTAAGTTCTGCGGGGCAACTACAGCAAGCATCTTCAGGCACTAGGGCCAACCTGCGGGGATCATTTAAGCTTCCAACCTCACCAGTGGCGCGCTCGGAAGGAGAACGCAAGACGTGCCCGCCTCGATAACGCTCGACCCGGTAGCGCTTCAGCACGGCCTCACCAAAAAGCGCGATAACGCCCTGGTGGCTGCGCTCTGCGGGGCCATTCCCGCCGTGCTTCTTTTCCATTTTTTCCCGACCGACTGGTACCGATGGGTGATCGGCTTCCTGGTCGGCCTGATTTGGGGCAACGCCTTCGAGTACGCCTACCACCGCTGGCTTTTACATCGTCCGCGCAGTGCATTCGGACAGGGCCACCTGGAGCATCATGCCAACGTGGGCGAACCCCAAGAACCGGAGCACGTTGCTCTCGGCAAGTCTCCGCCGCATGTGGCGCTGCTGTTTGCCATCAATGGAATTCCTGCCGTTCTCATCGACTGTGCGCTGGGCGTGCACATCGTGTCGGGCATTTTCGTGGGCTGGGCAACGTATTTGATCATCGCCGAGGAAATCCATTGGCGGATTCACATGCACGGCTGGCTGCCTCCCGGCCTGCGCTTGGCCAGGGCCTATCACATGTCGCACCACGACATTCCCAACCGACGGTTCAACGTTTTCCTGCCTCTTTTTGACCTGCTGTTCGGAAGCAGTCGCAGCGCGCCGGTTAAAAACTGAACCGTAGCAGTCGGCGCCAAACCGGGCGGCGCGCACCCCCGCTTTCTTGCACCTTGAAATGATCCAGACTACAATCGCCACTCTGTTTCCTGAGGTGGCCTCGATGCGTCGGTTGCTCGTTTCCCTCGCCTTCCTGCTGCTGTTCTTAACCGTAACCTGGGCTCAGAACTCGACCGAGAAGGCTCCCTCTTTCAGCATCGAGAACATCGATAAGAGCGCCGATCCCTGTGTCGATTTTTATCAGTACGCCTGCGGCAATTGGATAAAGACGCATGACATCCCAGCCGACCGTCCGTCGTTAGTCAGCTTCATCGAGGTCGATGAACACAACCTCGAAGTTATGCGGGGAATTCTCGAGAAAGCAGCGAGCGGCGGCCCTCGACGCAACCCCATCGATCAGAAGATCGGAGACTACTACGGCGCCTGCATGGATGAAAAGGCGGTTGACGCCAAGGGTCTCGATCCGCTCAAGCCCGAACTGGAAAAAATTCGCGCGGTCGAGAACAAGCCCGCGCTGATCGACGCCATTGCCCGGGTGCACCTGATCGGGCCCAACCCTCTATTCACCTTTAATTCCCGTCCAGACTTGCACAACGCCAGCACGGTCATCGCCGAGATCGACCAGGGCGGGCTTAGCCTGCCGGACCGGAATTACTATCTCCAAAACGATCCCAAGATGGAAGCGATGCGGAAACATTTGAGCGATTACGCCTCTGCGCTCTTCCAACTGGCCGGGCAATCGGATACGCAGGCGGCGACCTCGGCCGAAACCGTGCTCCGAATTGAAACCGCACTCGCCCGGAATTCCATGGACCGCACCGAGCGCCGCGACCCGAAAAAGCGCGACCACAAAATGACCCGGGAAGCGGCGATCGCGCTGGCTCCGGATTTTCAGCTGACGCGTTACTTCACCGACGTAAATAGCCCGAGCTTTTCCGACCTGAACGTGTCCAATCCCGACTTTTTCAAGCAGGTCAATGCCGTCATCCAATCCGAGTCGCTGGATGCGCTGAAAACCTATGTCGAGTGGCACCTATTGAGTACTTCCGCACCCTGGCTTTCCCAACCCTTTGTGGACGCCAATTTCAAATTTCGCCAGGCGCTGACCGGCCAGGCCGTCAACCAGCCCCGCTGGAAGCGCTGTGTAAGATCGACCGACATCGCCCTGGGCGAAGCTCTCGGTCAGCGCTATGTGGAAAAGACTTTCGGTGCCGAAGGCAAAGCCCGCATGCTGAAAATGGTCGACGCCCTCGAAAAATCGCTGGATGAGAACATCACGACACTTCCGTGGATGACCGCGGAGACCAAGCAGCAGGCCAAGGTCAAACTGGAAGCCATTCGCAACAAGATCGGCTATCCCGACCCATGGCGCGACTACAGCACGCTCCATATCAAGCCTGGCGACCTGCTGGGGAATTTCCTGCGCGCCAATGAATTCGAGTCTCGCCGCCAAATCGCGAAAATCGGCAAGCCCGTGGACCGCAACGAGTGGCAGATGACTCCGCCGACCGTAAACGCATATTACAACCCGCCCTACAATGAGATTGTGTTTCCCGCTGGCATTCTGCAGCCTCCGTTCTTCGACCGGACCATGGATGACGACGTGAATTTTGGCGGAATCGGGGCGGTGATTGGACACGAACTGACTCACGGCTTCGACGATCAGGGGCGCAAATACGACGCGCAGGGAAATCTGCACGATTGGTGGACGGACGAGGATGGCAAGGAGTTCGAGCAGCGCGTCAGCTGTATTGCGGATGAATACAGCAACTTCGTCGCCGTCGATGATCTCAAACTCAACGGCCGTCTCACCTTGGGTGAGAATACGGCTGACAATGGCGGCGTGCGTATCGCGCTGAAGGCGCTCGAAACCAGAATCCACGAAGACCCGAGCGGCAAGGCGGCGGACAAAATCGACGGCTACTCTCCCGAGCAGCGTTTCTTCCTGGGATTTGCGCAAGTATGGTGCGAAAAGCGCCGCCCGGAATATGAGCGCATGCTGGTGAACATCGACCCTCATTCTCCGGGGCGTTATCGTACCAACGGCGTAATGCAGAATATGCCGGAATTTCAGAAAGCCTGGGGCTGCCATGCCGGCCAACCCATGGTCAGCGCGAACATGTGCCGGGTGTGGTGAGCGACGGGTCGACCTGCCCGCTCCCCTCGTCCCTGCTGGGCGCGAAGCGGTGGTGCATTTGTTATCATACGTAAGAATTTTCTAGAATCTGTGCTCAGGCTCGCGTTCGAAGCCGACCGCTCTCGGAGTGCAGCTGGCGCAGCACGGTGGGTGTTGCTCAAGAGCGTCACCAACGCAAACCGCGGCTAGAATTCTTAGTTCCCCGAGCCTTAATGTTCAAGAAGATTCTTGTTGCCAATCGCGGCGAAATAGCCGTGCGAGTAATCCGTGCTTGCCGTGAATTGGGCATCCCCTCGGTTGCTGTCTACTCCGATGTGGACCGCGCCGCCCTGCACGTTCTGAGGGCCGACGAAGCCTATCTCATCGGTCGAGCGCCGGCTTCCGAGTCGTATCTGAATATCGGGCGCATTCTCGATCGAGCCCAGCAATCCGGCGCCGACGCCATCCATCCCGGCTATGGGTTCCTCTCCGAGAACCCCCAATTCGCCCGGGCCTGTCGGGACGCCGGTATTACTTTCATCGGACCCTCGCCCGAAGCGATGGAGCTGATGGGGTCGAAGACGCGCGCCCGCCAGCAGATGGAGAAAGCCGGCTTGCCGTTCGTCCCCGGCACTTCCCGCGGTTTGAGCTCTCTCGCGGAAGCGCAACAAGTTGCGGCAAAGATTGGTTATCCCATCATGCTCAAGGCGGCGGCCGGCGGTGGCGGCAAAGGGATGCGACTGGCGAGGAATGCCTCCGAACTCGCTTCCGCCTTCGACACCGCGCGCAGCGAGGCTCTCGGCGCCTTCGGCGACGACGAGGTCTACCTCGAAAAAGCCATTCCCAACCCCCGCCATGTGGAGATCCAAATTCTCGCCGATGAATTCGGCAACACCGTATATCTCGGCGAACGTGAGTGTTCGCTGCAGCGGCGACACCAGAAAGTCCTCGAAGAGTCTCCCTCCCCGGCGCTCACCCCCGAGATGCGCCAGCAAATGGGCGAGACCGCGGTAAAGGCCGCGCGGGCAGCGAACTATGCCAATGCTGGAACCGTGGAGTTCCTGGTTGACGCCAGTGCGAGCTTCTATTTTCTTGAAATGAACACGCGTCTTCAGGTGGAGCATCCGGTGACCGAGCTGGTCACCGGTCTCGATCTGGTTCAACTGCAGATTCGCATCGCCGCGGGAGAAAGACTTCCCTTTTCGCAAGACCAGATCCGTCTGCGCGGACATGCCATCGAGTGCCGCATCTATGCCGAAGATCCGGAGAAGGACTATTTCCCCAGTCCGGGCAGGATCACCGATCTCAGCGAGCCTTCCGGTCCTGGCATTCGCCTGGACAGCGGAATCTATCCCGGCTGGAAAGTGCCTCTCGAATACGATCCGCTGCTGGCCAAGCTGATTGCCTACGGGGAGGATCGCCAGCAGACGATGGCCCGGCTCGAACGCGCGCTCGGCGAATACTTCGTTGCCGGGGTAAAGACGAATCTCGGACTGTTTCGCCGGATTCTCGCGGACCAGGACTTTGTTGCGGGAAAAACAGATACGGGCCTGCTCGCTCGGCTCACTGCGCCGGGGCAGGAACCGGCAGCGACAGATGCCAAGCTTGCGACCATCGCGGCTGGAGTTTTCACTCTGTTAAACGCTCTGAACGGCAACTCGACCGCCCGGAATGGCGCCGGAACCGACCGCTCGCAACCGAGCTCGCAGGCTTCTCCTTGGAAGGAGGCGGCGCGCTCGGAGGCGCTCGAATAAAGCGATGTTTTACGAAATCGCGATCGAGGGCGAGATTCACCGGCTGGAACTCAAGCGCACCGACGAAGGTTGGGCCTGCCGGCTGGATGGCAGTGCGGTCGACATCGACTGCGCTCCCATCACTGGGAACCTGCTTTCCCTTGTCCTCAACGGCAAGTCCTATCAGATCCGGCGGGACGGCAACCAGATCTTCGTCGGCAATCATGGCTATGAAGTCTCGGTCGCGGACCCGCGCTCCTGGCGCGGACGCCGAGCCTCCGCGGCTCTGGAATCCGGCCCCCGCAAGCTCATCGCATCGATGCCTGGGAAAGTCGTGCGCGTGCTCGCCCGGGAAGGCGATCCGATCGAACAGGACCAGGGGGTCGTGGTGATCGAGGCCATGAAAATGCAAAACGAAATCCGCTCCCCCAAGCAGGGCAGGCTGCAGAAATTACTGGTGCGCGAGGGCATGAACGTCAATGCGGGAGAGACCCTGGCTCTGGTGGAGTAGAAGAGCTTGCCTAGTGTCCCGCTCCGGCATCGGAGAGCACCTTCTCCGCGTAATAATTCTCGACTTTCGCTTGATCGTGCATGACTTCGTAGTACGCGGCTTTGAGCAGCTGTTCGCGACGGTCCTGCAGCTGGGTTCGAATTTCCTGCTCGACCCGCGGATCCGAGAGCTCACGCTGGCCGGCGGGCTCCATGGCGATCAGCTTGACGATCAAAAAATTGCTGGCCTGCCGGGTTGCGGGATTGACCTGCGTGGGAATGACTTGCGAGTACTGACCGGGCCTTAACTTCAGCACCGTTTCCCGGATCACCGGGTCGATTTGCGGCTGCTTCAACGCCGACTCCGGCACGATGCCAAGATCGCCGCCATTCGGCGCCGTCGAGGGGTCTTCGGAGTAGGTCATCGCCAGCGAGGCAAAATCGTCTCCCGCCTGCAGGCGCGTCAGGACCGCCTCGATCTTCTTGCGCGCTTCGACCTCGGTTCGAGCCTTGTTGGTAATTCCGGACTGCTGGTCAGGCCGGCTCGTGACTTCGATCTTAGCCAGATGATAGCGCGGCTCGATCAGATTGAACTCCGAACGATGGGCGTTGTAATAGTCGGTGATGTCTTGCTGGGTGACGTTGATCTTCGAAGTCACTTCCTTGTGCAGAACCTTGTCCGCGGTCAGCCCTCGCCGGATATTGCGTTTGAAATCTTCGAGAGAAAGCTTGCTTTCCTGGAGCTTCTGATTGAATTGCTCCGGCGTGTAGGGAGATTTGATCTCGTTCAGCTTACGGTCAACCTCATCGTCGGTGGCCAACAGCCCGAGTTTCTCGGCGCGACGCATCAAGATCTCGTTTTCAATGAGCTGATGCAAGATCGTCAACCGCATGCTGGTGGCCTGCTCGTCGCTCATCGGCTCATTCGATCCGGCTATCTGGCTCTGGTAGTACCTTTCGAGATCCGCGCGATAGATCTTCTGGCCATCGACACTGGCCGCCACATCGTCACCGGGAGACTTCAGGGAACAGGAAAGGGACACCGCAACGCACGCTCCTAGCACTAGAACACACGCATTCCTAACGGTGCGATTCGAATTCAATTTTCCCTCCGGAGAACGGCGTTAATGCGATGCGGAGTTATTGCCGGCGGCCGATGGCGAACTGGCCGCGCCCACACCATTCGGATGCGCCGTTGGCGTTGGCTGCGCCGGGGCTGCAGGCGCGACCGCGGTCGCGGGCCGAGACTCGCCCGCCTGCGCGAGCGCGTTATCGAGCAGGGCGCGAATGTCGTCGACCGAGCGCGCCCCATCGAGCATCTGCCCATTTACAAACACGGTCGGCGTTCCCGTCACGCCCACCGCGTCGCCTTCCTTGACCGAAGCGGTCACGGCGTCGCTTTTTTGCTCTTTCACGCACGACTGCAACTTGGCGGAATCGAGGTTGAACTTGCCGGCTTCACTCAGCGTGATCCGGTCGAGCGCCGCGAACTGAGCCTCTCGCCCGTTCTCCGTGTTCACCACATGTTGATTGGAATGAATATAGTCGGCGAAATCCCAGTACGCGCCGGGATTCTGGGCGGCCAGACAGTTCGCGTCAACCGCAGCGTGAATCGCCCAGGGATGCATTTCCGAAAGCGGATAATCCTTGAACACGAACGCAACCCGGTCTCCATACGCCTTCAGCAGCTCGGGGAACAAGGTCCGGTATGCCCGGGAGCAATAGGGACACTCGAAATCGTCATAGTTGACCAGCGTCACCTTGGCGTTCGGATTTCCCCGAACCGGGCGCCCCTTCAGGTCGATCTTCTTCATGGTTTCGGCATAAGGATCCCGGGTGAGATCGATTTTTGTCATCCGCAGCAGCGTCTTCTGATCCTTCGAAAGCAGGAATTCATAGTTCTGCTTCTTACCATCGCCATCGAAGGTTACGGTCAACCCGTCATAATTCGGAAATTCGCTGGGGTGCGGAGCTGCGATGATGATCTTGATCGTGGCTGGAACGTTGTAGGTGGCGCGGAGCTGGCGCTCAATACGCTGGGAAACCTCGTTCGGCGCCAGTTGCGCCGAGCAGCCGAGACAAATTGCGAGAAACAGAAGAAACGTGCGTTTGCACGACATCACCAAAAACCGCCTGAGCATTGTGGAATGCCTGATTATCTCACAGGGAGCACGGGTCGCACTTGGATCAAGAGTGCCGGCCGACGGGCCCCCGGCGCGAGGCCCCGGCTACTTAAGCGCGCCGGCGGTTGCGGATGGCGAGGGTTTCCAGCGGGAGCATGGAATTCATCGAGCCCGAGCGGAAGCCTTCGAGATCCAGAGTCACGAACTTGAATCCCAGGGCCTTGAAAATACCGCTGAATTTCTCCGCCATGCCGGGGTTGAGCGCCCGCGGCATTTCCTCGCGAGCGATTTCGATGCGCACGATGTCTCCGTGGTGTCGTACCCGGAACTGCTGGAAACCAAGCTGACGCAGAGCATCTTCGCCCTGTTCGACGGCGGCCAGCGCCTCGGTCGTAACCGGTCTTCCGTACTCGATCCGAGACGATAGGCACGCGGAGGCAGGTTTATCCCAGATGCGAAGGCCGGCGTCGCGAGCCAGTTCGCGAATCTCGTTCTTGCTTAAGTCGGCATCGAGCAAAGGCGCCACCACGCGGTGCTCGGCGGCCGCCACCTGCCCGGGACGAAAATCCGATTTGTCATCGCGATTTACCCCATAGGCGATGGTGCTAAAGCCATGGGCCTTGGCGAAAGCTTTCATCCCGGTAAACAGTTCATCTTTGCAGTGGAAGCAGCGGGAGCCATCATTGCGGACGTACTCTTCGCGTCCGAACTCGTTGGTGTGAATTACCTCGACGGGGAGGTTCTGTTCTCGCGCAAAGGCCAGGGCGTCGTCGAGTTGGAAACGCGCCAGGCTGGGCGAGTCTGCGATGACCGCCAGCATGTCCGTCCCCAGCGCTTGACCGGCCGCCCACGCCAGAAACGCCGAATCGGTGCCTCCGGAATAGGCAATGAGGGTCCGTCCCAGCGCGGAAAGGCGCTCGTGGAGCGCCGAACGCTTTCGGGCGAGTTCCGGGGACAAAGCCACCAACCTATCTTATGAAAGTCGGGCCCCCGTTACCAGCTTTCAGTTACAGCTCGCGGTTCCCGGTTTCGCTCGGAAGGGCGGATTCGCTGACCGGGGGAGCAGTAGAACGAAGACAGACACCTTTAAAACATCCTCTCCGTTCGCCGCAGATTCCCGAAGGCTCCAACGTTGGCGAGCGAAAACGTGAACCGGAACTGGTTTTCGTTGCGCACCTGCGCCAGATCAAATCGCCGATATGCCACGTTCACCCCACAGCAGTCCCAGTTGTACGCCATCTGCACCGATCCGTACTGCACCTGGTTCAAGCGGGCATCCAGTCCGAAACTGACCGCTCCCGAGAAGCCACGCTTGTTCTGATTCCCATATCCCAGCACCCCCCGGTACTGATTGAATTGCAGATCCGTCGGTTCCTGGCTGGTGGAAACGATGGCGCCCGGAGCGTGCAGAAAGGCATTGCCAAAACCCAGGGTAAACAGCCCCATATGATGATTGAACAGGACGGTGCTGCTGTTCACGCGTCCGGCAAAGAAGTCAAAATCCGCTTCCCACTCGAGATCGTCTTTCGGGTCGGTTGAAACGCCCAATCGCGAAATCAGCGGGGATAGGTGCCGGGGCTCGGTTAAGAATGCAATTCCGGTCAGGTCGACGGTGCTGGTGAAAACGTTACGCCGCCCCGGCACCAGCGCGCCGCCGAAATCCGGATCGAGAAAATACTTCTGCACCAGATCCCAGGTGACCACTTCCCGCGTCTCTGGTTGCTGGGGGCACGGGCGTTCGACCGTAGAAGGGATTCGTTCCCATGGGATGCGATTGGGCGGAGGCGCCTCTCCCACCTCGAGCGCCGGCATTCCCACGGACGGGCAGTTTTCCGTTTTCGCGGACGTTCTCTTGGCATACAAGCGATTGGTCACCGCGTACTGCACTTCATTGGTGTCGCTCAGAATGTCGCGCTCGTCAAAGCGCAAAATGTGAGGAAAGTTCTCGACGCCGGTCACGTAGTTGTAATCCATGCGTGACTCGACCACATGCTTCCACTTGCGCCCCAGGAACTCGCGGCCAAAGACTTTTTCGAGCGCCGGCGGTCGAAGTTCCACCTCGCCCTCGAGCGACTTCCGGTTCAGCGTCTTCGAGATCGCCGTGCCCACATCGGTCAACGCGATTCCGGCCGAGGGCACCAGTTGCTGGGTGTAAATCGTGTCCCGCAGCGAAAGATCGGGACGTAAACTCCAGCCTTTAAACAGGAGGGGCAGCGAGATCACCGGATTCAAGTCGAACCGCCCGACCAGGGGCGCGGTACTGAAACCCGGTTCACTGCGGGAAAGTCCTTCGGCCGAGGCGTCCACGCTGGCGTGAAATGGCGAATTCCACAGTTGCCGTTCCACGTTCGAGAAATCGAATCCCGGCGCGTGCAGAATCGTGATCACGTCGCCCGGGGTTGTGCTTTGGAAGTCCTGGTATCTTCGCGCGGCGTAGTTCACGAAAAGGTCGCCGGTGGTGTTCGAAAGGAACGCTGCCGATTTCACTTCCGAGTTGATGGCCTGGACGAAAACGTCGCTGAAGGCCAGGCGAAAGACATACGAGCTCAGATAATCGAGATTGGCGACGGCGCGAAAATTGTGAGCGAATGTGCCTTCCGAATCGAGGGCGGCCTCGGTCCCGCCCTGTTTCACGCCATCGATTCCCCGATCGAAGACGCTGAAATAGGTGAGATAGACGAACGAGTTTTCTGTCGGCCGGGCGCGAAACACTCCATCCGGGGCCCAGCCGCGCTTCGAAAAATACTCGACTCCGGCATAGAGATCCATGCTTCGACTGATCGCCCAGAACAACGATTGGCCGATGGTATTGCCGCGCGTCGAAGAACGCCCGAGGTTGGGAATCAAAAAGCCCGATTGCCGCGGCTCCTTTTCGAGCGGATGCGTCGCGTAGGGCAGATAGAGCACGGGAATCCCGTCCAGTCTGAAATTGGTGTGGTAAATGGTGGCATTGCCGCCGACCTCAACCACCACTTTGCGCGCATAAAATTGCCATTTGGGGCGCGGCATCTCGCAGGTGGTCACGCTGCCGTTGCTCACGATGTAATGATCGGGTGCGGTTTTCTCCACCAGCTTGCCGGTGAAAAAAAAAGGATTCGAGGTGGTGAGCGTGGGTCGACTCTTCCGCATCTGGTATCCAATGCTTCCTCGCACATGTTCAAACCTGCCGGTTTCCTTATCCAGATTCAACTTCGCCCGCGTCGCTTCGATATGCTCATCGTTCGGTCCGCCATTTATGACAACGTGGCCTTCCCCTTCCACTTCGCTCGAATCGGAGTCGTAGGTCATCCCATCGGCCGTCACCACATAGGTGCCATAGGTGATCCGCACGTTTCCGTCGAGCTTATAGACGGCGCCCTGTTTTTCCTGATGGTCCGCGATGATCGTCACGGGGACGTTCTGCTTTCCGGCTGCGCGCAACGATGCCTCGGGCGCGGCTGAGGAAGGCAGCAACTGGCTGGTTACTACGCGAGGCGCGACTAGCAGATGACAAACCACCGCTGCCGTGATAAGCAATCGAGTGCGGGAAGTCATCGCTACGCGCTGAGTCTTCGAAGGGGCCTTGGCGTGAAGGTAGCACGTTCGTCAATCCTGTGGCAAAAACGTTGCTGAGCCATCGCCGGCTATAACCGGGAATGCACCCACTGGAAGAACAACACGATTCCACGCCCGCGCCCAGCTACATTGATCCCGAAGAATTCGATATGAGTGAGCAGCAGTTTTCCGCCAGCCTGGAAGACCCGAGCGTGCGCCCCCGGTTCGTGCTCGATCGCAGCGCCGAGGGCGCGACGGGACGGCCACCGATGTCGGCTGAGCCAACCCGTTCGGAGCCGGACTCAACCTCCGCGGACGGCGCCGGTGACAAGGAGACCGACCCCTCTCGAAGCACCGACGACGGCCGCCACCCCAACCCGAATGGACGCATCCTGGCGGATTCCGAGCTTGAGTCTTCGCCCAATCGAAACCTCGCCTCCGACTGGCGTGAGCAGGTGAGCGCGAAGGTGAACAGCTATAAATCGCGGCGCCCGCGGAAAGAACGATTTCCATCTCTGCAGCTCGAATTCCACCCCACTCCGCCGCGTGCTCTCGAAAGACCTGCGGAAGCCCGCGTCGAACCGGAACCCCCGGAAGAGGCAATCCGCCCCGCTTCGCGCGAAGCCGCCGCTGAAGTTCCCTTACTCCTCGAGGCCACGGCCCGGGTCATCGAGTTCCCTCGCCCGCTGCCGGCGCCTCCAGTTCTAGACGAGCTGGCCGAACCGGTGGTGGATCGGCCTCGCATTCTCGATGTTCCCGAGTCACTTCCCGCTCCCCCTGCCATGGGTGGGATTCTGATCGAGCCGCACCGCGAACCCGAGCCCGAGCGCCGACCTGGATTCGACATCCCGTTAGCGACGGCCCGACTTCGACGGCGGGTTTGGGCTGCGGCCATTGACGGTGTCGTGGTAGCCATCGGGGTCGCGGCCTTCGCC
>Ga0066903_100002193_pt1 | contig 15051 bp, 8 predicted proteins | sample PanSoiMetaGPlot1_FD_67491 | JGI IMG/M metagenome (GOLD analysis project Ga0066903, IMG submission 67491) | Tropical forest soil microbial communities from Panama analyzed to predict greenhouse gas emissions - Panama Soil - Plot 1 (version 2) | ecosystem: Environmental > Terrestrial > Soil >...
GTGCCTTTAATGCCCATGGCGACGCCGATGTCGGCCTTTTTGAGAGCGGGCGCGTCATTCACACCGTCGCCCGTCATCGCCACGATCTGCTTGTTCGCCTGGATGGCCTTCACGAGGCGGAGTTTATGTTCAGGGCTTGCACGCGCGAAGACATCAACGGTTCCGACTCGCTCCTGCAACATGGCGGTATCCATCTCTTCGATCTCAGTTCCAGTGATCGCTGTCTTTCCGTCGCCGATACCAAGCATTTTTGCAATGGCCGCCGCCGTGATCTTGTGATCGCCAGTAATCATCGTGACGCGAATTCCGCCGCCGTGGCATTCGTTCACGGCTTCGATGGCTTCCTTACGAGGCGGGTCCAGCAAACCGATCAGACCCAATAGGACAAGACTGCTGGGAAGGTCAGCGGGACCAAGACCGCCGACTTGTACTTTCGGGTCCTCAAGCCATGCGAGTGCCAGGACACGTTCACCTTGGGAGGCGAGCCTGTCGGCTTCCGCCGTAAAGCGACCTCGATCGAGCGGCGCCGGTTTCCCGTGAATAGTCTGCTGGAGATTGCACCGCTCAAGGATTACCTCCGGCGCGCCTTTGACGAGCAGCAGTTTGTGGCCGTCGGCAGACTGGTGGAGGGTCGCCATGAACTTGTGCTCCGATTCAAACGGTATTGCGTCGATGCGCGGAAACGCAGCCTGCTCTGCCTGCCGATCCATACCGAGCTTGATCGCGAAGGGATAAAGAGCGCCTTCCGTCGGATCGCCTTCCACTTTCCACGTGCCGTCCTGCTGGAAGAGCTCGGCGTCATTGCAGAGCAGACAGACTCGGCCCATGAGGGTGAGTACTGGTTCGTTGCCTGCAGCAGTTCCGTCCTTTTTTTTGACCTCCCCGGCCGGCGCATAACCATCGCCACTGATCTCGTAAGCTGATTCGACCGTTACAGCCGACACCACCATCATTTCCATCAGCGTCAGCGTTCCGGTCTTGTCGGAGCAAATTCGCGAGACCGACCCGAGCGTCTCGACCGCTGGCAGCCGCCGGATGATGGCGTTGCGCTGGGCCATGCGCTGGACTCCAATTGCCAACGTGATCGTGATTAACGCGGGAAGCCCCTCGGGGATAACTGACACTGCGATGCCGACAACGGCCTGAAAGAGCCGCACAAAGTCCATCCCCATAACCCATTTGCCGTAGGCGAAGATCAGCACGCTGACGACTGCAATAACCGCGGTGATGGCGTAGCCGAATTTCTTGATTTGGCGCAGGAGTGGCGTTTCGAGTGCGCTGACGCCTGCGAGCAACTGGTTGATGCGTCCCAGTTCCGTTTCGTTTCCGGTTGCAACGACCACGCCGGTTGCGCGGCCGGATACGACCATGGTGCCGGAAAACGCCATGCTTCCACGATCTCCCACGGTTGCGTTTACTGGCACGGCCTCAACGGTCTTTTCTGCGGGTACCGATTCGCCGGTAAGGGCGGCCTCTTCGGTACGTAAGTTCTTCGCGTCAATCAGCCGCAGGTCAGCAGGAATCTTATCGCCGGATTCGATTAGTACGACGTCGCCGGGGACCAGTTGCTCCGCGGGGATCATGCGTGTTTCACCGCTACGCATCGTCCGGGCCTCGGCCGAGAGCATGTTGCGGATCGAATCCAGCGCCTTCTCGGCCTTTCCTTCCTGAACGAATCCGAGCAATGAGTTCAGCACAACCACCGCAAAGATAATCCCAGCGTCGATCCACAGGCCCAACATCAGCTTGGTGAATCCGGCGGCGAGCAGCACGTAGACCAGGATGTTGTTGAACTGTGCGAAGAATCTTGTGAATGGGCCCCGCTTCTTGCCTTCCGGCAAGCGGTTTAGCCCATATTTGCGGAGCCGGTCCGAAGCCTCTGACAGATTGAGACCTTTCGCAGGGTTGCTGACAAGTCGCTCGACGGCCTCGGCTTGAGACATAGCATGCCAGGCCGCTGTGTCAGTTACGTTCGTATTCACAGTTGTACTCAAAGTTGCAATCCACTAGGGAGAGTCCCTGTGCTCAGCAAGTCGGGCGAACGCGTCGCGGCTTCCGAGTAGTGAGGACAGTTCAAGTCCACAGCCGCCGCTAGATTAGACAGCGAACTAGTCACCTAGCTACTGTAGCCTCTGACAGTCGAAACCCTTTACCTCCGGGCGGACATTGCGTACCTACTTTCCTGCTAGTTCTGGCAGTTCTGGTTTGTTGGCAAGCCGCTTGTAATAGCCTTTGAGTGCCGCGCAATTGCGTTTTTACCCATGGCCTATCCCAGAATCGCACGAGCTCCTAGTGGTACATATCTACCCGGCGAGCGCGTTAGCTGTGAGTTCCTCGAGGTCGAGCAGACTATGACTCGGAGACCCACGGTACAAACCCAAAAACTGCAACACTTCCTCTCATTGGACTTCGTAAAAAGGAGCCGCTGATGGCCGCGAATCCTCCTGTGATTACCGCGGCTGTCTTCGACACGAAGCCTTACGACCGAGAGGCATTGCAGCAGGCGTCCGCCAACGGTGGCATTGAGTGGCAGTTTCTCGAGTTTCGTCTGATGCAGGACACCGCCTTCGCAGCGAAAAACGCTCGGGCGGTCTGCGTATTCGTCAATGACCAACTGGACCGGCCTTGTCTGGAGGCGCTGGCAAGAGAAGGGGTCGAGTTAGTGGCGCTTCGTTCTACGGGGTTCAATAACGTCGATGTCAACTCCGCCAAAGAGCTGAAGCTGACGGTGACGCGAGTCCCTGTTTATTCGCCGCACGCCGTCGCTGAACACGCTGTGGCCCTGCTGCTGACGTTGAACCGCAAGACCCATCGCGCATTCAATCGCGTGCGTGAGTTGAATTTTTCGCTGAACGGACTTGTAGGCTTCGACTTGTACGGCAAGACTGCCGGCATCATCGGTACCGGCAAGATCGGGCGTGTCACCGGACAAATTCTTCGCGGCTTTGGCATGAGAGTGCTGGCATATGACCCATTTCCCGACCATGAATGGGCAAAGCAAACCGAAGTGGTCTACGTCGAAGCTCTCTCCAAATTGCTGCACGACAGTGACGTAGTTTCTCTACACACACCGCTCACTCCGGACACCAGGTACACCATCCGTGAAGAGACGATCCGGCTGATGAAGCCTGGAAGCATACTCATCAATGTAAGCCGAGGCGCATTGGTACGCACCAAGGCATTGATTGAAGCGTTGAAGTCCGGCCATCTTGCGGGTGTGGCGCTCGACGTTTATGAGGAGGAGGAAGGCATCTTCTTTGAGGATCTCTCCGATGATGTGCTTCACGACGATGAACTGGCGCGGCTGCTTACCTTTCCAAATGTGCTGATCACGTCACATCAGGCGTTCCTGACACGCGAAGCATTGAGTGAAATCGCCCGCACCACTGTGGACAACATCTCGGCACTGGCCGGCTCACGGTCATTCGTCAAAGGTTCGGTAGTGACCTAAAACTGGCGCGATCGTTGCTATGGACTTTCTCCTGGCCATCCTGCCCATCGGCTTCCTCATCTATGTGATGACCAAGAAAAAGTCTTGGCCTTCCCATCTCAGCCTTCCCTTTGCCGCTATTCTGGTCTACCTGCTGGTTCTCGTTCATGCCCGGCTCGATCCCAATCTCGTCAACGCCACGGTTGTAAACGGGATCCTTTCAGCCTTGACCCCGGTATCGATTATTTGGGGTGCAATTCTGCTGTCCCTCACGATGCGGCGTTCCGGAGCCGAAGGCATCATCGGCGAGTGGCTTAAAGAGGTGAGCGCAAATCCGGTTGCGCAGTTGATGATCGTGGGATGGGCCTTTCCGTTCATGACGGAAGGCGCGAGCGGGTTCGGAACGCCGGCAGCAATTGCGGCGCCTCTGCTGGTCGGTCTGGGGTTCGGCGCGGTGCGAGTGACGATTCTCACGTTGGTTATGAACGCGGTGCCAGCTACATTTGGCGCGGTTGGCACGCCGATGTGGTTTGGCTTCAGCCAGGTGCCGTTGAGCGCATCTGAGATTTTGTCCGTGAGCTGTAAGACCGCGCTTGTGCACACTGTAGCTGCGCTGTTTGTGCCGATCATTGCCTTACGTTTCGCTGTGGGATGGGCCGAGATTCGCCAAAACCTGCTCTACATTTATCTCAGCATCCTGAGTTGTGCTCTCCCTTCCCTGGCTTTGTCCCGATTCAACTATGAGTTCCCATCTTTGATCGGTGGTGCGATTGGTCTCTGCTTTTCCGCATTGCTGGCAAAGTATCAAGTAGGGCTAGCGCTCACCGCTGCGGCTGCAGAGGTGAAGCCATTCGATCGGCAGTCAAAAAACCAAGAGCAGGTCCGTGCTTTCGCGCCGTATCTGATGCTGATCGCAATTCTGGTTGTCACGCGGGTGCGCTTTTTGCCTTTTCGTGCATGGCTCAACGCGGAGTCGCCGGGTCTGACGATGGACTGGGGTTCTCTTGGGAACTTCAGTGTGAGCGCTGCCCTCGTATTCAGGTTGGACTCGATCTTTAACACGTCCAGTGCCTGGAGCTATCATGCGCTCTTTGTGCCCGCCCTGATCCCGTTTGTGATTGTCGTGGCTCTTTCTGTAGCGTTGTTGAGAATCGACCGTGATGCAATGGCAAAAGTCATCGTGGATACGACGAATCGCTTGCGTGGCCCCACTTTAACTCTGGTGGGGGCATTGGTAATGGTCCAATTGATGACGCTGGGGGGCGATAGGGCACAAACGATGATCATCGGCCGCACGTTTGCCACCGCCACTGGCCGGAGTTGGCCTTTCTTTGCGCCTTTGTTGGGAGCGCTGGGCGCATTCTTCGCAGGCTCGGCCACCGTCTCGAACCTTACCTTCGCCGGCATTCAGGATTCGATCGCCCGCACGCTCGACTTCGACCGGACTTCGATCCTTGCCCTGCAATCTGTTGGTGCCGCTATGGGCAACATGGTAGCCATCAGCAACATCGTTGCTGTTACCTCGATTTTGGATCTGAACAATAAGGATGGTTTTGTCCTTAAACGAACGGTGATACCTCTTATTGTCTACAGTCTGATTGCAGGTATATCCGGTTTGATTCTCACTTGATTGAACAGTGGATCAGCGCTTCACGGCCTCGCGAAGCAAGGCAATCAGTTTTACGAAGCTCGCTTCTCACGTTCGCGCGCATCACGCTTTCGCACGACCGAGCTCAACGAGGCCACTTTCACCGGTCTTACCTGCCACACCTGCTCGCAGTAATCACGAATGGAGCGGTCCGACGAGAACTTGCCCATACGCGCCACGTTGAGGATTGCCTTGCGGGTCCATCCACTCTGGTCGCGCCATAAGGCGCTGACCTGCTCCTGGCAGTCGGCGTAAGCTTGGTAATCGGCCACCACTAGAAATGGATCTTCATTCAACAAGCGGTCGAGCAACGGCTGGAAAAGGTTGCGGTCGCCGTCGGAGAGCGCGCCCGATCTGATGAAGTCAAATATCTCCCGTAAACAGGCATTTTTCTCGGCGAGTTCCCGCGGATTATATCCGCGAAGCTTCAGTTCTCGGACCTCTTCGACACTCAATCCAAACAGGAAGAAGTTCTCTGCGCCAACTTCCTCGCGAATCTCCACGTTGGCGCCATCGAGGGTACCGATCGTAAGGGCGCCGTTAAGAGCAAACTTCATATTGCCCGTACCGCTGGCCTCCTTACCGGCCATGGAGATCTGCTCGGACAGATCGCCGGCAGGGTAAATATGCTGAGCACTCTTCACGCTGAAATCCGGCAGGAAAGCGACCGTGAGATAGTCCCGTACCGCTGCATCGTTGTTGACCACATCGGCGACGGCATTGATGAGCTTGATGATGAGCTTGGCCATGAAGTAGCCGGGTGCGGCTTTACCACTGAAGATGAAAGTGCGCGGGGGGACGTCGGCTTTCGAATCGCGCTTGAGACGTAAATAGAGAGAGAGAATATAAAAGGCATTGAGGTGTTGGCGCTTGTATTCGTGGATGCGCTTGACCTGGATATCGAAGAGCGACTCCGGATTCACACCCACACCCGTTTCCAGTTTCAGCAGCGCAGCGAAATCCCGTTTGTTCGCGAGCTTGACTGCACGCCACTGCTGTTGAAATTCCTTATCATTCGCCAGCAGCTCCAGGCCGCGAAGCTCATTCAGGTTGAACAGCCATCGATCTTCGATGGAGTTGGTGATGAGGTGCGAAAGCCTAGTATTACCAACTGCCAGAAAGCGCCGGGGCGTCACGCCATTGGTCACATTGCAAAACTTCGCCGGCCACAATTCAGCGAAATCGTTCATCACCGTCTCTCTAAGGAGATCAGAATGCATCCGGGATACGCCATTGACCCGATGGCTGCCGACGGTCGCGAGGTGGGCCATGCGCACAAAACGCTCGCCCGTTTCATCGATGAGCGACATCCGCGAGAGCCGGGCGTTGTCACCAGGGAACGCCGCACGAACTTCATCCAGAAAGCGGGCGTTAATCTCGTAGATGATTTCGAGGTGGCGAGGAAGGAGCCGGCCAATCAGACTGACTGGCCATTTCTCCAGAGCCTCGGGAAGAAGCGTGTGGTTGGTGTAAGCGAAAGTGTTGCGTGTAACGTTCCATGCGGTATCCCAGTCCATCCCCTGGTCGTCGACCAGCAGGTGCATCAATTCGGCGACTGCGATGGCCGGATGCGTGTCGTTGAGCTGCACCGCCCACTTCTCATGGAACGTCTCGAACGACCGATTCAGCCCGCGATGAATTCGAAGCATGTCTTGCAGAGAGCAACTCACGAAGAAGTATTGCTGTTGCAGACGCAGTGCCCTGCCTTGGGGTAATTCATCATTCGGGTACAGTACTTTCGCGATATTCTCTGATGCCACCTTGTCGGCAACTGCGCGGTAGTAGTCGCCGTGATTAAAGGCGGCGAAGTCGAACGACTCCACGGCCTCGGCTTTCCAAAGACGAAGTGTGTTGCAGGTGCCCACACGGTAGCCCAGGATAGGGGTGTCATAGGCCTCGCCTTTGACCTCGGTGTCGGGTAGCCAGCGGACCTGATAGCGTCCGTGTTCATTTTTGCTTGCTTCGGTGTGACCGCCGAATTTCACTTCGTAGTAGATCTCCGGCCGAACGATCTCCCAGGGATTGCCAAAGCGTAACCACTTATCTGTGAGCTCCACCTGCCAGCCGTTCCTGATGGCTTGCTCAAAGATGCCAAACTCGTAGCGGATGCCATAGCCGATAGCGGGTATTTCGAGGGAAGCGAGCGAATCCATAAAACAAGAGGACAGCCGCCCCAGACCGCCGTTACCAAGGCCTGGTTCCTCCTCCTGCTCGATTACTTGGTCGAGATCAAGGCCAAACTCAGTGATGGCCTCTCGAGTCGCTTCAACGATTCCTAGGTTCAGAAGATTGTTGGCCAGATGTGGGCCAGGCAGGAATTCTGCGGAGAGATAGGCGACCACGCGTGCCTCCTGCTCGGACAGTGCTTCCATAGTTCGCACGCCTTGCTTGTGAACACGATCCCGAACCGTGAGTGCCAGCGCAGTGTAAATATCGTGCGGTGTTGCTGCCAACGGTGCTCGCCCAAGGCCACAAAGGAGGTTGTCGATAAACGCTTGCCTGAGATCGGCAACACTCATACCGGTCCGGAGACCTGCTCCGGGCGAGAGTGCGCAGGACTTCAGGCGAAGGGATTGTGTCGTCCGAATCATAAAATTCAATTCCTTTGTCGAGGCGTTAGGTTCCGCTGGCTATGTTTTCCTGATTGGCCGTGCCGGGCGACTGGTTGAATTAACAGGTGATGCCAACAAAGCCTGAGGGTTTACTCAATATGCTGGGATATTTATTCGAATTCACGGACTCGCAACATACTCGGGCCTGACACACGTTGATAATAGGCTTGGGAATGCTCGGGGGATGTGAGGAATCATCCATGAACATTCCTGTCCTCGGCGCCACCCGCTTTCCGTCACCTCTAAAACTCTGGGTTGATGAGTCGAAGCGAGTTCCTGCCACAATCCTCCGGACCGTTGACGCGCCGTCGGAGAATAGTCTCCTCTTTGAGTTAGCGGGCGCGCGCGAACACCTGTTTTTCAATCCATCTGAAACTCGCGCTGGTATTGTCACCTGCGGAGGATTGTGTCCCGGACTCAATGACGTGGTCCGGTCGCTGTTTTTAGAGCTGCATTACGCCTACGGTGTAAAAGAGGTGCTCGGCTTCCGCTGGGGATATCAAGGTTTGGATCCTGAACACGGCGCCGAACCTCTCGTTCTCACACACGAGATGGTGGACCGAATTCATCTGCAGGCCGGCACAATTCTGGGTACGTCGCGGGGTCCAGTGGAAAAGGAACGGGCGGTGGAGAATCTGATCCGCCGTCGCGTCAATATCCTCTTCACCGTCGGCGGCGATGGTACACAGCGTGGAGCGCGGGAATTCTACCTGGAGGCCAAGAGTCAGGGTCATGCGCTCTCGGTGGTCGGAATCCCAAAAACCATCGATAACGACATCCCATTTGTCGCGCGCTCATTCGGCTTCCTCACCGCGGTCGAGGAGGCAACTAAAGTGCTACAGCGCGCGCATACGGAGGCGCGCAGCGTGCAGAACGGGATCGCATTAGTGAAACTCATGGGACGGCACGCTGGGTTTCTGACTGCCGAAGCTAGTGTCGCGAGCCAGGAAGTGAACTTCACGCTGATTCCCGAAGTGCCGTTCCGATTGGAAGGATTTCTCAAGGCAGTGGAACAGCGAATTGTGAAGCGCGGGCACGCAGTCATTGCCGTGGCCGAGGGCGCAGGACAGGAACTGCTCGGAAACACTGGAAAGGAGCGCGATGCTTCCGGCAACGTTAGGCTCCAGGACATCGGTTGGTTTTTGCGTGAAAAGATCGAAGAGTGGTTTAAGGCGCGGAATATTCCGTTCGTTATGCGCTATTTTGACCCGAGCTACATCGTACGTAGCAGCCCAGACAATGCCGAAGACGCTGTTCTTTGCGATGCATTCGCGCGGCATGCTGCCCACGCCGCTATGGCAGGGAAAACGGGGTTGGTGATCGGTTATTTGCACGACCTGTTCATTCACGTCCCCATCGAACTGCTGGCAACTCAACTGAAGCGGCTTGAACCTGACAGCCCGGTCTGGAGCGCGGTGCTCTCGGCTACTGGACAACCGCATCGATTTGAGTGAACAAGAAGATCATGAGAAAAATGGAGTTTGCCAAAGCGCGAGAGTTCAACTAGTCCACTCGCCGAATTTGAGAAACTCAATGCGATAATTTTCTTCCGGGTTCCGCTTGGAGGGCCCGGCCACTAGCAGGGCGAGGTGGCCGGGGACACGATGCTTTTCTAGCCAGCTCATGGCAAAATCGCGCCAGCTTTTCGGATCCTCGACCAGTTGCACAGGCTCGACGCCACAGGAAAAAGCCAGTCCTTGGCACACAGCCGCGTCCCGGCTTGGCGCGACAATCCATTGCGATGGATTCAAGCGGGAGATCATGCGGGCAGTCGTGCCCGTTCGCGTGGGAACGAACAGTGCCGCGCACTGGCCGATGTCTAAAGCGGTTTCTACGACAGAGGCAATGGCATCCGCGTAGGTCTTCGGCGGGCCATGCCGCACGCGCGAGCGCAGATCCGCCAGGCGTTCTGGAGGACGTTGCGACTCCGTGTAGGCGGCAATTTCCGCCAGCATCGCTACGGCTTCTTCAGGATATTTACCGATCGCCGATTCACCAGAAAGCATGACAGCATCGGTGCCGTCGAGGATAGCGTTCGCGACGTCCGTCGCCTCGGCCCGTGTCGGCAGGCGGCTGACAGTCATCGATTCGAGCATTTGCGTCGCGGTGATGACCGGTTTCCCAGCGATACGCGCTCTGGCGATAAGCTGTTTCTGCAGTATCGCCATCTCCTCAATCGGAACCTCGACGCCAAGATCGCCGCGCGCGATCATGATGCCGTCACTCGCCTTCAGGATTTCATCGAAGTGTTTGATGGCGTCCAATCGTTCGATTTTTGCGACGATAAAGGGCCGCTTGCCGACGGCCTCTGCTGCCTTGCGCACAGCATCTATGTCACTGCCAGTCTCAACGAACGACTGGCTCACAGCGTCTGCTCCTTGCTGCAACGCAAACTCCAGACAAACTCGGTCATGGTCAGTGAAGGCTCCGATACCGAGAGCAATTCCTGGCAAATTAAGACCCTTCTTGGACCGCAGTTCCCCGCCGACCGACACATGGCAATGGACTTCGCGGCCAGCGACTCGTTCAACCGTCAATTGCACCAGACCGTCGTTCAGAAAGAGTCTGTCGCCACACTTTACGACGTTTGGCAGTTCCTTGAAGCTCACCGACACGCGTTGCGGAGTGCCGACGACCTCTTCTATCGTTAGCGTGAAGTTATCGCCGACATGCAATTGAATCGGCTCCGGTTCGATCTTGCCGATCCGGATCTTTGGCCCCGGCAAGTCGGCCATGATGGCGACACGGCGTCCGACGCTCTTCGCCGCTGAACGGATTCGCTGGATGCGCTCCGCATGGCCGGTCGGGTCACCATGCGAAAAGTTAAGCCGCGCGACGTTTAGCCCCGCGCGAATGAGACGTTCGAGCATCTCCGATGATTCCGACGCTGGTCCGATGGTGGCGACGATTTTGGTTTTGTTCTCGGGAAGCGTCATCAGAGCTGGCTCCTTAGCGAATGACTCTGTTGAGCCTCGGACGAATCATTCGTAGAATCCGTGCGTCAGTTTGAGCCGTCGTTCCTTCACTTACTGCCGCGTCGCGGAAATCGCTCTGCGGCATAAATGGCAAAACCTGCAGGACCGAGCGCCAGCTTGGCGCAAAGCACGCCACTGCGCCGTTCGACTTTCAACTTGGGTAGAGCGTAGCGGGGACTTTCCATGGGTTCGAGTCCCTCTTCGGGTGTATACGAAAGCAGGAGGCGAAGTTCATCTCCTTCTGTCCGCAGGTTGGGATTCAGCGTACTGTAGAGCTCATGCGGGTTGATCTCGTCCGTATTGAAGACAACTACCAATTCGTGATCCGCCACCACCCGCGACCACGAAACAAGCGTATGCAAGCGGTCTCCGAACTTTGTCGGCCGCCCGAAGTGGTTGCCGTCCCCGGAGATCTCATGTACGTACTGACGCCCACGCCGCAGCCCAATCCAATTACGCCGCAGCTCACACAGCCTAGAGATAGCTTTGAACAGCGGGGCATCCTCGTCGAAGAAGTGAACGCCTTTTGAACGTTTTCCGCCGAAGCGCCCGCCAAACATGTTTTCCCGGAGAACCTTGTCATTTGCCGATGGCTGGCCGCCGCTGTCAAACCCCTGCTCGGTGCCATAGTAGATGCAAGGAATGCCGGCCGTCGTCAGGTTGACGGCGAGCGCATTGAATACCAGCTTTCGATACTCGGCCATTCCGCAAAAACGGCGTTTCTCGTTTCCTTTGTGGATCTGGTCGTGGTCGTCAAACATTGTGACCACGTGCTGGCCGAACCAGGCGAAATCGCCGTGGTCGTCCAATGCCGAATTTCGAAAGAGGGAGAAGTACTCGTCAGGTTCCGAGAAGCCCTTGACCATCGATTGAAGCCGCCCGGGGATATCTTCGATTCCGAGCGCAGCATCCAGTCCAGTCGTGTCGACCATCGACCACGCATGGCCGCGCCCGCCCGTCACCTCCCCGGCAAGAAAGAATCGCTCTTTCCCCAGACTTTGTGTGAACTCGTGAATTGCGGCGCAGAAAATGCGCGTGGACTCCTGGCCCATGTGCTTAACGGCGTCGATGCGGAAACCATCAATGTCGGCGTATGCGATCCAGTACTCGTAACAGTGGATAAGGTGCTGAAGTGTCGCTGACGGTGTCGGGTATTTCGCCGACCAATCCACCGCCAAGTTCAACTTCTTGAAATCGAAAAAGTCACCTTCCCTGAACTCTGGATAAAAGTCGAAATTGACGATCCTGCCTCTGCGCACGAAACTGCCCGGTGCCTGCAATTCTTTAGGCCAGATCGCTCCGTCAGGCCACGTCGCATCAACTGCCGCCGGATCCGGCGGATCGAATGACAGTATGGGTTTGCCATCGCGGTCGCGGAATCCTTCGACTTGGTAAGAATGCCCGTCCCACTTCGGATCGGGTATCCAACGATCTTCTCCGATGCTCGTCTGATATCGCGCATCGCGATAGCCGAACACGTTCGCGGCGTGGTTGATGATGATGTCGAGAATGCAGTAGATGCCCTGCCGATGTGCCGCGTCGACCAAGTCGCGAAGATCATCGCGTGTTCCGAAGTGAGGGTCGACATCGAGGAAGTTCTGAATGCCATATCCGTGGTACGTCGCTTCGAATGACGCCTGTTTGAAAACAGGACTGATCCATATCGCCGTCACCCCGAGCCGACGTAAGTATCCAAGTTTAGACTTCAGGCCCTTCAGAGTCCCGCCCTGCCAGCCTGCCGCCTGGCCTAGCCACTCCGAGTACGATACAGATCCGATGTCATCGTTGCTGGCGAGGGGGGTCGTTCCCCTTGTGACGGGCTGATCACGAGCGTCACCGTGACCACCTTTCTCATTGCCATCCGAGAATCGATCCAGCATCAGGAAGTAGAGAATCTGGTCTGCCCAACAATCTGGCGAAGGGGTATATGGACGCTTGGTTAAGTTGGCGAAGTCGATTTCTGCGATACTCTTTGGCGCATTCGTCGGCATAACGCAAAAGCCCCCCGCGCATCCTTACTTCACTCGTAACGCATGCCTCAGCAGTTACTCCATAGAATTCTTGGATTCCGTACAGCCTGCCTCTTCGGTGCAAGCGGTCTAAGTAAATGCTTCTGACCCACCCTTTCGACATGTCAATGAGAACAACAAAGGGACCGGATGCCAACTGTGAAACTTTCGAGCAGGTGGGGCTGCGTTGCCTGTGGTCGGAAGTACGGCAGGTGCCCAAGCGTGCCAAAGAATCGATGTAATTGTCCAATGTTGCAATGTGTTTACTTCGGAGAGGAAATCAGCATCTTGACCGCAACTGCCTGCGTACTTGTAACGTCTGAAGGGTAAGGATAAATGCGCAAAATCTTCGTTTCCGACTACGACGGTACGATCACCGAGAAAGATTTTTACTCGCTGCTCGCTGAGCGATATGCTCCCGTGGATACACCTGACTATTTCGCTCAGTACCGAGAAGGACGAATCTCTCATTTTGAGGCGATGGCGGCATACTTCGCCTTTGCGCCTACAGAGGAAACGCGGCTCGAAGAGCTACTTGCAGCCAGCCAATCGGATCCGGATCTAGGAGCCTCAGCGACGCTTCTCCGTCGCGCCGGTTGGGAACTGTGGGTCGTTTCGGCTGGCTCCTGCTGGTACATCGAGCGCGTTCTCAGTGGGGCCGGTGTGGCCGCGACTGTGTATTCGAACCCAGGACGTCTGGAGAACGGGCGCGGGCTTGTTTTGGGGAAGTTGGACTCTTCGTCCCCATATCACTCGGCATCGATGGGCGTGGACAAATCGGCCGTAGTTCAGCATGCCCTCCACCTCGCGGAGACTGTGGCATTCGCCGGTGATGGCCCGCCTGACTTGCCACCGGCCTTGCTCGTCCGGCCGGAGTTGCGCTTCGCTCGCGGAATTCTAGCCGAGCAACTGCGGGACCGCGGTGAGGCTTTTCAGCCATTCTCGCGCTGGAGTGAGATTGCGAGAAAACTGGCATGAAGAATGCACAAATGAACGTGCCCTGCCTTGTACGCATCAAGCCCGGAGCACTGCATCGTCTGGGCCTATACCTGGCGCGCTCCTGCCTGTCACCCGTCGCGCTCTTTCACAGCGAAGGCCTGTTGGACTCCATCCTCGACGTGGCTCGACAGAGTCTCCTGGATCACGGGATCGCGGCGGCTCTGGTCCATGAAGTGAAGCAGGCGAGCGTGGAAGAAGGGGTGCACTTGCTGGGTGCCGTCCCATCTTCATGCAAGGTATTGATCGGGCTGGGTGGCGGCAAGGCGCTCGACGTCGCTAAATACGCAGCGTCGTTGGCGGGACTGCCTTACTTCGCGGTCCCGACATCCCTTTCCAACGATGGTTTCTGCTCGCCACAGGCGAGCTTGACCTTGGAAGGCAAGCGCCGGTCATTGCCGACCGGCCTTCCCGAAGCCGTTGTAGTCGATCTCGCAGTCTGTCAACGGGCACCGCAGACGCTCTGGCACTCTGGAGTTGGCGATTTGTGCTCTAAGTTCACGGCGGTCTCGGACTGGAAGCTGGCGTACGAAAAGCGGGAAGTTCCAGTGAATGATCTGGCCGCATTAATCTCCGATGCCAGCGTTTTTCAGTTCATGGCAAATCCGGTGCCGGACGAACAAGGAATTCGGCTTCTCGCTACTGCCCTCATGTTGAACGGCGTTGCCATGGAGATCGCTGGGTCGTCACGGCCCGCCAGTGGCAGCGAGCACCTCATTTCTCACGCGCTTGATGTGTCGGGGGCGAGGCAGCGGCTGCACGGACTTCAGACGGGAACAGCAGCCTACCTCGTCAGCAGCCTGCAGAGCGGCGACCACCACGACAGAATCAAGGAATTATTCGCACGAACAGGCTTCTGGGAGTCGGTGCGGAAAGATCCCTTTTCGAAAGAGGAATGGAGAATAGCTGTCGAACGAGCACCTTCGATTAAAGATGACTTTTACACGATTCTCTCCGAGAGCGATGCGTGGCCGGAGTTCGCCAGGATGATCGCACACGACCAAGCCCTTATTGGATGTTTTGAATGAGGCCTCTTTGCCGGAAATGCCGTCTTTTGGAAAACCAAGCAGAATCAATTTTGCAAAAGGTCACCGGCAAGACAGTAGCTCACTAGACGTTGCTTGTGAGGGATAAACGGATGTTTCCGAAACAGCCGGTAATTTATCAAATTAACGCGTGGGCGTGGCTGACTTACCTTGAGAGCAAACATCGCTCCAAGTTTGACTTAGGCTCGATCCCCTCGAGCGAATGGGACGCTTTGAAGGATATCCACATCGATGGCGTTTGGTTCATGGGGGTATGGGCGCGTAGCCCAGCGGGAAGAAAGATTTCAATCGAGAATCCTGACCTGAACCGCAATTATCGAGCGATTCTGCCGGAT
>Ga0066903_100002194_pt1 | contig 15048 bp, 13 predicted proteins | sample PanSoiMetaGPlot1_FD_67491 | JGI IMG/M metagenome (GOLD analysis project Ga0066903, IMG submission 67491) | Tropical forest soil microbial communities from Panama analyzed to predict greenhouse gas emissions - Panama Soil - Plot 1 (version 2) | ecosystem: Environmental > Terrestrial > Soil >...
CCGATCCCGCCAAGGTGATGGAGTTGGCGCGCCGGCTGATCGCCAAACTGGACGAGGCAGGCTTTACAAGCCGGACGAAGATTTAGCGGAAGGACTCCCGGCCGCGTCGTGGCCGGCGGTGTTCTGTGCGGCTCATGGTGCAGAGTTGCAACTTCAGCTACGGCGTCAAGGTCACCATGACCACGGCGTGCGGAGCCACCGCCGCTGCGAACTTGCCGGTTGACTTGCCGACCTCCTTCTTCTGCCAAAGATCGCGAACCGAAGCCGAGAGTGACTCGGGATAGTCCAGATCTGTCCACTTGGCAGTGGCTTGTTTTTCGGACTCTCCGCGATTGAAAAGAATGACGGCCCGGCGGCCGCCAGAAAGGGGCTTGGACCATACCTCGAGGTCGCCCTCTTTCCACACGCGGCGGCCCTGGCGTCCGAGCGGATCCTGGTTAACGGCGATGACTTCTTTGTTGGTCAGAATGTCATGGATCTCGGGCTTCATGTCGCGCAGATCGTTTCCGGCGATCAGCGGGGCCGCGAGCAGCGCCCAGAAACTGAAGTGGGAACGGTATTCGGTGTCGGTCATGCCGCCGTTGCCAACCTCAAGCATGTCGGGATCGTTCCAGTGTCCCGGTCCGGCGTAGGAATAGATCTCGGCCTCTGCGTCGAGGATGGCAGTCCCGCCGAAGCTGCAGCAGTTGCCGGGCTCCCATTCTTTCTTGCCGGAGAATCGATCCTGAATGTCACCGGTGGTGCGCCACAAGTTGCCGCCCACTTCTTGCCCCCAGAGCCACGGCTTTGCCGTGCCCCACTCGCAGATGCTGAGCACGATGGGCCGTCCGGTCGCGTCGAGCGCGTTGCGCATGTTGGCGTAAGAAGCCCGGGCGTCCTGGGTTGTCGTGTTACACCAGTCGTACTTGAGGTAGTCGACGCCCCAGGAAGCGTATTTCAGAGCGTCCTGGTATTCGTGGCCTAGCCCGCCCGGCGCAGGTTTTCGAGCCCGCATCGGTAGATTCCAAACTTCAGGCCGAGCGAATGAACATAGTCGGCGAGCGCCTTGATGCCGGAAGGGAAGCGCTGCGGGTCGGCGACGATGTTGCCCTCTTTGTCGCGCGAAACCTGCCAGCAGTCGTCGATGACGACGTATTGGTAGCCGGCGTCCTTCATGCCCGACTTGACCATGGCGTCGGCCATGCCCTTGATCATGTCCTCGCTCACGTTGCAGCCAAACTTGTTCCAGCTGTTCCAGCCCATGGGAGGCGTGAGGGCGAGCCTTGCGGAGGGAGAGGCTTTGGCAGCGGTGTCGGTTTGAGCGAAGGCGGAGGCGACAAAGATCAGGAGTATGAACGCGGAGATCAGGGCAGATTTCATTTGCGAACCCAAGCGTGAATTTTTGGGAACAGAAAAAGGCGGAACGATTCTACAGGTTGCGAGCGGATTGAAGGTCAAACCGACAACCATCCCGCCCCGAACGCCGCAAAATGCGCGACGTTTAGGGTGGGGAGCGGGTTTTCTCCGTGGCTCCGTGACTCTGTGGTGAAACGGTTTATGCCAGTGAGTACTTCCCAACTTCGATCGCGCGTTTGGCAACCTGTTGGCGCAATTCGATGGTATTGAACGGTTCGTGCTTCGCCAGGCGGCGCAGGATTGCCAGTTGCGTGCGCAGCATGTCGCCCTCCGCAACGGCTGCGATCACACGCTTGGCTGCGGCTTCGATTTTTTCCATGGCTTGCGTCATGTAGATGCGCGTCATGGCAATCGCAAGTCGAGCTTCCTGTTCGCCTTTCGCCTCGACCAGTTTCTGCGTGCGCAGCACCGCCGACTCCATGGCATAGGTTTCGATGGTCATGTCGGCGATGGCGCCCATGATTTCCTGCTGATCCTGGATGGCCTGCATGTATTTCTGCGTGGCCGAGCCGGCTGCGAATAGCCCAAGCTTTTTGGCTTGGGTCACCAGCTTGCGTTCATCGGCAAGCGGGCCCTCGATGTCGTCGCCCATGCCAGGGCCGGACAGGACTTCATCCATCAGCTTCTTGATGGCAGGCAGGAGAGGAAGCTGCCCGCTCATCGCCCGCTTCAGCAGAAAGCCGGTGATGATAAGGCGATTAATCTCGTTCGTCCCTTCGAAGATCCGGTTGATGCGCGCGTCGCGATAGGCGCGCTCGGCTGGATATTCCTCGACGAAGCCGTAGCCGGCGTAAATTTGCATGGTCTCGTCGACGACATAGTCGATCATCTCGGAGCCCCACACTTTGATGATGGAACACTCGACGGCGTACTCCTCGATCGCCTTGCGCGTGTCTTTTAGCGCGTCGGCGGAGGTTTTGTCGATTTCGCTGAGCGCCGCGTCCATCATGCCTACCGTGCGGTAGACCAGCGATTCACCCACAAAGATGAGCGCGGCCATGTTGGCGATTTTTTCGCGGATCAACCCGAAGTCGGCGATGACTTTGCTGAACGCCTTGCGCTGCTTGGCGTAGCCGATCGCGTTCTCGAGGGAGACCCGCGCCCCGCCCACGCACATCGCGCCCAACTTGAAGCGGCCGATGTTGAGGATATTGAAGGCAATGACGTGTCCCTTGCCGATTTCGCCAAGCAGATTTTCAGCCGGCACCCTGCAATCGTTCAAGATGATGGGGCAGGTGGACGATCCGCGAATGCCCATCTTGTGCTCTTCCGCGCCCACCGAGAAGCCGGGGTAATTGCGCTCGACCAGAAACGCTGAAAATTTTTCGCCATCAACCTTCGCAAACACCGTGAACAGGTCAGCGAAGCCGGCATTGGTGATCCACATCTTCTCGCCGTTGAGGATGTAGTGCTTGCCGTCCTGCGAAAGCTCGGCGCGGGCGCGGCAGTTCATCGCATCCGATCCGGATGTCGACTCCGAAAGCGCATAAGCGCCGACCATCTCGCCCGAGGCCAGCTTGGGCAGATATTTCTGCTTCTGGTCTTCCGTGCCGAAGTAAACGATCGGCAGGGTGCCGATGCCGGAGTGTCCACCCCAGGTTGTGGCAAAGCCCGCGTACTTGGCGATATGGTCGGCGATGACCGCCGCCGTGACTTTGTCCATTTCGAGGCCGCCGTACGCTTCGGGGATCTCGGCGCCCGAAAGGCCGAGGTCGCCGGCCTTCTTCAGCAGGTCGCGCGTGACCTGGAATTCCTTGTGCTCGATGCGCTCGACCGCCGGAAGGATTTCGTTGACGGCGAACTCTTCCGTCGTCTGGCCGATGAGCTGATGCTGCTCGGTGAAATCTTCGGGCGTAAAAACTTCGGACGTCTGGCGCTCCTCCAGCAGAAAGGATCCGCCGGAGATTCTCGACTTGGGCATTGCTGTGGTTGCCATGCAAACCTCGTTTTACTTCAGTACGGGCGAGGACGCCCGTGTCTCCAAGGACTTACCTTGACCGTACCCGCTGGCGCAACGCTTGCGCAAGTACCGCTGGTGCTTCGATTTGGCAAACTTTCGTTTGCCTCCTGGCAGGGTTGATCCGGAAAGAAAATAGTACTCATGTCTCTGAGATTCGGCCAGACACGACTCGGATGTCAGGGTCCGGAACCGTGTCGAGTGGAAACAACTAAGAAATTCGTAGAGAGCATGAAACGCTTTCCCGCCTGTCCGCGTCTAACCGATAACGCCTTTATCACCTGCTACATATCTGCCCAGACGTGGCGAACAGGTATAATTTAGCGGTGTGGAAGATTTCCGGAGGAAGTGACATTATGGAACCGCGCGAAAGCGCTTTTTGGGTGGAATTGAAAGCCAAGCGCTGGCTTTACACCCTCAGTATTCTGGCCACACTCGCCGTCGGTATTCTCATTGGCTCGGTGGTTTCTTACGGAGTGAAGGGTAAGGAGGGGCAGCAGTCCTCTTCCGACGCGAAACAGTTAAGCGTCCCCGCTCCGCAGCAGCTTTCCAATACTTTTTCGCAGATCGCAAAAACGCTCGAACCCGCCGTCGTCAATATCAACACTGAATCCACCATCAAGAATCCGCACCGGCAGCGCCGTGGTGCGCGTCCCGGTCCGGGCGATGAAGATAACGACGGTGGTGGTGGCAGCCCATTTGATGACTTTTTTGACCGCTTTTTCGGCGGTCCGGGGGGACAAGGTGGCCCGGGTGGACCCGGCGGTGGCGACATCAAGGAGCGCTCGCTCGGTTCCGGGGTTCTGGTCGATGCCAAGGGGTACATCATCACCAACCGGCACGTGATCGAGAAGGCCGATCGAATCCGCGTGAGATTGCAGGATGACCCGCCGGGCGTGCAGCACGACGCGAAGGTGGTGGGTTCGGACCAGGAGACCGACCTGGCCGTGATCAAAATTGAATCCGAAAAGGGGTTTCCAACCGCGAAGATTGGCAACTCCGACAGCATGCAGGTGGGGGATTGGGTGCTTGCCATTGGAAGTCCCTTTGGCCTGCAAGCCACAGTAACCGCCGGCATCGTTTCGGCCAAGGGGCGCAACATCGTTCCGGGCCGGCAATTCCAGTCCTTCGTGCAGACCGATGCGGCCATCAATCCCGGCAACTCGGGCGGGCCGCTGGTCAACATGGCGGGCGAAGTCATCGGCATCAACACGGCCATTCTGACGGAAACGAATGCGTACGCGGGCGTTGGTTTCGCGATGCCGTCGAATACCGTTGTCTCGGTTTACAACCAGATCATCGGGCCTGAACACAAAGTCACGCGCGGGTCGATCGGTGTGGAATTTGCGGCCCAGCCAGCGCCAGCAATCGCTCGCGTGTACGGAGTGCAGTCGGGCGTGACGATTTCAAACGTCGTAGCTGGCAGTCCGGCTGACACTGCCGGTCTGAAAGTTGGCGACACCATCACCGCCGTCGATGGCAAAGAAGTAAAGAACGGAGACGAACTCGTGGCCGACATTGCCTCGCGCAAGCCCGGTTCGAAAGCGAACTTGAGCTTCGTACGCAACGGCAAGAAAGAGCAGACCACGGTCACGATTGCAGACCGCTCCAAACTGTTCGCTGCGCGACTGGGCGAGGATCAGCAGGGCAATGAAGAGCAGCAGCCCAAGGAAAGTAAACTTGGCCTGAGCGTGCGTCCGCTGACGTCCGACCTGGCCGACCGACTGGACCTGCCGGCCGGCAAGGGCGTGATCGTGCAGGATGTCAAAGGCGGTTCGTTCGCCGACGATATCGGCATCAATCGCGGCGACGTGATCCTTGAAATCAACAAGCAGCCCGTGAATTCCGCGGAAGATTTCACGAAGATTGAAGGTACGCTGAAGAGCGGGCAGGATGTGGTATTCCTGGTCCGGCCCAGAGGGGCAGGGCGCCAGGACGGCACGATCTTTATCGCGGGTACACTTCCGTAACCCGTATCATTGTCCGACGGTCACTGGTACCGGGCGCCTGATTCAGGGATGATCTCCAGTGCCGGTGGCTGACGGGCAGATTTCCTTGACAACGCTCGGCAGGGGCGCTTCATCCCACTAAGATCTCCGGGGTGGCGGCTCCCCGTTGGTTGAACTTGCGGGTTGGAAACGAATGGGATTTTCAGGGTCGTGGCGGAAGAGCGGGATCGCAGGATTGAGCGCTGCGTTCTTGGTGTGCTCATTGGCCTCTGCAGCCGTTTCGCCCGCCTCCAGCAAGACAACCACGACCGCGAGTCATCCGGCGGCGAAGGTGAAGTCCGCGAAAGCCAAGCGGACCAAGACCTCTTCCGGCAAAGGCAAGCGTTCTCGGAAGCCCCGCGGGCAGCAGAAAATCGACACGGAGCGTACACACCAGATCCAGGTAGCGCTCATCAAGCAGCGCTATTTGAGCGGCGAGCCCTCGGGTAAGTGGGACGCTTCGACGGAAGCGGCCCTGCGCAAGTTCCAGGCCGATAACGGCTGGCAGAATAAAACCGTGCCTGACTCCCGCGCCCTCATCAAGCTGGGCTTGGGGCCGAATCACGATCACCTGCTGAATCCGGAAAGCGCGATGACCACAACGCCAGACGCTCCACGCGCGGCCGAGGCTTCGACTCCAGCGGCGAAGGGGCCCGCGATGCCTGAGAGCCAGCCCCAGCCTTAGGCCGGTTTTTACTTCACTTCACTTTTCTCAAGAATCCCAAGCGCGGTTTTCGAAGGGTGGGAACCACGGACCGGTGATCTTGCGCACTAAAGACGCAGGCGCATTTCGTTGGTCGGGGCGAAGCCCATCGACTCATAGAGATTTTTGCCTGACGCGCTCGCGTGCAGAATGACTGTGTCGATCGCACTCTTCCTGCACCAGTCCAGTGCGGCCAGCATGAGTTCGCGGGCCAGGCCTCGGCGGCGGTAGTTCGCGTTCGTGTAAACGTTCAGAATATTTCCCCTGCGGGCGCCTCGGCCGATCATGTGCGGAGGCCAGTCCATCAACCAAAGGCCCGTGCCAGCCGCGACGTAGGCGTCAGGAGTGATCGCCACCCAGGCGAGGTATTCCTCCGCATTCATTTTTTCCAACAGCCAAACGCGAAACTTCTCCGCCATTGATTGCAGAGCAGCTTCGTTGGTGTAGCCCATGTCGAGAAACATGGCGCGCCGGTGCTCGACCAACGCGTCGAGGTCGGCGGTAGTGGCAGAGCGGAGAGTGAATCCCTCAGGCAGAGGCATAAGCGTGTCATTTTAGATGCGCCGCCGAAGATGAAGTCGCGCGACCTGCAGCACTTCGGTTCCGACGCAGCTCGAGCGGCACCCCGCTGCGGCGAATTCACTGGAAGGCACAGGGCCATGGGTCACGTCGCCCCCTCTCAGCCGTCACAACTTCTCGTGACGGGGCACACTTTTTCAGCCCCGCCCTCCCGCTAGCATTCAACGGGGGGTATCGAAAGGACCTTATGCGAGTCTCGAAATTCATTTCGTTAACGATTGCTGTTGTCCTGTTCGTTTGCGGCGCGTCCCTGGCCAAGACCAAGAAGTACGGGGTGGACGATGTGCGCAGAGTTACGCTCTCTGCTCCTACGCGAGTGGGAGAGGTGTTGTTGCCGAAGGGTGAGTACGAAGTTCGGCACACCATGGAAGCAGAGACCCACATCATGTTGTTCAAGCAACTCGGGGGCAAACTGGCCGAAGCCCGCGTGAAGTGCAACCTGGTGGAACTCAAGCAGAAGGCTGACCGCGACCAGCTGGGGTACACGATGAACTCCGCCAACGAAAGAGTGCTGCAGATGTTGATATTCAGCGGAGACACCGCGCAACACGTGTTCTGAGGAGACAGCAGTCTAGCTAAAGGTGATGGTCGACCGCGGCCGTGCTTGCCGCGCTCGGCGCTCTTATCCTTTAAGGGCGGGCTTCGGCGAGTAGGGAAGCTGCTGTCCGCAGAGAATGGCGCGTGGGTTCTCCTCGATGAGAGCCCGTGCTACTTCTTCGCCCGCGATCTCGGCGGCCGCGGCCCGTGCTTGCGAGAGAATCGGCCTCCGGTGCCTGGTATCGTGCGCATCGGAGGCGATCACGTGTACCGCTTCGCGCTCCAGAAGCCAGGCAGCCGCGCGCGCGACGCGCTGTCCCCAAAATCCAGTCAGGGCATTTGCCGTGATCTGCACGGCGCAACCCAATTCCACAAACTCGATGACTCGCTGCGGAGTCTGTCGCAGGATTGCGTTGCGCTCCGGATGCGTGATGACCGGGGTGAGCCCGCGATCTCCCAGGCGCAAGAACCAGTCTCCAATCCTTGATGGAATGCTGAAGTCGCTCAATTCCACCAACAGATAGTTCGCCCCGGCAATGGTGTAGAGATGTGGCTGCGCCAGCAGGCTCTGCAGGTTGTCGTAGGAAAGATGGAAATCACAGCCGAGGTTGAGCTGGGGACAGTCTCCGACCATCTCCTGCAAGTGCTTCAGGCAGCCCGTCAGATATTCATGGTCGTAGTGGTAGCGGTCGTTGCAATGCGGCGTCGCCACCACGTGGGTGATGCCGTCGGCCGCAGCCACGCGGCACATCTCCGCCGAAACTTCCCAGGATTTGGGGCCGTCATCGACCTCGGGCAGGATGTGGCAATGGATATCGATCACGCGGGATACCAAGGATCCGTATCGTTGAGTGTAAACAGATTCGCCGGGAAAGACTATGGGGTATCGCCCGTCCGGTCGGGGTTTCGGGCGAGTACCAGGAACCAAATCGCGAGCAACGTGACGATCGTGAATACCGCAGGGAAGTAGAGTGAGTCGTTGAATCCGTCGAGCCAGTGCTGACCGGCGAAGCTGCTCAGGATCCGCGCCATCAGCCGAAGCGCGTTGAGAACGAATGCGACCGGTGCGAGCCATTCCCAGGAATTCGTGGATTTCGCCTTCCAGAGCGCATAGGCAAAGAAAAGCGAGCACAGGAGGTAGCACAGCATAAGCGGGAAGTACCAGGCTTTTACGATCTGATTCCATAAAGCAAAGCGCTGGAGGATGGCTGCGCGCTCGGGCTCCGTGGGTGCGTGTGCGAGTTGCAGGGCCCATGTCTGGCCGACCACGAAGAAATCCAGGCTGCGGTGGGAAATCTCGAAGAACACGAATCCCATACCGAAGATGAGTCCGAGAACCGACGATACCGGCGCCGCGCGGAAGCACCGTAAAGTGATGATGACGAAGGGAACCGTGAGGCCCACGATTCCTGCGGCGATCCAGGCCGCACGAACCTGATCGATTGCCAGTCGGTAGCTAAGCAGGTCATCTTGCGGGCCACGGGACACGGGAATCCAAAAACGGTATGCGAGCTCCTGGAAGGCCTGCGAAGTCAGAAAGATACAGAGGCATGCTCCGCCAAAGATGTATGCGGTGCGATTATTCATCGGCATGAGTGGACGTCCGGAAAACACAAAAGTGATCGAATTCCTGCTGACTCCTGTCGATGTCCGGCGGCGAAACCCGAATGGGCTCTCTACCCTGCGTCGAATAACTGTTGCGGCGCGCCATTCGGCGGAGGTCCCGGGGCAAACGCCGTTGCGGCTTGGACGATCAGGGAGGCGAAACCCAACGCGAATGAAGGCACGAAAACGACTCCTTGGAAGAGGGTGGTTGGAATGATGGGCACTCCGACTTCCCGGGCCGGGGACACTCTATTTGTAACGCGCCTTCATGAAGTCGGCGATGCCGGCGTAGGCCGTGGTCAGCGTCTGCTCGTCGGGCAGGAATACGATGCGGAAATGCTTCGTGCCTGCTTTCTGTCCGAATCCTGAGCCGTGCACGACCAGCACGTGCTTCTGAACCAGCAGTTCCTTCACGAACACGTCGTCGCCTTCCGGAATGTCGACACGCGGGAAGGCGTAGAAAGCTCCCTTGGGGGAAATGCAGCTCACGCGTTTGGTCGAGCCGCACCACTTCATGGTGAGATCGCGGCGCGACCGTAATTTTGCAATTACTTCTTTCAGGTGATCCTGCGGCCCTTCGAGCGCAGCCTGGATGGCGTACTGTTCGGGATGATTCGCGCACAAGCGTGAGCGCAAAAGGCGGCCGATGCCTTCGACGTACGGCTTCACGGCCGCGGCGTCGCCGCTGACCACGCCCCAACCGATGCGCCAGCCGGGGGCCAGGTAGTTCTTGGAAAGGCCGCCGAAGGTGACAATCGGCACATCTGGCGCGACGGCGGCCAGCGAGATGTGGGGATCGTCTTCGAGGATGAGCTTGTCGTAGATCTCATCGGCGAAGATCACCAGGTTGTTCCGCCGCGCCAGCTCGGCGATCGCTTCCAACATGCGGCGCGAGCACACCGCGCCCGTGGGATTGTTGGGGTTGATCAGCACGATGCCGCGCGTGCGCGGACCGATTTTTTTGTGCACGTCAATTAGATCAGGCTGCCAGCCATCGTCTTCGTTCAGAGCATAGGTGTTCAGCTCCATGCCCAGCTTGGCGAGAACGGCAGAGTACAACGGATAATCCGGACTCGGCGTGAGCAGATTGTCGCCGGGGTTGAGGAGCGCGCTCAGACAAATGTCGACGGTCTCGCTGACGCCAGAAGTAACGAAAACATCCTGAACGCTGGTGATTCCCTTGCGCTTCGCCTCGCCGCGGATCGCGTCGAGGGCTTCCTTGATGCCGGGCGAAGGCGCGTACCCGTTCTTGCCGTCCTTCATGGCCTTGTAGACGGCTTCGACAAGATGCGCGGGTGTCTGGAAATCAAAGTTGATCGGGTCGCCGATGTTCAGCGGCAGAATCTTGTGGCCCTTCTTCGCAACTTCATCGGCCACACAGGCCAGATCGCGGATCGCGTAGCGGACATGGTCGAGGCGCTGAGCTGCAGAAACTTCGCGGACCTGGGTGGCTGGCATCGGGACTCCCATCAACAGTGTTCTGGAGCTATGGAAAAAGCTTAACCGCAAAGTTCGCAAAGGACTACCGCAAAGATCGCCAAGAGATTCTCATGACGCTGGAGGGACGCACGTCTCGCGAGCCTGCCTCGAATGACGTGGAAGACTCGGCGGGCGAGGACGCCCGTCGCTCCATCGTCAAAAATGAGGTTTCGCAAGCGACTGACGACGAGCGACTGGCGACTGCCCTAGTCCACGCGGTCGATTTGCGCCTTCTGCAGCTTGTCGGAGTAATCGATGTAGACCGACTTCCACTCCGTGTAGAAGTCGATCGCGCCGATACCGCCCTCGCGATGGCCATTGCCGGTGGCCTTGGTGCCGCCGAACGGCAGATGCACTTCGGCTCCGATGGTCGGCGCATTGATGTAGGTGATCCCGGCATACAGATCGCGCATCGCTGTGAAGGCGCGGTTCACATCTTTGGTGTAGAGGGCCGACGACAAGCCGTACTCAATACCGTTGGCGATCTCGATGGCGTTTTCCAGTCCATCGCACGGGATGATCGACACCACAGGCCCGAAGATTTCTTCCTGCGCGATCCGCATCTTCGGATCCACGTCGATGAACACCGTCGGCTCCATGAACGAACCGTATTGATAGGCACCCTTGTCGAGGCGGTTGCCGCCGCAGACCAGCTTCGCGCCTTCATCCTTGCCGATTTCGACGTAGCTCAGGTCGGTCTTCAACTGCGCTTCATTCACCGCCGGGCCCATGTCGATCGACTCGTCCAGTCCATTTCCTACCTTGAGCGCTTTGGCTCGAGCGACGTACCGATCGACAAATTCGCGATATACGCCCTTCTGCACGATGATGCGGCTGGTAGCCGTGCAACGCTGTCCCGTGGTGCCGAACGCGCCCCACAGACCGCCCTCGATGGCAAGATCGAGGTTCGCGTCATCGAGCACGATCATCGGATTCTTGCCGCCCAATTCGAGCGAGCAGTGCTTGAAGCTTCTTGCTGCCGTGGTTCCGACCGTGCGACCGACAGCGGTCGATCCGGTCAGCGAGATGGCCCGCACATCCGGGTGCTCGGTGAGCGGTGCGCCCACACTCGAGCCAAATCCGGACACCACGTTAATCACACCCTTCGGCACACCGGCGTCGACCAGCGTCCGCACCAGGTTGAAGGTGGACAGCGGCGTGTCCTGCGCCGGCTTGATGACGCAGGTGTTGCCGCACACGATCGCCGGCAACAGCTTCCATGACGGAATCGCCATCGGGAAATTCCACGGCGTGATCATCCCGCAGACGCCTACTGGTTGACGCACGGCCATGGCGAACTTGTTGGGGAGTTCGGAAGGGGTGGTCGGACCGAACAGGCGGCGGCCTTCCCCGGCCATGTAATAAGCCGTGTCGATAGCTTCCTGGGTGTCACCGCGGGTTTCCTTGATGACCTTGCCCATTTCGCGGGTCATGTCGCGCGAGTACTCTTCCTTGCGCTCGGCAAGCATTTCGGCGGCACGGAACACGATCTCGGCGCGTCGCGGCGCTGGTACGAGCCGCCATCTTTCAAAAGCGCGCTTGGCCGCTTCAACGGCAGCGTTGACATCGTCCTTGCCGGATTTCTGAAAAATCGCCACTACCTCGCGGGTGTCGGCGGGATTACGGTTTTCGAAGGTCTCGCCGGTCGAGGACGCGACCCACTCGCCGTCGATGAAGTTCTGGAAAACTCTGGTTTTGCCGCTGGCCATCAGCTCCGGGCTGGTCACGGTTTCGGTCGCCATAAATGCCTCCTGATCAATGAATCCAAACCATCCATGCTACAGGTCTGGCTTGGGGCTGGGCAAGGGACGGCGGGAGTGGCTGCGTTGCCCCAGAAATGAAGGTTGATGGTATCTCGCGTTACTTGATCAGCCGCATGGCGACCACCGTTGCGTAGCGCTCCAAGGCGGGGTAGCGCTTAAGCAGGCGATGGTCGGTCTTACCCAAAGACTGGGAGATCAAGGGATGCACTCGATCCGCTAACGAAATGATCGGCAAGCGGAAAAATCTCTTGCCTTCCACCCGAAAGGGTCTTGTCATGGTGGCGAGCTCTTGTTCTGTGAGCGGATGCTCGTACTCCGATACTTCCTCCTTGGAGGGAAGAAGTGTCCGCAACCGGGTGTAGGTGGGGGAAAAGCGAACTGGTTCCTTGAGAACGATGTACCCACCCGGTTTAAGAATGCGGTGCATCTCATCCCGGGCACGGGGGATCTCAAGATGGTGAATCAGAGACAGGCAGCAGATTACGTCGATTGATTCGTCGGCCAGACCTGTGGCATAGGCCGAACCTACGCGCAAATCCGTTTGCAGCCCGCTTGATCCACACGCCTTGCGGCGAGTCGGATCAGGTCGGGCGAAGTATCGATTCCAATTGTGCATGCGCCACGTTGGATCAAAGGGATGAGGTTTTCGCCCGTGCCGCAGCCCAGATCAAGGACCGCTTTGCCTGCCACATCGCCGAGCAGATGAAACGCATACTCCAACGCGAACGGAGTCGTCGAGGGTGGAGCCAGGTAGCGTGACACCTGCAGCGGATCCGCGGGTTTGATTACGGTGCGCTGGGCCTCGATGGAACTTGGTGTTACTTCAGACTGATCACGCGGCGACAGCGGAGAGTCTTTCACGAGCGGCGCCTCCGAAGGGGATAAGTAGCCCAGCAAACTGGGCGCGGAGGAGCGGGATCATATCCTCAGTCCCTTACCGCACAGCACAACAAAGAGCGACACGAACCTAGTTTTGCAACAACTGCCGAAATGCCGGCAGGCGACGAGTTCATTCCTCCAAGATTCGAGAGAAACAGCTCTTAGGTCGTTGGCCCTGCTACAGATGTGGGCCCCATTCGGCAGTCGCGACGCCATGAGTTTTTCCAGACTTAATCGTCCTAATCTCCTGTTGACTCTCGACCTTGCTCCGGGGTCTACACTGTCCTCGTGACTGAGAAATCGTGGCTTCGATCCGGGGAAGTAGCGCGAATGATTGGTGTAAGCGCCGACACCCTTCGCCTGTATGAGCGCAAGGGGTTGGTCTCTCCTCTCCGAGCAGAGAACGGCTATCGCTGCTATTCGGTGAAGGCGGTTGCCCGCCTTCGGCTGATTCGTGCCGCGCTCTCGATCGGTTTCACCATCGATGAAGTTGCGGGAATTCTGAAGGTTCGGGATGCGGGCGGCGCGCCTTGCCGTAACGTGCGAACGCTGGCCGATCTGAAGTTGCGGATGCTCGACCGCGAGATTGAGCAACTCTCCGCGTTGCGCGTCAAACTTCGGCGGGTGCTGAATGACTGGGATACACAACTCAAGACTGTGAGAGAGGGCGAATGCGCAGGACTGCTTGAGCGGCTTGCCTCTGCTTCTGCCCAGGCACGCGTTCTGCCGCCCTACTTCTATGCCGCACTTTCAAGGCCGGAGGCTGAAAAATGATGTCACACCGGATGATGGTGTTCACGCTGAGTTCAATCTTCGTTTTGGCGACGGGGCCCTGTGATGGGCAGATCACGCACGCGCAATGCCCCCACAAAACCAAAGGCGAGGAAGCGCACGCTGCCTTGATGGAGCGTGGCGAACACGCCATGGGGTTTTCGCAGACCTCGACGACGCATCATTTTCGGCTCAGGGAAGACGGAGGGGTGATTGCGGTGTCGGCCAATGATGCGAAAGATGCGGAGTTACGCGAGCAGATTCGCATGCATCTCCGGCACATCGCGCGGGCCTTTTCCGATGGCGATTTCGACATTCCCAGGTTCGTCCACGACCAGACGCCTCCCGGTGTTTCCGTCATGAAGCGCCATTCGAGCGACGTTCAATACAACTTTGAGGAGACTGAGACAGGGGGGCAAGTTACCGTCTCCAGCCATGATCCCGAGGCCATCGACGCCATCCACGACTTCCTGAAATTCCAAATCCGAGAGCACAAAACCGGGATCCGGACACGGTCGTCCCACCCGTTCGGTAACCGCACGACCGGACATGTTCCAATGGACCTGAACCCACCTCGTTACCCCGTTTTGACCTGCACATCCTTGTGGTAGTGTTGGAATTACCCCATATTCTCTAGGTTTGGCTGGTTTTCAATTGGCCTCCGTGTCGTCGAAACGCAAGCCGGGTGTCTACATCGCCTGGAAGACGGTTACCTACCGCAGCGTGCTGCTGATCGCGCTGGCGGTAGCCGGCCTCTTCGGGGTGGCTATGCACTTCGCCTTCCCCCAATTCACTGACAGCACGGTCAAAGCGGCTGGAAGCCTGACCACCAACATGCTCGAGCGGATCGCCGGCATGGCTCCGCCTCCGGAAAGGTCTTCCGCGGGCGTGGAGAAGCAGGCCCGATTCACGGCGATCGAGGGCGGAGTAAAGATCAAGAAGTCCAGCAGCAACAGCTGGGTCAATGCCGACTACAACATACCGCTCGAAAAAGGCGATGTTGTGCAGACCGGTTCCGAAGGGATGGCCAAGGTGGTTTTCAATGACGGGACCAACTACACCGTCAAGCAGGACTCCCTGATTGTGATCGAAGAGAACTCGGCCAATGACCAGCAACAGACTCACGTGGCGGTGGCAGTAACCTCGGGAACGGTGGATTTGTCGACCGCGACTTACAGCCAGGGATCGAGATCGCAGGTCACTTTTGCCGGCACAACTGCTTCGATCGCTCCGGAAAGCGCGGCCATGGTGCGCAACGACCCGAAAAGCGACCAGCACGAAATCCTCGTGAAGAAGGGCAGCGGCGACGTGTTCCGTAACGGACAGACCGTCCGCCTGGCTGATTGGGAACGAGCGACCTTCAAAGCCAACTCGGAGAAGATCGCCAAGATC
>Ga0066903_100002195_pt1 | contig 15047 bp, 14 predicted proteins | sample PanSoiMetaGPlot1_FD_67491 | JGI IMG/M metagenome (GOLD analysis project Ga0066903, IMG submission 67491) | Tropical forest soil microbial communities from Panama analyzed to predict greenhouse gas emissions - Panama Soil - Plot 1 (version 2) | ecosystem: Environmental > Terrestrial > Soil >...
GGCCAGCGATTTGGCGGTGCCACTCTTTCCCTCGACGGGGTTGCCCGTGGGCTTGCGGTCCACCAGCGTGAGCGAACCGTCGTCGGACACGGCAAAGCTGGAGACCGAATTGTCCCCACCGTTAGTAACGAACAGAAACCGACGATCAGGTGCAAGTATCACGCTGCCTGCACCCTCGAACGCGTTTGGCGCACTCTCTTGGCCGCTGATCGGCTTGAAGGTTCCCGAACCGGCGCCTCCTGTGAGGACGCGTGCCACCTCGGTGATTTCGCCGTTTGCTGCGCGACGATAGTGTACGACAGCATTTTGCGTCTCGTTCGTTTGCATGTAGAGGTTTCCTCCTCCGCGAGGCGCCATACCCATACCCTTTGACATGCTCATTTCTTTTGACATACCCATCTCTTTCGGCATATTTATCTCCTGAGGCTTTTATTGTTTGGTCCCGAATCTGGGCCCGATCTCTTTCGCGCGCTCTTCACACGCCGTTCAAATCACACCGGAACTTCAAAAACGCTTACTCCGGTTTGTCCCGGAGCAATGGATAAAACTGAATCCAGGTCATGTCGGTCTTCGCGACAAAGGACTGATGGCAGCTGGCACATTCGGTTGCAGGCGCTTCCTCAGCCGTCTGCTGATACGGCCGGGGATGGTGCCCAAAGGTGAAGTAGCCCCAGCCGTTGGTCTTGGCAAACCGCTTGGTGTCTTTCACGCTTGCGTCAATGCCGTTAAGCTCGCCGTTGAAGTAACCGCGTCCAGAGGGCTCACTCCTTGATCCATCTGGGAATGTCGGATTAAGAACACGGGTCAGTTCTTTGATAATGACAGTTCCTTCCGGAAACGTCCCGGTCTTCAGATAAGCATCCACGTTCTTTTTCTCTATGTAGACGTTGTGGTATTCGGGAAAATTCGCTTTTCCATTGTTCAGGCTGTTGGGCGTTAAGGGAGCACCCACAAAAACCCATTCGCGAAAGCCGGTTGGCAGTTTCAATTTGCCCTGGGAATCAAAGACGGCAGTGGATTGTTCAGTCTTGGCGACAACCGGTTTTGCGTCAACCAGGAACCAACCTGCAACCACCACGGCTATCCCCCCGATGAGTGCCAGTCCATACTTTTTCATTGCAGCATCTCCTTTGAGGTAGTTTTCAAAGCAATTTCCGTCAGATCTGTCATGTTCATTTCGAAGAGAGAACCGGGTAACCTTGAACGTAGACCCAGTCGGTGGACTTTGCCGGTAGATGACAGCCGATGCAGTCCTTCTTATAGTCCGTTGCGACCTGCTTGTCGGGTGCGTCGGCTTTGTAGAGTGCCCATCCCCAGCCGTCGCCCCACAGTGGATTACCGGGATAGCGCCCCTTGTCGTCCTTGATCATGAGGAACCACACCTTCGTGGTCTTGGCCCAATGCGCATCGCCGGTTGTCATCGGAGCATGGTCCGTGGCAAAAATTTCTTTGACCAACACAGTGCCATCGGCGAACTTTCCATTTTTGCGGTAGTACTCAGCGGCGCCCGGCGATGCGTAGGTGACATGCATCTCCTCTGCCTTCGAATCAGCAACCAGGTACGTTCCGAGTAATTGATAAAGATCTCGCGTGTCTTGCGGCTTGCGAATATCGCCGGTCTTGTCAACCAGGTCGAATCCCGTGAAGCTGCTTTTGGATTGTGATTTGACCGGTCGATTGCCGGCCAAAATCAACAGCGTAAGAACCAGCACTGCGAGAACGGCCATTGTGATGCGGCGTTGTGTCGACTTCATTTACTGCCCTCGATGTTTCCGCTTGCACGGTTGAGGCCAACTCTCAGCCATCGCTTTTCGGCGGTGGATTTGTATTCAATCGGCAACTGGATGTTGTCATCGTGTCATGCTCGTGGCGCGGGGATGTCTCGGTGACGCCCGAGTGACACCACGAAATCAAGAATACATCTGATCTCCGCCGCCATCCCACCGCTACTGGCGGTGCTCTCTGGTTTGTATGGCCACAATCGTGCTTCTGTTCCGTGGACGACTGGTGAACTGGTGACAGACTCAACTCTAGTCGTGAGAGCTGGACTGTCGGTTTGCGTCGCACTCCAACACACGGTGTTTAAGGGAAGGGAAAGTAGAGAATGGCTATTACGACACGAGGCTTTTCCGGTCGACGCCGATTGACGGACGGGCGGTTACCGCCAGGGCAATACGTCACAACGGATTTCCCGGTGTTGTCGGCCGGGCCGACGCCCCGCGTGCCGCTCGATCAATGGGAACTTACGATCAATGAGGGCGATGAAGTCTTGCGGCGATGGGATTGGAAATCGTTTCGTGACCTTCCAGCAGAGACTGTTACGGTTGACCTGCACTGCGTCACGCGATGGTCGAAACTCGGCACAGTCTGGGAAGGCGTTTCCCTCGATACGCTCCTAAAAGACATAAAAACGGATGCGGAGTATGTTCTCGCTCATTCGTACGGTGGCTACAGCACGAATCTGCCTTTGGGTGATCTCATGAATAACCAGGCGTGGGTCGCCTTCCGATTTGATGACGACGATCTTGCGCCCGAACACGGCGGTCCTGCGCGATTGCTTGTTCCCCACCTTTATTTATGGAAGAGCGCAAAGTGGCTACGGGGGATCTCGCTCCTCCACGAGGACGAGCCTGGGTTTTGGGAAGACTATGGTTATCACAATTACGGAGATCCTTGGCGGGAGCAGCGTTACTCAGGAGACGAGTAATGTGGCGGAGCGCAACGGTGGTTGCGCTGCACGACGAAACAGCAACAGCTCGGACTCTGAGATTCGAGGTTCCTGACTGGCCCGGGCATACCGCCGGCCAACGGGTGGACGTGCGTTTGACAGCTTCGGACGGATACTCCGCGGTGAGATCGTACTCTATTGCCTCTGCGCCGAGCACCAACAAGCTTGTTGAGATAAGTGTCGAGCGACTGCCTGACGGCGAAGTGTCACCCTATCTTGCACAGGAAATCGCATTGGGCGACCGTCTCGAGCTGCGTGGCCCGGTCGGCGGATGGTTCGTGTGGCGCCCCACCCAGACTGAGCCGGTCCAGCTAATCGCCGGTGGCTCCGGCATTGTGCCTCTCATGTCCATGATCCGCTCGCGGGTTTCAGCGAGTAGTGCTGCGCCGTTTCGATTGTTATATTCCGTGCGTGAGCCACGAACCGTCTTTTACCGCGAAGAGCTGCATGCCTTATCAGCAGAACAATCGATTGAGCTGACGTTCGCCTACACACGAGCGACGCCGAGGGATTGGCCGCGACCACCCGGCCGCATCGACGCAGATCTGATCGCAAGCACGACCTGGCCCTCAGCTCTGCGCCCGACTTGCTACATCTGCGGTCCCACATCGTTCGTGGAGAATGCCGCGAGCCTTCTCACAGCGTCCGGCATCAGCCCTGACCGGGTAAGGACAGAGCGCTTTGGCCCAACAGGAGATCGAAGATGAGCTCAGATCCTTACAACAGCTTGGCGGTAACGTTGCAGGAGCGAATTGAGCTTGGTAGTCGAGATGAGTGTTACGGCGCGGTGCAGTGATTCAGGCAGCAGCGCTGCCCCAGTGGCACGGCGCGTGCAACAAGTCGCGTTAGAAGAGAAGGCGGCTGCCTGGCGCGTCGCTGGGGCGACTTGAGTGACTCAAGAGTTGTTTCTACGGCGCTGCATTTTTGCGCAACCAGCCTGATTCCGGAGGGAATGAATGAGACTAATTGCTTCGCTGCTAACGGTTGTTCTAGGTTCGGCGCTCCTGTATGCCCAGCAGATGTCCAAAGCTGTTGAGATGTCGGGCACAATCTGCGATTCCAACTGCGTGACACAGACTGGGGGTCAATCCGCCTGCAACCTGAAGTGCACTCAGAAAGGGGGTGACGCGGTTTTCATCGACGACAACGGCAAGGTCACCAAAATAGCAAACCCGGACAAAGTGAAAGGCTACAAGGGAAAGCACGTCAAAGCGAAATGCAAGATGATGCAGGACCAGGACTCCATGTGGATCTATTCGATATACGGGTGAGTAAGCGTTCCTCTGCGCTCCTTCAACGAGCCCCGCCCTCTGGCGGGGCTCTCTTTTTTTCCGCTAGCGTTACCAAACCGCCGGCAGACCTTTCCCCGTACTCGCGATGGGTGACGACAGCACAGCAGCGAGACGTCATGAGGACTCGATGACGTCTAATCGACAAATGTTCACAGTCGCCGCGAGTAACATCATCGGTCGGCGCCGCCCTTGTGAGCTATTTCTCGAAGGACGAACACGCGTCGACTGTGGCCTTCTACATGCAGTAATGCCAATCGATTGTTCGTGACCATTAAACGCAAGTGTGGACACAGACTACGTGGCACGAAATCAGTCTCACTGTTCCATTACCCATTCAAGTCTAAGGAGCATGCCCAAATGAAGACAAAGACCTCATCGATCAGCAGGCCCGTTACGAATTGGAATACGGTCCGACCGGCATATCGGATGGCGTGCACGGTGAATTGTATGCCGCGCCGGCCTATGGCGATTTAGCGAACGGGGCGCACGGGACATTTATCAAAATGCCGGCCATATACGTGAGCCCAACTCACATTCATACAGAGGACTACTGGGCTGTCGTGGTCTCGGGCGTCATGGTCAATGGGAAGCCCGGCAGCCCTGATGTACCTTTGCCGGCTGGATCGTATTTCTTTCAGAAAGGCGGAGAGCCCCACGTAACCAAATGCCTTTCGCCGGAGGGATGCATCTTCTTCGTTAATCAGAATGGCAAGTTCGACTACCGTGAGTGAGCGCAACGAGGACGCGCGGCAAAACGCTCTGAGCCCGCTCCACCCCGGACGACAGCTGGCTACTACAGGAGAAGCGAACATGATCTCTGCGACACTTCCGTCCCAAAAACAGCGTGAACGAGTGCTCGGCCGCGAGATGGCGTACGTGGAGGTGGGAGAGGGTGACCCCATCGTACTGTTGCACGGCAATCCAACCTCCTCGTACCTCTGGCGCAACATTTTGCCGCACCTGCAGCCACTAGGCCGCTGCATCGCACCCGATCTGATCGGCATGGGCGACTCCGACAAGCTGCCCGACAGTGGTCCCGGCTCGTATCGCTTCGTCGAGCACCGCCGCTACCTCGACGCCCTGCTTGAAGCCCTGGATGTGCACGAGCGGGTCACCTTCGTCATCCATGACTGGGGCTCGGCCCTCGGCTTTGATTGGGCCAACCGCCACCGCGAGGCCGTGAAGGGCATCGCGCACATGGAGGCGATCGTGCAGCCGCAGGGCTGGGACCACTGGGACAAGTTGAATATGCGTCCAGCTTTGAAGGCGCTGCGTTCCGAGGCCGGCGAGGCGATGGTCCTGCAAGATAACTTTTTCATTGAGAAGATCCTTCCAGGAGCCATCCTGCGCACGCTTTCCGCCGAGGAGATGAAGGAGTACCGACGGCCGTTCGCAGAACCCGGAGAGGACCGGCGGCCGACGCTGACGTGGCCCCGGGAGATCCCCATCGAGGGCGATCCAGCCGACGTGACTGCAATCGTGGCCGCCTACGCGGACTGGCTAGCCTCGAGCAATGTACCCAAGCTGTTCGTGAAAGCCGAGCCCGGTTTGCTCGTCGCCGGCGGCGCGAATCTCGACTTCGCCCGCGGGTTGCCAGCGCAGACCGAGGTGACGGTCGCGGGGATCCATTTCCTCCAGGAAGATTCGCCGCATGAGATCGGGCGGGCCATCGCTGACTGGATGGGAGCATTGGGTTGACGCGTGCATGCGTCTCCCCGCCTTGATCCTCCTTGTCATCCCGATTGTCCTTGCTGGCTGCCGGTCTCCGCAGGCAGCCGCGCCACCAAACATGGTGTGGATCGCGGGTGGAACGTTCTGGATGGTCCGCCGTCGCCTTCCCAGGGGTGCGTCGCCTCTGGTCCGTTGTCGCTGGCAAAGATAACAATCGTGTTGTCTTCGACGCCCCCTTCCTTGATCGCGTCCAGAATTTGCCCCACCCGGTAATCCATCTCGGCCAGACAATCGGCCCAATCGCCGTTTCCCGTTTTGCCGGCAAACTCAGGATTCGGCAGTGTCGGAAAGTGGACCAACGAGAATGAAAGGTACGCAAAAAACGGCTTGTTCGCCCTCGCGTTGCGCTTGATGAAATCCACGGCGTGGTTCGTGATCTCGGCTTCCATAGTTCGGCGACGATCAATATTCAGCTCCGCAACTTGCCGGGCTTTCTCACCCTTGCGCGCTTCATAGATATATTCAGGTGGATGGACGTTTGCGTTCCAGCCCTGCTGGTTGCCGACCGATGGCCACACGCTGTTTGTCTCATTCAGTGACGGCACATAGCCTCGTCGTAGGTGCGGGGATGCCGTACCACTCGTCGAATCCCCGATGCGTGGGAAACCGCGCCTCGGCGCTGCCGAGATGCCACTTGCCCCAGATACCCGTGGCGTAGCCTCTCTCTGACAACAACTCCGCGATGGTAACCTCCCACAACGTCAACCCGTCCGGAATGCCCCAAGCGATCGACAGTGATTTGGCTTGCGCTGCTGATTCGCGGCTTCTTTTCGCAACTCGTACCCTGGTTGCGCAACTCCAGTTGCGCCGATGTGTCGCAATATTTGCGCTGTGCAAGAACAGGAGAATTGAATTCGTAGTAACTTTGATCGGTACAGTTTTGATTTCGTGAAGGGCAAAGCATGACGAAACTGCGAACAGCCGTTCATGCTCAAAGCGTTGTTTGGACGCTGGAGGTCTGCCTCTTCCTCGCATTTGCATGCCCATTTGCCCCCGCCCTCGACAGCGATTCGACGCTTGCGCAATTCGCGCATAGAGCGTGGGGCCCGAAAGACGGCGCTCCGACTGGCATTACAGCATTGGCACAATCCACGGATGGGTATCTTTGGCTGGGAAGTCCCGACGGTCTGTATCGATTCGACGGCGTCCTGTTCGAGCACTACCAGCCTCAGTCAGGCCGGCCATTCCCGGCCAGTAGTGTCACTTCACTTATGGCCCTTTCCAATGGCGACCTTTGGATCGGCTTTCGATCTGGAGGGATTAGCCTTCTGAGGAACGCAAGCGCCACCAACTATACGACCCGCGACGGAGTGCCAGACGCAGCGATATGGGGCTTCGCGCAGGATCGGGAGGGAACCATTTGGGCTGCGACCAGCGGCGGTCTGGCGCGGCTGGAAGGTAGCCGATGGAAGGACGTGGGAAAGGACTGGAATTTCCCAGGCAAGTCTGCGAACACAGTTTTTCTAGATCGTCAGAGAACTCTTTGGGCTTCAACCGAGGACACGCTGGTTTTTCTTCCGCCGGGCGCCAATAGGTTTCAGCCCACGGGTATTCAAGTGGGCCAGGTAAACCACATTGCACAGGCAGCAAGCGGAAAATTGTGGATGGCTGAATCGACGAGATCCGTCCGGCCCATCCCGTTATCCGATGAACGGCAGCCTCCTGACGAAACCGAAGTCGAGGTCGGTTCCGGGGCAATTCTTTTTGACAACGACGGCGCCTTGTGGATCACCAGCGGAGGCGACGGACTTCGTCGCGCTCCGGCTCCCGAGCTGCTGAAGGGTAGAGTCAAGGAATTCAGCACCGCAGTCGAGTGGTTCACCGCCAAGGATGGATTAAGCGACGACTTTGTCCGCGCCATTCTTCAAGATCGCGAAGGAAATATCTGGGTGGGAACCAACAACGGTCTGGATCAATTCCGCAAAACGACACTGGTACCGGTCGACCTTCCCTTCAAGCCCCGGATTGGTGTTTTGGCTGAAGGAGTTGTTTTGGCTGCCGGGGAAGCCGGAGACGCCTGGGTAGAAAACCTGACATCCATGGTCCGGGTTCACGGGCGACGTGCTGAACGTAGTCATCCCCTTCCCAGTCAAGCATTAAGTGCGTACCGTGATCCCGCTGGCGGAATTTGGTGGTTTTGCAGAGATGCCATTTATCGCTATGACGCGGGAAGATACACACGACTCGCGCTTCCGCGGTCGTTTCCGACGCTCTACGGAAACACCTCGACTAAGGCAACGGAGGACGGCTCCGGTACCCTCTGGTTAGCTGCCCTGAGAGAAGGTTTGTTCTATCGGAAAAAGGGAGCATGGCAGCGACTTGAAACCGGGTCAGAATTCGCAAAATTGACCCCCTGGACAGCCTTCACGGATTGGATGGGCCGGGCATGGTTCGGATACGAGGGTGGCACCATCGTCATCGTGGAACATGAAAACATCCGGAAAGTTTTTTCCGCTCATGACTCTCCCGTTGGGGGCGTAAGAGCAATCAACGGTCGGGGACGGCACATATGGGTCGGTGGAGAATCGGGATTAGCTTTTTTTGATGAAAACGGCTTCCGACGGATCGTCCCTGCAGATGCCGAAACATTCGGACCCGTTCTGGGAATTGAGGAGAGTGCCGACGGGAGCCTGTGGCTGGCTGAGAACCGGGTTGTAGTGCAAATCCCCGCATCGGAAGTCAAGCAAGCCCTGAACAATCCCTCCTATCGCGTAAAGTATCGGATGTTCGACTCCTTCAACGGCTTTCCAGGCACATTCGCGGCTGCTTTAACCAATTCAAGGATGATTCAGGGAACCGACGGCAGGCTTTGGTTCGCTGCGTCGGGCGGTGTCGTCTGGATCGATCCTGCCAACATTTTCACCAATCCTCTTCCTCCACCGGTCTTGATTCGGTCGGTGAAAACGAATGGCAGACAACTTGACTCACTGGCGAATCTGGCCCTGCCTCCACGAACAACCGACCTCCAAATCAGCTATACGGCACTAAGCCTCTCGGTTCCGGAGAAGGTGCGGTTTCGCTACAGGTTGGCAGGAGTGGATAAAGACTGGCAGGACGCGGGCGTTCGCCGCGAAGCCTTTTATACCAGGCTTGGACCCGGCCAATACCATTTTCAGGTGATCGCCGCCAATAACGACGGAATCTGGAATGACAACGGAGCACGTCTGGACTTCGAGATCGCGCCTACCTGGTACCAGACTAACTGGTTCCGTATTGCCTGCGTAGGAGTGTTTCTGGCATTGTTGTGGGGACTGTATCGGCTCCGTCTCCAGCGATTACGCAGACAGTTCAATGTGCGGCTCGAAGCACGCATCAATGAGCGTGCCCGAATCGCGCAAGACTTGCATGACACCTTCTTTCAGGGAATCCAGGGTTTATTGTTGCGGTTCCATACGGCAACGTCTCAACTTCGTAAAGACGAGCCCGCGCGGCGAATCCTCGAAGAAACTCTGCAGCAATCGGACCAGGTGATGCTCGAAGGCCGTGAACTGGTGCTGGATTTGCGTGCCACGGTTTCAGAACAAAATGACTTGCCGACCGCGTTCTCCGATTTTGGTGAGGAAATGCGGAAGGGTGGTTCTTGCGAGTTTAAGGTGGTCGTCAACGGGGCCGTTCGTCCCCTGCATCCCGAAGTCTTCGAGGAAGTATTCAAGATTGGGAAGGAGGCGCTGGGCAATGCCTTCCGGCATTCTGGAGCGCACACTATTGAAGCGGAGCTCAACTACGAGCGGGGCGAATTGCGACTGCGGATCCGCGACGACGGCGCAGGAATTGACTCTGCCATTCTTCGGCAAGGACAGCGGGAGGGACATTTTGGACTGCCCGGAATGAGAGAGCGGGCAAAGAAAGTTCGCGCGCACCTGGATGTGTGGAGCCGGCCGGGAGCCGGCACAGAAGTTGAATTACGAATAACAGGCAGTGTTGCATACCTTTCAAACCCGAACAGCTCCTGGTTATGGAAGCTGCGGCGCCTGTGGCCGGGCAAGAAACAAAAGACCTAAAGAGAACGGAAGTGCATCAACTTAAACGATCAAAGATGCAAGAGGCCATGCACTCGCTTGTCGATTCACATATCAAGGAAACCGCGCTTCAAAGCGATCATCACGGCATGCGTGCGATCGCTCGCGTTCAGCTTGGAGAGAATACTCTTCAGATGATTCTTGACTGTGTGCTCAGAGATTTTCAGATCGGAAGCGATGATCTTGTTGGAATGACCACTCGCCACGCCGCGAAGCACATCGAGTTCGCGGGCCGTAATCGAGTCATCCGCCGCATGTTCGGCGATTTCCTGCGCGATCTCAGGAGGAATGCGCTTGTGACCGTTGTGAACCAGGCGAATGGTCTCCACCAATTCCGTTCGCAACAGGTTCTTTAGCAGATAGCCGACTGCTCCTGCTTTGAACGCTCGAACTGCTTGAGCGTCACCCGCCGCGGTGGTCAGAACGACGATTCGTGCTTGTGGAAATTGCTGGTGGATAGAAGAGATCGCGGCAATGCCGTTTACCTTCGGCATGCGTATATCCATTAAAGTAACGTCTGGACGATGTTTGCGAAAAAGCGTTACTGCTTCATCGCCATCGGAAGCCTCTGCCACAACGCGCATATCACTTTGTGCATTGATCTCACCCACGATCCCGGCCATCATTAACGGATGATCATCGACTGCCATTACACGGATGATATGGGGTTCAGCCATACCGATACCTCGAGTTCCGCTCGTACCCGTTATCATACAACCATTCCGCCCATGGCAGCCCCTCTAAAGAGCTACTCGCTGTTGCCTCGTTGTGGGATTCCCGGCGAAGCCGTGCTGCGCTTACCCTAGAACGCGTGCAAAGATTGTTTTCGATGTTTCCTGCTGCCGCCGCAGGCTGGGGACTCCTCCTCTTGCGCGCGAGCGCAGCTGGGATGCTTCTTCGCAACAGCACCGCCGATCCAACCATCTCAATTGCCCCATGGGCGATCGCTGGAATAATTATTCTTGCCGGAGCATTCTGCCTTGGAGCGTTTACCCCGGTCGTTTGCTGCGTATCCGCTGTGGTGCAGGTTTCCTTAATGCTACGTGCACACCATCCGGATCCTTTTCAATTTGTCTTCTCATTCGGTGTCACAGCCGCTCTCTTTCTCTTGGGACCTGGCGCTTTTTCCCTTGATTCCCGACTCTTCGGCCGTCGACTCATTGTCCACTCGAACCCCACATAGGCTCAGCCGCTCCCGATGAATTCTTCCATCGTCATGTTCCCGATGCACGGCGCTCTGCGTTCATCGCACGCTCTTGCAAATGAGGCTAGGACAGCCTGGCTCGAACGAGGCATCTCCGCCACACCCGATTTGGGCTTACGCGCTTTGCGGGAAGTGTTTACTCTCTTGACTGATGACATCGGGGATCTTTAATCCGGCCGCTGATAGCATGAGATCAACCCCGGAAATCGCGGGAGCTCTAAGCGTTAGGGACGTTCATTCAAGTCGTCAGCGCCAAGGGGACCCCGGCACGAATAAAATCATAGGCAGCAGCCCTGCTCTGCAATTCGTCCTTGCGGAGGTGGAACGTGTGGCACCGACCAATTCCACCGTGTTGGTTCTTGGAGAGACGGGTACAGGCAAGGAGTTGATAGCGCGGGCCATTCACAATCTAAGCGCGCGCTGCGCAGCTCCGTTCGTAACCCTGAATTGCGCTGCCATCCCCTTTGATCTTTTGGAGAGCGAGCTATTCGGGCACGAGAAAGGCGCTTTCACCGGAGCGGTCGCGCAAAAGATCGGCCGCTTCGAAATGGCCGATACAGGCACGATCTTCCTTGACGAAATCGGCGACCTGCCGTTGGCCATACAGCCGAAACTCTTACGCGTTTTGCAAGAGCAGGAGTTCGAGCGTTTGGGCAGCGGGCGTACGCGCCGTGTAAACGTGCGCCTGGTCGCGGCTACGCATCGCAAGCTGGTCCAGATGGTTGCGCACAATGAATTCCGCGATGATCTCTACTATCGCCTGAACGTGTTCCCGGTGCTGGTGCCGCCACTACGCGAGCGCACGGAAGACATTGCGCAACTGGTCTCCCATTTTGTCGAACGTTTTGCCAAGCGCATGGGCAAAACAATCGACCATATACCTCAGGAAGTACTGGATACGTTCACCGCATACGCCTGGCCGGGAAATGTCCGCGAACTGCAGAATCTCGTGGAACGAGCAGTGATTCGATCGAACGATGGCCTGCTTCCAAATCCTCTGTCGGCCGCCACGCGTCCGGTGTTGTCGGGCACGAGACAAACCGCAGCGATACGGTCAAGGGGCATGTTTGTGGATTCGCAGCGAGCGCTGATTTTGCACACGCTGCGTGCAACCGATTGGGTGATAGGAGGACCGAGCGGAGCGGCCGCCCGCTTGGGACTTAAGCGTACAACTTTGATTACCAAAATGAAGAAACTCGGGATTTCACGTCCGATGCGCCAACCCGAGATAGATGTCCCGGGACAGCAGGACGGGATTCGGGATTGGCATGTGCTGGAATCGGCAAGTCATCCCGCGTAAAATTCTTCACTAGGCCAGTGGAGAGAAATCTTTGTATCTAACCTCTCAGTTGAACACCTAATCCCAGCTAATGAGGGAGCCATGAACACGCCTGGCAATAAGATCCCGCTCGGGATAACCGAGGATCAAGTCGAATTAGGAACCCATCTCATCCATTTTTGGCGGACCCAGGAAGAATTCGAATGCGGAATTCGCTTTCTGGAGCTTGGGATGGCCGACGAATCCCAATATTGCGTTCTGTTCGGTCATGATGAGGCGAACCACCGGGTTCTGGAGATTGTGCGAAGCAAGGGTTATGACGTGGATCGTGCGATTGATGAGGGACGGCTCGTCATCTTGCGCCGCGAGTTTTCTGCAGCTGTGACATTGGAAAATATTGAAATGGCATTTTCCACTGCTGTCCGCAAAGGAGCAACGGCAATCCGCTACCTTGGCAACCTGGGGATGGGGCAAGCCCCGCTGCCTGGTCGTGGCGCCGATGAGGTGATCGACCTTGAAAAGGGGGGAACACTGCTCGCCCTTCGTTATCCGTGCGTGATTTTGTGCATGTATGACGTGAACACGGTTTCCGGCGCCCTCTTACTCAACGGGGGATTTGGTACGCACTCTCATGCGGTCTCACGGGATGCTCTGCGAGCAAACTCCTTCTACCCACCGGATCAAGACGCGAGGCTAGTATTTTGTAAAACATGACGGTCCATAGACATGACCGGCCAACAAAGTAACGATCAGCTAGATCTAAGGAATCTGATCGAAACGATTCCGGCACTCGTCGTTTGTGCTCTGCCTGATGGCTCAATTGAGTTTGTGAACCGTGCCTGGCAGGAATACACGGGCGACCCGCCGCAACAAGCCAGTGCATGGAGTTGGCGGCGGTCAATGCACCCGGATGACTTTGCTCAATTTGTCGATGAGTGGAACACAGGTCTGACTCTTGGAAAATCCTTTGCGATTGAGGCGCGTATCCGGCGCGCCGACGGTCAATATCGCTGGTTTTTGATCCGAAAGGCGCTTGCGGTGGCGCGAACGGACGCCGGCGAACGATCCTTACGCACTCTGATCGCATGCGAGAACATTCACGATCGCAAGCAGGCCGAAGAAGCTGCCAACCGGAGTGAGAAAGAGCTTCGCGATCTCATCGAAAACATCCCCGCAATGGTATTCATCGCCCTGCCCGGGCCCTCCAACGCATTTGTAAGCCGGGGTTGGCGCGAGTACACAGGGTTGTCTGCAGAGGACACGGCCGGGTCTGGCTGGCAAAGCGTAACTCACCCGGACGACCTCCAGCGACATATGGAAAAGTGGCGAGTGTGCTCGGTAACTGGCGAGCCGTTCGAAGATGAGGCACGTTTCCGCCGTGCGGTGGACGGGGTATATCGCTGGTTTCTGGTTCGCGCTGTGCCGCTGCGCGACAACGATAAAAAGATTCTCAAATGGTATGGAGTCCTGACGGACATCGAAGAACTGAAGCGCGCAGAAGAAACTCTGCGGGAGCAAGCTGGTCTGCTGAGCCTGACACATGATGCAATCTTTGTCTGCGATCTGAATGGCTTTCTTAAATATTGGAACCGCGGGGCGCAGGAGTTGTACGGGTGGACGTTGGAAGAGGCCATTGGAAAATTAACTCATGACCTACTGATGACGATTTTTCCAACACCGCTTGACGGAATCAATGCGGAGGTCATTCGTACAGGCCGCTGGGAAGGCGAGCTTGTACAAACCAAAAAGGACGGCACGCAGATTTTCGTGTCAAGCCGTTGGTCGCTGCAGCGAGATGACAGTGGTGCTCCGGTTGGGTTTTTGGAAACTAACAACGACATCACGGAACGCAAGCGCGCAGAGGAATCGTTAAAACGAAGTGAGACCTACCTTGCACAAGCTCAGCGAATGGCACACATCGGAAGCTGGGTCTCCGACGTACCTGCAAGGAAACTGTTGTATCTGTCAGACGAATGGTGTCGCCTGTTCGGCTTCGATCCCAAGGACGGTATGCCGACATGGGAACAACGGGTGCAGCGGCTACATCCCGAAGATCGGACTGGAACCCAAGCCGCAATCGATCGCGCAATAGGCGACAAATCCGATTTCGACGTTGAGTTCCGCCTTCTGCTTCCGAACTCAACAGTCAGACACATTCGTTCGGTGGGCCACCCTGTTTTGGGCCCCGCTGGGGACGTAACTCAGTTTGTGGGGGTCGCGATGGACGTGACTCAGAGCAAGCAGGCGGAGCAGGAACGCGAAAGACTGGTTCGTGCTCAAGCGGAACTTGCGCACATGAACCGGGTGAGCACGATGGGGGAACTGACCGCCTCTTTGGCACACGAAGTCAAGCAACCAATTGGAGCCGCGGTAACAAACGCGGAAGCGTGCGTGAGATTTCTGAATCGCGCTCAGCCAGATTTGCAGGAAGCTCGAGAAGCCGCTCTGGAAGCGGTCCGAGATGCCAGGCGGGCTGCGGACATCATTGATCGCGTCCGCTCGCTGTACCAAAAGGGATCTTCGCAACTCGAGTCAGTTGACGTGAACGAGGTGATTGAAGAGATGGCGTCCATGCTTGGCACTGAGGCAAATCGGCACCGCGTCGCTATCAACACCGGGCTCGCCCAACGGCTTCCCCGGGTGCTCGCCGACCGCATCCAGTTGCAGCAGGTGTTAATGAACCTGATGCTCAACGGTATTGAAGCGATGCGGAACACGGGCGGCGAACTCACAATCAAGTCGCAGTTGGCTGAAGAAGGTCGTGTGCTGATCTCTGTGAGCGATACAGGGGTCG
>Ga0066903_100002196_pt1 | contig 15046 bp, 16 predicted proteins | sample PanSoiMetaGPlot1_FD_67491 | JGI IMG/M metagenome (GOLD analysis project Ga0066903, IMG submission 67491) | Tropical forest soil microbial communities from Panama analyzed to predict greenhouse gas emissions - Panama Soil - Plot 1 (version 2) | ecosystem: Environmental > Terrestrial > Soil >...
CCGCTGTTGGCGTTGACCGAGTACATGTAATTCATGTTGTCGACGCCGCTCATCTGTTGTTCGATCGGCGCGGCGACGGATTGTTCGATCGTAAGCGCATCTGCCCCAGTGTAATGCGTCTGGATCTGAATCTCCGGCGGCGCAATTTGCGGATACTGCGCGATTGGGAGCGTAAGAAGGCAGACGGCGCCGATCAGCGTCATCAGGATCGCGATCACCATTGCGACAATCGGCCGCCTGACGAAAAACTCCGACATGGTAGCGTCAGGGATTCTTTTGCGCGGGTGAACTACCGGCAGCGACCTGATTTGCTGGCGGCGTCCATTCCTTCACCGTGACCGTCACGCCTTCGCGCGCTTTTTGGACGCCTTGGACAACTACTCTCTCTCCGGACTTCAAGCCTTCGGCGACCTGCCACATGGCGCCGATGCGTTCACCCATTTTGACGGGACGGATGCTGACCTTGTTGTTCTGATCGATGACCGCGACTTGGAAATTGCCCTGCAATTCAGTCACTGCCTCCTGCGGAACAACGAGCGCGTTTTTCACCATATCCGGAACGAAACGCACCTTCCCAAACTGTCCCGGCCGCAAGCTAGCGCCTGGATTGGGGAAGGTCACGTAGTAGCGGATTGATCCTGTTTTTGGATCGAGGTTGCGATCGAGCGCATAAAAGTTTCCTTTTCGCGGATACACGCTTCCGCTGCCGAGAATCAAATCGAAGTCGATGCTCTTGAGTAGCGCCTGTCGTTTTTCGGTATCCGGATAACGCGCAAAGAAATCCGTGAACCCACTTTCGCCCACCGTGACGATGGCCTTGATCGGATCGATCTGCGACACCGTAGTGAGTGGAGTCGTTGATGCTGGACCAACAAGGTCGCCGACTTGACTATTGGCGAACCCAGCCAGCCCATCGATCGGTGCAGTAATCTTGGTGTAGCCGAGATTTAGCTCCGCCGTTTTCACCGCCGCTTCGTCGGCTTCGATGGTCGCTCGACCGGATCGCGCGGCAGCAGTCGCCGTGTCCCGCTCCTGATCGCTTATGACTTTCTTATTAAACAGATCGATTGCGCGTTTTTCATCCGCGTCGGCCTTTGCCTGGTTGGCTTGGTCTTTCGCGAGAGTCCCCTTGGCTTGTCCAAGAGCGGCTTCGAACGGACGAGGGTCAATTTGAAAAAGCAGGTCGCCTTTTTTAACGAGGCTGCCTTCCTGATAATCACGCGAGACGATGTAGCCTTGCACTTGCGCGTTGATATTCGCATTGATGAAGCCGTCCAACGTCGCGACGCGTTCCAGAACACGCGGCACATCGCGCGGCTGGACCGTTGTCACGAGAACTTCAGGAGCACTCGGCGCGGCTGATTGCGGCCTGCGCGAGCAACTCGATGAGACAAAAGCCAGAGACACCGCCGCAAGAATCCTCAATGGCCGATTCATATGTCGAACGTTTCCGATAGTGAACCTGAGGTTACACTTCAATGAAAGCCAGCAAATCCTCCTTTTCGTTCACGTCATCGTGAGCACAGCGCGGAATCGTACCTTGCCGCTGTGCATTTGTTCGTAGGCTTCGGCCACGCGACTGAGCGGAAACTTTTCGATCATCGGATGCACATCGCTCAGAGCGCTGAATTCCAGGGTATCCTGCGAATCGCGCGCGGTGCCCGAGTACCAGCCCGAGATTCGTCGCCGGCCCATTATTAAGGGCATGACACTCAAGCTTAGCGGATCGGTCGGCGCGGCCGGAATTAACAAATTGCCATCAACTGCGATGCCTTCGACGACGGATGAAATCGCTTTCGCACTCGGCGCTGTCGCGAGAATCACGCGCGCGCCACCGAGCTTTTGCAGCTCTTTCACCGGATCGACAACTTTAGAATCCAGGTAATGATGGGCGCCTAATTTTTTCGCAAGCGGCCCCTTATCTTTGCCGCGACCGAGCGCGATCGTCTGGAATCCCATTCGTCGCGCGTATTGAACACCAAGATGTCCAAGTCCGCCGATTCCCTGCACGGCAACCACATCTCCTGGACGCGCGCCGGAATTGCGCAACGCATTGAACACGGTGACTCCCGCACACATGAACGGACCTGCTTCTTCCGGCGGCAATTCGTTAGGTATCAACGCGAGCGCTTCCGCCGGCGCGATCATGTACTCGGCATAACCGCCGTCAAAATCGATGCCCGTAACTTTGCGCTGATGACACATCGCGAAGTCGCCGCGGCGGCATTCGTCACAAACAAAATCGTGACCCCCGTGCCAACCCACGCCAATGCGGTCGCCTTTCTTCCAGTTCGTCACGCCGTCGCCAAGAAGATCGACAACTCCCGCAACTTCGTGGCCCGGCACCCGCGGATATCGCAGACCGGGCCACAAACCGTCTTTGACGAGAACATCGCTGTGGCAAATTCCGCAGGCTTCGATTTTGACGCGCACCTGGCCGCGACCCGGTTGTGGAATGTCGCGCTCCACTAACTCAAAATCCCCGCCCGCTTTGCTGATCTGCGCCACTTTCATTTTCGCGCTCATAGATCGTGATCGTTGAGACTTGGTTCAATTACGGCCGACGTGTCGCCTCAAAAAGGAACCATGTGCGACGCTCTGTTTCCTCGATCCAAACTTCGATCAGACTCGCACTGGCAACATCGCGATATTTGTCGCAGACGTTGTGAACCTGACGTAGACGCGTGGCCAACGTTCTGTTGTCTTCAGCGAGTTCTGCCAACATATCGAGAGGCTCGACATATTCCGCCTCGTTATCGAGCACGCGCTGCGTTCGCGAAATTTGACCAATGGATCGCAATGTAATCCCGCCAATTTTTCGCACGCGTTCGGCAATGGGATCGGTCATCGCGAAGAGTTGATCGGCGTGTTCGTCGAGCAACAAATGGTAATCACGAAAATGAGGACCGCTCATGTGCCAGTGGAAGTTTTTCGTTTTCAGATAGAGCGCGAACACGTCAGCGAGGATCGTGTTCATTGCGCCGGTGATGTCTTTTACGCCGGCCGCTTTTAAGTCCGTTCGCGTCATGAGCGGCGCATCGCGTCTCTTCGTGAGCTCCAGCTTTCTGCTAGCTATCGATTTATTCATGGTACGACCCCTTTCCTTCAGCGGCGTCATCCCTGGTCCTAGCCCTCAAGCCGTCTCTGTGACTTCGAACCGTGTTTGTCATGTGTCAATCTTGTTACTTTTTTGGTGCGCATCTCCTTAACCAATGTTCTCGCGTGCTTTCAATGAACTAAAGATCTCCGCCCGCCAATTGCCGGCATTGAAGATCGACATGTTGAAGACGAGCAGCGGATCGTGTTTCCGTTGATCGCGCTGAAAAATTCTTCGCCAGTAGCTCGGCCTCTTAGTTCTCGGTTTCATCGTTAATGAAAGACCAATTCGAGGGCCAAAAAGGCGGTCAGGACGCCGATGATCGGGCTGAGAATGGCGAACCAAAATGAGATGTCCCATGTTTTCATGTTTTTCATCTTGAATCAGTTTCGAGTTTAGGTTGCTACGTAGCCGCCATCCACGACCAGCGATGTGCCGGTGGTAAACTTCGCGTCGTCTGAAGCGAGGTAGAGAACCGCGGCGGCAATCTCTTCCCCGGCGCCAAGGCGACCGACGGGAGTGATTGAAATAAGCTGCTTGCGGGTTTCGCCTTCTCCGGCAAAACGATCCAACATTTCCGTTTGGATCACGCCCGGAGCGATCGCGTTGATGCGAATGTTTTGTTTGGCGAACTCCAGCGCGACCGATTTGGTCAGGCCTTCGACGGCGTGCTTGGAAGCGATGTAAACGCTGACCTGCGCCAGGCCAATATGCCCAGCGACGCTTGAGGTATTGACGATCGCGCCGCCGCCATTCTTGAGCATGACCGGGATTTCGTGGCGCATGGAGTTGAGCACACCCCAAACGTTGATGTCGAAGACGCGGCGATATTCCGCTTCTGTCGCTTGATCGACCGGCCCCATCCATTCAACTCCCGCATTGTTAAACGCGACATCGAGCCGGCCGTATTTCTTAACGGTGAAATCGACCATCTCTTTCACATCGGCCTCTTTGGCGACGTCACCACGCACGAATGCGGCATCCCCGCCAAGTTTCTTTATTTCGTCGACAACCTGTGCGCCTTCTTTTTCGCGACGACCGGTCAATACGACCCTTGCGCCGGCGCGCGCGAACGCGATGGCGGTGGCTTTACCGATGCCGGAAGTCCCTCCGGTCACCAGTGCGACCTTCCCTCTAAACCCATTGTTCTTATTGTTCATTGTTTCCTTTCATGTTGTGAGGGGTTCACTGCGAAAAAGAGTGCGCGCCGATCGTGTCTAGTTTGGCGAGCTCGTCGGGCGGCACCGTCAACGTCGCGGCCTCAAGATTCTGGCGCAGATGCTGAACCGATGATGTTCCAGGAATGAGCAAGATGTTAGGCGAACGCTGAAGCAACCATCCCAGTGCGACCTGCATCAGTGTTGCGCCTAACGACTGGGCGACGGCATCGAGCGCGGCGGATTGCAATGGATTGAATCCGCCTAACGGAAAGAACGGGACGTAAGCGATTCCTTGTTTCGCAAGATCGTCGATGAAGGCGTCGTCGTTTCGGTGTGCAACATTGTAGAAATTTTGCACGCAAACGACTTCCGTGATGGTTTGCGCTTCGGCTAACTGCGCCGGCGTGACGTTGCTCAGACCAAGATGACGGATCAGTCCCTGCTTTTTCAGGTCCGCCAGGATCGATAACGGCTCAGCGAGCGAACCTTCGCCCGGCGCCTGGCCGTCGGTGCCCCATGCGCGGAAATTAACGACGTCGAGCACGTCAACGCCCAGGTTGCGAAGATTGTCCTGGACCGAATCGGTTAAATTTTTTCGCGAAGCATCGTGGATCCAGGATTTGTCAGCGCCTCTGCGTGCGCCCAGCTTGGTGACGATCACCAACTGTCTAGGATACGGTTGCAACGCGCGGCGAATGATTTGATTGGTCACGTGCGGTCCGTAGAAATCGCTTGTATCGATGTGATTGACGCCGGCTGCGACTGCTTCGCGCAACACGGCGACGGCTGCATCGGGGTCGCGCGGCGGTCCAAAGACACCAGGACCGGCAAGCTGCATCGCGCCATAACCCATGCGCCCCACCGTCAGTAAAGTATTGGGAAATCTGAAACTGCCGCCGAGGTTCTTGTCCATCTTGTTCACTTGTTGGGGTGAATCGTTCTGACTAAGCGCACCAGGCGAGCGCGGGCTGGTGATGATGCGGCACAAAGACATCGTCATGTTTTGTTTTGGCCGGCCGAAGATTCAGTTGCTCGACATGCGCTTCGACCAGATCAGGTAGGAGCAAATGGGGAAAGACGGTTAACTGCCAGGCGCGCGATTCTTCTTCGTCGAGAACAAGATGAATGACTTCGCGCAGTTCCGGATAACTTCGTTCGTAATCTTGTTGGAGCTGTCGTTTCAGCAACGCCACGGCGGCTGAAACCGTCTGGAGGAAAACTGTTTTACTTGGATCGCTTGAGTCAGTTTTCATTAAGGTTTTTCCTATATCTGTGGATTTATATTTGACTGGTCGTCTATAAAACTCGCAAAAAAAGTGTGCTACGACGGGACAGCTTGGGCTTGCTTCACTCCCAAAACATCCTTGGCTACTTTCTTAAACTCACGCAGCAGTTCGATATCATTTTGAATCCGCGCCTGAGCGATCGTTCCTTGATAACATGCGAACAGCGCCCTGGCCTTGGCCTCCGGATCGGGTGCCTCAATCAGGCCCTGAGCGGCAGCATCGCGAACCGCCGAAATAAAATAGTTGAGCTTGGCGGCCATTATCCGATCGATCGCGCTCCGGACCAATTGGTCCTGCGTGCTGACCTCGCTTCCGACGCTGATGAAGGGGCAGCCCAAGATTGAGCCGCACTTTTCCTGCACTTCGGCGAGCCGATCGCGGACATAATCAAAATAGCGGTCGAAACGTTCGAGCGGTGGAACCGTTGGTGAAAAAACCGAGTCCATATCAACCTTTTTCTTGTTCCATTCCGCCTCCAACGCAGCTGTCGCTAACTCCGATTTTGATTTGAAGAAATAGTAGAAGCTTCCCTTTTTCGCGCCGGCCCGCTCACAAATCGCGTCCACAGAAGTAGTGCCATAGCTGTTGCGCCACATGAGGTCCATTGCGGCCTCCATTAGGCGTTCCTTCATGTCGCTCACTCTTGGCATAACAGCGATTTAGCCTATGTAGACCGACCGGTCAACTATTTTGTTCAATCTTTTCTTACCTTCCGCGATTCCCCCGGAATCGTTTGGGGCGATGGCGCGACCGTGTTCGTTTGGCTTTCATCGGCTGACCGATACGTGGTGCGTCCGGAGTCGCTCTTGTATTTTTCAGCCGGACCGAACCATTCGCAGCCCGACAAGAAAATTACGGCGAGGATGCCATACGCGGTCGATCTCACATGAATCAGCGTTTCTTCGCACTGACGGGAGGATTGTGGGAAAGCGATAAGGCGCGGGCGAGATTTTTTTCGTCAGTGAGATCGAGGCGGAGCGGTGTGATCGATACCCAATTATGCTCGACCGCCCACCGATCGGTCCCTTCGTCCGCACCTTCCAAAGGAACGACCGTGTACCAAAAAACCGCGCGCCCCATCGGGTCTTTGCTTGGAACAACTTTCCCGTCGTATTGCCGCACTGATTGCCGCGTCCAGCGAAGTCCTTTCGGTTTTTCCGGCACATTCACATTGATCAGTCGCATCTCTTTTTTCTCCGCGAGAAGCAATTCGATCACTTCGGCCACGCACGGCTCGATCTCGGCGAAATTGGGATCACGCTGATCTTCGACCGGCGTGCTGAATGCGATTCCACGCAACCCGAGGAGTGCCGCCTGCTTGGCAGCGGCGAGCGTTCCCGAGTGCCAGCACGAATTTCCGAGATTGAGCCCGAGATTAATTCCGGACAAGACAAGATCGACATTCCCCCATTGAAAGGCGCCGAGCGCGACACAGTCGGCCGGCGTGCCGTTCACGCGATAGGCGTCGAAGTCGCCGATCTTTACCTTTTTCGAACGCAACGGACGCGACGCAGTGATCGCGTGACTGGCGGAAGATTGTTCCACGTCGGGGGCGACAATTCGCACCTCGCCGAACTTCGACGCCACTTTCGCGAGCGCGAAAATTCCAGGGCTATAAATCCCATCGTCGTTCGAGATGAGAATTCGCATCTTCACAATTAGAACGCGTATCGACGCGAGGTTGGCCGATTAGTTTGCAGAGAATCTTTGCAAAATGCGAATCACGTTGATGCACAATCCCGAGGCCGGCAAAGGCAATCACGGAAAAAGCGAATTGATGGCAGCCCTGAAGAAGGCCGGGCATCGCGCGATCTATCAATCGACCAAGAACAAGGGATACCGAAAAGCATTCAAGCGGCCGACTGACCTCGTGTTGGCGGCGGGCGGCGACGGCACGGTTGGGAGAGTCGGGCGCGAGCTGATCGATACGGGGATTCCGTTGGCGATTCTTCCCTTAGGCACGGCCAACAACCTGGCGCGCAACCTCGGTTTCACCGCATCGGTTCAAAAAATCGTGCGCGGGCTGCGTCACGGCAAGAAACGGGTCTTTGACGTTGGTGTCGCATCAGGTCCGTGGGGGAAAAGATATTTCTTTGAAAGCGTCGGCGCTGGTCTGCTTGCTGACTATGTTCACAAGGCAAATCGCGAGGACAAAAAAGAAACGAAAAAGCTCTCCAAACAGCAACAAATGACCCGGCATGTTTCGCTTTTATGCCGGATGCTGCATAGATATCGCGCCAAGAAATGGAAGATCGATATCGACAAAAAGGACGCGTCGGACCGCTACGTGCTCTGGGAGGCGATGAATATTCAATCAGTCGGGCCGGCGCTTTATCTTGCCTCGCAGGCCGCGACAAAAGACGGGTTTCTGGATCTCGTAAGCGTGCGCGAGGAAGAGCGGTCTCTTCTCCAAACATATCTTGATGACTGGCTGGCCGGGCATCGGAAGAAATTTCCATTTCGAATCAGCCGCTGTCGTAAAGTGAAAATCGTCTCGAAGAATTCTACTCTTCGCCTCGACGGCAAGATCTGGCCGCCTAAAAAGCGAAAGCGAAAACGTGCCTATAAGATTGCCATCACGATCCAGCCCTCGGCGTTGGTCATTTTGCAACCGGCACATTGCTAAATTGTTGCGAATTAATTCTTGGCGGGACGCGCCAGAAACGTTTGAGTGAATGGAGTGCGTCGCCCTCACCACGTTTCCTCACGCGAGATCGAACGAAAGTTTCTGATCAAGCATTTGCCGGTAAAGATCCTGCGGGCCCGTCATTTTCGTCTCGCCCAGGGTTACCTTGCGAATGAACGAGGCGGCCGGCACGTTCGGCTGCGCCGAAAGGGTAAAGGGATGTCTTTGACATTTAAGGTCGGTCGCGGTTCATCGCGCGAGGAACGCGAGGTGAAATTGAGCGCGGCCCAATTCAGGATGCTCTGGCCAGCTACACGCGGCCGACGCCTGCATAAGACGCGTTATGAAATTCCATATCGAAGACTCAAGATAGAGGTGGATATTTATCATGGGCGCAACCACGGTCTGATGGTGGCGGAAGTTGAATTTCCGAACCAGGTGAGCCGTCGTAAATTTAAGCCGCCACGGTGGTTCGGACGTGAAATCACCGGCGAGAAACGTTACAGCAATGTGCGGTTGGCACGCGAATAGATCGACATGAGCTACCAATTACGGCATGGCCAAAGCCTCGGCGATAATCTCCGCCGGATTTGCCGCAAACAGATCGAGCGGGCAATCGAGGTGGCAACGAACGAAAAGAAAACGGAAGACTCGCCCGTGCACGAAACGCGGAAATGCCTGAAGAAGGCGCGCGCGGCGCTGCGTTTGGTGCGCAAGGAGATCGGGCGCGGTTTGTTTCGCGAACAGGATCATTGTTTACGCGATGTTGGTCGACTCACTTCCGAGATTCGCGACGCCGAAGTGCGCTTGCAGACCGTACGGCAGTTCCAAGGACTAAAGCGACAGCGCGGGCGCGGCGGTTATCCGCAGCTCGAAGGTATGCTCATGCTCGAGCTGGAAAATTTCATGGCGGCGTTCGCGGAATGGCAAAAGCAAGCCCTGCCAATGTTGAAGCGCGTGCATGCCAGCGTCGATTGCTGGGCGCTCGACCAGTTCAGCTGCAAACAACTTCGACGCGCGGTACAACGAAGCTACAAAGATGCAAGGCGAGCGTTAAAAGCAGTGGAAACGAGCCAAAAGGCCGAAGATTTTCATCGCTTTCGCACCAAGGCGAAAAGGCTTTGGTATGAGCTCCGAATTTTGCGGCCGATCAACCCGGTTGTGCTTCGAAATTTGGGCGACGAGCTCCGCGCGCTCGGAAACGTGCTCGGCCGCGCGCACGATCTGAGCTTCCTGGGCGATCGCCTTCGCTGCGAAAACCGGCAATCAGCCTGGGAACGCGAAGGCCACAAGCTTCTGGCCCTGATTGAAGTGAGTCAGGGCGATCTCCAACGTGGGGCGGCGGAATTGTCCGAACACTTCTTTGCCGAGCGCCCGAGCGATTTCGGGGAGCGGCTTGCCGCGTGGCTGGACGATTGGGAGAACAAAACATCGCCTTCGATCGCCGAAGCTCTCGTGAAGTGACGCGCGATTATTTCTTTGCCACCTTGGGCGGGATCAGCCACAGCAACCGGCCATTGCGCCACGACCGGTCCAATTCGACCAGCGCAACGCCGGCTTTGGAAAGCTTGACCTCGCCACCGGTCAATTGCGCGATGGTGTGACTAAAATCCGGTTCATGGCCTACCACCATAATACTCTCGGCCGGATACTTTTTTAAAATCATCTCCAGCTCTCGACGGCCAAATCCCGGCGCGAGCGACTTATCTTTGCGACATTTCAGCTTGAGATGTGCGGCTGCGATTTCAGCCGTTTGCGACGCGCGCGGCAACGGGCTGGTCACGATCACGTCCGGATCCGCTTTGACGCGTTTGAGAAACTTTGCGATCTCATGCATTTCCTTCTTGCCGCGCTTGGTCAGTGGCCGCTCGTCATCCGATTTTTTCCAGTTCGGCCAATCGGCTTCGCCATGTCGCAGAAAATAAACTTCCATGCCCAATCTTCCTTTCCCTTTTAAATCTTAAACTTCTACAGGATTTTCCATTTGGGTCGTCGGGTCCGAGGATCGACGTGCCAAAGTCGGGAGCCGCCCAGAAAGGCGTTGCGGTTGTGCCCGAGCTCCGTGCCCTCCGGCAATTCCTTTAGTTTTTTCGCGTTGCCCCCTCCCAGGACCACGTAATCCGCGATGAGAGATCGCTTAAGCTGGGCAACCGCCCGAAATGTGTCGCGTTGCCATTCTTTTTCGCCCAATTCCTCGAGGCCGAGCTTTCCCAAAAAATCTTCAATGATCAGGTCTTCGCAGTAAGGGAGATCGCCGAGCTCAAGCGGAATGACAATGTCGCGGAGAACCAAAGTTGAACCGAGTCCGGTGCCAAGACCGAGGAACAACATTCGTCCACCGCGGTAACTGCCGAGTGCTTGAAGCGCGGCATCATTCACGATACGCACGGGCTTTCCGAAAGCCTTTTCAAAGTCGAATCGGGTCCAACCGTTGCCGAGATGTTTTGGCTCGGCCAAAATCCGACCCTCCCGTACGGGCGCTGGAAATCCCATCGAAATCGCATCGAATTTCCAGTCTTCGATCTCGAATTTCACTTGGGAAACAAATTCGCGCGGCGTCATCTTTGGGCCGGACTTGAATTTTCGGCGGTTCCCGCGCGAGAGCATCAGCTTCACGTTCGTTCCGCCGATATCGATCACGAGAATTCTTTTTTTCATCCTCGCTTGGGCGGCTGCTCGGGCGGGACTATGATCGGAATTAATTTGTCTGCTGCTGTCGGCTTCACGCGGCTGCCTTGCTTTTTTGCGCGCTCCCGGGTCGCCTCGCGGAAATGCCATTGCGCTTGGGAACGTTCTTCCGATCCTTCGGGCTTTAAACGGCGATAACCGCCGTCCGGCTGCAATTCGCGTGCTTTCACGCGATCATCCAGGAAACGCGGCAGTACTTCTTTCACCACGTGATCGCGCAACGCCGGCGTTTCGATTGGAAAGGCTACTTCGACACGACGAATAAAATTTCGCGGCATCCAATCCGCACTCGAAAGGTAAACTTCGGGCTGGCCGCCATTTTCGAAGTAATAAATCCGACTGTGTTCGAGAAAGCGTCCGACAATGCTGATGACGCGAATGTATTCGCTCAATCCGAGAACTTTCGGCCGTAGACAACAGATCCCGCGAACAATCAGATCGATCGTTACTTCGGCGGAGGACGCGTCGTAAAGCGTCTCGATGATCTCCTGATCGACCAGCGAATTTAGTTTTGCGACAATGCGCGCCGGTCTTCCGGCGCGAGCGTGATCCCGTTCGCGTTCGATCTTCTCGATCAAACGCTTCTTCATGTCGAACGGCGCCACCATTAATTTTTTCAAACCCGGATAACCGGCCAGACCGGTGAGGGTGTTGAAGACAATCGCGACTTCTTCGGTCAATTGGGGATTGCTCGTTAAGAGGCCGAAATCAGTATAAATGCGAGCCGTCCGCTGGTGGTAATTCCCAGTCCCGAGGTGAACATAGCGGCGGATCTGGTCGGAATCGCGGCGAACGATGAGCATCGCCTTGCAGTGCGTCTTCAATCCGACCACACCATAGATAACGTGCGCGCCTGCCTCTTCGAGACGGCGCGCCCATTGAATGTTGGCCGCCTCATCAAACCGCGCCCGCAGTTCGACAATGGCAGTCACTTGTTTGCCCGCAGTCGCAGCATCGATTAGAGCTTCGACAATCGGCGAATCACCGCTCGTTCGGTAAAGCGTGATTTTGATGGCAAGCACTTGTGGATCGCTCGCCGCGGCTTCGACAAGGTCGACAATCGGCTCAAAGCTGTCGTAAGGGTGATGCACAAGTACATCCTGACGACGCATCACTTCAAAGATGTCAGCATGCGACGGCAATGCCGGGTCCCGGCCGGGCAGGAACGGTCTGTCTTTCAGTTTCGCGAACGCGTCATTGGCCAGAAGTGGATTCAGATGCGTCATCGAGAGCGGACCGTTCAATTTGTAAACGTCGGCCTCGGTGAGGTCGTAAAACTCGAGTAACAGCTCGATAAAATGCCTAGGACAGTCCGCTTCTACCTCCAGGCGGACCGCGTCGCCCTTACTCGAGCGTCGCAATTCCTGCTCGATGGTGCGGAGGAGATTCTCCGCTTCTTCGTCATCGATGTAGAGGTCGCTGTTGCGCGTGACGCGGAAAGCGTGCACCGCGTCGAGAATCAAGCCGGGAAACAATTCCGCGATGTACTGTTTGATCAGCGAGGCGAGATAAATGTAATCCCAGGGTTCATCACCCTGACCTCGCGGCATCAAGATCAGTCGTGGAATCACCCGCGGCACTTGGACGATGGCAAGCAATGGTTCGCCGCGCCGTTTGGTCTTCGCGCGCACGAGCAGGTTGTGGCTCTTGTTCAGCAAATCCGGAAAAGGATGGCTCGCGTCCACTGCCAGCGGTGTCAGCATCGGAAAAACTTCTTCCTGAAAATATTTGCGGGCCCAGGCCGCGCGCCTGGTGCCGAGATCCGAAACTTTTCGGAGCCGAATTTTGTTTTTCTCCAGTTCGGGCATCAGCTCTTTGTTAAAAAGGTCGTACTGGATGCCGACCAGTTCGTGAGCGAGGCGTTGAATTTGATTGAATGTCTCGGTTGGACTTAATCCATCCGCCGCGACGTGACTCGTTTCGCTTTCGATTTGTTGTTTGATCCCAGCGACGCGGATTTCAAAAAACTCGTCCAGATTCGAGCTAAAGATCGATAAGAACTTTACCCGCTCGATCAACGGCTGGGTCGCATCCTGCGCTTCGTCCAGAACGCGGCGATTAAATTCGAGCCAGCTGAGCTCGCGATTGATGAAATTCTTCGGATCACCGAAACGTTCGTGGGCCGTCTGGTTAACGGTCATCGGAACAATCGCGGCGTCCTCGTCCACCCCGGACTTTGACTGCGCCTGCGCCATACGGATAAGATCGATGATCAGGCGCGCATGGCAACGCGCGACTTGTTATGTCGTAGCCCCCGCGGGTTGGTGTCGAATGTCTTCCGCGGCCGCAGCGTAAACCGCGTCCTCGGCAATATTTGTCGCGTGATCGCCCACACGCTCGAGACAGCGCGAAATGAAAATCAAATTCAGGTAACCCCGCAACGCCTTCGGGTCCTGGGCCATTCGCTCGGTCAGCTTGCGGTTCGCTATCTTGTTCATGTAATCGAGATCCTTATCACGCGCGACGACGGCGCGACCAAGATTGACGTCCTCTCGAGTGAACGCGTCGATTGCGTCCTTGAACATCGCCATCGCATGCGTTTGGATTGGCTCGATCATTTCGACCTCGGGCAACGCGGGATGTTTGTTCAACTTTCGCGCGCGACGCGCGATATTCGTTGCCTGGTCGGCAATGCGCTCGATGTTCGGTGAAAGTTTCATCGCCGCCACGACCCGACGCAGATCAGACGCGACCGGCTGGAATCGCAACAAGACATCGATCCCGTCCTTGTCGATCTGTTTCTCAAGCTGGTCGATCTCTTCGTCGTCGGCGATCGCGGTGGCCGCGAGATTATCGTCCCGTTGCAGTAATCCTTTGACGGCACGGTCCATTGTGCGCTCGGCAAGACCGGCCATCATCAGCACATTGTTCCGCAATGAACTGAGCGCTTCGTCGAATGTTCCGAGAATATGTTTTGGCTGCGTCATCTCAAAATCTTCCTCTTCCTCTCAATCTCAACCAAACCTTCCCGTAATGTAGTCCTCCGTGCGTTTCTCGCTCGGGTTGCTAAAAATCTTACTGGTCGGACCAAATTCGATGAGGCGACCGAGATAAAAGAAGCCGGTGTGATCCGAAACACGGCCTGCTTGTTGCATGTTATGGGTGACGATCACGATCGTGTATTCGCGTTTGAGGTCCTGAATAAGCTCCTCGATTTTTGCCGTCGCAATCGGATCGAGCGCGGAACAGGGCTCATCCATCAAGATGACGTCCGGCTCAACCGCGAGCGCGCGGGCAATACAAAGGCGCTGCTGCTGTCCGCCGGAAAGACCGAGCGCGCCCTCGTCGAGTCTGTCTTTCACTTCGTCCCAGAGCGCGGCTCCGCGCAAACTTTTCTCCACCGCCTGATCGATCTGCGAGCGCTTCCTGATGCCGGCAATGCGCAGTCCGTAGGCAATATTATCGTAAATTGATTTTGGGAATGGATTCGATTTCTGAAAAACCATGCCGACACGTCGGCGAAGATCGACGACATCCACCCGCGGCGAATTAATATCGACGCCGCCGAGACAGATTGCGCCCTGGGTGATGCGCGCGTCTTCGATCAGATCGTTCATCCGATTGATGCAACGCAGGAGGGTCGTCTTGCCGCACCCCGACGGGCCGATGAATGCGGTCACCGCCTGCGGCGGAATTTCGAGGCTAACGTCAGACAGCACTTGTTTTTCGCCGTAGGCGAAATCGACATCCCGGACGTCGATCATGACGCTCGCGGCTTCGGTTTCCTCGAGCGGTGTTTCGTTTTGTCGTGGGACTTGTTGAGGCAAGGTTTGCGGCATTTCTATTAAGCTTACCATGATAAGCGTCTCCGTTGTCGTTCTCGAAGCAAGATAGAAGTTAAAGCGATAAACATCACAACCACCAGAAATACGAAAGCGGTGCCGTATTGCACACGTTCGGTGTATTCGTTTTGCGGAATTTTCGAGCTGACCACGTAAATGTGGTAAGGCAGTGCCATCACCCCCTGGAAAAAGAAATTCGTCCAATGCGGGACCTGCCATGGCATTTCGTCTCGCATCGCGTAAGCGGCGGTGAACATGATCGGTGCGGTTTCTCCAGCGACCCGGGCAATCCCGAGAATCGATGAGGTCAAAATGCCCGGCATTGCATAGGGTAAGACGTTTTTGCGGATGGTTTGCCATTTGGTCGCGCCCAGTGCGAGGGAACCTTCGCGTAGCCCGTTAGGCAC
>Ga0066903_100002197_pt1 | contig 15045 bp, 8 predicted proteins | sample PanSoiMetaGPlot1_FD_67491 | JGI IMG/M metagenome (GOLD analysis project Ga0066903, IMG submission 67491) | Tropical forest soil microbial communities from Panama analyzed to predict greenhouse gas emissions - Panama Soil - Plot 1 (version 2) | ecosystem: Environmental > Terrestrial > Soil >...
GTTCTCGTCGCCGCGATGGCCCGCATCCGCCGGGAACATCAGTACGATGTTACCGTGCCGAATGCTGCGGATCGCGAGATCGGAGAACTGGTGGACGGCTTCAATAGCATGGTGCGCGACGTGCGCGACCGAGACGAGAGCCTGGCCGAGCATCGCCGCAATCTCGAACAGGAGGTGGCAGACCGCACGCACCAATTGCGGGAGGCACGCGATTCGGCCGAGACAGCCAATCGGGCGAAGTCGGAATTCCTGGCAACGATGAGCCACGAAATCCGCACGCCGATGAACGGCATCATGGTGATGGCCGAGCTGCTCACCTCCGGGACGCTCCCCCCACGCCAGCGCCGGTTCGCGGAGATCATCGCCAAATCCGGTCAAAGCCTGCTCGCGATCATCAACGACATCCTCGATTTTTCCAAGATCGAGGCGGGCAAGCTCGAGCTGGAACGCCAGCCGATCGACCTCAACGAGCTGGCCGAGAACGTGACGAGCCTGTTTGCCGAAGGGGCACGTGCCAAGTCGATCGATCTGGCATCCCTGGTCGATCCTTCTGCGCCGCGGTCGATCACCGGCGACCCGGTGCGCCTTACCCAGATCATCAGCAACCTCGTCAACAATGCGCTGAAGTTCACCGAGCGCGGGTTCGTCGGGCTCAACATCGAACGGGCCTCAGGCGACGCCGAGCGCATCGAGATCCGCGTCAGCGACAGCGGCATCGGAATTCCCGAAGACAAGCTGGCCGCGATATTCGAAGCGTTCTCGCAGGCCGATCAATCGACCACCCGACAATTCGGCGGCACCGGATTGGGCCTGGCGATTTGCCGGCGCCTGGTCGAAGCCATGGGGGGCGAGATCCGGGTCGAGAGCCGGCAAGCACGCCTCGAGGCGGGCAGGACACCGGGCAGGGTTTTTGCCGAACGCACCCAAGGCGCCGGGTCGACATTCGCCGTGCGCATTCCGACCGGGCCGCAGGAAAAGACGCCGTGGCCCAGCCTGTCGCTCTCCTCCAGCGAATTGAGGTTCTGCGTCCTGGATGTCGCCGGTGAAGCAACCGGTGCGGCGCTGGCGCGCTACTTCGCGGCGTCCGGCTACACGATCATCCTGCGTGACGAGCGCCTGACGCGCGACCAGTGTGCGGGCGCAGCGGTGATCTGCGCCGACGCAACCCGGCTGGCGACGCTTACGTCGCTGCCGGATCAGCCGCGGCCGGTCATCATCGCGGTCTCTCCGCTCGCCGATGCCTCCGGGGAAGCGTTGATCCCCAGCCGGATGGCCGACGCCGTCATCGCCCGGCCGGTGATGCGCTCGGAGGTCGAACAACTCCTTCAGCGCCTCGTGAACGGAGAAACCGATCTCGCGCCCGTTCAGGCCGTTACTGACGCGACCCGCCAGGGCTTGAGATTTCGTCCGTTCACGGCTCTCGTCGCCGACGACAATCCGGTCAATCGGGAGGTGGCGAACGAAGCCTTGTCGCAGCTGGGCGCCGCGGTGGAGACGGTCGACAACGGCGCCCAGGCCGTTGCGGCGATGACGGCGCGCGGATTCGACGTCGCGTTCCTGGACGGCAGCATGCCCGAGATGGACGGGTTCGAAGCAGCGCGTCGCGTGCGCGCGGCGGAAGCCCAGTCGAAATCCAAGCGGAATGTCATCGTCGCCCTGACCGCGCACGTCGTTGGCACCGCCGCCGACGCGTGGCGCGAGGCGGGCATGGATGACATCGTCCACAAGCCATTTACGATGGCCAAACTCGCCCGGACGATCGCCAAGCTGCTGCCGCATCTGGTGATCGAATCGGCGCCCGGCGAAGACCCGCGGGCGGCCGAAGCGAGCGCCGGCCATGATGCATTGTCCGCATCCGGGGAGCACGCTGAAGCCTCCCTCCTCGATTTGGAGGTCATCGGTCGGCTGCGGCAGATGCAGTCCATGGGCCGCGAGGACTTCGTCGAGAGGGTGCTTCGACTCTACCGCGAGCACGCCCCGCTCGCGCTGACCCGCATTCGCGAAGCGGCAGTCGCGGGTGGCGCGGACGGCTGTTCGCAAGCCGCGCACGCGCTCAAATCGATGAGCTACAATATCGGCGCAAGTCGCGTTGCCGAATTGGCGGGCGCCATGGAGAAGGCCGGGAAGCTCAACGGCCGATGTCCGAGCCACGCGCTCATCGAGGAGCTGTCGGCAGCCGTGCACGCGACTTTGCAAGCCGTCGAAACATCGCGGCGGCATGGGTTTGCGGCAGGCGCAACGGTCCATCCGGTGGCCGCCCCCGCGGTCGCACGCTCGCCGAGCGCCCTGGAACGCGCGCTGCCCTTCGCGCTCGAGCGCGACGAGCTGTTCCTACTGTACCAGCCGGTTGTGGATCGCAGCGGGAGGTGGACCCGTGGGGTCGAGGCTCTGGCGCGATGGAACCGGGGCGGTGGCGAGCCTGTCTCGCCGACGGTTTTCATCCCGATCGCGGAAAGAATCGGGATGATCCACGAGATCGGCGAATGGGTGCTGCGCCGCGCCTGCCAGGATGCCGCCGCCTGGCCGGCGTTGACCGTCGCAATCAACGTCTCTCCCCTTCAATTTGCCCGCCCCGACCTGACCGATCGTTTCGGCCGCATTCTGGTGGAGACCGGTTTCGATGCCGGCCGATTGGAAGTGGAGATCACCGAAAGCGCGCTGCTCAAGGCCGAGCATGCCGTCCTGGCGGCGATGGAGCAGCTCAAGGCGTCCGGCGTGGCGTTCGCGCTCGACGATTTCGGCACCGGCTATTCGAGCCTCAATTATCTCAGGCGATTTCCCTTCGCCAAGATCAAGATCGACCAGAGCTTCATCGCCAACCTCGATATGGTCGTCGATGCCACCATCGTCCAGGCGATTGCCGGCATCGGGCGTTCGCTCGGGCTCAAGGTGGTCGCCGAAGGCGTCGAGACCAACGAGCAGCAGCGCTTCCTGCACGCTGCCGGCGTTCACTTCATGCAGGGGAACCGGTTCGGCCCTCCGCTCTCGAAACAGGCCATGACTGAGCGGCTGGCGGGGGAACAAGACTCCGGCCTGCGGATCGCAGCCGCCATCGCCTGAAAGGCGCGGTGCCGGGATTGTTTGGCTCCCGACGCGGGGCTATTCGGCCGCCTTGAGCAGCGGTGTACCGGGAGCGCGAAACTGCACCAGCAGGGCCGCCTCGTCGGCCTTGGCGGCCTTGAGGTGGCGCGTCTTCACGTGGCCGAAACCGCGGATCTTTTCCGGGATTGCCGCCAGCGCCACCGCCACGGCGTGATTTTCCGGGGTCAGCTTCTCCAGGATCTCGCCAAGCATCGCCTCATACTCGCCAATCAACGCCCGTTCGGTGCGGCGCTCGGCGGAGTGGCCGAACGGGTCGAACAGCGTGCCGCGCAGGAACTTGAATTTCGCCAGCACCCGGAACAGCGGCAGCATCCACGGCCCGAACGACATCTTGCGCGGCGCGCCGGTCTTGGGGTCGAGGCGCGCCAACAACGGCGGCGCGAGGTGGAATTCGAGGCGGAGGCTCTCGCCGGCGACCTCATTCTTGACCTGGCGCCACGTGTGTTCCGCGTGAAGCCGCGCCACTTCATATTCGTCCTTGTAGGCCATGAGCTTGAAGAGATAGCGCGCGGCGGTTTCGGTCAGGTCGGTCTTGCCCGGCAGCCTGTCAGCCTCGACCGCCCGGGTGCGGGCGACCAGCGCGCGATAGCGCGACGCGTAGGCCGCATTCTGGTAGGCGGTGAGGAACGCGACCCGGCGCGCGATCATGTCGTCCAACGACTGCGACAGAACCTGTGCTTCATCCGGCTGATCCGGCCGCGCCAGCTGCTCCACGACCGCGAGATCGACGGCCGCGCGGCGGCCGAAGCGGAACGCCGCCTGGTTCATCGCCACCGCCTCGCCGTTCAACGCCAGCGCCTGCTCGATCGCGGCAGCCGACAACGGCAGGGCACCGAGCTGGTAGGCATAGCCGAGCAGGAACATGTTGGCGGCGATCGAGCTGCCGAGGAGCGCGTTGGCGATCCGCGTCGCATCGACGAAATGCGCATGCTCGCGCCCGGCCGCGGCGGCGATCGCCCGCTTGAGGCGCTCGGCGGGAAGCGAGAAGTCGGCATTGCGGGTGAACTCCCCGGGCAGGAACTCAGCAAGGTTGACCACCGCGGTCGCACCCGGCTTCACCGCCGCCAGCACCTTCTTCGATCCGGCAACCACGATGTCACCGCCGAGCACCAGATCAGCGCCGCCGGCGGCAACCCGGATGGCGTGGATGTCCTCCAGGCGCTCCGCGATGCGGATGTGGGAAAACACCGCGCCGCCCTTCTGGGCGAGCCCCGCCATGTCGATGATGCCGCAGCCCTTGCCTTCGAGATGGGCCGCCATCCCGATGATGGCGCCGACCGTCACGACGCCGGTACCGCCGATGCCGGTGACGATGATCGAGTAGGTCCCCGCGGCGGGCAGCGACGGCAGACGTGGATCGGGTAGCGGCGAGGGAGGCTCGGCGACGGCCTTGCCGGTCTTGAGCTTCGCACCATGCACGGTCACGAACGACGGGCAGAACCCCTTGATGCAGGAATAATCCTTGTTGCAGCTCGACTGGTCGATGACGCGCTTGCGCCCGAACTCGGTCTCCACCGGCTGGACCGAGACACAGTTCGACTGCACGCCGCAATCGCCGCAGCCCTCGCACACCAGCTCATTGATGATCACCCGCTTGTCGGGATCCGGAAAGGCACCGCGCTTGCGCCGCCGGCGTTTTTCTGCGGCGCACGTCTGGTCGTAGATGAGAACGGTAACGCCGGGAACCGAGGCGAGCTCGGTCTGCACCTGCATCAACAGGTCGCGATGATGGATCGTGAGGCCGCGCGGCCATTCGGTTCCGCGGGGATATTTCATCGGTTCGTCGGTCACAACGACGACTTGCGCGACCCCTTCGGCCGCCACCTGGCGCGCGATTGCCGGCACGCTCAACGAGCCGTCGTTGCGCTGTCCGCCGGTCATGGCGACGGCGTCGTTGAACAGGATCTTGTAGGTGATGTTGGTTTTGGCAGCCACCGCGGCGCGGATCGCCATGTAACCGGAATGATTGTAGGTACCGTCGCCGAGGTTCTGGAATACATGCGGCCGCTTGGAGAATGGCGCCTCGCCGATCCAGTTCGCCCCCTCTCCGCCCATGTGGGTGAAGCCGAGCGTGCGGCGATCCATCCACTGCGCCATGTAATGACAGCCGATTCCCGCATAGGCCCGCATGCCTTCCGGCACCAACGTCGATGAATTGTGCGGGCAGCCAGAGCAGAAATAGGGAATACGGGTGGCGATCTCCTGGGTCTCGGCGAGCCGGAGCTGAGCTTCCTTCAGCCGCGCGACGCGCGCGGCGATCGCCTCGTTGGGCTGGCGCGCGAGAAGGCGCTCGCCGATGCAGATGGCCACGTCGTTGGGATCGAGCGCGCCCTTGACCGGAAACAGCCAGTTGCCGTGCTCGTCCTTCTTGCCGATGCAGGCCGGTTGATTCGAGGTGCCGTAAAGCTCCTCGCGCACCTGGACTTCGATCAGCGATCGCTTCTCCTCGACCACGATGATGAGGTCGAGCCCATCGGCGAACTCCTTGAGCTCGCGCTGGCTCAGCGGCCAGGGGCAGGCGACCTTGTAGACGCGGATGCCGAAGTCGTTGCACTTGACCTCGTCGAGGCCGAGCTCGTCGAACGCCTGCCGCACGTCGAGGTAGCTCTTGCCCACCGTGATGATGCCGATCTTCGGCTTAAGGCCGCCCGAAATGACGGTACGGTTGAGCTTGTTGGCGCGCACAAACGCCAGCATGGCGTCGCGCTTGTGGTCGTGCAGCCGCGCCTCCATGCCGAGCACGCTGTCATTGAGGCGAATGTTGAGGCCACCCGGCGGCATCGGGAAATCGTCCGGAATGACGATCTTGACGCGCTCGAGGCTGCCGTCGATGACCGCGGTCGACTCCACCGTCTCGTGCATGCACTTGAGCGCCACCCAGGCGCCGGTAAACCGCGACATCGCCCAGCCATAGAGCCCGTAATCGAGTATCTCCTGGACCCCGGCGGGATTGAGGATCGGGATCATCACGTCGACGAAGTGGAACTCGGATTGGTGCGCCGTCGTGGAAGACTCCGCCGTGTGGTCGTCGCCCATGAGCGCAAGCACGCCGCCGTGCCGGGACGTGCCGGCGAAATTGGCGTGGCGGAACACGTCGCCGGTGCGGTCGACACCCGGGCCCTTGCCGTACCAGATCGAGAACACACCGTCGAACTTGCCCTCGCCGCGCAGCTCCGCGGCCTGCGTGCCCCACACTGCGGTGGCGGCAAGGTCCTCGTTGATGCCGGCCTGGAAGACGATGTCGTTGGGGATGAGGACCTTGCCGGCGCGCGCAAACTGCTGGTCGAGGCCGCCAAGCGGAGAGCCGCGATAGCCGGTGACGTAGCCGGCGGTGTTGAGGCCCGCGCGCCGGTCGCGCTCCTTCTGCATCAGGGTCAGGCGCACCAGCGCCTGATAGCCGGTCGCGAAGACGCGGCTTTTCGCAAGGTCAAACTTGTCGTCGAGGGCGACGTGGTTGAGCGTCATCAGGGCCTCTGGCGAATGCCTGGCCTGACCACCTGGCGCGGCGCCAGCATCGGGCTTGGTCGGAAAATATTAGCAGACCGATGCGGTCGCAATGCTGACCCAATAATTGACAAGGGGATTCCATCGCGGCTGGTCGGATTGCAGCAAAATGTCCGACGTTGACGGGCGAGCGCAATTTGACGCAATGCAGCATGGGTGGACGCGTTGCGCACTCAGGAAACGGCGGCGAGGGCAATCTCAGCGGCCAAGCTTCGCCAGCCTGGCCTTCCATTCACGCGGGATCTCGCTCACGGTGTCGAGGTGCCCGCAGACAAGCTCGGCATCCAAAATGGACCACACATGGATCTCGCCGCAGCGTGTGCATTTGAGCCGCGTGTTGACGGGTGGGATGAAGTTGACGCTTCCCGCGTCGGTTTCGATCCCAGTAAACACCAGGCGTCCCGTCTTCGGACACCTGATCATCACCATGGCCATGGTGGCCTCCCCAAAGGCGGCCCCCCTGTCGGATGGCAAATCGATAACGTACGGTTGTGGGGACAGGTTCCGGGACCGCCGCGACGCAAGTTCGTTAACCGGTTGCGGGAGTTGGCGCGAACGGCGCCGGGATACCTCTTCCCTTGGCGAGGAACCGATCCATGGTCCTGGAACTGCGGATGCTCTTCTTCGAGGACCTGTCGGTCGGCATGACCGAGCGGCTGTCGAAGACCATTTCATCGTCCGATGTGGTGGGATTTGCCGAGGTCACCGGCGACCGCAACCCGGTCCATCTCTCCGAGCATTTTGCTGCCAAGACGCAATTTCGCACGCGGATCGCGCACGGCCTTTACACGGCAAGCCTGATCTCGGCGGTTCTCGGCACCCGTCTGCCGGGCCCGGGCGCCATCTACATCTCTCAGACCCTCAATTTCCGCGCCCCGGTCCGGATCGGAGATACGGTCAACGTGACCGTCACGGTGACCGAACTCATCCCCGGACGACGGCGGGCGCGCTTGGCCTGCACCTGCATGGTGGGAAATGAGATCGTGCTGGACGGCGAGGCGCTGGTGAAGGTGCCGTCGATCCCGGATGCGCGGCTCGCCCCTCTCAAACGCGTCCGTCGGGCGCGGGCATGAACCCCGCTAGTGCCTGGCGCGATTGGCAATTCCCGCCAGTGGCGGCTTCGTCGCATAGGTTTGATGCGCCAAGCGCCTCTGGTCGCACCGGCTCGACTCCTCTACCAGGGTAGCCCAAGGGGGTTTGCGCGTTTCGGGGGCTGGCGCCGTCGATGACGAATGGAGCGTGACTGCTGATGGATGCCAGTGCGGCGCGCCGCGAGCCGCGGCTCCTGACCCATCGTGACGCCCGCGCCGTGGTGATCGGCGTCTTGCTCCCGGTTTTCATGGGCTCGGTGGACTCGACGATCCTCGCCAGCGCGCTACCGACGATCGGCCGCGACTTGGGCAGCATTCGCGCGCTGCCTTGGCTGATCACCGCCTATCTGATCGCAGCGACAGCGGTGATACCGCTCTATGGCAAGATCAGCGACATTCGTGGGCGACGGCTCACGCTCGCCGTTGCGATCTCGATTGCGATGGCCGGTTCGCTGATCTGCGCGCTTGCTCCCAACATGTTCGTGCTCATTGTCGGCCGCATCAGGGCTGGGCGGCGGCGGGCTGACGTCGCTGGCGATGGCGGTGCTGGGCGACATCGCCGCCCCCAGGGATCGCGGCCGCTACTATGCCTATTTCTCACTGACCTATTCGACGGCTGGCGCCACCGGGCCGGCGCTGGGCGGGTTCCTGGCCGACCATCTGCACTGGTCGCTGATTTTCTGGCTCAATATTCCGCTCGGGTTCATTGCGCTGGGGCTGACCGTGTCGTTGCTTCGGCGCCTGCCGCGTCACGAGCGCCCGCATCGCCTCGACCTGATCGGGGCGCTCCTGATCATGACGGCGAGCATTTGCTTCATGCTTGCGCTCAATCTCGCCGGCGCGCGCCTGGCCTGGCTGTCCTTTCCGATTCTTGCCCTGTTCGCCCTTGCGGCCATCCTGGGTGCCAGCTTCGTCGCCCGGCTGATGACCGCTCCCGAGCCGCTTATTCCGATCGCCATTCTGTCCAACCCCGAGGCGCGGCTGGTGATCATCGCCAATGCATTCGGATGGGGATCCATTGTCGGGCTCAACATTTTCCTGCCCATGTTCCTGCAGAGCACGGTCGGAGCGTCGGCAACCGGTGCTGGGCTCAGTCTCATGGTCCTGATGGCGACATTGAACCTGAGCGCCGGCGCCGCCGGCCAACTGCTCGGTCGCGTGAAACATTACAAGACCGTACCGATGATCGGCCTTGGGATGGCAATCGCGTCGGTGATGGCTTTGGCCTGGCTCGGTGGAAGCAGCGGTCTGTGGGAGTTCGAGGTCCTGGTGGCGCTGATCGGAGTGGGTTTCGGACCTCTCGCCCCGCTCTCCACCGTGGTGCTGCAGAACTCGGTCGCCATCCACCAATTCGGCACGGCCGTCGGCACCATGAACTTCTCGCGCAACTTGCTCTGCACGATGGTCGTGGCCGTGTTCGGGGCCATTGTCCTTGACAGCGTTCCGGCCGACCCGGCAACCATCCCGGCCGAAGCTTCAGGATCGCTGGCGATCGGAAGCATCGAAGGATTTACGCGGGTTTTCGGCGCCGCCGCGGCGTGTCTTGCGGTTTCGCTCGCCGCCCTCCTGCGGTTGCGGGAAAAACCGCTGCAGACGGACGTGTCCGCCGAAGGCAAAGATCGTAATATCGGGTAGTGGAGATTCGGCCCACACTAAACGCGTCTCGTTTCGCGCACAGCTCAACTCCTTGAAGTCCCGGGTCGATGGTTCGGCCTGGATCGCGTGGCGACTCTTGTTTGGACGCGGACCATGGCGTCAAGGGTTCCCGCTATGCGGCGGCGAAGCCGCCCTTGACACCATGGTCCGCGTCCAAAATCTTGTCGTCCACGCGATCCAGGCCTTGCTCCAGGCCCTCAAGCGTCAACACGCAACCGGTCAAAAACGTCGTTGACTTAGCCAGTTCAGGCCGCCGATACGCTCGTCAAAAATTCGTCGACCGACCCCCGCAGGGCGTTCGAGCGGCCGGTGAAGTAGTCCGCCGCCTCAATCACGTCGGTGGCGGCGCGGCTGGTCGCGCCGATGGCCTGCATCGTGCCATCGACGTTTTGCGCCACGTGATGCGTCGCGGTCGCTGCGCGCTGGATGTTGCGCGCCATTTCGTCGGTCGCCGCGCCTTGCTCGTGCATCGCGACCGTGATCGCCTCGGTCAATTCGTTGATGTCGGACATGACCGTGGTGATCGACCTGATTTTCGCCACGGTGTCGTGGGTTGCCCCCTGCACGGCGGAAATCTGCGAACCGATCTCCTCCGTCGCCTTGGCGGTCTGTGTTGCCAGCGCCTTGACCTCCGACGCCACAACGGCGAATCCTCGGCCTGCTTCGCCGGCTCGCGCCGCCTCGATCGTCGCGTTCAAGGCAAGAAGATTGGTTTGTTCGGCGATTGCGCGGATCAGGCTGACGACAACATCGATCCGGTTGGCGGCTTCCGCGAGCCCGCCGATCGTATCGTTGGCGCTGCGCGCCAACTGACTCGCCTGACCGACCACCTGCGCGGCCCGCGTCAGCTGCCTGCCGATGTCCTGAACGGAAGTTCCGAGCTCCTCGGCGGCCGCCGCAACGGTCGCGACGTTGTCGGAAGTTTCCTTGGCCGCCGACGCGGCGTTGTTGGCCTTGCCGTTGGCCTCGTTGGCGATCGCAGAGATCTTTTGGGCCGTCACGTTCATCCGCTCGGTCATCTTATTCAGCATTGCCCCAACGGCATCGCGAAACTTGGCGATCTGGTCCTCCATCTGCTGGCGACGGGCCACCTGGCTGGCGTGATCGCGCTCCTTCTCTTCGACCAGCGAGTGCTCCGCCTCCCATTGCTTGCGCAGCGCCTCCTGCATCTGGCCGAGCGAGGCGAGCAGCCGCCCGAACTCGTCCTGGCCCGATGTCGTCACCTCCTGCGAAAAATCGCCGGCGGCTATCCGCTCGGAAAACGTCGTCGCCTGGCGCAGCGGACGCGTGAACGAGTGGGCCATGCCCAGCGACAGCAGGACTACGATCAATCCGGTAGCAGCCGCGAGCGTCGTCAGCTTCCAGCGCGAGGCGGCCACGGTCGCTTCCGCCTCGGAGCGAAACTCGAACCCGTATTCGGCGGCCTCTTCGACCACCTGATCGATTGCCTCCCCGACGGCGTTGGCTCTGCTCATTACCGCGGACGTCATCGGCAGTTCGACAACCCCCTCGGCAGCCGGTTTGATGATTCGCAACCCGGCCTGATACCAATCCTGCGCCAAGCTCTCCGCCTTCTTGACCGAATCGGTGGACCGCGCGCGACCCAAGCGGTCGGCAACGACCTTCAGCTCCTCGAACACATCCTTCATCGCGGCGTCGAGCGTGGCGATGCTCGCCTGGCGTGCATCTGCGGACAATAGCCCGCGTTCCATGGCGGCGCGCGCCTCGTTGAACCGCGCCTGGGCGGAACGAGCCGAAGTCGCAGCTATGAACGATTGATCATAGAGCCGCACCACCAGGTCTCCGGCCTCGGAGATGGCGCTGATCGCGTAGAGCGCGACGCTCGCAGCGAGCGCCAGCACCACGCCGAATCCCAGGAGCAGCTTGTAGCGAATCGACATCCCGGCGAACTCTCATCAGTTACTTTTGCCGCCCTCTCCCTCCCGATGGCGGCCTACATTTTCAGCGGTCGCGGTCACGTGCATCGCGGGCGTCGGCCCGCGAATGGCGAGCCGTCAGTCGGTGACCGTCACTTGCAGCTTCATGCGCGGGTGAATTGCGCACATAACGTCGACTTGGCCTGCCTTGTCGAAAGTGACCGGCGTGGAGACGCCCGGCGCCTGCGAGCCGAGATTGAACTCGTTGCCGGGTGTGGTGGACAGGACGTTGTGATGAATGTTGTCGTCATTCACGAATACCAGGGTATCGCCCTTCTTGATCGTGATGGCGCTCTCGGAGAACGTCTTGCCTTTTTGCATGATCGAGTGCTGCGCCGCGAAGGCAACGGCAGATCCGCCGGCGAACGCCGCCACCAGGGCAATGGTCATCAGTCTCATCGGAGTCTCTCCTTTCGTGCCCCCCTTTGCTCAGCGCGGCAGGACCGGAATCGTGGTCGGCTCCATCTCGCTCGTCAGCGACTTCATGAACGCGACCAGGTCGGATTTCTCCTGTGCCGACAAGCCGGTCGGCTTCATCAGTTCGGACAGGCTCGGGCGGATTTCTCCCCCGTTGGCGTAGTGGTCCATCACGGCTTCCAGATTCGGCATTGATCCGTCATGCATGTAGGGAGCTCGGCGCGTGATCTCGCGCAAGCCCGGGGTTTTGAATGCGTGCTGCATCTTGACCACAGCAGGAAGGAACTTGCCGCGGCCGATATCGGCATCGGAAAGCCCGATGTCGTGGAAGCTGTCGTCGGTGAAATTCCACCCGCTATGGCAGTTCGCGCACCCGGCTTTGGTATTGAACAGCGTAAATCCGCGCTTTGCGTCTTCCGAGATGGCCTTCTCGTCGCCTTCGATCCACGCGTCGAACGGAGCCCGACCGGAAACCACGGTCCGTTCGTAGGTGGCAAGCGCTTTGGCGACCGATTCCGGCGTGAGGCCGTCCTTGGGGAAGGCCGCCCGGAACAGCGGTTGGTACTCCGGGATGCCCTTGAGCTTTTCGAGAAGCTGGTCGATCGGCAGGTTCATTTCGACGTCCGTCTTGATCGGGCCGAGCGCTTGCTCCTCGAGCGAGCCAGCACGGCCGTCCCACATGAAAATCCCTCCGAACGCCGCATTGACGATGCTCGGAGAGCGGCGCCCGAGTTGCTTCATGTTGTGGCCTACACCCTTCGGCTGGCCGTCTCCCCAGTCATAGGCAGGGTTGTGGCACGAGGCGCAGGACAGCAGATTGGCGCTCGATAGGCGGGTATCGAAATAGAGCTTTTTGCCCAAGACGGCCTTTTCGACCGTGTACGGATTATCCTTGGGGAAAGGGATTGAATCCGGCCGGCGATACTTCGCCTTCAACTGCTCGGGCGAAGCGTCCGGCCGATTTTTGACATCGATGGCGACCGGTTGGCCAACCGTTGCCGCATCGCTGCGGATGGCAACCGTTGCGGTCACCGTGGTGATTGCCGCAGCGACAACTGCCCCGCGGAGCATCCGTGAGATGACAATTTGCATAAAATTTCCTCTAACGCCTTCCTGCGAAAATCCCCTCAACCAACTAAAATTCAGTAAAGGGAACGTCGTTTCCGGTGTCTGAGTAGGTATACAACGTGTGACTACCTAGAGGTGCCTGCCCATTTTTGAAGCGTTCTTCGCATTTATACTCAGGGCGAGAGACGGTAATCGTTGACACCACACGTCGAATCCTTGACGTGGCAGCGGGATCCGGCCCGCCATGTGGGGCACCGCATCACCGGCTCGCGGTCGCCGAGCGCCGATCCCAAAGTTCGCAATGGTCCTTGCGGCACGCCTGTGCGAACTTCGGGATCGGGACAGTCGCCATTCAACTCGCCACCTCCGCAGGAGAACCGGCCATGAACAGGCCCACGAAGCCTTCCACCGTCACGCCAGCCGACATCCCGGCGCCCGAATGGCAGGCGCGGATCGATCTCGCTGCGGCCTATCGCCTGATCGTCCACTTCGACTGGGACGACGTGATCTACAATCACGGCTCGATGCGCGTGCCGGGCGAAGAGCGGAGTTTCCTGATCAAGCGGCATGAGCTGCTCTACACGGAAGTCACCGCCTCCAACCTGGTGAAGGTCAGCATGGACGACGACCTCGACGAGTCGGCGGGCGTCAACCGTCCCGGTTTCACCTTGCATGGCGGCGTGCTGTCGGCACGCCCGGATGTCAACTGCGCCATCCATGTACACACCGAGCTCGGAATGGCGCTGGCGGGCCTCAAGCGCGGGTTGCGCATGCTCTCGCAGCCCGCGATTCGGTTCTACAACCGTATCGGCTACCATCCGTACGAAGGCATCACCGAGGATTTCGCCGAACGCGCGCGCATCAATGCGGCGCTCGGCACCAACCGCGCCCTCATCCTGCAAAATCACGGGCTGCTGACGGTCGGAAAGACGGTGCGCGAAAGCTTCGTGCTGATGAAATATCTCCTGGAGGCGGCGGCGATCCAGCTCAGGATGGAGGCAAGCGGGGCCGAGCTGATCGAGATCCCGCCGCACATCTGCGAGAAGACCGCGAAGCAGTACGAGACGCACGACAGCGGCCGCGGCACGGCCGATTGGCCGGCATACTTGAGGATGCTCGATCGCATCGATCCGAGCTACCGCAGCTGACCGGCTCGTGGCCGGAATCAGGAAGGGTGATCTGGCCTCTAGTACCGCGGCGGAGTGATGTCGACTGCGTCGAATTGAAGGACCGACGGTTCGGCCTGGATCGCGTGGCGACTCTTGTTTGGACGTGGACCATGGCGTCAAGGGTTCCCGCTAAGCGGCGGCGAAGCCGCCCTTGACGCCATGGTCCACGTCCAAAATCTTGTCGCCCACGCGATCCAGGCCTTGCTCAAGGCATCATTGTTCAAGAAGCGACTCGTTGCACCTCCCGCCTTCGTGCGGCTTGCTCAGCCCTCCCCCTAAAGGGAAAGGAGCGGATGGGGGTCGCGGGCCGCTTGCTGGAGGGGGATGATGTTTTCGCTCGATATGCAGTCTGGCGACCAACGCAGCATCAGATTCGATTCCCGGCGCTCCAGCTCCAGAAGTCTTGGCCTTCTTCCCGCATGAACCGGGCGAGCACCATGTTGTGCACTTCCGACGCGCCGTCGACGAGGCGAGCGGCGCGCGCGGCGCGGTAGATCCATTCGAGAATCGTATCCTTGGAATAGCCGCGTGCGCCGTTGAGCTGGATCGCGACGTCGGCCGCCTGGTGCAGCGTGTCGGCGACCTGCACCTTGGCCATCGAGACTTCCTTGCGGGCGCGGTCGCCTTGGTCGAGCTTCCAGGCCGCGTGCATGGTGAGCAGCCGGCCGATCTGGATCTGATGCGCCACCTGACCGAGCTTGATCTGCACGCTCTCCCGGTCGGCGAGCATGATGCCAAAGCCCTGGCGCCGCGAGACGTAGTCCTGCGCAATGTCCACGCATCGCTTGGACCAACCGAGCCAGCGCATGCAATGAGTGAGCCGCGCCGGGCCCAGCCGGATCTGCGTGACGCGCAGGCCGGCGCCGACATCGAGCAGCACGTCCTCATCGCCCACTTCGAGACCGTCGAACTCGAGCTCGCAATGACCTCCGTGCTCCTCCGGTCCCATGATCGGGATGCGGCGAACGATGCGCCATCCCGGCTGATCGCGGTGATAGAGGAAGGCGGTGAGCCCACGGCGCTTGTCCTCGGATGTGCGCGCGACAACGATGAAGTGCGCGGCCTCGCCGGCCCCGGTGATGAACCATTTGCGGCCGCTGA
>Ga0066903_100002200_pt1 | contig 15039 bp, 14 predicted proteins | sample PanSoiMetaGPlot1_FD_67491 | JGI IMG/M metagenome (GOLD analysis project Ga0066903, IMG submission 67491) | Tropical forest soil microbial communities from Panama analyzed to predict greenhouse gas emissions - Panama Soil - Plot 1 (version 2) | ecosystem: Environmental > Terrestrial > Soil >...
AAACCGACGGCGCGGCGTTCGTTTTGTTCACCAGTTATCGCGACATGCGACAGGTGGCCGGTGAAATGGATAAATTTTTCACGGAGCAGGGGATGAACCTGTTGGTCCAGGGCGGCGGCGCGCCGCGCACGAAATTGCTCGAACAATTCAAAATGACGCCGCGAAGCGTGCTCTTCGGAACGGACAGTTTTTGGAGCGGGGTCGATGTTCCGGGCGAAGCGCTGTCGAATGTCATCATCACACGTTTGCCGTTCGCAGTTCCAGACACGCCGTTGATCGAAGCGAAACTCGAGCTGGTCCAGGCGCGTGGCGGCGATGCTTTCACCGAATTCTCCCTTCCGGAAGCGATCTTGAAATTGCGACAGGGCGTCGGGCGACTGATTCGGACGAAGACGGACCACGGCATCGTCGTAATTTTGGACAATCGCATTGTCACCCGTCCCTACGGGCGCGCATTCATGCAGGCGTTGCCGAAATGCCCGGTCGAGATAGTCTGAAGCGTTTTGCAAGAAGTGAACAGACGGAATCGTTTCTGGTGGGGCGTTGCCGCGGCAGCCTTTTGTGCGGGCATCGCGATCGGACACTTCGCGATCCCATCGAAAAGCGAAAACGGCGATCTTGCCAAATCTGGAAAACAAAATCCGGCGCCGCAAAGCGAAGCACCGATAGTTGCGCAACCGGCGCAATGTGCCAAAGCGCCAACGGCCGACGCCACGAGCGCCAATCCGAACCAGGAGATCTATTTGCGCATTCAGGACGCGCTCACATATGGCGGGACGGCGCGTCTTTACGACGTGTTCAGCAAATTCTCGAGCCTCGTGGACGAGAAAAATGTCCGCGAAGTTCTCGCTTTCGCCGACAAGATCCAGAAGAAAGAGCAAAAGGACGCGCTGATCCTCTTGCTGATTACGCGCTGGTCGGAATTCGATCCGAAAACCGCGCTCGAATTTGGCCAGAGTCTGCCTGCCGGTCCGTCGCGAAATTCGGCGATCGCGAGCGCGCTGAGCGGCTGGACGCAACGCGATTCCGCGAGCGCGATAGCCTGGGCGCAGCAAATGCCGCCCGGATCGGACCGCGACAAAACGCTTCAAGCCGTGCTGACCACTCTGTCGGAAAAAGATCCTCAGGTTGCACTCACCCTGTTGCAAAGTTTGCCCGCGGAAAAAGCACGACAGCATTTTTACTGGGCCATCTTCAGCCATTGGGCGGGTGACGATCCACTAACCGCGGCGGAGCGGGCCGAGCAATTGCCCGTTCACGCAAGTCGCGAAATTGCGCTCCAGGCAATTGGATCGATCTGGGGCAAGCAAGACCCCGATGCGGCTATGGCCTGGGCAAATATTTTGCGTTCGGACCAGGAACGCGCGCGCACTCAACAAGGGATTTTCTCGGCTTGGGCGACCAAGGACCCGGCCCAGGCATCGCGCGCCATCTCCTTTTTGCCATCTGGTTCGGTGCGCGATCAGGCGATTGCAAACATCGCGCGTCAATGGGCCAACACCGATCTCCATGCCGCCCTGACCTGGGCGCAAGCATTGCCCGCGGGCGACGCGCGCGAAGGCGCGCTGCGCAATGTGCTCACAAGCTGGATCGGCAGCGATCCGACCGGCGCGCAAAGTTTTGTCAGCTCGATGCCAGCCGGCAAATCGCAGGACAGCGCGATCAGTTTTCTGGCAATCCAGTTGGCCCGCAACGATGTCCAGGCGGCCGTGGCCTGGGTGCAAAAGCTTCCGGAAGGACAGGCGCGACGCAACGCGCTACACAGCATCACATCGCAATGGGCTGAAAGCGATCCGCAAAGCGCGGCGGAATTCGCTTTACGCTCGGGCAAAAGCGACGCTCGCAATCAAACTCTCGATAACGTTTGCCGGCAATGGGCGCGGAGCGATTCTCAATCCGCATTGCATTGGGCGGAAAGTGTTGGTGAATCGGGCATCCGTGATTCGGTTTTGCCCGGCATCATTTCCGTGATTGCCGAGGATGATCCGCGTCAGGCCGCGAATTTGCTGACGCGGCTTCCTCCCGGTCAGGCGCAGGTAAACGCCGCCGCCGGTCTCGTCTGGAACTGGGCGGGAAGTGATCCACAATCTGCGAGCAGTTGGGCTGCCACCTTACCCGAAGGCCCAAACCGGGAACGCGCGTGCGAAAGCTTGATCAATCGCTGGTCTCAAAACGACATTGCCGCGGCCGGCGCGTGGCTGGAAAATTTACGGGAAGGAAGATCGCGCGATGCCGGCGTCACTTCGCTCGTGCAAAAGATGATTGCGACCGATCCGCAGGGCGCAATCGGATGGGCGCAAACGATCAGCAATCAAAACTCGCGCAACACGCAAGTGGAATCGGCCGCGGCCGCCTGGATGAAAACGAATCCGGACGATGCTGCGAAATGGATTACCCAATCCTCTTTGTCAGCGGACGCAAAAGCTCGGCTCCTTCCATCAGCGGACTAATAAGTCGCGGTTTTTTCGGTTCCGCTTCTAAATAGATAGAAAATAGCCGCGGACTTCGCTATGAATGGGGCATGCGCGTCCTCACTCGAAAGCTGTTTCCGTTTTTTGTTGCCGCCGTTCTGGCCGGCTGCACTGATGCCCCGGTCGAATACAGCGCCGATAATCCCGGCGGGATCTTTCATTACATCTCCACCGATCCCGCGGAAATTTTCCGGAACAAAGTCGATCATGAAGCCGGACTCGAGGCTCAAGGCGTCGAACCGCCGGTCGGTAACGCGAGCTGGCGCGAATACTGGACGAAACTCATTGCCTATTACACCCAAGCCGACGAAGTCGGAAATAATCAGCAGGTTTCGTCGTATATTGTTCAGCAACGACGCGCCCGCGGTTTGCCGCCGCTCTGAGCAAATCTCCTGTGGTGGCAGGCGTCTCGCCTGCATCGCACTAATCACGGATAACGCGGCCTCGTTTACCCCTCATCGATTCGGTCAGTTACGTCTTTTCCTGATATCAGAACGCGACGTTCGCCTGAGTCCAATGTCCCAACTCGCCGCGTCTATCCTTTTGATGCTACGAACATACACCAACCAGTCGATATCGGCGAGCGAGGCGGTGAAGCGGGCCGAATTGTATTTTGCGGCGCATCCCGGAAGTCCGTCGGCTACTCGGCGTCCGGCGCTGATTCCGCGGTCCGGGACATGGGTGGCGATCGTCGGAGAAAATATTCAACAAAGTATCGTCGGTTTAGGCGCGACGGTTGAATCGGCGCTCCGGGCATTCGATTCCCAGTACCTGGACGCTCATCCGCCAGATGATCCGAGAAATCCCCCGGTTTGACGCTATTGAGCTATTGGATTGTCTGGAGCGGACGGCCTCTGGCTCCGCGATATTGTTTTCCCGGCTGGGAAACGACCGCTTGATTGATTCAGGGCGAATCTAGGTGTTCGTTTGCAATTACAGTTTCGATCCAGTTGGACCAATAACGGTCTACTCTCACATAAATTCCCCCATCGCCGCAATCAGTAGGTTTTTCTCCGGGTGAAACATATTCAGCCGCGTTTGCGATCGGTCGTGATGTGGTCCCCGCCAGAACCCAACTGTCACCGGAACCTCGAACGTAGGCTGGCCCACCACTGTCGCCGCGACAGGTATCGGGCCTACGCACTGGCGCCGGATGTCCATCGTGACTCATTGGCCGAACTGTACGGGGCCTGAATATATCCAACGAGGAAGCGGCGAATTCCAAGTCCACGTCGCAACCAAACGGCGCCGCTCCGTCTGGTTGGCGACCGTCGTAGGTAATAATTGCTACGTCAGTAGAGCGCTTTAATCCAAACCCTGGTCCACCCGCACGGCTATCTGTACCGTATCCAACGCAGGTAACTTGGTACGAGTCATAGAGTTGGTCTTCGGATCCGATCGAGCGTACGGTTACAGTGTCTGGAACAGGCTCTTTCAGAATCAACAAGGCAAGATCATTGAATGGGTGTTGTCCGAGATTTAACTGCGGATGGGTAATGATCTTGGCGACCTCAATCGTCGTCCCGTTATTAATGCCAGGGCCGATCAAAACGATGTTCGGTATCGGAGCCTTTTCTCCATTTGCACAGTGACCGGCGGTTAGGACTGCACGCCTATTAATCACCGTCCCGCTACAATAGAATCTTCGATTATTTCCGTCGGCGCGACCGATGGCAACACAATCCGTGAATGAATCAGTTGTTTGGCCATCAATAATCCGCCAATTGACCGGCACCGGATCGCCGATGACAGATTTTCGATCGATTGTGGCGTTGAGTGTCTTAACGAAATTACCTTGAAAAGTCTTGCTGGTAAGAGCTGCTGTCTGCCAGACGGTTGGTCTGGTCGCCACGGCAGGGGTGGTAACAGTGGCTTGTGGAGTATCTTCTTTGGCTTGCTTCGCCAAAGTATAAGCCGCAGCGAAATTCTGGATCGCTTTTGCCTGATCATCGGTTGGAAGGCTCGCCGCAAAATCATGCGCGGCTTTGACAGTTTCGCTGCGTTCTTGCAGAACCGCTTTTACTTCGGCTACCGGCGCGTTTGCATTGACCGCTGTTTCAGAACGGACCGAAACAGCGCTGCCGATAATTAATCCGAGGCTGATAAGATAATGGCGCATAGAATTCTGGGAGTTAATTCGGTACTTTTGCGAAATATTCGTGTAAGAAATCGGCCCAATGGAATCGTTGAACGAACTCTACCGGGAATCTTTGGTTGTCTTTTTCGTAGCCATTCTCCTGGTAAGGGTCTTTCTTGTAGATTGCTCCTGACTTCGGAAAATAGATCGCAAGTCCGGTGGATCCGAAGCTGCCCATGCGTTGCTTGCTGGCGTAGTTTGCGAGCACGCACTCCTTCACTTTAGATCGGACCTTGGATGCTGCGTCCTTTACTTCCGGATCCAATCCGCGGAGCTGATCGCAGAAATATCCGAGATCGATGTGCTGAAAATAATCTTTGCCGTCCCCGAAAGGGTTCGGCGCGTAGACGGAGCATTTTGTTCTCGCTTGAACGACGCCGTTGGAATTCTTGTTTAACTCATTTCCCAATTGATCCCCGAGCACACTGACCGCGCTGGCAACGTCTTCCGCCTTCGACAGGTCGATCGCCGATAATGTTGTCGCGTCATTGTCTCCGTATCTCTTTCTATATGAATCGACGAGAAGAGAGCCGAGTGCCGCTCCGTCCATCGAAGGATTGGCTTCCAATCGGTTAAGCCAATCGTCGTATTTCCACCCTTCTCCCGGCTCCTCCTCTTCACTTCCAACCATGACGTGGGCAACGTTGCGGAGCGCGTAGGCTGTTTCTATCATCGACATCAGACACGCATCGAAACCGATAAGGTCCAGATGATAACCGGAGAGCGCGTCTTGAATCTTGCGGTTGTAGAGTTGATTTCCGTTGTTGGTGTCGTCGACTGAAACGCTCCGAAAGGTTGCCGATCTCTCAGGTTGTCCCTGTTCTGCGGTCCGAAATTCGTCGATCGCGGAACGCATCATCACTCGCCAGCCTTGTCCGTGATCCCAAATCTCCAGGAAATAGTGTCGCGCAGGATATTTTGCTTTGGCCCAATCGACAAAGGCCTTCAGGACGGCACCGTCGCCCATGTCCGCTTCGCCAATGTCCTCAACCGCAGTGGCCGGAGTAGGAGTCATCCCTTTTTTGACAAGCAAGCGCAGCGTTTGGGTCCACTGCGGGTTTGTGACCGCATAGCGCCCGTTACGGTCGAATTGAACAACGATGTTGACCTTGTCCGTGCTACCGATTTTTGCGATGTCTGAAAAATTCTTGAGTGCGTCCGCCTCCAGATTGTTGTCCGCGTTTAAAAAAATCATCACTGTCCATTCGGCAGTCGGCGAGTTGGCCGGTGCTTCAGCGCACCGTGCGCTTGCGAGTAACCAGCTGCTCAGGACGAGCGCGAGCGTGATTGTTTTCTTTGATGATTGAAGCAGTCGAATCGTTCTCATGGCGTCTGGGAGGGTGTAACTGTCGGCATCGGACTGGCTTCGGGGTTTTGGGAATTGTTTTCAGGTGGCGGCGGCTGTCCGCGCGAAAGTGGCGGCACCGGAGGCGCAGAAGAACCGGCAGCGCGAGCCTGATTAAGCGCCTCTTCTGCTTTCAGTTTTTGAGATTGCGCATTAATTAAGGCGGTCTGCGCGTTGATTCGGGCGGTCTCAGCGTTCGTGGCCGCGTTGGCGTTGTCATTCTGGATCTTGATGATGCTAGGTATCGCGCTCGCCGCTTTTGCCGCCAGGTCGGCTGGAATAGTTACCGCCGCCAAAGCCTGACTAGGACGCTTTTCAGTGGCTGTAGTCAGATTTCCGTCAACAAAGGTGAGATTGCTGGTACGTTTGACCAACGCCGTTCGCCTCAAGTCATAGACCGCGACCTCGTTCTTGTCCGGGATTCGGAGGTCGGTTTTTTGTACCAGCAATCGTGCGCTGTTCTGTGGAGTGATCTTTACTGTTACCGTTGTCGGCGGGTGAAAGAATACGCCGTCGGAAGCGCGTTCTTGCATTTCCACCTGCGAAGCGCTTCTACCGCTTAAGACAACTCCCTTGCTGTAATTCGACGTAGCTGTCTCGCTCGAGCCGGGCGTAGGAGTCACACTCAAGTTAAAACCCGCGGCCTCGACTAGACCTTTGGCGGCGAAATATTCTCTGCGGTCCTGTGGGTCGAAAATAACAGTAAAGGGCAGCTCAACCACAGGGGCTCCGGCCACTCGAAATCCGCCCGCGCTCGCTGCCGCCTGCATCGCACTCACGATCGTGTCGGCGATTTTATTAATGATTGCCGGAGTTTTGTCCTCCGCCTCCATGTTCAGCGTTTGCAAAAGGCCTTTGCTGTCGACCGTGAGTGTGTAGCTGTCGTCGGAAAAGGCATGGCCGTGATACCGCAAAAAATAACGATAGTTGCGATCCGGTTCGTTCACCTGGGCAACGGTGATCGCGTAGTTATTACTGTCCTTAACCGGAGCGCCGTCGATCTTGATCCTCGTTTTCGGCAAGAAATAGTAGATGCCCAAATGATTAGCGGAGGGTTCCGAGCTTGTGGTGAACACGGATCCACAACCCGCCGCGATCAACGATAACAATGCCGCGGCAGTGCAACGAAATAGCGTCGTCGCAGTTCGTCCGACGCCTCTTGGTCGGCGAGTGATCCTAATCCGGGGCGAACTGCGGAGGTCTTCTTGGACAATGAATATGTTCATGGGAGGAATGTGCCCGTATCTCCACTGGAGATGCGGGCGGCGGCTGTGTGGATCTGAAAGCAAGCGCGGAAAAAGCGCTCGCGCGGAGGACGGAACCCGAACCGATATCGGTGGTTTTGTTCAAGGGGTGGTTAACTTCCTCCGTGTTTAAGCCGTATCGCTAATTCTTGGCAAGAAAATAACTTGCCGACGCGCTGTAGGACAGCGCAGTACGTGGCCCTGGGTTAATAGTTTGCCTGGCGACCGACAAGATGAGTTTGAGTGTCGCGATCAATTAACCCTTTGCGTCTTTAGTTCTGGGATCTCAGAAAAGAACGCCTGATCTTCATTCATTGCCCGCCACTCAAGCCCTTTCGTGCCACCCTTCGACGGCGTCCGGGCCTGGTCGGCACGCGCTTCGATCTCCTTCAATGAGGGATTCTCTTTTTGAATCCACGATTTCGTTTGTTTAACCGCGTCGTCACTGAATTTGGCGCTCTGGATTACTGAAAAAGTTACCGTGTACCTTTCCTTATGGTTCAGCGGGCGTTTTTTAAGGTTCGCGACAAATTTTGTCGCATCGGCATCGCTCATCGCGCGGGCGGTGAAGAACGGCCTGGCCACGGCCCTCGTTTCCGCGATCGAGAGCGGACGCGCCTGAATCGCTTGAGCCACTTTCGCCTGCACTTCCGGATCGATCGGCGGACTCAATCTACATTTCGCCGGCATCGTGCTGTTGAGCGTGGTCCATCTTGGGCCGCCCGCCCAGACGGCAAAAAACATTGTCTTTGCCTTGGCCAAACTGACCCCGCTGCAACGCATCGCGTTGTAAAACATGTGATGCACGTCCCGCCATGGAGACATTTGCGCGCAACATGCGGCATCGTGAACGACGGCCGCTTCGCGATATAGCCCTTCGAACGGCCCGCCAACCACGCTCCAGAACGGCATCGGGATCGATGCGCCGTCCGTGATCAGGTCTTTCGGCGCGAACCAGGTCTTCTGGTTTTGATCGATGTAATTGAATTCATGAACGAGCGAAAAACTTCGACCATCCGGAGGAACAAGGTCCTGCAGCTGTAGCGGCCGGTTAGTGTACGAACCCCACGGTGGATCTGCCGCGGGCAAGGGGGACGCGCTGAGTACAAACGATAGCGTGAGCATGAGGGGAACTTTCATGCCTACCGTTGTAATCGATGACTATCACGCGCGACAAGCACGAAGAATCTTCGGGTCACGCACCATATTTTTCGGAAAAATGACTACGGATTTGGCTGATAACGCGGAATGTTGATTTCGCTGTAATCATCTCTTCCGGTTGGTCGTGGTCGTTATGCAGTCAGGCTTCGGCATATCGTTGTGGCCGCCGACGCAATCCGTTACCTCCGCCGTAGTCGCGAAATGCGTGTGAGACTTTGGTCTTAGGAGGCCGACCGATCCAACGGTGCACGTTTCCCAATAAGATGAAGACAACCGCGCTGATCGGGATCGCAATTACCGCATTGCTGCCGCCAGCTTATAGCCAAGCGGATCAACGATTCGATGGAACTTGGGTTGGCAGCGAGACCGCTACGGAGCAGCGGGTTACCTGGGATACCAATGCACCAAAACCTCAGTCCGCCAGCTTTAAAACGACGATAACCATAGCCCAGGCTGGCAAAGCCGTCAGCAAGACTGGGGGAGCCTGCTCTGGTCAGTGGGAGCACGTGTCATGGAGCAACAACGCTATCAACTATAGTACTCACAATTGTAAAATAAGGTTGACCCTTTCCCCGAATGGCAAAACGCTGAATGAGAGCGGCACGATTGCGCTTGCTCCTGCACACTGGGGACGCAGTGATGCCCCAGCAGGCTACGGAAATTTCGCGCTTTTCGGAACGTTTCGTCGTCAATAAAAACCAAGTCTAATCTCTCGTAGGGATTAGATGCGGACCCCCGGTCGGATGCGAAGCTCGCCGCGGCGGTGCGGTTTTCGACCCCGAGCTTTGGATAAATGTGCTCGAGATGGTTGGTCCGACCAGCGCCGAACAAATCCTGCTGCATCACGAGCACGCGACCCATCCGGGCGATTTTTCCTTTCCTAAGGTGGCTTAGCTTGACAAAAACAGGCCCGATAACATTTGCGGCGCTGGATCGACTCGCCTGTGACCAGTCAGGTTGCAAAAGTCTTTCCTGTGAAGTCCGCTAGCCGGAATTTAACGGGTCAGATTTTAGCTCCGACAGGGATCCGCGAGTAGGCGTTTAACATTTTTGCCTTGGACTAAGGTCCAACTAGGGCGTTTCCGGTTGAATGTTAAGATCTGGCCCCGGGCTATTTTCGTGTCACAAAAGGCGTCTGCTGAAATCCTTGTCTCGATGGCGATCGACGTCGATGGAGCACCTAACGCGTATGGGCCGAAGAACAGCGACGCGCTCGACAATGAATTGAATGCTCACGCAGGGGCGAAGAAAACCGGCGCAATCGTTGGTTATCTTACTAAAGGCAACGACCGCAAAACTCCCATACTCCAGGGCCCGAATGATCCGTGCCCCGGATTTTATATTTCAACCACGGGCTATTACGATAGAAGCAATCCGAATGTGGAGGATCCGCGACGTTATGTGAACGCGGCAGAGATCAACTATACGCTCCTGGCAACCGTCGCGAAACAAGCAGGTGTGAAATTGGGTGATTTTTGCACGGTTCACAGCTTGCGCACTGGACGAATCGTCTACGCGATTGTTGGTGATGCCGGCAATAGCAGGGGAAGAGAGGGGTCACTGGCTCTGTTGCAGCGTCTAGGTTACAAGGTGAAGGATGGTAAGTCGGGTGGGGAAGGCCAAAATCAAATAGCCGTGCGTTATTTCGCCAAGACAAACCCCGATCAACTTTTCTTTCTGCGTCAACCAGAACTCGAAACCAGGGCACGATCTTTGGATATCGACACGGATTTTTCAAAGTACCACCCGGGCGATCCCGGCAAGCTTGTGTTCGATACCGTTGCCGCCGCGTGACTTCGCGAGAGTTCCCCGAGTGAGGCGAACCGCGCTCCTACGATCGACGGCGAGGCGATCGATTCTTTCGATGGACATTCGGCGGAATAGCTACGCGGGTGTAACGGTCGCTTCTTCGAGGGGAGCGGGCGCGTCGTCCTCGGTTGAGACTTGGTCCAGCTTATCGTCTGGCGAATCGGTATCGTGTTTCACCGTTTCGAAAGCGAACAGACCCGCGCGAAGCATTCCAGCCACAGCCTTGTAAACTTTTAAGGCACACGCACTGCAACGCTCGGAAAGATCGATCAACGAGATCGGCTTACTATATGCAATCTGCCAGATTTCCTCCGCCAGCGGCCGAAGCGCTTCGGGCTCGCTCTCAGGCCAGACGAAGTTCAATTGCTGTCGCTTCAACGGCGCGGTGTCGTTGCCGATGGATCCCCGCAGACTCTCAAACTCATCACGCATTTGGACGGCGTGAAGCAGCATATCGTCTGCGGTCCGAGTAATGTTTTTGTGCTCCGCCCAATCTTCGATGGTTGGTAGTTCTCGAGAGAATGTAAAAGTCCAGGCTTTGCGCGGTTGAATGAATAATTGCCAGAACGCCTCCTCCCCGAGCAAAATCCGAAAACGGCCCCAGCGTGGTACACCGCTTTCGAAGTAGAACTCGCTCACAACTTCTCCACGTTCGTCGTTGATGAAAAGCGTGCCCGTGCGCATCGAGCGGACAATGGTTTGATAGATCGTGATCAAATCAAAGTTGACGAGGCTGCCGACCAATTCGCAGCCGGCCTCTATTGTGCGCGCCTGAATCAAGCGTCGCGTCAAGTTTTCGCACATGAAGAGGACGAATGAAGGAACACGGCGGACCAGTTCCGGAAAATCCTTGGCCGCAAAACATTGGACGCTGAGCATCCCGCAGGCACGGGCGGTTTGATCGCGCCGTGTCTGGGTGAACGCGCCGGTTTCGCCAAAAATGTCGCCCCGGCACAACACAATCGACCCTCCGGGCACGTCTGGTCCGGGGACAATCTCGACCATGCCGCGATTGATGATAAAAAACTCATTGCTTTTGTCATCGGCAGAGTAGACCAGCTCTCCCTCGGCGAAATGTTTCACGCGCGACAGCCTGCCGACGGCATGTAATTCCTCAACCGGCAGAGAAGTGCAGAAAGAGAAGAAGTCGTCCGGAAGCAATTTCATTCGACGGACCCAAGAGCGGTGCAGGAACTGCGCCAAGATCGACAATTTCTTCCCCAAAATCGTTGCGCATCCCTATCAACGATCGATGCTTAGATCCGGCACGAAGCTCGCCGCCGCGGTGCGATTCTCGACGCCGAGCTTGGGATAAATTTGTTTGGCAAGGCTTTGAAACAGTTTCGAATTGCTACTCTCCGAACTAGCGGCTTGAATACGAGTGTTGGGCAAAACACCATCCGGCCATGGACAAGCCCCCCATCCATCAGCGTGTTCGTGTTTCAATTCTGTTAGCTGCCTTCTGCGCCAGCCTAAGTTTCTCTGTTCACTGCGCCGCTCTCACAATCGTCGTCGCCGGAGACGGTCGGGCTGAGTACCACTGGGGGTTGAAGCGGGCATGCGATAAAGATGGCATTAACGAGGGGGTAACTAGAGCAATTGCCAAAGCTGCCTCGGACGAAAACGCTTCAATCCTTCTTTGGACCGGCGACATGACGAATATAGATGTGCCAGACGAAGGTGTTTTCGAGAAACGTTTGCGAGCCTGGCGTGAGATGGTCGCACCCAGCGGCTCAAAAGTGAAGGTATGGCCGGTTCGAGGAAACCACGAAGTCTACCGCTATCCCGACCCGAAGAACTACGATGGAAAGCCGATCCCGGATGCGAAGACAATTTGGAAGAAGGTCTTCCCCGACTTGCCCCAGAACGAGCCAAAGAGCGATGATGGCTTGAGTTTTTTCGCCGTTCAGGACTCCGCGCTGATCGTTGGGTTAGACGAGTATGGGTACATCACATCTCAGCCTGGCGACAGCACAGACGAGCCTTTGAAACGCAGACACTTGGTGAATCAAACGTGGCTCGAACGAGTTTTGGAGCAGAACCCGAAGCCGTTCACTTTTGTTTATGGGCACGAAGGTGCTTTCATGGCTGGACGTCATGCCGATGACGATACCCTGGCTGCGGATGCCGTTGCCCGAAACGTATTTTGGGAAAGCCTGCTTAAGGCGAGGGCGATTTATTTTTGCGGACATGATCATTTTTACGATCGAATGAGCGTCACCCGGAAATGGACTGATTCGCCCCCCGTCGGACTTCAGATTACGGCTGGGACCGCCGGAGCTCCGGGCTATACCGCCGGCGTCTACGCGGATTCAAACTTTTGGAAGCTTGAGCGCGGCGCGCACTTTGAAAACGTGTGGGGTTACCTTTTGATCGAGGTCGATAGCGACAAGGCGACGATCACCTTCAAAGCGGCCTCGGCGAGCAATTGCTGCCCGAACGTTCAGTTGGATTTTGTGCCGAAGGACCGAATCGTCTGCGACAAATCGGGTTGCAAACCCGCTCCGCTTCAAGGGCAATAGACAGATCAGTCTGCGCTTTGCCGCGGAACAAAGCTTGCGGCGGCGGTGCGGTTTTCGACGCCGAGTTTGGGATAAATGTGCTCGAGATGTTTGCTTACGGTCGCCGCGCTGATCCCGAGAATCTGACCGATCTGCGCGTTTGATTTTCCGCGCGCCAGCCAGTTCAACACTTCGCGCTCGCGCGGGGTTAACGAATAATCGCGCCGATCGTTGCGGCTGAGTGTCGACGATCTGGGGGAGGAACGTTTTCGCACGGAAGCTCAAGCCTTCTCTTTGTCATACGGCATCTGACGAGTGAAGTTCGCCGAAATTTTTGCGCCCGGGTCTCGTACGCTATTCACCGTATTTACGGCTCGCCGATATTTTGATGAAGATGCCGGCCTATGGTTTCCCCCAGAACCGCATTCGCGCGGTCGTCCTCAATCGTCGTTTTCACAGCAGTCTTTTTTGCTTTTGCGGCAGTGCTCGGCGCTGAGGACATCACCGTTAGCTTGGGCACGATTTATCCCGACTGCGGATCGCATGGCTATTGCGAGGCCTACGGCGGCCACGTCACCTACTTCGTTCATTACACGAATCTGCCGGCTGGAAATTACCGGATCACTTCCGCCTACGGCATCGTCGTTGACTTCGACAACTCGACCTCAGGCTCTGGCACCGTTATTGGAAATGGCGGCGGAGATTATTTTAATAATAATGGTGACCCGGACGGCACCGTCGCTAAAGACGCTCAGACAGGCCTGAGCTGCGGCGAGAAATTTACGGGTTTCAATTATCCCGTAAGTGGCGGCGCGCGCATGACTTTTCAGACGATCACTGATTATGCGCACGCTTACCCGAATTGTCCGCCGGGAAATTGCCCGGAAGGCGATCCCTATCATGAATTCGAAGTTCATCTCTACGTAAATGGTGCGGTTCCGCCAGATGCATCTGATCAAAATAGAGGAGGGGACCAGTGTCCGATATCCGGACAATTTTCTGAACCGATACAAATGGCGCGTTATACCGCGGAGGCGATGGTCGCCGGCCTTACCATCAACGACACGCCCATCCGCTATGCGCCACCGCGTGGACCGTCTATCAATTTCACCGTCACCTACAACCAGAGAGAGTTATGGCAGCCCCAGACCTTTAGATTTTCAAATCTCGGCCCGAAATGGACTTTTACCTGGCTTTCATACGTCACCGACGATCCAAACAATCTATCCGTGGACGCGATTCTTTATCTGCCAGCCGGCGGCATTCGAACTTACACCGGTTTCGATTCAGGATCGCAGAGCTATCAAGCAGATCCTTATGCGCATGCTACCTTGGTTCGAACCTCTTCAAACACGTACGAGCGACGATTTCCGGATGGCTCGAAGCACGTGTTCGCACTGAGCGACGGATCGACCTCGTTCCCGCGAAAGATCTTCATGACGCAAGTGGTCGATCCGGCCGGAAACGCAGCTACCATCGGCTTCGATTCCACTTTTCGAGTGACGGCGATCACGGATGCGCTTGGTCAGGTTACGATGCTGTCATACGAGCCTGAACGTGCAAAAGGATTGTCTGTTCACATGCTGCCAGAGCGAGTCGCTCAGATTGATGGACATAGTGGTGGCTTCACCATCCACGATCTCAGTGGCAACGAGTCGACGTATTCGGATGCACAGCAACTTATTACATTTTTTCAGACGCTGTCGCGGTCAACTCGCGAGAACGGTATTTGGGTTGTCACGACTAATCCTATTGGATATTCCGAGATCGAACGGGCGAAGCTCAACGCGCTGGTTGCTCTGTGCGCAGAAAAGAAAATTCCGGTGTTCACGTGTCGAGGTTCCGAGCTTCCCAATGGCTGGAAGCATTCAGACGTTCCGACAGGCTGGAATGACTTAGTCCCCATTCGTCGTTAAATGTTCACTTGAACATACATTACCTTTTGCTCTAAATTTGACCTCCAGGAGGATCAAATTTGCCCAAAAGGAAGCTCCAAAGCTCAAATCCCAGGCCCCAAGTTCCGATAGAAGAGATCCTGCGGATCCTTCGCAGCTGGGGAATTCAGACCCTGGGGCAGTTGGCTGCTCTTGATAAAGAGGAGCTCCGGGACCGGCTCGGGTCGGATGCGGTCCGGCTCTGGGAACGAGCAACGGGGACCGCGTCGCGCCCACTTAAACTGATCCAGCCCCCGGAAACTTTCGACGAAAGTTTTGAGTTCGATCACGAGATCGAGACCGCAGAGCCGTTACTTTTTATTCTCCGGCGATTTCTCGAGCAACTCACCCTTCGGTTGAGCAGCATTTATCTCGTCGCGCGCGAGCTCACTTTGACCATCACTTTCTCGAAGTCCGAATCAGAAGGGCATTTTGCG
>Ga0066903_100002201_pt1 | contig 15036 bp, 16 predicted proteins | sample PanSoiMetaGPlot1_FD_67491 | JGI IMG/M metagenome (GOLD analysis project Ga0066903, IMG submission 67491) | Tropical forest soil microbial communities from Panama analyzed to predict greenhouse gas emissions - Panama Soil - Plot 1 (version 2) | ecosystem: Environmental > Terrestrial > Soil >...
GGCTGACGCAGATGCTGGCCTATCTGCACATTGGTCGGCTGCTCGGGCAGCAGGCTGAGCGCTGGCCGGAGCGGCGGCCGCTGGCCGAACGCTTTCTCCAGCGGGCCGTGGACGTGTGCGCGCTGAACGCGCGTCGAATCGTGCGCGGCGACCGGGATGCGCTGCAGGCGATCGAGCAATGGCAACGAACGGCTTGAAGATGCCGCCGCGTGAGCGCGGCGAACAGGTCTACGCGGCGGCGCTGCGCCTGTTCCGTGAGAAGGGCTATCACGCCACGTCGATGCAGGACATCGCGGCCGCCGTCGGACTCTACAAGGGCAGCCTGTATCACTACATCGGCGGCAAGGAAGACCTGCTGGTTCAGGTGTTCGAACGCGCCATGGGCAGCCTGCTTGCCGACGTCGAGCAGATCGTCGCGGACAGCTCCATTCGACCGAGTACGCAGCTACGCCTGGTGGTCCAGGCCCATGTTGAGGCGGTGTGCGAGAACCTCGACGCGCTCACGGTCTATCTGCACGAGTTCCGCGCGCTGGCAGGTGAGACGCTGGCCAACGTCCGCGCCCAACGCGAACGCTATCGGCAGCTTGTCTCAGAGATCGTTGAGCGGGGCGTTCGGCTGGGTGAATTCGCCGCGTCGGACGTGGACATCGCCACGTTGGGGCTGCTCGGCATGTGCAACTGGGTTGCGCAGTGGTACCGGCCGGCCGGACGGTTGAGCGCGCGGCAGATCGGCGGGTACTTCGCGGACCTGGTGCTCGACGGGTTGAAGCGGGCTCAGCCCCTGGAGCCGAGCACCAGCTCGCCGAGTGTCTCGCCGAAGGCCCGAATGAGTGCGGACGAATAGCGGTCGCTCAGCTCGCGCAGCACGTCTTCCAGAAAGCTATCTTTCGGCGCACGCTCCGCGAGCTGATTGAACAGACGCTTGACGTACGGCGTCAGCAGCATGGTCAGCGCCGTGATCAGCGCGAACCGGACCAGAGCTTTCACCATTGCGGTACGGAAATACTACCTGTCGATGAGAGCCTTGAGGGCAGCTTGCAGGCGGCGGAGGCGATCGGCGGGCGGGTGCACGGCGCCGTAGCGCTCCCACTCGTACGTCCTGGTGAGCAGATCGACCGCATTCGCTGTCTCGGGCGCATGCTCACGCAGGCGCGCCTGTAACTGGCCGGTGGTTTCAGCCGGGCGACGACCGAGCCCCTGCCGCTCGGCCCACGTCAGCAGGCGCTGGTACGCGGCCCAGCTATCCGCGATGCCGTCGTCGGGCACATGGCCGTTGGCGTGCAGAGCACCCGCGCGTGCTCGGAACCGCCTGCGCAACCAGCGCAGCAGCCAGCCAAAGAAATTCTGAGCGTCGGCGCGCGGCGTGCCGGTGCGTTCCACAACCACTGCCTCCACCTGGCGTGGGCTGCCGCGGGTCGGGCTGCCGATCCAGTTCTGCAGCAGAAGTCGGGCAACCAGCAGGGCCACCCCCGCGGCAGCCAGGAGCAAGGTCAAGACAATCAGCGTCCCGAGCCAGGCCATCCGCTCCTGGGCGGCGGCGAGTGCCGCCGGGTCGGGGAGCAGCTCGGGCGTTGGTCTCGGTGGCGGCGTGGGTGGCGGGCCGGGAGAGCCGCGAGGAAGCAGCGAGGCCAGCCAGGCGAGGAGGAGCCCGATGGGCAGCAGCGCCAGCTGGATGATTCGCGCCAGTGTGAGCCACATGGCGCCAAGCAGCTCTGGGCGCAAGACGCTGACCAACACGACGGCCGAGATGGCTGGCAGCACAGCCGTCACGGCCGCCAGGCTGCGACCGTAGCTCAGCGACACCAGGTCAGCCGCGTCCTGGCGGGACAAAGCCATGCCGATCAGGCCGCCGACTGCGAACACGGCCACGGATGCCCCCAGGAGGGTCGGGTCGCCGAGCACGAACGGTCGAACGAGGGCAAGCACCAGCAACAGGCACACGGCCAGCACGCTGAACTCGGTCCGCACCTCGGCGGGTGTGAGCTCGGCGACCGACAGGGCGCCGCCCCGCCACCACAAGCCGACGCCGATGGCGACCGGGACGATGCTGCGCGCAAGCCAGGTCGCCAGGCCAGGCAGGCCGACGGAGGGCACAACCGAGACGATCGCGCGCGTCAACAACGCCAGACCGAGCCCCGTCAGCAGCCGCCAGCTCGGGTCGCGCAGCTTCGGGAGGTGGTGTACGGACAGGAAGCCGAGCGGCAGCAGGGCCACCAGCAGGAGTGGGCCGAGCAGGCCTGGCAGGCGGTCGCCCTGGGCTGGCAGCGACATGAGCGGCAGGGCCAGCGCGGCCTCCATCGCCAGAACGGTCCACAGCGTGCGTGGGTCCACCAGGCGCGTGTTCATCCGCGACCCTCGAGGCGGGCTGACAGATCGCAGCCGGGCGTGATCGGCACCGCCCAGCGAGGCGTCGAGCCTGCTTTAGCGGTCGCCAGGAGCACGACCACCGTCAGGTCTGCATCTTGCAGCCGCGCGATCGAGCGCTCCAGGGCGACGGTGTTGTCGGACGCGGCCAGCACCACCGTGTTCCCGCGCGGTAGCTCTTGCACTGCCCAGGGCACGAGCGGCGGGCCAGCCTGCGGCTTCAAGCGGGCGAGTGCTTCGAGCACCGACTGCAGGTGGGGCACGCTGGCGCCAGGAGGGATGACCAGTGGCGGGTTGGTATTCGCCAGCATGGCGATGGGTGCGCCTTCGCCCTGGAGGAACACGGCCAGCGACGCCAGCGCCGACAGGGTCAGCTCCAGGAGCTCGTCGTGGTAAACGCCGAAGCTGAACCCGCGCACGTCGAGCAGCAGGCTCACATGCAAGCTCGTTGCTGGCTCGAGGACCCGCACCTGCAGGCTGCCTCGCCGCGCGGTGGTTGGCCAGTGGATCAGGCGCAGCGGGTCGTCGGGCCGATAGTCGCGGACGGTGGCTGTGCGCGTCGGATCAGTCAGCGGACTATTCGGGCTGCCAACGTCAAGCGCGGGGTGACGTAGCGGCAGTCCCAGCTGATGCAGCGGAACGACGCGCGGATACACCAGCAGCTCGAGTGTGTCTTGCACCTGTCGCTCGCGCTCGAAGAAGCCAAATGGATCGCCGGTGCGGAGTCGAACCTGTCCCAGGTGGTACGCGCCACGGTGGCTGCATACGAGTTTGCGGCTCCATCTCAGACGCTGGTATGGCCAGATCGCCAGACCGCGGCTGAGCCAGAGGCGGCTGGGCTCGGCGAACGAGCGCTCGCTGGCGCCAGCCGGGGCGAGCGCCACAGGCAGGTGCTCCCAGACTTCCAGCCACGGTAGCGGCAGCGGGCGTGGATTGGCCAGGGTCGACTCGAGCGCGAGCTCGTCGCCGCAGAACGCACGCGTTCGTGAGGTACGCCGTGTGTACGTCACGCGTGCGAACGCCAGGGCGGCCCAGGCTCGGGCCGCGAGCCCGACGAGGAGTAGCGCCCCCGCCAGGTAGGTAATGTCCGTGGCCAGGAACGTCGCGGCGATCGCCATGACCAGCGCAAGCAGTCCGAGCCCCTGTCGCCCGAACAGCCACGGCTCGGCAGCGAGCGCGCGGGCCTCAGGCGAGTCCATCATCGGCGTGCGGGCTCGACCGGAACCGGCAGCGTGTCGAGGATGCCCTGGACGATGCTTGCGGCGTCACGGCCACGCAGGCGGGCTTCAAGTGAAGCAATGAGCCTGTGGGCGAGCACCGGCACGGCCAGATACTTGATGTCGTCGGGGACCACGAAGTCGCGGCCCTGTACGGCCGCCCAGGCCTGGCTGGCACGCTGCAACGCGAGCGTGGCCCGCGGACTGGCGCCGAGCCGCACGTCTGTGTCGGCGCGAGTTGCGCGCGTTACCTGCACGAGGTAGCGCCGCACGTCATCGTGGAGCCGGACTCGGCCGGTCTCGGCCATGGCCGACAGCACGTCCTCGGCGGACACGACAGCGCCAAGCATCTGGGCCGAGGCGGCGGAGCCGCGCGCGACCAGAGCCTCCTCGTCGTCCTGACTCGGATAGCCCAGGCTGAGACGCATCAGAAAGCGGTCGAGCTGCGCCTCGGGCAACGGAAACGTGCCCTCCAGCTCGACCGGGTTCTGGGTTGCCAGGACCACGAACGGCCGCGGCAGGGGGCGGGTTACGCCGTCGACACTCACCTGGGCCTCCTGCATGGCTTCGAGCACTGCCGACTGCGTTCTGGGCGTGGCGCGGTTGATCTCGTCGGCCAGCAGCACGTTGGCGAAGATCGGGCCGGGGCGGAATTCGAACTGGCTCGTGCGCTGGTCGAACACGGATACGCCGGTCACGTCCGACGGCAGCAGGTCGGGTGTGCACTGCAGTCGCCGAAAGGTCCCGCCGATCGAGCGCGCCATCGAGCGGGCCAGAGTGGTCTTGCCGATGCCTGGCACGTCTTCGATCAGCAGGTGGCCTTCGCACAGCAGGGCCACGATCGCCAGCTCGATGGCCGCGCGCTTGCCGACCAGCACGCGCTCGACATTGCGGCACAGCCGCTCGGCGATGGACTGCACCGCGGCAGGCATGGGCTTCCGATGGTACCCGCGAGAACGCCAGCGGGTCGGTTAGGGCAGGAGTTAATGAGTACGTTCTGACGGCGCCATCGAGACTCAACGCCGTTCGCATGCGGCGTGAACAGACCGATGATGAGGCATGTCCTTCGAGGCCCGCTGCCCACAGTGCCTGTTCGTGACGCGTCAGCTCGGGGAGCCAACGCCCTGCTTGCTGCACGTGTCGCTGGCCCATGTACGTCACCCGGAGCCGCGCGAGGAATCCACGCCGACGGCCATCGAAGCCGCCAACCACGACGAGCCCTACGTGTTCGGTCGCTCGCGGCCCACGGTCGATCGACCGGGTCCATTTTCCGTCCGCGAGTACGTGCGACTCCAGTTGCTGCGGAGTCGGATCCAGGGCGATCCCTCCCCGCTCGACCAGCCGGCGCGCCGCGCTCAAGCACGCAGTTTGTCGCGTCGATGATCGCGCGGCCTGCATGAGCAGCCAGCCAACCCTGCGGTTCGACCTGTCGGGCGACGATCAGGCCGTGTTCCTGGCCGAGCTTGACGAGCTTCTCGCAAGGGTCGAAGAGGCGCTGGTGCACCTGGAGCGTGCACCGCACGACCAGGCGCTGCTGAACGAGATCTTTCGAGCGGCGCACACCATCAAAGGCTCGTCAGCCACGATTGGTCATACCCGCATGGCGGCGCTGACGCACGCGATGGAGACGCGCCTGGACTGCGTCCGCAAACGCACGGCGTCGGTGACGCCCGAGCTCATCGAAGCGCTGCTGAGGGCGCTCGACGTGCTGAAACTGCTGCGCGACGAGGTGGAGACACTGGTGCCCGCCGACGTGGACGTCGATGCGGCAGCCGCCGCGGTCGAGCGACGCGCAGGGCTGCGGGAACTGACGCCAGTTGGCGAGCCGGCCACCGTGCGCTTCACGATCACGCTCGAGGAGGGCCCCTGGGCCGCGGTTCGCGCGCTGCAGGCGCTGCTGGTGCTCGGTGAGAACGGTCGCGTGGTGTCGAGCCAGCCGTCGCAGGCGGAAATAGAGAGCGAGGACTTCACGGTCGGCACCTGCCTGGTCGTTCTGGTCAGCTCCGAGGAGCCGGTGGGCGTCCTGCTGGAGGCGCTCGAGGCCGTGCCCGAGCTTGCCGCGATCGACGCCGAGCCTGTGGCTTCGGCCGAGACGCCATCCGCGCCAGTTGCCTCGTCCACAGCTCCGAATACTCGAACCAACGCAACGACGATTCGCATCGACGTCGCCCGACTCGACGCCCTGCTCGACCTGGTCGGCGAGCTGGTCGTCGACCGTACGCGATTGGTTCAGCTGGGTAGTGCGCTGATCAATCGGTTTGGCGACGACCGCACGCTGACCGACCTGCAGCAGACCGCACTGCACATCGGCCGCATCACCGATGAGCTCCAGGAGCAGGTGATGAAGTCGCGCATGTTGCCGATCGAGAGGGTCTTCAATCGGCTGCCACGGGTCGTCCGAGACGTGGCCGCCAGGCAAGCCAAGCAGGTCGAGCTCGTTATCGAGGGCAAGGACACGGAGCTGGATCGTTCAGTCATCGAAGAGATCGGCGATCCGCTGTTGCACCTGGTCCGCAACGCGGTCGACCATGGCATCGAGAAGCCGGCGGAGCGGGTGGCACTTGGCAAGCCCAGCACGGGCCGTTTGCGCCTGTCGGCGGCTCACGCGGACAGCTTCATCATCATTTCGCTCGAGGATGACGGCAAAGGCATCGACGTCGAGGCCGTCAAATGCAAAGCCGTCGAGCGGGGTGTCGTCACCCCGGAGCAGGCGGACCGCCTGTCGGATGCCGAGGCGCTGCAGCTGATCTTCGCGCCGGGTGTGAGCACCGCGGACAAGCTCAGCGACGTGTCGGGGCGGGGCGTCGGGATGGACGTGGTGCGCGCCAACGTCGAGAAGATCAACGGCTCGGTCGAAGTTCACACACGCGCAGGTCTGGGCACCACCTTCACCATTCGTTTGCCGCTGACGCTGGCGATCGTTCAGGCGTTGCTGGTGCGCGTCACCGGCGGCACGTACGCACTGCCGATCCACTCGGTGACGGAAACGCTACGGATCGAAGCGGACCAGGTGCATCGCGTGAATCAGCGCGAAGCTACGCTGCTGCGCGACTCGGTCTTGCCGCTGATCTCATTGCGGCAGGTCTTTGGCGAGGGCGGCGTGGCGTCGTCAGATGGAAGTCGCCTGGTCGTTGCAGTCCACACGGGCAATCGACAAGTCGGCCTGGTCGTCGACGGACTGGTGGGCGAACAGGAGATCGTCATCAAGCCGCTCGGCCAACTGCTTGGCGACGTCGCGGGCGTCATGGGCGCCGCGATTCTGGGCGACGGGAGTGTGGCGTTGATCCTCGACGTTGCCACGTTGGTCGCGCAGGCGGTCCGCGACGGTACCACCATAGCCGAACTTCTAGCCGCGCGCTGATGCCGATCCGTGTGTTGGTAGTTGACGACTCGGCATTCATGCGCCGCGTTGTCGGCGACGCGGTCACTTCACAGTCGGACATGAAGCTGGCTGGCGTGGCCCGCGACGGCCTGGATGCGTTGCTCAAGGTCGAACAGCTCCAGCCCGACGTGGTCACGCTCGACGTCGAAATGCCGGAGATGGATGGCCTGACTGCGCTGCGCCACGTGATGGCTCGCTACCCGCGGCCGGTGGTCATGCTCTCGACGATGACCCAGGCCGGGGCGGCCACGACGCTGCGCGCGTTGAGCATCGGCGCGGTCGACTTTGTGGCCAAACCGTCCGGAGCCATCGCGCTGGACTTTCACCGCGTTCGCGAAGAGCTTCTGAACAAGGTGCGTATCGCGGCGAAAGCGCGCGTCAGGCAACCGACGCCCGAACCGCGTCGCCCACTCCATACGCTCAGGCCCGCGGCCAGCCGTGACGGCTTCGACGGCCTGGTGGTCATCGGGTCGTCAACGGGCGGACCGCGCGCACTGGCGCGCCTGGTGCCCGAGCTGCCAGCCGATGGGCGAACGGCCTACGTCATCGTCCAGCACATGCCGGCCGGGTTTACCAGGTCACTGGCGGAGCGCCTCGACGCGTCGAGCCAGCTGGTGGTACGAGAGGCAGCCGCGGGCGATCGCCTCGAAACGGGCACAGCCCTGGTGGCACCTGGTGACCACCACCTGCGCCTGACCGCGTCTGGGGCGGTCGAGCTCGATCAGTCGCCGCGCGTTCACGGCGTCCGTCCGTCGGTCGACGTTGCGCTGCTATCCGCTGCCGAACGCTGTGGTCGTCGGACTGTGGCGGTGATCTTGACGGGGATGGGCCAGGACGGCGCCGACGGCGCAGCCGCGGTGCGTGCGGCTGGCGGATGCGTGGTCGCCGAAGACGAAGCCACCTGCGTCGTGTGGGGCATGCCGAGGGCGGTGGCCGAACGCGGGCTCGCGAATCAGGTCGTCCCCCTGGACGACATGGCCCAGGCGATCGCCGCAGCCATCGCGCCTTCAGCCGGGGTGACACGCTGATGGTCGAAACCGTGGTGGAGGGCGGCGTGCCCGAGGAATTCGAGCGGTTCCGCCGCCGCGCGTACGAGCTCACGGGCCTCGACCTGACCTCGTACAAGGCGCCTCAGATGCATCGCCGCTTGAGCGCACTGCTCGGTCGGCTGCGCATCAGCAGCTACGCCGAGTACAGCCGAGTGCTCGACACCGACGCGGTCCGCCGTCAGGAGTTCCGCGACTACGTGACCATCAACGTCTCGGAATTCTTTCGTGACGCACAGCGTTTCCGCGAGCTCGAGCAGCGCGTCTTACCCGAGCTGATGCGCCACCGCCCATCGCTGCGGGTGTGGAGCGCGGGGTGCTCGAACGGGTCCGAGGCGTACTCGCTCTCGATGCTCCTGCACGAGCTCCGCCCGAACCACGGCCATTCGATCCTGGCCACCGATGTTGACCAGACCATCCTCGATCGCGCCCGAGCGGGCACGGGCTACGCCGCGAGCGACGTGCGCAACGTGGGCAGCGAGCGCACCCGCCGCTGGTTCGTGCCGCTGAGCGATGGCCGATTCAGCGTGGCGCCGGGCGCCCGCGGCGGAGTCCGCTTCGCCAGGCACGACCTCCTTCGCGACGCTTTCCCAAGCGGCCCGTTCGATCTGATCGCCTGCCGCAACGTGGTCATTTACTTCACCGAAGCAGCCAAGGAGCGCATTTTTGACGGTTTCGTAGCTGCTCTCGGCCCTGGCGGGGTCTTGTTCCTGGGCGCGACCGAGGCCATCATGCGGCCGCAGGCCCTGGGGCTGTGTGTCATCGGCCCGGGCTTCTATCGCAAGGCTGTCGACGGCTGCTGATGTTGAGCGTTGTTCCTCGGGCGCCACTCCCCGAAACACCCGAGCAGATGGTCAGCCTGGCCCCCGAGCTCGAGGCGCTGCCCATCGTCGCCCAACGCGTGATGGCCATGGCGCGCGATGACCGCGCCACTGTCGAGCGCGTCGCCGCACTCCTGGGCACAGACCAGGCGCTCACCTCGGCTGTGCTGCGCCACGCGAACAGCGGCCTGGCGATGCCGAACCGGCGAATCGCGAGCCTGCGCGAAGCGCTGGCACGTATCGGCCAACGCGCGCTCAGCCAGGTGCTCGTACGCGCTTGCACCGCGCCGCTGCTGGACCGCGGGCTGCCGCCGTACGCGTTGCCGCGCCGCGTTGCCTGGCGGCACGCAGCCACGGCATCGGTCGCCTCGCGTGGACTGGCACGCATGCTGGCGGGGCCAGGAGCTGAGGAGGCCAGCGTTGCCGGCCTTCTGCACGACGTGGGCAAGACGGTGCTGACGTCCGTGGTACCGGAGGTAACTGCCGAGGCAGTCTCGATTGCCCGCGGCCGACGGATCCCGGTATGGCAAGCCGAAGTCCGCGTGCTCGGCTTCCACCATGGTCACGTGGGGGCGGCCCTGTTGCGCGCGTGGGGCCTACCGGAGCCGCTCGCCGAGGCGGTTGCCGAGCACCACGAGCCGACCGAAACCGCGAACGTCCTGGCGATGATCGTGCACCTGGCGGACGCAGCGGCGCACGCGGTAGGCGCGGTCGGCTCGGGTGGAGCATGTCTTCAGCCCGATTGGGACCCCGCCGAGGCCCAGCTTCTGGGGCTGACACACGCGCAACTTGACACCTTCCTCGAGACGTTGCGGTGCGTCGAGGAGGGCAGCCTGGCGTGAAAGTCGAATTCGTCAATCCGTTCATTCAGGCTGCCACCGAGGTGCTCGAGTCTGAGCTGGGTGGCGAGTCGCAGCGTGGCGCGTTGCGACTGCAGAAGTCGGCCGTCACGACCCACGAAGTCACGGCGATCGTCGGCGTGACAGGCATGGTCAGGGGCCTCGTGCTGTATTCGATGAACGAGGCGACGGCCATGGCGATCGTCTCGCGCACGATGAATCAGGAGTTCCGCGAGTTCGACGCGCTGGCCCAGAGCGGGATCGGCGAGTTGGGCAACGTGATCACGGGCCGCGCGGGTGTGCTGCTGTCGGAGGCCGGCTACCCATCCAACCTGACGCCGCCGGCAGTCGTCGTCGGTAAGGGCACGCTGGTCACCACGCTTGACCTGAACCGTCTTGTCCTGCCGCTGGAGACTGACGTCGGCAGCCTCGAGGTCCAGATCGTCATGCGCTCCGAAGCCTAGACGTTCAGCCGACCAACGGTCCTGACCGACCGGGACCTCTGGTCATGCCGAGCGCGACAGATGACCCGTGGGCCGGCCGTCCCCGACCGGCAAGAATCGGCAGACCTGGAGAGAGGGACTGAATTCGCCGTGATCTACGTTACGCGTCTGGATGGCTCACAGCTGGTTGTGAACGCCGATCTCATCGAGACGGTCGAGCACACGGCAGACACAGTCATCACTCTGCTCGATGGTAAGAAGCTCGTCGTCAAGACACTCGTGCACGAGGTCGTCGACCGCGTGATCGGTTATCGCCAAATGATCGCGCGTGGTCCGATGCGCATGGTCGACACACCGCCGCTTGGACCGGCTGCCGCTGCTGTTCAGGCCAATCAGCAGCATATGCACGTGCATCCGCACGAGGTGAGGTGAGATGGATCGCGGCACAGCCGTCGGCCTGATCGTCGCCATGGTCTCGATTCTCGGCGCGGCGGTTGTCGAGGCCGGCAGCATCAGCATGCTGTTCGCTTTGCTCAATCTGCCGTCGGCCATGATCGTGTTCGGCGGCACCATCGGGACGATCATCGTCGCGTTCCCGCTCGACCGCGTGACAAAGCTCGGCAACGTCCTCGGCGTTGCTTTCCGACAGGCGGAGACCTCCGATCGTGACCTGGTCAATCTGTTCGTGCGCCTGTCCGAGCGGGCGCGACGCGAGGGGCTGCTGGCGCTCGAAGGCGAAGCCACCGAGATCCACGATCAGGCCATCCAGAAGGGTGTATTGCTGGTCGTCGACGGTACCGATCCCGAGCTGGTGCGCGAGATCATGGAGGCCGACGTCGCGGCCATGTCCGAACGCCACGAGGGCAAGTACGCCATGTTCGAGGCAGCGGGTGGTTTCGCGCCGACGATGGGCATCATCGGCACGGTCATGGGCCTGGTAAACGTGCTCAGCCATCTCGACAAGCCCGATGAGCTCGGCAAGAGCATCGCCACGGCATTCATCGCCACCCTGTATGGCGTCTTGAGCGCCAACGTGTTCTGGTTGCCCGTGGGTCAGCGGCTGAAGCAGCGCAACAAGGAAGAGGTCGCGCGCCGCTCACTCGCCGTCGAGGGCGTGCTGGCTGTTCAGGCTGGCGACAACCCGCGCGTCGTCCGCGAGAAGCTCGAGGCGTTCCTGCCCCTGGCGCTGCGCGGCGAAGTACCAGCAGCCGAAGAAGCCGTGGCAGGTGCCGCACCCCAAGCCGCCGCCGCGTAGCCCATGAGCAAGGGACGCAGGCATCGGGGGCACGACGCCGGCCACGAGAACAGCGAACGGTGGCTGCTGACCTATGCCGACCTGATCACCTTGCTCATGGTCTTCTTCGTGGTGCTGTATTCGATGTCGTCGGCCGACTCCACGAAGTGGAAGCAGATCAGCGCGGCCCTCAATCAGGCGTTCAACGTTGACGTGTTGCGGGGCAAGACGGCGACGACGATCGACGACGGCAGCGGACAACCAGCACCGCCGGTCGACAACCTGATCAGCGACTCCGAAGTGCCGCAGGTGAGCCGCCTGCAGAGCAAGATCCAGACAATCCTCGATGGCGCTACCCAGGCGCCAGACGTGTCCGTTGGCGTCGACCGCGAGGGCGTGGTGATCCGACTGTCGGGGTCGTACCTGTTCGACTCCGGCCGAGCCGAGCTCAAGCCGAACTCGTTTGCCGTGCTGGACGCGATCGCGGCCGAGGTACGGCTGCTCCCGAACGACGTCCGTGTCGACGGTCACACCGATTCGACGCCGATCGACTCGCCACGTTACCCGACGAACTGGGAGCTGTCGTCGGCACGCGCGCTGGCCGTCACGCGCTATCTCAGCGAGACCGACGCTATCCGCGCCGACCGTCTGATGGCGGCTGGGTTTGGCGAATTCAGGCCAATCGTTCCCAACGATACACGCGAACATCGTGCCCAGAATCGGCGCGTCGAAATCCACCTGCTGTCATCGGTGCGGCCAGAGCCGACACCGCTGAGCGTCACCCCTCAACCTCAGGCATCTACGGAGCAAGTACAACCATGATCAAGATCGTCGGCATCGTCGTCGCGGGTATCGTGATCGGCGCCGGGGTTGCCGCCGGCGTCGTTGTGGGCATCATTCCGGCGCCCATCGGGCCCGCGGCCGAAGCTCGCGCTGCGGCTGAAAAGGCCAAACCGCCTGTCACCGTCATGTACCCGACCAAGGAACGGGTGGTGAACCTGTCCGACAAAAATGCTTCAAAGTACCTGAAAGTGGCACTGACGCTCGAATTCATCGACTCGCGGCTCAAGGACCCGCCCAAAGGAGCGGCCGTGACACAGCAGCAAACCGAGTTTGCCGCGGAGATGAGTCCGTACAGCGCGATCATCGACGACGCACTGGTAACAACTCTGTCGAGCAAAGCGTCGTCTGATTTGCTCAAGCCAGACGGTAAAGAACAGCTCAAGAATGACCTGATCAACAATGTCAACCACGCGCTTCGAAAAGAAGAACAGGTGGTTAACGTCTACTTCACGTCGTTCATCATTCAGTAGTCGTTCGCTCACTCGTGCAGGTGATCCCCCACTGTTGAAATGCATCTCTCCCGAGGGAGTTTGTTCCGACACTGGGAGCGTAATGGCCTGCCGCTGGTTGGCACGGAACCGAAAACGAGTCATCCCTGCTGGCCGCAAAGCCGGTACTACCGACTTGACGAAGTAGTTCGCGCGACTCTCTATTGCACCCAGCGGCTGTCGATATGGTCCGCACACAGGTAGAGGCTGGATGAGTAAGACTCTTTCTCAGTGGGAGATCGACGCGCTGCTGAACACGATCGGCAGCGACGAGGAGGCGGCCGCGGCCCCGATCAGCGGCCCGCAGCTGTTCGCTGACCGACAGATCAAGCTGTACGACTTCCGCCGCCCGGACCGCTTCTCGAAGGAGCACATCCGCGCGATCCAGAACATCCACGAGACGTTCGCTCGGGTAACCGCCTCGACGTTGAGCAGCTACTTGCGATCGCCCACGACGGTCTCGCTGTCGTCGATCGAGCAGGTCGTGTACGACGAGTACATTCACCAGCTGGCGAACCCGACGCTGGTCAACCTGGTCGAGCTCCAGCCGCTGTCGGGCCGCATCGTGGTCGAGATGGACGTGAAGCTCGGCCTGGCCATGCTCGACCGCATGATGGGCGGCAGTGGCCAGATGACCCTGCGCCGCGGCGAGCTGACCGACATCGAGATGGCCCTCATGCGCAGCCTGGGCGCGACCGTCAGCGCCGGCCTTCGGGACGGCTGGACGGCAGTCGCGGACCTGCAGCCAGTTCTGGTGGAAACGGTGCTGAATGCCGACCTGGTCCAGGCCGCCCTGCCTGGTGACATCGCCGCCCTGCTGCTGTTCGAGATCCACACGCTGGGCATGAGCGGCACGATCTCGATCTGCGTTCCGCACCCGGTCATCGAGCCATTGATGGACCGTCTCAACACGCAGGCGTGGTTCTCGTCGGGTTCGCGTAAGAGCGGCTCCGAGGACGATCGTCTGAAGCTGGCCGATGGTATTCGCGGGGCGCGGCTGCCGATCGGGGTCGAGCTGGGCTCGACAACGATTACCGTGGGTGAGCTGCTCGACATCCGCGAGGGCGATGTGATCCGACTCGATCGCGGGCTCGACGCCGAGCTGCCGGTTCTGGCGGGCAAGCGCGCGCGCTTCCTCGGCCGACCAGGCACGTTGGGAGGCAATCGCGCGATCCAGATCACAGGTGTCCCCGTATCCCTGCTCGAGCTGCTAGACGAAGTTGCCTGACCATCCGAACTCCGCACCGCTGACCACCACCAATGACGCAAGGACGCACCATGCCAGCCAGGACCAACGACCAGAACCCATTCGGTGACGGTGACCTCAACCAGGAGCTGATCGACCAGATGCTCAACGGCGGGGGCGTGGACCCGACGCCCGGCGCCTGGGATGATCAGACGCTGCAGGCCGAGATCGACGCCGCCCGTTCGGCTGCTGGCGTGATGCTCGACGACCCCCTGCCGAGCCCGGGCACCGCCCGCGCGCCGTCAGCGTCGACCCCGCTGCCGACGGCCGTGCACCCGGTGCAGTTCATGCCCCTGGCGCCTGAGCTGCCGAGCACGGATGTGGGGCACGGGATTGAGCTGCTGATGGACGTGGCCCTCGAGGTCAGCGTCGAGCTCGGACGATCGCACATGTCGATCGGCGAGATCCTGGCACTGCGGACTGGCAGCGTGATCGAGCTCGACAAGCTGGCCGGCGAGCCCGTCGACGTCTCGGTCAACGGCACGCTGATCGCGCGCGGCGAGGTGGTCGTCGTCGACGAGAAGTTCGGCGTGCGCATCACTGAGGTGGTCAGCCGAGCGCGCAGGATGGCGACTGTTGGCTGAGGCTCCCGCCCGCAAGCGCGCGGTTTCGGGCTCGCGCAGCGTGGCGGCCGACGCGCCCGGGCGCAAGGGCTTTCGCACCGCGCAGGTGGCGGCCGCTCCCCAGCAAGAACCGCCGACAGAGAATTACGCCCTGCGCTTGACAGAAGCGCTGGAGGCGATCTCATCGGCTCAGACTGAATCGCCCGAGCCTCCGCGCGAGCCGGTGCGCTGCGCGGGTGAGGGTGGCGTACGACCACGAGCATCTTTACCGCCGATACGGCTGCCAATCGGGCCGCCCATTCCGTGGCGCATTGGTCTGCCCCTGCTGGTCGCGCTGGTCGTGGTCATGGGTCTGATAAGCCGCTCGTCGGCCCCCGCCGATTCGCCTGGCGTGCAGCTGCCGGCGCAGCAGACCTATCCCGTCCAGAGCGAGGCGCCGTTGTTTACCAACTCGCAGCAAGCGGCTGCACCGCAGCCACAGACGGCTCAACCGATAGGGCTGCCAGAGTCCAGTGGACCAGCCTTCGATCTCCTCGACATCGGCATCAAG
>Ga0066903_100002202_pt1 | contig 15035 bp, 15 predicted proteins | sample PanSoiMetaGPlot1_FD_67491 | JGI IMG/M metagenome (GOLD analysis project Ga0066903, IMG submission 67491) | Tropical forest soil microbial communities from Panama analyzed to predict greenhouse gas emissions - Panama Soil - Plot 1 (version 2) | ecosystem: Environmental > Terrestrial > Soil >...
GGCATTCTGATGGGTGTCCATTCGGTTCTCCGCGAATCGCTGCTGTTTGGCGACTTCAGCGTTCACGGCCTGGACCGAATGGACAACCTCCTGAAAGTTCACATCTAGCCCGCATTTCTCACACTCGATGCGGCCGACGCCGGTTCAAGAAGCCGACAGGGCAGGAGCCGCGCGCCGCCTGCGACGGGGCGTTGCGGTCCCGAGGCCTTGCCGGCCGCCGCCGAGGCGCCGATGATTGTCGGCCGTGAGCAATCATCCGAGATCCACGGCGCCGGAAGCCAACGGCATTCTCACGGTCGATCTCGCGGCGCTCGCCGCCAACTGGCGCGAGCTGGCGCGCCGGGTGGCGCCGGCCGCGTGCGCCGCGGTGGTCAAGGCCGACGGCTACGGCTGCGGCCTCGAGCCGGTCACGGAAACGCTTTTCCGCGCAGGATGCGAGACCTTCTTCGTGGCGCATCTGGCCGAGGGACGGCGTGTGCGTGCCGCCGCGCCGGGTGCCGCCATCTATGTCCTCAACGGGATGCTGCCCGGCACCGCTTCCGCCTATGCGGGCGCGAATCTCCATCCGGTGATCGGCAGCCTCGCCGAATTCGCCGAGTGGCAGGCGTACGTTTCGGCCACCGCCTGGCACGGCGGCGCCGCCCTGCACGTGGATACCGGCATGAACCGGCTGGGCATGTCGTTCGAGGAGGCGGCGTGGCTCGCCCAACAGCCGCAGCAAGAGCGCGGTGAGCTGGTCCTGCTGATGAGCCACCTGGCCTGCGCGGAGACGCCCGAGCATCCGCTCAATGCCCGGCAGATCGCCGCGTTCCGTGGCTTGCGGACGCTGTTTCCCGGGCTCCCGGGCTCGCTCGCCAACTCGTCCGGCGTCTTTCTCGGCCCCGACGCGCACCAGGACCTCGTGCGTCCCGGCGTTGCCCTCTACGGCGCGAACCCGACGCCGCTCCACGTCAATCCGATGCGGCCGGTGGTCGAGCTTCACGCCCGCATCGTGCAGGTCCGCGCCATCGCGGCGGGCGAGACGGTCGGCTACCGGGCGACCTGGACGGCGAAGCGCGCGTCACGGATCGCGATCGTGGCGGCGGGCTATGCCGACGGCATCTTCCGCGCCGCCAGCGCGCGCGACGACCGACCGGGCGCGGACGCCATGGTGGCGGGCCGCCGCTGTCCGCTGGCCGGCCTCATCTCCATGGACCTGCTGGCCGTCGACGTGACCGCGTTGCCGGAGGACGTGCCGCGGCGCGGCGACTTCGCCACCTTGCTGGAGCACGACATCGGCGTCGACGAGCTCGCCGCGCATGCCGGAACGATCGGCTACGAGGTGCTGACCAGCCTCGGCCGGCGCTACCACCGCGTCTATCGGGATTGAGCGGCATTTCTGGCTGACCGTCGTTGGTCGCCGCGCTTGACTTCCCCCTCCCTCCTCCGCTTCGGTCCGCCAATGGCGCGAGCCGCTTCGACGTTCATCTGCCAGAGCTGCGGCGCGGTCCATCGCCGCTGGCAGGGCAAGTGCGACGCCTGCGGCGCGTGGAACACGATCGCCGAGGAGAGCGCGGCCGCCCGGCCGCCCAGCCCTGGCCGGTCGCCGCGCAAGGGACGCCTGTTCGCCCTCCAGTCGCTTGCCGGCGAAGCCCAGGAGGCGCCGCGCCTTTCCTCCGGCGTGGCCGAGCTCGACCGCGTGGTCGGCGGCGGCCTCGTGCGCGGCTCGGTGCTGCTGGTAGGCGGCGACCCGGGCATCGGCAAGTCGACCCTGCTGGTGCAGGTCGCGGCTGCGCTCGCGCAGGCCGGCGAGCGCGCCGTCTACATTTCCGGCGAGGAGGCGGTGGCGCAGGTGCGGCTGCGCGCGGACCGGCTGGGGCTCGCGAGCGCCGCCGTCGAGCTTGCGGCCGAGACCTCGGTCGAGGACATCGTGGCAACCCTGTCGGAGGGCCGGCCGCCGCGCCTGGTGGTGATCGATTCGATCCAGACCATGTGGACCAATGCCGTGGAATCGGCGCCCGGCACCGTGACCCAGGTACGCGGCGCCACGGAGGCGCTGATCCGCTTCGCCAAGCGCTCGGGCACCGCCGTCATCCTCGTGGGGCACGTCACCAAGGAAGGGCAGATCGCCGGTCCGCGGGTCATCGAGCACATGGTCGACGCCGTGCTGTCGTTCGAGGGCGAAGGCGCGCACCAGTTCCGCATCCTGCGCGCGGTGAAAAACCGGTTCGGCCCGACCGACGAGATCGGCGTATTCGAGATGACCGGCATCGGGCTATGCGAGGTGCCGAACCCGTCGGAGCTGTTCCTGTCCGAGAGGGACCTGGGCGCGCCCGGCACCGCGGTCTTCGCCGGCATCGAGGGCACCCGGCCGCTGCTGGTGGAAATCCAGGCGCTGGTGGCGCCGAGCGCCCTCGGCACGCCGCGCCGGGCGGTCGTCGGCTGGGACCAGAGCCGGCTCGCCATGGTGCTGGCGGTGCTGGAGGCGCATTGCGGCGTCCGGCTCGGCGGCCACGACGTCTATCTCAACGTCGCGGGCGGCTTGCGCATCCAGGAGCCGGCCGCCGACTTGGCGGCCGCCGCCGCGCTCGTCTCCTCGCTTGCCGGCGCGCCGCTGCCGGCCGACGCGGTCTATTTCGGCGAGGTGTCGCTGTCGGGCGCGGTACGTCCGGTGCCGCAGAGCGCGGCCCGGCTGAAGGAGGCGGCGAAGCTCGGCTTCACCCGCGCGATCGTGCCGGAAGCCGCGCGCGAGGATCCCGCCGATCCGGCGCTGGCCCTGACCACGGTCGGCGCGCTCGCGGGCCTGGTCGCCGAGATCGCCAGCCCGGACGAGGGAAGACGCAGGGCCGAGGAGCGACGGAAGGTCGGACGGTGAGACGAATCGGTTGCGCGTCCCTCTGGCAAGCTCGATTCGACCGATTCGCGGCCGCCGGTTGGGCGGCCGCCGCCGTCCACAAGACGGGTGACGGCGCCACCGGCTCCCGCTATACACGGGGCGCTCGCGCCTGCCGGAACTTGCCGATTCCAGGCAAATGGCGCTTCAGTCGTTAATGTGAGAGCGCTCGATGCCGATCACGTGGCTCGATATCGCCCTTCTCGTCGTGATGCTGATCTCCGGGCTGCTGGCGATGATCCGCGGCTTCATGCGCGAGGTCCTCTCGATCGCCTCGTGGGCGGCCGCCGCGGTCGTCACGCTCTATGCCTTTCCCAAGCTCCTGCCGCAGGCCAAGCAGTATTTCACCAGCGACATGGTGGCGACCGCGGCGGTGGTCGGCGGTGTGTTCGTGGGCACGCTGATCGTCGTTTCCGTCTTTACCATCAAGATCTCCGACATGGTGCTCGACAGCCGGATCGGCGCGCTCGACCGCACCCTCGGATTCCTGTTCGGCCTGGCGCGCGGCCTGGTCATCGTCGTGGTCGCGTTCCTGTTCTTCGCCTGGTTGGTTCCCGAGAAGAGCCAGCCGACCTGGGTGCGGGACGCCAAGTCGAAGGTGGTGCTCAAGGGGACCGGCGACTGGCTGATGTCGATGTTGCCGGACGACCCGGAGACCACCATCTTAAAGAGGCTGAGAAAGCCGAAGCTTGACGAGCAGCAGGAGCCGCAGGATGCGCCGCCGGGAGAACGATCCGAGCTGGGCAACGCGCGCGCGGCCGGCCGGTAGGCGGGCAATCGCTGGCGGGCGGGCGATTGGATGAACGACAGCATGGACCGGCCAGGCCTACCCGATCTCGACGGCGACCGGCTGCGCGAGGAGTGCGGCGTATTCGGCGTGTTCGGGCACCCGGACGCGGCCGCGATCACGGCGCTCGGCCTGCATGCCCTGCAGCACCGCGGCCAGGAGGCGGCCGGCATCGTCACCTTCGACGGGCGCCGGTTCCATTCCGAGCGCCGCATGGGGCTCGTCGGCGACAATTTCTCCCGCCGCGAGGTCATCGACCGCCTGCCCGGCAGCATGGCGGTCGGCCACGTGCGCTATTCCACCACCGGCGAGACCATCCTGCGCAACGTCCAGCCGCTGTTCGCTGAGCTCAATGCCGGCGGCTTCGCAATCGGCCACAACGGCAATCTCACCAACGGCCTCACGCTGCGCCGGCAGCTGGTGCGTGACGGCGCCATGATGCAGTCGACCACCGACACCGAGGTGATCCTGCATCTCGTCGCCCGCTCGCACCGCAATCGCTTCGTCGACCGCTTCGTGGAAGGCCTGCGCGCGCTGGAAGGCGCGTACGCATTCGTCGGCCTCACCAACAAGAAGCTGGTGGGAGCGCGCGACCCGCTGGGCATCCGGCCGCTGGTCTATGGCGAGCTCGACGGCTGCCCGATCCTGGCGTCGGAGACCTGTGCGCTGGACACGATCGGCGCGCGCCACGTGCGCGACGTGGAGAACGGCGAGGTGGTGGTGTTCGACGAAGACGGCATGCACACACATAAGCCGTTCTTCCCGCCGATGCCGCCGCGCCCGTGCATCTTTGAGTACATCTACTTCTCGCGGCCGGACTCGATCGTCGGCGGACGCTCCGTCTACGAGGTGCGCAAGGCCTCCGGCCAGGAGCTCGCACGTGAGGCGCCGGCGGCGGCCGACGTGGTCGTGCCGGTTCCCGACTCCGGCGTTCCGGCGGCGATCGGCTATGCCCAGGCCTCGGGGATTCCCTATGAGCTCGGCATCATCCGCAACCACTATGTCGGCCGCACCTTCATCGAGCCGACGCAGCAGATCCGTCAGCTCGGCGTGCGCCTCAAGCACAGCGGCAACCGCGCCGTGGTGGGCGGCAAGCGCATCGTCCTGGTCGACGATTCGATCGTGCGCGGCACCACGTCGACCAAGATCGTGCAGATGATGCGCGAGGCCGGCGCGCGCGAGGTGCACTTCCGCATCGCCTCCCCGCCGATCACCCACGCCGACTATTACGGCATCGACACCCCGGAGCGCGACAAGCTGCTCGCCGCCACCCACGATCTCGAGGGCATGCGCCGTTTCATCGGCGCCGACACGCTCGCGTTCCTCTCGGTGGAAGGCATCTACCGTGCCATGGGCGAGAGCGGCCGCAACGCGGCGCGCCCGCAATTCACCGACCATTGCTTCACCGGCGAATACCCGACGCCGCTGACCGACCTGACCGCCCAGGAAGCGTCGCCACGCCAGTTGTCGCTGCTCGCCGAGGCGAGCTGAGCGAAAGCGAATGGCGAGTAGCGAGTAGCGAATAGGGAAGTCGGGACTTCCGTTCGCGATGCGCTATTCGCCGATCGCTTCTTGAAGCGGGAGGGTCGTCCAGGCCGGCGCAGCGCGGGTCAACGGAGCCGTTCCCCTATTCGCTATTCGCTACGCACCACGCGCCCATGCCAGCCGATCGCAAGCCCCTCGCCGACCGGGTCGCGCTCGTGACCGGCGCCTCACGTGGCATCGGTCATGCGACGGCGCTCAAGCTCGCGGCGGCCGGCGCCCACGTGGTGGCGGTGGCACGCACCGTGGGCGGGCTCGAGGAGCTCGACGACGCGATCCGTGCCGGTGGCGGGACGGCGACGCTGGCGCCGCTCGACCTCAAAGACTTCGCCGGCATCGACCGGCTCGGCGGCACACTCCACGAGCGCTACGGCCGGCTCGACGTGCTGATCGGCAATGCCGGCATCCTCGGCCCGGTCTCGCCGCTCGGGCATATCGAGCCGAGCGCATGGGACGAGGTGCTTGCCGTCAACGTCACCGCCAACTGGCGGCTGATCCGCTCCATGGACCCGCTGCTGCGGTGCGCCGCGGCCGGGCGCGCGGTGTTCCTCACCTCCGGGTCGGCGACGAACGCGCGCGCCTACCGGGGCCCCTATTCGATCTCCAAGGCCGCACTCGACGTCCTGGTGCGCACCTATGCGGCCGAGACCGCAACCACGCCGGTACGCGTGAACCTGTTCAGTCCCGGCCCGACCCGCACGCGCATGCGCGCGAGCCTGATGCCGGGCGAGGACCCGCAGACGCTGCCGCCGCCCGAGCAGGTGGCGGAGAAGATCGTCGAGCTCGTCCTGCCGAGCTTCCAGGAGACCGGCAAGGTCTACGACTATCGCGCCGCACGGCTCATGGAATTCCGCCCGCCGGCGTGAGATCTTGCTGCTCCCGGGTGCGATCGCCGGCGCGGCTCGACAAGCCGTCCGTCTTGCCCTTCGGCGTCTTCTCCTTAATTCCAGCGTCGAGCGATTGCCAGACCCGAAAGCTCCCCACGAGGCATGCCTGGCAGCTTAAGCCTCGCTGTCCGCCTGGATAAGACCAGGCTGACCATGCTTTCGCGATTCAACTGCCTTCTCTATCGCGCCGTAACACAGCATATCTGCTGTGGACTCTTTTCCAAATGACCAGGACATAACGAGGACGGCGTAAATGTAGGCAATAAGACCGTATAACGGATAAAATAGATATGCAATCAGCGGCATTTGAAAAACCTTCCAAAACCCAATGACTGGAATGGTATAAATCCACTTCAGTGACGAATAAAAGTTCCAGAGCTCCCAGCAAAATCCGGTAAATAGAGACGCCACGATGATCGAGACAGCCAGTTGCCATTCTCCCTTCTCGACCTTACGCAACAGGGACGGGTAACCAGATGCATACAGGAACGGCTCGAGAAGCAGAATCGGCGCAAACCAAACGAGCGGAAAAGCCGCGCGGGGAACATGGGTCACCAGATACAGCGAGATAACCCCCAGGAAAACTGAAAGGAACAGCCACAGGCGACGAATGGCAATGGGCGACGATCGCAGTCGGAACTCGCGACGCGCGACGTAGCGATAAACGAGAAATATCGTCGACAAGAGGGCGGGCACAGCCGCCGAAAAATTAATCGACATCCTGATGTAAGAATCGGTCGGCGCAATGAATAAAAAATTCATGGTGTCAAAATCGGGCCAGAAGATAGGTTTGGGAACTGTGTAGTGCCAATTTTCGACGAAGGAGCCCATGAATTCAAAAAACCACCGAAACGGAATCGATGCTGCGAATAGAAGCAGAAAATTGAGCCTCATCTTTCCAATCAGCGACTCCTTGTTCAGGAGTTCGCTCAGTCCATTCACGGTTAGAATGTAGCCAAGCCATAACGGCAGGTACGAATATTCGCTGATAACGGGAATACGTGACCAGGCGACAACCCAGAATACCGCGGTCGTCGCAAGTCCAGGTATAAGAAACCTCATTTCGCCCCCGGCCCCTGGAGATTTTTTGCAACTGTTATCCTGCAATACAGCACACCCGCGTCCTTGTGCAAGGCCTTCCAGGATACCGACAAGGTCCATGACGATCGCGCCACGCAGCTCTTGGAATTTCGTCTACCCGCGTGCCGTCGCCACCATCGCATGATTGGAGGAGAGAATGGCCGTTCCCGGCAACGTCGAGCGCATCACGGTCGACCTCGCGTCCTATCCCGACCTGGTGGTGATCTATCTCGGCATGCGGGTGAAGTCGCTGCGCGGGGTCGCGACCGTGCTGCGGTTCGGGCCGCAGATCAGGAGAGCGGTCGCGGAACGGCCGAACGGGCTCCTGCTGCACGAGGACCTGTATTTCTCGTTTGTGCCGCTGCACGTCGGCATGCGCCAGTACTGACGCGACCTCGACTCCCTGGAGGCGTGGAGCCGCCGGCTGCCTCACCAGGACTGGTGGCGGAGATTCCTGCGCGATCCGGCAGGAACCGGGTTCTGGCACGAGACCTACTGCCGCCGCGGCGGCTTTGAGGCGATCTATGACGATGTCACTCCGCCGGTCGGCATGATGCAGTTTGCGCCGACGCTGCGGGCGCGCGGCCCCCTGTTCGCGGCGCGCACCCGGCTCGATCCGGCGAGCACGGCGCCGCCGGCGCCGGTGTCCGAGGGCGACCTGGAGTGATCTTTGCTCACCGCTTGCGGCTTCTGCCGGCGAAGGGGTTCGCCTTCTCGCGCAAGGTGAGGCGGATCGGCGTGCCAGGCAGGTCGAACGCCTCGCGCAGGCCGTTCACCAGGTAGCGGCGATAAGCGTCCGGCACCGCGTCGGCGCGGCTGCAGAACAGGACGAAGCTCGGCGGCCGGGTCTTCGGCTGGGTGATGTAATTGAGCTTGAGGCGGCGGCCCGCCACCGCCGGCGGCGGATGGCCGGAGACGGCGTGGCCGAGCCAGCGATTGAGATCGTGAGTGGAGATGCGTCGGTTCCAGACACCGTGGCTCGCCACGATTGCCTGCATCAGGCGATCGAGACCCGCGCCGGTCAGCCCGGAAACGGCCACGATGGGCACGCCCTTGACCTGCGGCAGCCAATGGTCCGCCTGCTCGCGTAAGCGCGCCGGCGCGGCCGGATGCCTCATCAGGTCCCACTTGTTCAGGGCGAGGACGAGGGCGCGGCCTTCCCGCTCGATCAGGTCGGCGATCCGCAGATCCTGCTCCTCGAACGGCCTTTCCGCGTCCATGAGGACCACGACCACGTCGGCGAAGCGAACGGCGCCGAGCGCATCGGCCACCGACAGCTTCTCCAGCTTCTCCTCGACCCGCGCGCGCCGGCGCAAGCCGGCGGTGTCGTAGAGGCGAAAGGCGCGTCCGCCCCAGTCAAGATCGACCGCGATGGCGTCGCGGGTAATGCCCGCTTCCGGCCCGGTGAGAAGGCGCTCCTCGCCGATGAGACGGTTGACCAGGGTCGATTTGCCGGAATTGGGCCGGCCGACCACCGCGACCCGGATCGGCCGCGCGAGCGCCCTCCCCTCCGCTTCCGGTTCGGGCTCGCTGGCAGCCTCCCGATCGGCCGGCGGCACGGTCTCGTCCGGCAATGCCGCCCGCACCGCCTCGTAGAGATCGCTCAGGCCTTCGCCATGCTCCGCCGAGATGGCAACCGGCTCGCCCAGGCCGAGCGCATAGGCTTCGAGCGCGCCGGCCTCACCGGCCGCGCCCTCGCTCTTGTTGGCAACCAGGATCACAGGCCGGCGGCTGCGCCGCAGCAGGTCGGCGAAGGCGCGGTCGAGGGGGTTGAGGCCGGCGCGTGCGTCGACCAGGAAGAATATCGCATCGCTCGCCGCGATGGCGGCTTCGGTCTGCGCGCGCATGCGGCCGGACAGGGTCTCGGGGGAGGCCTCCTCGAAGCCGGCCGTGTCGACCGCCGTGAAGGCAAGATCGCCCAGCCGAGCCGCTCCTTCGCGGCGGTCGCGGGTAACGCCGGGCCGGTCGTCGACCAGCGCCGAACGCTTGCCCACCAGCCGGTTGAACAGCGTGGACTTGCCCACATTGGGCCGGCCGACGATGGCGACGGTGAAAGACATCAGGGGTCAGGGGGCAGTAATCAGGGGTCAGTAATCAGAAAAGACCATAACCCGATGGCGGTCATGGACCGCCGATGACGGACTGATACCGACTCCTGATTACTGACTACTGGGTCTTGGCCGGCGGCGGCGGCGGCCAAACTCCGTCTTCCGGCGGATCGGAGGATTTCGGCTCGGCCGGAGCGGCCCGCGCCTGCGCCTTCTTCTTTTCCGTCTTCTTCGGCTTGGCCGGAGCCTCGAGGGCGGCAGCCGGGTCCGTCGCCGGCGCCGCCGCCGGAGCCGGCTGCGGCTGCGCCAACGCCTGCTCGGCCGGCTGATGGCGCATCAGTTCGGGCGGCACCCCTTGCTGAACTCCGGGCACGCCGCCCGGAAACACCTCGCGGCGCTCGCCCGGCAGCTTCTTCTTGCCGCCGCCGAACGGATTGAAGTCGTTCATGGTGTCGTTGAACTTGTCCGACATGTTGTTGACGCCATCCCAGAACGAGGACGTCTCGCATCCGCCGAGCGACAGCGCGAGCGGGAGAAGCACGACCACCAAGCTCAGCCGGTCGGCGCGGCGCATGTTCAAGCCCTTCCGTCTCAGCCCTTGCGGTCGCCATCGGCGAGCGCCATCAACATCTCGATGCGCGATCGGGTGCCCGAGGGGGTCTCGGCATCGGTCACGATCATATCAAACCAGCGGCGCGCCGTCGCTACATCTCCGACCCGCCAGGCGGCGACCGCGATCAGTTCGCGCGCGGAGTGTCGGAACGGCCGGTCGGTCGCCGTCAAGGGCTCCAGGCGCGATTGGATTTCGTTCAACGGCGCGGAATCGACCAGGAGCAGGCCGGCGCGCAGCGCCGCGAGGTCCTGCAGCACGCGGCCAACGCGGGCGTCGGCCGCGATGCCGTCATAGGCCTTTACGGCAGCAGCCGGGTCGCGCCGGGCGAGCTCGCCCGCCGCGCCGAACTGTGCCAGCGTGCGATAGCTGCCGGGCGCATCCTCCGCGAGCTTGACGAACGCGGCCTCGGCCTCCTCGTGCTTGCCGCTCTGGACCAGGGCCTGGGCCGCCTCGAAGGCGGCGCCCGCCTGCTGCGCCTTCTTCGTCTCCCACCAGTCCCAGGCGCGCCAGCCGGCGATGGCGAGCACAACGACGATGGCTGCCGCGAGGATGTAATTGCCCCACCGCTCCCACAGCTTCTTGAACTGCTCGCGGCGGACTTCCTCGTCGACTTCCTGGAAGATATCGGACACTTAGACTTCAGCCTCCCCTGGAAGCGCTTGCAGCCAATCGCGGAACGTGGGCTCACGCGCGCACGCCCGGATCAAGTCCGGGACAGGCTTTACCTTGAAAGCTGCTCCCGGGCTCTGACCGGCCCACGGCGTGCGCGTAAAGTAGCGATATGGCCGCGGTATGGCAAAGCCGAAAAGCAAAGCAATAACAATCGTCTGTGTCACTGTGGTATCCGGCGGGGCACGGCGGGGGCAGCCGGCTGCTCCGGTTTCAGCCCTTCGACGGTTTCACCCGCATGGGATAGACGTTGTCGGGGCCGGGAAAGCTGCGCGCACGCACGTCAGCGGCGTAGCCCGCGACCGCGGCCTCGATAGAGGGGCCGAGCTCGCCATAACGCTTGACAAATTTCGGCACCCGCGGCGAGAGCCCGAGCATGTCCTCCAGCACCAGGATCTGGCCGTCGCAGGCAGCGCTCGCGCCGATGCCAATGGTCGGAATCGCCAGCGCCGCGCTGATGCGCGCGCCCAGCGGCTCGGCCACCGCCTCGACCACCACTGCGAATGCGCCGGCATCGGCGACCGCGCGGGCATCCGCCTCGATCGGGGGCCAGTCCTTCTCGTCGCGGCCCTGTGCCCGGAACGAGCCGATCGTGTTGATGGACTGCGGGGTCAGGCCCACATGGCCCATGACCGGCACGCCGCGTTCGACCAGGAAGCGGATCGTCTCCGCCATGTGGCGGCCGCCTTCGAGCTTGATGGCGCCGCAGCCGGTCTCCTTCATGACGCGCGCGCAACTGGCGAAGGCCTGCTCGCGGGAGGATTCGTAGGAGCCGAACGGCATGTCGACCACCACCAGCGCGCGGCGCGAGCCGCGCATCACCGCGAGCCCCTGCAGGATCATCATCTCGAGGGTCACCGGCACCGTGGTCTCCAGCCCGTGCATCACCATGCCGAGCGAATCGCCGACCAGGATCACGTCGCAATGGCGGTCGACGATGCCGGCCGTGTGCGCGTGATACGAGGTCAGCGCCACGATCGGGGTGCCGCCCTTGCGGGCGCGGATGTCTGACGCGGTCAGGCGCTTAACTTCTGCTTGCGTCGACATGGCCTAGCCCGCGAACGCCGGCAGCCCGATCACCAGCGGATGGAAGACGAAACCGAGCGCCAGGTAGAGCAGCGTCCCGACGATGACGGCGGCGACGTCATTACCCCAACCGCCGGCCGGAATCTGAGGTCCGCCCGGGTCGGTCCGCGACTTGAGCGAGATGCGGTCGAACACCGCCCAGGCGAGGATCGCGGCGAACAGGATGATGGAGCCGAGGTCACCGTTGGCGATGAGATGCGCGAACGCCCACAGCTTCACGCCAGCGAGCATGGGATGCTTGAGCGTGCGCTTGATGTGGCCCGGAATGTAGGCGGCGACGACCAGGATGATGGCCGGCCACATCAGCGCCACGGTGACGTGACGCGTCCAGGGCGGCGGCGACCACACGTCGATATAGCCGGCCGCGCGGTAGCGGGCGAAGCCCCAGCCGATCAGGACGACCCCGACGATGGAGACGAAGGCGAACAGCGCCTTGTAGGGCCATTCGCCGCAGCGTGCGATCGCCGCCGCGCGCGCCGCACGGCGCGTGACGAAGAGATGGGGCGCGATGAAGACCGCAAGCCCGATGATCATGATCGCAAGACCCATGGCCGAGCTCCGCGATGCCGGATGGGGCGCGAGTAGAGGCGATCACGCCTCTCTCCGCAAGAGCGCCGGCGCGCCACGGCGCACGCCACGTCAGCTTCCCGACCGATCATGCGGCCGGGACGAACAGCTCCTTCCAGTCGGCCGGCCTGGTCTTGAGCGTACCGACGCGATGCATGAAGTCGGCGTATTTCATCACGCCCTCGGGCGCGACCCTGTAGCGGGTATCGGGATCGTCGAGCATGCGCATCATCTCGTCGATGCCGGTCTTGGTGGTGGCAAGCTCGACATAGAGGCGGGCGGCCCCGGCCTTGTCGGCGGCGATGAATTTCCCCGCCTCGTCGAGGGCCGCGACGAACGCCCCCATCAGCCTGGGATTGGCCTCGGCGAAACGCCGCGTCGCATAGGCCATGATGATGGTGAGCGCGCCCAGCACGTCGGCCGAGTTGATCACCCGGTGGATGCCGGGCGTGTCGTGTTCGATGTAGGAGAACGGCGGCGAGCAGAAATGGGCGGTGATCTCGGTCCGGCCGGACAGCATGGCGGCAAGCGCGTCGGGATGGGGGATGCCGACGGTCAAGGGGTCGAGCTTGGCGTAGTTCTCCGGCCCGAACGCCTGCGCGGCCGCCATCTGCAGCACCACGGCAACGAACGAGGTCTTGATGCCGGGAACCGCGATGCGATCCTGCTCGGTGAAATCGGCGAGCGTCCTGACGGCGGGATTGCGCGTCATCAGCCAGACCGAGCCGCCGCCGACCCCGCCCAGGCCGACCACCTCGCGCCCGGCGATCGCCCGCGCCTTGTCCCACAGGGTGAGGAAGCCGGGAACGCCGATGGAGGCGATGTCGAGCGCACCCGACAGCATCGCGTCGTTGATGACGTTGCCGCCGTCGATGACGCGGTAGCTCACCTTGACGTCGGCAAGGCCGGTCGCGGCGGCATGCTTCTCCACCAGCCGCAGCTTTTCCATCACGTACAGCGGAAGAAAATGAATGCCAAAACCCCTAGAAACGCGCAGCTCGTTCGCCTCGGCGAACGCCGCGGGGGCGACGACGGCGGTGGCCGCGCCGCCGATCAGCGCCATGACGTCGCGCCGGCGCATGGACCCACCCACCGTCAACCTCGTTTCGTCAGCGCCTCGACAAGCCTGCGTCACCTGTTCATGGAGAAGAGCCTACGCCACTGGCGAGCGGCCGCCGTCGACGTTGATTGCCGTGCCGGTAATGTAGGAGCCGGCCTCGGAGGCGAGGAAACAGGCGATGTTGGCGAATTCCTCCGCCCGCCCCATGCGGCCAAGCGGAATCTCCTTGCCGCGCGCCGCCATGTAGTCGGCGAGCGCGACGCCGGTCGCAGCGGCGCGGCGCACGTGCTGGTCGGCCTCGATCAGGCCGATCAGCAGCGCGTTCACCAGCACGTTGTAGGGCGCGCCCTCGTTGGCCAGCACCTTGGTGAGCGCCATGCCGGCGGCCCGCGTGACCGAGGTCGGCCCGCTCTCCGGCCGCGGCGCCTTGGCGCCGATGTTGAGCACGTTGATGATGCGCCCCCAGCGGCGCTCCTTCATCTGCGGCCACACCAGGCGGGTCAGGCGGATGGCGGCGAACAGCTTCTGGTCAAAATCCTCGCGCCATACCTCGTCGGTGATGGTCTCGAACGGGGCGGTGCGCGATTCGCCGGCATTGTTCACCAGGATGTCGATCCTGCCGAGCGCCCCCGTCGCCTCGGCATGGAGGCGGGCGATGTCGGCCGCGACGGCAACGTCGCCCTGCAAGGCGACGACTCGGCCGCGCGCCGCTTTGCCGATGGCCGCGGCTGCCGCATCGAGCGCCGGGCGCCCGCGCGCCGCGATGGCGACGTCGGCGCCGGAAGCCGCGAACCGAGTCGCCACCGCGAGCCCGATTCCCTTGCTGCCGCCGGTGATCAGCGCGGCGCGGCCAGCGAGCGTGATTTCCATGCGAGCCCCCCTGAGAGCACGTTGCGTGGGAACTGCCAGCTTTCGAACTTCAACGGTTCGGTTGGCGGGAGGCGAAATCATTGCACGTCGGCTCGATATGCTTCAATGGAGGCTTTCGGGTCGCAGGACCGAGCCCACCGAAGGGCGATGTGTTACGTGTCTCGACGCTGCGGAATACCCTGGGAATTCACGCCGCCGAGGCAGTCACGTCGGCGTGGATCCCGAGATTTGCGAGCCAGTTTCTACCGGCTCGGGTGATACGAAGGGCACGACGCTCGGATTGATCGGGAATCAGAAATTTCCGTTGCTCGAGAAATTTGAGAAGCGCCGTCGCCACGGGGCCAGCGAAGTGAGGGCGACGCTCCGTCCAGTCCATGCAGAGGCGAAACGTCCGCGAGTGGGGCAGGTCAACCCCGGTGTGCACGAGCCACTGCACGCCCGATGCGGTTATCGCGACCTCGCGACCGTGCGGACTCGGAGAGACATAGCCGAGATGCACCAATGCCAGCGCGAGGTCCACCCCCAGGCGTCCGGCCAAATGATCGTAGCACCTGCGCGCAGCGCAAAGACTCTGTGGCACCTTGCTTGCGCGAACCTCTTTGATCTTGTTCGTTTCCACGCGGCTCGCGATGGCGCACAAGTCTTCCAGCAACGCGGCTATCTCTTCGCTCGCGATGCGATAGTAGCGAAACCGGCCCTGCGTCCAGACCTCGAGCAAATGGCCTTCGGTCATTTTTTGCAGGTGTCGGCTTGCGCTCTGTGGGCTGACGCCGGCAACCTCCGCAAGCTCGCCCGCCGGAAGCGCGCGTCCATCGGACAGCGCCACGAGTATCGCCTCCCTCGCCGGATCGGCAATGACCGAAGCGATGTTCGCAAGTCCCGGTCGAAACGACATTGCTCGCTCCCGTTCGAATTCTTATCGGCACATGGATGAAGAACGTTCATGGATGAACA
>Ga0066903_100002203_pt1 | contig 15034 bp, 10 predicted proteins | sample PanSoiMetaGPlot1_FD_67491 | JGI IMG/M metagenome (GOLD analysis project Ga0066903, IMG submission 67491) | Tropical forest soil microbial communities from Panama analyzed to predict greenhouse gas emissions - Panama Soil - Plot 1 (version 2) | ecosystem: Environmental > Terrestrial > Soil >...
AGGTGAATCGGCGCATCGAAGGCGCGGCTCCATTCCACCATGGTGGTGTAGAAATGCGGATGCGAGATGCCGATCGCGCTGATGCCGCCGAGCGCCTTGACGATCGTCACGGTGGCGTCGTCGATCAGCGAGATGCAGTCCCACAGCACGTTGCCGTTCGGCGTGCAGATCAGCAGCGCGCGCTGGCCGATCGCGAAGCTCGGCTGCGTGCCGATCCCGATCACGCCCGGCTCGTGCTGGCGATAGGAATTGAAGCGGCCGGCCGCGAGCGACGTCAGCGTGGTCCAGCTCTGCCCCGCGGGCGGGACGTATTGCCGCTCCTCATCGCAGATCGCGCACTGCGCCGGCGGCTTGTCGCTCGGGGCATATTGCGTGCCGCAAGCCGTGCAGATGAAGGCGTCCATGGTGGCATCTCGACGAACGAAGCGGTTGGCGTCAGCGTAGTCTAGCTCAACCGGCCGGTGAAGTTGTAAGGGTGCTTGGCCGTGATGAGCCGATCGGATTGTCGATGACGGACGAAGGGCGCAACCGGGAGGGGTCTCCGCCCGGCACGTGGCCGGAGGTGCTCGCGGTCTTTCTCAAGCTCGGCCTGACCTCGTTCGGCGGGCCGGTCGCTCATCTCGGCTATTTCCACACCGAGTTCGTCGAGCGCCGCCGCTGGCTCGACGAGCGCTCGTATGTCGACCTCGTCGCACTCTGCCAGTTCCTGCCCGGACCGGCGTCGAGCCAGGTCGGGATCGGCACCGGGCTCCTGCGCGCCGGGCTGCCCGGCGCGTTCGCGGCGTGGGCCGGCTTCACGCTGCCGTCGGCGATCGCGCTCGTCCTGTTCGCCTACGGCGTCGGCGCGCTGGAAAGCGCGCTCGGCTCGGGCTGGCTGCACGGGCTGAAGATCGCCGCGGTCGCCGTGGTGGCGCAGGCGGTGTGGGGCATGGCGAGGTCGCTCTGCCCGGACCGCCCGCGCGCGACGCTCGCGGTGCTCGCCGCGGTTGTGGTGCTGCTGGTCCCGTCCGCCTGGGGCCAGATCGGCGCGATCGCGGCGGGCGGCCTCATCGGCGTGGCGCTGTGGCGCGAAGGCGGCAGCGCGCCGGGCTCGGCGCTGCACGTGCCGGTCGGGCGCACGTTCGCGCTCGGCTCGCTCGCGCTGTTCTTCGTGCTGCTCGCCGGGCTGCCCCTGCTTGCGGCCGCGCTGCCCTCGCAGGCGCTCGCGCTGTTCGACAGCTTCTATCGCTCGGGCTCGCTGGTGTTCGGCGGCGGCCACGTGGTGCTGCCGCTGCTGCAGGCCGAGGTGGTGCCGCCCGGCTGGGTCTCGAACGATGCGTTCCTCGCCGGCTACGGCGCCGCCCAGGCCGTACCGGGACCGCTGTTCACCTTCGCGGCCTATCTCGGCGCCGTGATGGGACCGCAACCGAACGGCTGGGCCGGCGCCACGCTCTGCCTCGTCGCGGTCTTCCTGCCGTCGTTCCTCCTCGTCTTCGGCGCGCTGCCATTCTGGGCCGCGCTGCGCGGCGAGCCGCGCGCGCAGGCAGCGCTGCGCGGCATCAACGCGGCCGTGGTCGGCCTGCTGCTCGCCGCGCTCTACCGGCCGGTGTGGGTGAGCGCCATCACGGCGCCGGTCGATTTCGCACTGGCGATCGCGGCCTTCCTCGCGCTGGCGCTGTGGAAGTGGCCGCCGTGGCTGGTGGTGGTGCTCGCGGCGCTGGCGGGCGGGCTCATCGGCCGCTGAATGGAACCGGAAACGGGTTCACGAGTCACCCTTTGATGAGTCTGCACGCCGAAGACATCCCGCTTCGCTGCCGGTGCGGCCACGTGTGCGGCGTCGCGCGCGACGTTGCGCCGTCGGCCGGCTTCCGCTTCGTCTGCTACTGCCAGGACTGTCAGGCGTTCGCGCGCTTCCTCGGGCGGCCGGACGTGCTCGACGCCGCCGGCGGAACGGACATCTTCCACATGGCGGCGGGTCGCGTGAAGTTGACCGCGGGGACGGACGCCGTGCGCGGCCTGCGCTTCTCCAGCAAGGTCTACCGCTGGTACGCGGATTGTTGCCGGACGCCAATCGCAAATGCGGCCGGCCCGCGCTTTCCGGTCGTCGCGCTCATTCATTCCTTCATGAGCCTTGGTCCTCGTCCCCGCGACGCCGTGCTCGGCCCTCCGCTGTGCCGAATTTTTGAGCGCTCCGCGATCGGGCCGCTGCCGCCGAATGCGCCCGGACCGCCCTCGCTCGGCCTCTTCGCCCGGCGTGCATCAAGGCTTCTCGGCTGGTGGTGGCGCGGGCTCGGTCGTCCGCACCCGTTCTTCGACGCTGATACCAATGCTCCGCTCGCGGTCCCGCACGTGTTCACGCCGGGCGAGCGCGCCACACTTTTGAACGGTGCGTAGGCCGACTTTATTTTGCGGCGTTCCTGATCGCCTGCCACACCCTCTCCGGCGTCGCCGGCATGTCGATATGGCGGATGCCGTACTCCGACAGCGCATCGGCGATCGCGTTCATCACCGAGGTGAGCGCGCCGGCGCAGCCGGCTTCGCCGCAGCCCTTGACGCCGAGCGGGTTGGTCTTGGCCGGCACCGGATGATGCGCGGTCTCGAACGGCGGCGCGTCGACGGCGCGCGGCAGGCAGTAGTCCATGTACGAGCCGGTGAGGAACTGGCCGTCTGTGTCGTACACGGTGCGCTCCAGCATGGCCTGGCCGATGCCCTGCAGCACGCCGCCGTGGATCTGGCCCTCGACCAGCATCGGATTGATCACCGTGCCGAAGTCGTTGACCGAGGTGTACTTCACCACCTCGATGATGCCGGTCTGCGGATCGACCTCGACCTCGGCGACGTGACAGCCGTTCGGGAAGGCGGACGGCTGCCCGTTGCTCACATGGCTCACGTCGAGCGATTGCGGGCTGTCGGGCGGCAGCTTCGCGCCGGCGCGCAGCTTCTCGGCGAGCTCCATGACGCCGATGGCGCGGTCGGTGCCGGCGACCGTGAAGCGGCCGTCGGCGAACTCGATGTCGGCAACCGCCGCCTCGAGCACGTGCGAGGCGATCACCTTGCCCTGCTCGACCACCTTGGCGGCCGCCTCGACGATCGCGCCGCCCGAGTTCATCATCGAGCGCGAGCCGCCGGTGCCGCCGCCGGCGAGCAGCTGGTCCGAGTCGCCCTGCACGAGACGGATGCGGTCGAACGGAATGCCGAGCTTTTCGCTCAGCACCTGCGCGAACGGCGTCGCGTGGCCCTGGCCGTAGTCGAGCGTGCCGGTGACGATCGTCACGCTGCCGTTCGGCTCGAAGCGCACGCCGCCCATCTCCTTGTTGGCCGGCGCCGTCACCTCGAGATAGCAGCCGACGCCGATGCCGCGCACGCGGCCGCGCTTCTTCGCCTCGCGCCTGCGCGCGGAAAATCCTTTCCAGTCGGCGCGCTGGAGCGCGTCCTTGAGCACGGCGGGGAAATCGCCCGAGTCGTAGGTCTGCGCCGAGGCGGCCGTGTAGGGCAGCTCGCGCGGCGTGATCTGGTTGCGCCTGCGCAAGGTGACGCGGTCGATGCCCATCTCGGCGGCCGCGACGTCGATCACGCGCTCCATGAAGTAGTTTCCCTCCGGCCGCCCGGCGCCGCGATAGGGACTGACGAACGTGGTGTTGGTGAAGACGCAGCGGGTCGAGACCTCGATCAGCGGCGTGCGATAGAGGCTCGCGGCGTTGCGCACGATGTTGAGCGTCGGCGGCTGCGGCGCCATGGTGCCCATGTAGGCGCCGAGATTGGCGAAGCCGGTGAGCCGCAGCGCGAGGAAATGCCCTTCGGCATCGAGCGCGAGCTCGGCCGTCTGCAGATGGTCGCGCCCGTGGTTGTCGGACAGGAAGCTGCCCGAGCGCTCGTCGGTCCACTTGACCGGCCGGCCGAGCGCGCGCGCGGCGTGCAGCACGCAGACATATTCCGGATAGACCGCGGCCTTCATGCCGAACGAGCCGCCGACATGGCCGGTGAGCACATGCACCTTCTCGGGCGGCGCCTTGAGGACCGAGGCAAGCTGCGCCTTCATGCCCATGACGCCCTGGCTGCCGCTGTGCAGCGTCCAGCGCTCGCCCGCCGCGTCGTAGGTGCCGAGCGCGGCGCGCGGCTCCATCGTGTTGACCACCACGCGGCTGTTGACGAGCTGGACTTTCGTCACATGCGCGGCCGACGCGAAGGCGGCGGCGACCTTCTCGGCATCGCCGTAGTGGAAATCGAGCGCCAGGTTGCCCGGCGCGTCGTCGTAGAGCTGCGGTGCGCCGCTTTCCACCGCCGCCGGCGGCTCGGTCACGGCCGGCAGCGTATCAATCTCGAGCTCGATCGCCTCGGCGGCATCGCGGCCCTGGTTGACGGTCTCGGCGATCACGCAGGCGACCGGATCGCCGACGAATCGCACCTTGTCGGTGGTCAGCGCCGGGCGGCCGGTGTGTCGCATTTCCGACCCGTCGCGGCTCTTGAACGGCAGGCCGGACTTGAGCGGCCCGTAGCCGGCGAGATCGGCGCCGGTGTAGACCGCGAGCACGCCCGGCATCTTGCGCGCCGCATCGGTATTGATGGACCGGATGACGCCATGCGCGTGGCGGCTGCGCAGCATCACGCAACAGGCCTGCCCGGGCATCTGCAGATCGTCGGTGTAGCGGCCTTCGCCGCGCAGGAGCTTTGGATCCTCGCTGCGCAGGAGCGGCTCGCCGATGGCGGCAATCGCGGCGTGAAAGGTACTCGGATCGTTGCGGAGATTCATGGGGCTTGCCGTAATGTTCGGGCCGTCTCGGACCAGATATATGGCCGCGTGGATAGACGAGGCCGATGGCAGGGACAAGGAGGTCCGCCCGTCGGTCGCCGCTTGGCTGACATGTTGCGCCGTCTCGTGCCACGCTGTTAAACTCAGCGCCGATCTGGCGAAACACGTGTCGCGATTGTCGAGACCAAGAGGGGCTCCGGCGCGACGGGGAAGGTTCGGGAATGGAAGACGAGGGCCGCACTCCCGGCGGCCTCGACCCTCCACGCGATTGGCCGCGGCCCCACCGTGGCCGGCGGGGTCGTGGCCATTATTGGGGGCATGCACGCGACAGCGGCGAGCCGCGCACCACGTACGCGGCGCTCGACCTCGGCACCAACAACTGCCGCCTGCTGGTGGCGCGCCCGGCCGGCCCGGGCTTCCGTGTCATCGACGCCTTCTCGCGCATCATCCGCCTGGGCGAGGGCATTTCCGCATCGGGACGCATCAGCGAGGCGGCGATTGAGCGCGCCGTCTCGGCGCTCAGCGTATGCCGCGACAAGATGCGCCAGCGCCGCGCCGGCCGCGCCCGCCTGATCGCGACCGAGGCGTGCCGCGCGGCCGAGAACGGCGACGAGTTCCACGCCCGCATTTTGAACGAGGTCGGGCTCGACCTCGAGATCATCGACCGCAAGACCGAGGCGACGCTTGCCGCGACCGGCTGCACGCCGTTGATCGATCCCGACACGGACGGCGTCATCCTGTTCGACATCGGCGGCGGCTCGTCCGAGCTGGTGCGGCTCGGGCGCTGCCGGCCGACGCGGCGCGGGCCGCCGGAGCCCACCATCGAGGGCTGGGTATCGATCCCGTTCGGCGTGGTGACGCTCGCCGAGCGGCACGGCGGTCATGACGTCTCGCGCGCCGTGTTCGAGGCGATGGTCGCCGAGGTGACGGAACGGATCGGCGAGTTCGCGGCCGCGCACAACGGCGATCTCGCCCGCATGCACCTGCTCGGCACCTCCGGCACCGTGACGACGATCGCCGGCGTCTTTCTCGAATTGCCGCGCTACGACCGCCGCCGCGTCGACGGCTGCTGGCTGGTCGACGATCAGGTGACCGAGGTGGTCGAGCGGTTGATGGCGATGTCCTATGACGAGCGCGTCGCCAATCCGTGCATCGGCTCGGAGCGCGCCGATCTCGTGCTCGCCGGCTGCGCCATCCTGGAGGCGATCCGCCGCGCCTTTCCGTGTCGGCGGCTGCGCGTCGCCGACCGCGGCTTGCGCGAGGGCATGCTGGTCGAGATGATGCGCGCCGACGGCGTGTGGGGCGAGCCGTGAGCGGCGCGCGCGAAAAGCGCGGCGGCGGGCGCGGCGAGCGCGACCTGAAGGTGCGGCTGCGTACCGGCAAGGGCCGCTCGCTCGCCTCGCGGCTGTGGCTCGAGCGCCAGCTCAACGATCCTTACGTTGCGCGCGCAAAGCGCGAGGGCCTGCGCTCGCGCGCCGCCTACAAGCTCATCGAGATGGACGACAAGTACCGGTTTCTCAAAGCCGGCGGGCGCGTGGTCGACCTCGGCGCAGCGCCGGGCGGCTGGAGCCAGATCGCGGCGAAGCGGGTCGGCGCCGATGCGGGCCGCAGTCGCGTGGTGGCGATCGATCTGCTCGAGATGCAGCCGCTCGCCGGCGTCGATGTGCTGCGGCTCGACTTTCTCGATGCGGATGCGCCCGATCGGCTGAAGGAGACGCTCGGCGGGCCGGCCGACGTGGTGCTGTCCGACATGGCCGCCAACGCGACCGGCCACCGCAAGACCGATCACCTCAAGATCATGGCGCTCGCCGAAGCCGCCGCGCTGTTCGCCCGCGAGGTGCTAAAACCCGGCGGCACGTTTTTGTGCAAGGTGCTGCAGGGCGGCACCGAGGGCGCGCTGCTCGCCGACCTCAAGCGCGATTTCGCCACCGTGCGCCACGTCAAGCCGGCGGCGAGCCGCGCCGACTCGGCCGAGCTGTACGTGCTGGCGACGGGGTTTCGGCCGAGCCCAGCACCGTAGCCCGGATTGAGCGCAGCGAAATCCGGGAACGGCGGCCCCGCGTTTCGCTGCGCTCAACGCGGGCTACGATCTTCAATCGATCACAGCGTTGCCTTGATCCCGGCCTTCTGGATCACGCCGCGCCAGCGCTCGATTTCCGAGCTCACCTTGTCGCGGAACTCGGCGGGCGAGAGCGATTCGGTCGCGACACCCTGGGTGCGCAGCTTGTCGCGCATCTCCGGCGCCTGCAGCGCCTGGCGAAACAGCGCGTTGAGGCGCGCGACCAAGTCGGGCGGCGTGGTGCCGGGGGCGAACACGCCGAACCAGGCGACGTATTCGTAGCCGGGCAGGCCGCTTTCCGCGATGGCCGGCACATCCGGCAATTCGGGCGAGCGCGCGGGGCTCGAGATGCCGAGCGCGCGCAGGGCGCCGCCGCGCACCTGGCCGAGCGCCCCCGGCATGGTGGCGACCGTGAAGTCGATGTGGCCGGCGATCACGTCGGCGAGCGCCGGACCCGCTCCCTTGTACGGTACGTGGTTGAACCGGGTGCCGGAGAGCGAGCTGAACAGCGCGACCGCGAGATGCGACGAGCTGCCGTAGCCGCCGGTCGCGAACGTGATGCCGTCGGGTTTTTCGCGTGCCATGCGGATGAGGTCCGTCGCGGAGCGCGCCGGAAACGACGGATTGACCACGAGAATATTTGGCGTCGTGCCGATCATCGCGACCGGCGCCAGATCCTTCATCGTGTCGTAGGGCAGGTGATCGTGCAGCGACGGATCGTAGGTGATCGATGCGCTGTGCACCAGGAGCGTATACCCGTCGCCCGGCGCCTGCGCGACGAACTGCGTGCCGATCACCCCGCCGGCGCCGCCCTTGTTGTCGACCACGACGGTGGCGCCGGTCAGCTCGGCGAGCTTGGTGCCGGCGATGCGCGCCACGATGTCGACCGTACCGCCCGCCGCGAACGGCACCACGATGCGGATGGGGCGGTCGGGGAACGTCTGCGTCTGTGCGGCCGCGCCCACGAGAGCGCAGACGAGGAAGCAAGCGAGAGGTACGACGCGTAACATCATCCGCTCAGATCGGCACCGTGCCGTTGACGGTGACGCGGTGCATCAGCCGCCGCAGCGGCAGCTTGTAGTCGGCGATCGCGAGATGCTGCGTCATGCTGTTGTCCCACATCAGGAGGTCGCCGACGCGCCAGCTGTGGCGATAGCAGAACTCCTCGCGTGGGACCATGTCGGACAGCTGCTTGATCAGCGGCAGGCTCTCGGCGTCCGCCATGCCGACGATGCCGACGCACTCACCCTCGCGCACGTAGATTGCCTTGCGCCCGGTCGCCGGATGCGTGCGGATGACCGGATGCTCGACATCCGGCATGCCCTTCACGGCGTCGGCGAGCTTGCTGCCGGGGGCGTATTTCTTGGCGCCGGCGCGGTGGACCGCGCGCAGGCCGATCAGCGCATCCCGGCGCTCCCTGGGCAGCGACTCGAAGGCGGCGGCGGCGCTCGCGAACACCGTGTCGCCGAGCGCGTGCCCGTTCTCGACCGGGATTTCGCGCGCATAGAGCAGCGAGCCGCGCGGTGGGGTTTTTGTGTAGGACATGTCGGTGTGCCAGGTGCGCCCGGCGTCCGCGTTGCCGATCGGCTTGCCATTCTCGATGATGTTGGACAGCACCAGGACCTCGGGATGGCCGGGCAGGGCGAACTCGGTGCGCGGGCTGACCTCGAGCTCGCCGAAGCGACGCGCGAACGCGATCTGCTGCTCGGGGGTGAGCTTCTGGTCGCGAAAGACCAGCACCGAGTAGCGGTCGTAGGCGCGCTCGATCTCTTCGAACACGTCGTCCGGCAGCCCAGCCGCGAGGTCGACGCCGACGATCTCGGCGCCGATGTGCCTGCTCAGGGGCTTGATCTGCAAGGTGGTGCTCCACGTTCGTTCGCCATGGCGAGAGTAGCGCGAGCTTGCCGCGCGCGCCACCACACGCTTGCCGCGCCCGCGCTCCGGACGTGTCCGCGCTCCACGCTACTGAGGCTTCTTCGCGTGCTCGTCCGCCTCGGCGGCCGCCCGGGCGGCGCCGCGCGGGCCGGTCAGCTCGTCGCCGGCGTTCGCCGGCATGCGGGCAAACATGAAGGTCGAGAGTGCCGCGATGGCCCCCACCAGCAGGAAGGCGGGCGCGAAGTCGTTCTCGGCGATTGCCGCGTCGTGGCGCAGCGAGACGACGATCTCGACCGCGAGCGCCCCGATCGCGACGCCGCTCGAGACCGAGAGCTGCTGGGCGACCGCGGCGAGCGAGGTCGCGCGGCTCATGCGCGCCGGCTCGACCTCGGCGAAGCCGATGGTCATCGCGCTGGTGAACTGCAGCGAGCGGAAGAAGCCGCCGGCGAACAGCACCGCGCTCATCAGCAGGACCGGTGTGCTCGAGGTGAACAGCCCGCAGGCGGCGACCAGCGCCGACGCGGTGATGGCGTTGTAGGTGAGCACGTTGCGGTAGCCGAAGCGGCGCAGCAGGATCGGCACCGCGGTCTTCATGCTCATGGCGCCGAGCGCGGTGACGAACGTGATCAGCCCGGACTGGAACGGCGTCTTGTGGAAGCCGACCTGCAGCATCAGCGGCAGCAGGAATGGCAGGGCGCCGGCGCCGACGCGAAACAGGAAGCCGCCGGCGACGCCGGCGCGGAAGCTTGGCAGCTTGAACAGCGAGAGATCCATCACCGGCGCCGGCGTGCGCCGGGCGTGCAGCATGTAGAGTCCGATGAAGACCGCGCCGCCAACGATCATCGCGGCGAGAACCGCGGGCGGAAGGAAGTTCTTGAGCCCGACCGCGGTAAGGCCGAACGCGAGCCCGCCGATGCCGATGCCGGCGAGCACGACGCCGACCGCATCGAACGGCTCCTGGATCTCGGCGCGGATATTTTCGATGTAGCGGGTGACGAGGGCGATGCCGAGCAGGCCGATCGGGATGTTGATGATGAAGATCCAGTGCCAGGAGAAGTAGGTGGTGATGAAGCCGCCGAGCGGCGGGCCGAGCAGCGGACCGATGAGCGCCGGCATGGTGAGCCACGTCATGGCGTCGACCAGGCGGCGCTTGTCGACGCTGCGCACCAGCACGAGGCGGCCGACCGGCGCCATCATGGCGCCGCCCATGCCCTGCAGGAAGCGTGCGACGACGAAATGCTCGAGCGATTGCGCAAAGGCGCAGCCGAGCGAGCCGACCATGAAGATCGCGATGGCCGCGCGGAAGACCACACGGGCGCCGAGCCGGTCGGCGGTCCAGCCGCTCGCCGGGATGAAGATCGCGAGCGCCAGGAGATAGGTGGTGACGGCGAGCTTGAGCGCGAGCGGATTGGTGCCGATGTCGGCCGCGATCGCCGGCAGCGAGGTCGCGATGACGGTCGAGTCCATGTTCTCCATGAACAGCGCGACCGCCACGATCAGCGGTACCAGGCGTTCACGGGTCATGGGAAGCGTGATGGGGTGGGCGGCGGACCCGACGGCATGCCGTTCCACTAGCGGAACGCATGGGCGCGGCCAAGGGGCGGGCGAGAGGCAAGTGTGCCGTTGCATTGATTGCGATCGCAGGTGAGGTGAGCAGGGCGCTTGCGCTCCTTCTCCCCCTTCAGGGGGAGAAGGTCGGGATGAGGGGGGCCTCTCCGCGAACTCGGAGTCTGCGGAGGCACCCCTCACCCCGACCCTCTCCCCGCAGGAGCGGGGGGGGGGGCGCAAGCACCGTGCCAATCCGACTCGAAAGCAGGCTTGCCCGCCTGATCCAAATCGATCAGGTTCACTGCGGTTCAACCTGTACTGCGCCGAAATCGCAAGGAGAATGCAATGCGCGCCGCCCGTCTATCTGCCTTGCTCGCCGTCTTGATCGGCATGTTCGCGATCACGTTCGGGAGCGGCCGGGCGGCCGACAAGTACCCGAGCCGGCCGATCCACTGGGTGGTCGGCTTCGCGGCGGGCGGGCCGAACGACACCACGGCGCGCACCTTCGGCGACTGGATGGGCAATCATCTGGGCCAGCAGTTCGTGATCGAGGATCGCACCGGGCAGGGCGGCATGATCGCGGCGAACTACGTGCTCAAGGCGGCGCCGGACGGCTACGTGGTCATGTTCGTTGCGCCCAACAATGCGATCGGCACCTCGCTCTACAAGCACCTGCCGTTCGACTTCCTCAGGGACTCGGCGCCGGTCGCCGGGCTGATGCGGCTCGGCAACGTGATGGTGGTGCCGCCGTCGCTGCCGGTGAAGACCGTCGCGGAGTTCATCGCCTATGCCAAGGCGCATCCGGGCGAGCTCTCGTTCGCGTCCTCGGGCAACGGCACGTCGGTGCACATGTCGGGCGAGTTGTTCAAGGCGATGACCGACGTCGACATGGTGCACGTGCCCTATCGCGGCTCGGCCGCGGTCTATCCGGATCTGCTGAGCGGCAAGGTGCACGTGCTGTTCGACAACATCCCCGGCGCGCTCGGCTTCGTGCGCGAGGGCAAGCTGCGCGCGCTCGGCGTCACCACGGCGGAGCGCTCCAAGGCGCTGCCCGACGTGCCGACCGTCGCCGAGACCGTTCCGGGCTACGAGGCGAGCGTGTGGTACGGCATCTCCGGCCCGAAGGGCATGCCGGCCGAGGCGGTCGAGACCCTCAACAAGGCCGTGAAGGCGGCGCTCGCCGATCCGAAGATGCAGGAGCGCGTCGCCCAGCTCGGCGGCACGCCGATGCCGATGTCGGCGGAGGAGTTCGGCAGGCTGCTGGTGGACGAGACCGCGAAGTGGGCCAAGGTGGTCAAGTTCGCCAACATCTCGGTGGAGTGAGGCGGGGCGCACCACCTCCATATTCTCCTGCGTCATTGCCCGCTTGCGCGGGCAATGACGGCGCAACGTCGCGCACCGGTCGTCAGCGGCAGACCTGCTTGCCGTTCTCGATGACGCATCGCTTCGCTGCTGCCGCGGCTGGCGGCGGCGGGCGGTTGACCACCGGGGGCGGTGGCGGCGGTGGGCGGTTCACCACCGGCGGCGGAGGCGGCGGCGCACGGTTGACGATGGCCGGCTGCGGCGGCGGGCGGTTGACGACCGGCGGCGGAGGGGGCGGCGCCCGATTGATCGCCGGTGGCGGCGGCGGAGGCCGGCTGATCGCCGGCGCGACATGCGGCGGCGGGCGATCGGCGATCTGCGGCGTGTGGGGCGGTGTGCGCGCTGTCGTCGGAGCCGGCCCCGGCTGATGCGTCGTCGACGTCGACGGCGTCACCGTCGTCGGACCGGGCCGGTGCGGCGGCGGACCTTGCGTGGCGGTGCTGGGAGCCACGTTGGTGATCGGGCCGGTCGGATGCACGTTGGTGGGCGTATGCGTCGGCCGGGTGTTGCTCAGCGTCGTCGGCGCGTTGGTGGGCGGATTGGTGGTTGTGAGCGGCGCCGGACCTGGCTTTGCCGTGCTGGGCGCCACGTTGGTGATCGGGCCGGTCGGACGCACGTTGGTCGGCGTATTGGTCGGCCGTGTGTTGCTCAGCGTCGTCGGCGCGTTGGTCGGCGGAGTGGTCGTGGTGCTGAGTGGCTTCGGCAGCGCCGCGCCGCCGACGCCGGGAAGCGGCTGCATCCGGTTGGCCGGCAGGTTCGCCTGCGGATTGGGCCCGGTCGGCCGCGGACCCATGGCCGGACCTTGGCTCTGGATCAGCGCGGCCCTGTGCTGGACCGACGGCGGCAGGGCCGGAGTGACCGACACGGCGGCCGCGCCGCTCACGGCAACTGCGCCGCCACCCGGTCGGTTGGCGGCGCCGGCCGGCGCCACCGGCGCGGCCGGCCGGTTGATCACCGTATTGATGACCGTCGTGTTGTGGATATTGGCGAAGATGATGTTGTTGGGCGGCGGTGCGACGTAGCGCGGCGCCCGCACGTAGGCCGGGAACGCCACGAACACCGGGACCGGCAGCACGAACACGTCGACCGGCGGAGGCGGCGGCGGCAGCACGACGAACTCCGGCTCGGGCGGCGGCAGGAAGTAGACCGGCGCGGGCGGCGGCGGCGCGAACCCGTAGCCGGGATCGTCGAACGCGAGCACCGGCCGGTCGACATAGTCGATCTCCTCCGGCGGGGGCGGCGGCACGTCGTAGTCGATCGCCGCGAAGGCGGGCGGCGGCTCGAGTTCGGCGGCGAGCGCCGCGAGGCGGCGGCGCGCGTCCCAGGCGTGCGGCCCGTGCGGATAGCGGCGCAGATAGGACCAGTAGGCGTTGGGCGTGTCGGCACGGAACGTGCGCCGCCAGGTGATTGCCTCGCGGCGCGCCGCGACGATCGCGCGCACGCGCGCCGCCATCGGGTCGTTCGGGTAGGCGGCGAGGAACTCCGCGTAGCCCGGCAGCGTGTCGCGCTCGAGCGCGGCCGCATAGGCGTCGGGCGCCGGGAATTCGCGGATCTGGCGGGTCTGCGCCTGCGCGACCTCGGCCGGCGGTGCGGCTTGCGGCGCGTCGGGCGCGCGCTCGAAGAACATGAAGCTCGTCTCGATGCGCTGCGCATTCCACGGCACCAGCGCGCCCTTGGTGAGCTCGTTGACCCGCAGCCGCACGTGGGCGAACACGTCGGGCAGGGCGAGCCCGCCGGTGCGGATCATCTCGGCGAGCGCCTGCGCGTAGGCGCCGTAGGGGCCGGGCTCGTCGGGCCCGACCGTGCCGGGCGTGGCGTTGAAGGCGACCAGGATGTTGGGGTCGGGCTCGACCAGCGCGAGGCCGCCGGCGAGCGGCTCGCCCTCGAGCTGGACCGGATAGGCGCGCGCCGCGTCGACCACGAAGACGCCGACCCGCAGCCGCAGGGTTGCGAGCTGATGGATGTAGTCGGCGATCCGCACGCCTTCGACCGGCAGGTCGCTGTCGCGGGCGATGTTGGCGTCGACGGGCAAGAAATAGTTCTCGCCGCTGACCTGCAGGCCGTAGCCCGAGAGATAGACCATCGCGACGGTGTCGGGCCCGGAGGCGGCGGCCTTCTGCACGAAGTCGTGCAGGGCGTGACGCAGCGTGTCGCCGTCGAGGTCGCGCGCGCCGACCACGTCGAAGCCGGCCGCCTGCAGGGTCTGGGCGATCAGCCCGGCGTCGTTCGCGGTGGTCGCCAGTGCGCCCGCCTGATAGGCGCCGTTGCCGATCACCAGCGCGATGCGTTTTTCACTTTGCGCCGCGGCCGGCCCGGCGGCGAAACACGCGGCCGCCAATGCCAGAACGGCAAGGCAGCGGCTCACGAAACCGTGCATGGATGTCCTCCCGAGACGCGCCCCCATCAGCATGTCCACCATGCCGAGACGTGGTTGTTCCACGGCCACCAAGTACACATTTGTGTCGCTTAATGGCGGCTGAACGGAAAGCTGCGGAAATAAGGCGGAAGTGGCGCGGGCAGCGTGCGTTAACTTGTCCCGGCGGCCGTCAACACGCGCGTGCAACGCCCTAGGCACTTCCGGTTCCACATGCTATGCACCGTCGCCAACCCAAAAGCGGGCCTCGATTCGCGCACGGACAATGGTTCCGATGCGGTCGAGCTGTCTTCATTTGAAGATCGAGGCGCCGCGGCGGATGGGAGTTGGCAATGGCCGTGAACGGTTCCCCGCGCGAAGCGCTGACCTTCGATGACGTGCTGCTCAAGCCCGGCCTGTCGGACGTGCTGCCGTCCGACGTCGACGTGAGGAGCCGCGTCTCCCGCGAGATCCCGCTCAACATCCCGATCATCGCCTCGGCCATGGACACGGTGACCGAGGCGCACATGGCGATCGCCATGGCGCAGGCGGGCGGCATCGGCGTCGTCCACCGCAATCTCGAGCCGGAGCTGCAGGCCGCCCAGGTCCGCCAGGTGAAGAAGTTCGAGTCCGGCATGGTGGTCAACCCGCTCACCATCAGCCCGGACGCGACGCTCGCCGATGCCCTGACGCTGATGAACGAGAACCGCATCTCCGGCATCCCGGTGGTCGAGGGCGGCGACGTCGCCAAGCCCGGTAAGCTGGTCGGCATCCTCACCAACCGCGACGTGCGCTTCGCCACCGACCCGCGCCAGAAGGTCTCCGAGCTGATGACCAAGGAGCGGCTCATCACCGTGCGCGAGGGGGTCGGGCAGGACGAGGCCAAGCGCCTTCTTCACCAGCACCGTATCGAGAAGCTGCTCGTGGTCGACGACCAGTACCGCTGCGTCGGCCTGATCACCGTGAAGGATATCGAGAAGGCTGTCGCCAACCCGCACGCCTGCAAGGACGAGCAGGGACGGCTGCGCGTCGCCGCCGCCACCACGGTCGGCGACAAGGGCTTCGACCGCACCGAGCGGTTGATCGAGGCGGGCGTCGATCTCGTGGT
>Ga0066903_100002204_pt1 | contig 15027 bp, 10 predicted proteins | sample PanSoiMetaGPlot1_FD_67491 | JGI IMG/M metagenome (GOLD analysis project Ga0066903, IMG submission 67491) | Tropical forest soil microbial communities from Panama analyzed to predict greenhouse gas emissions - Panama Soil - Plot 1 (version 2) | ecosystem: Environmental > Terrestrial > Soil >...
GTCATCTCGAACATGTTGACCTGCGCCTTGCCGCCGAACACCGGCTTCAGCGTGTCGTCCGACTTGATCATCCGTTTGTTCTTCTTGTCCTGCAGTCCGTTCTTCTTGATGTAGGCCCACAGTTTCTTGGTCAGCTCGGTGCGCGGCAGCGGCTTCGAGCCCACGACTTCTGACAGCGCGGCGTCAGGCGTCACCGGCTTCATGAAGGCCGCGTTCGGTTTCCGCTTGCTTGCTGCTTTCTTTGCCATGTCGTCTCCTTGTGTGACGTTAGTCGCAGACGCCCCCCAGGGCGCTGTTCTGGCTGCGCCCTATTATGAACGGTATTTCTCCTCTGTACCAGCCCTCTTTTCGCTCTCAGTCACGGCATCATCGCATAGCACAGGACGTCCTGCGGCTCGAGCGGATCGAGGTTCGGAAAGACGGCATAACGGCGGAGGACGCCTTCGAACGCGAAGCCGCACTTCTCGAGGACGCGCGCCGACGCACGGTGCTCGTGATGGCAGACAGCGAACAGGCGTCTGACGCCGAGCGGCGGCGCGGCCTCGACGATCGCGCCGAGCGCCTCGGATGCATAGCCCAGCCCCCACGCGTCTCTCGCGAGCACGTAGCCGGTCATCGCGCGATACGGCGTTTCGAAGAGGAAACCGGTCGATCCAAGCAGCGCGCCCGTCGCGCGCGACTCAATGAGGTAGCCGCCGGCCGGCGAGCGTTCCCAGGCGCCGGCGTCGAATTCCAGGAAGCCGCGCGTGTCCTCGAGACGCGTGTGACGCGGCCAGCCGACCAGCCGCGTGACCTCGGGGTCGCTGGCGTACCGTCTGAAAATTGCCTCAGCGTCCGTTGACCGCCCACGCCGGAGCAGCAGTCGACCGGTGGTGAGCGTCTCAGGCCCTCGCGGTGCGCTCATCGAAGTAGCCCGCGTGATCGGTAACCTGTCCGCGGCCGCCGTCGCGAAGGGCGGCGCGCAGCGTGTCGGGCAGCGGCCGCTTGGTCAAGGTGTGGGCGTCGACCAGCACGTAGATGGTTTCCACCGTCACGATCACGCGATCCTCGCCGGCGATGCGGAACTCGGTGAAACAGGTGAACGACGTCGTGCCCAGCTTCGGCGCCGAGATCGACAGCTCGAGCACCTGATCGAACCGCGCCGGCGCCCGCCATTCCGCGGTCTGCTTGACGAGCTGAAAGTCGAGATCGCCCGCCACGAAGTCCGACAGCACGCCTGTCGCACGCAGGAACTCGTTGATGCCGACGTCGACGTACTCACCATAGCGGGAGTTGAAGACGACTTTCTGCGCGTCGCACTCGATGTAGCGGACGCGGAGGTAGTACCGGAACGGCGGCATTACTTCGCGCGGTTCACCCAGTCGGCGAGCGTCTTCCACTCGGGGTCGTCCTGCGAGTCCCAGTGCTTGCCGCCAGGGTGGAATTCCGTGCCGCCGGCCTCGTGCTTGAGCGGCATCACGAGCAGCCTGCTCTTCGACGGCACGCCGGGCAGCACGAACTTCGCGACCGCCTCGAAATTCTTACGCGTCTCCTCATCCGTATAAGCGGTACGCCCCTTCGGCAGGGGCTGCAACCGGAACGCGGTACCGGTCGAATGGCACGTGATGCAGCGGGCGTGGCCCGGCCGCTTCTCCTGCAGGAGCGGCTGCACCTTGTCCTTGAACACCTCGTAATCGAGGGACGTCGCCGGAGAGGCCGCCTGGGAGAGGACGATGAAAAAGAAGATCAGCCGCATGGCCGGGTAGTTTAAAGTGTGTCGCTATGAAGACCAAATGTTCTCTGGCGCTGGCCCTTGCGGCCGGGTCCTTTATCACGCTGCACGCCGCCACCGTGCGCATCGTCCAGACCAACGCTGCCGGCGACAGCGTGATGCTGATCGATCCGGCCACCAACAAGGTGGTGGGCGAAATCGGCGGGATCGAGGTGAACCACGGCGCCGCGGCCGCGCCGGACGGCAAGCGGCTGTACGTCACGAACGAGGCCGAGTCGACCGTCGACGTCGCAGACCTGAAGACGCTCAAGGTGGTCAAGAGCATTCCGCTCACAAACCACCCGAACAACATCGCCGTCAGCAAGGACGGCAGGCGAGTCTACGCGGCGATCGTCGCCGGAGCCGGCGCGATCGACGTCATCGACACCGCGACGCTGACGCGCGTCAAGAGCATCCGTACCGAAGGCGGCATCCACAACGTCTACGTCACGCCCGACGGCAACTTCGTCGTCGCCGGCTCCATCCCGGGGCGCAAGGTGACGGTCATCGATCAGAAGACGGAGGAGATTCTGTGGACCGTGCCGACGCGCGATGGCGTGAGGCCGATGGCCTTCGAGACCAACGCGGATGGATCGACGAAGCGGATCTTCCTCCAGATTTCCGGCTTCAACGGCTTCACGACGATCGACTTCACGACGCACAAGCTCGGCGAGGAGATCAAGCTGCCGGAAGTGCCGGCGGCCGAGCGGGTCACCGAGGGACTGCAGGGATCACCGGCGCACGGCCTGGCGGTGACGCCCGACGGCAAGACGCTCGGCGTGCTCAGCAAGATGAACACGCGGATCTACTTTTACTCGCTGCCCGAGCTGAAGATGCTCGGCGAATCGAAGGTCGGCCACCACCCCGACTGGCTGACGTTCACGCCGGACGGCAAGCGCGTCTACGTTGCCAATGCCGGATCGAACTCGGTGTCGGTCATCGATGTCGCCGCGCACAAGGAGCTGATGCAGATTCCGGTCGGTCAGGTGCCGAAACGGAACATCACGGCTGTCCTTCCGGACTGACCCAGCATCTGGTGATTTGGTCAGTTGGTCATCTGGTAATTGCATTGATCAATGAAATGACAGATGACCAGATGACCGGATGACCAAATAACAAACGCGCAGCTGAGGTTTCACTCGCGCGCGAACAGATCGCCGGCCAGATACTTCAACCCTGAATCGACCGCGACGGTCGCGACCACCTTGCCCGGACCGAGCTCGCGAGCCAGCTGGACCGCCGCCGCCACGTTCAGGCCGCTCGACGTTCCGACGAGAATCCCTTCCTCCCGCGCCAGCCGGCGCGCCATCTCGCGTCCGTCGGCTTCGTCCACGGCGCGCGCTTCGTCGTACGGGCGTTCGGCCATGTGCGGCACGATGCTTCCCGTCCCGATGCCTTCGACGCTGTGTGCGCCGCCGCGGCCTTCGGTCATCGCCGGCGACGCCGCCGGCTCGAGCGCGACGATGCGTGCGGTGCTGCCGCCGTCGCGCAGCGCACGTGAAACGCCCATGAGCATGCCCCCGGTGCCGACCGCACCGCAGAAGGCGTCCAGCCGGCCGCCCGTCTGCTCCAGCAGCTCGCGGCCGATGCCCATGTAGCCGAGGATTGCGTCCTGGTTGTGGAACTGATCGGTCCAGAAGGTATCCGGCTCGCTGGCCAGCAGCGCGATCTCGCGGCGGAAACGCTCGAACAGCGACGGCGTCACCTTGCCGCCGTCGCTGGGCACCATCCGCAGCTCCGCACCGAACGCCGTCATCGTCAGCAGCTTTTCCTGCGCGAAGGCGTCGGACGACAGCACGACGAAGCGATAGCCCTTCGCCGCGCAGACCATCGCCAGCGACGATCCGGTGCTGCCGCCGGTGAACTCGACCACGCGCATGCCGGGACGGAGGGCGCCGCGGGCTTCGGCGCCCTCGATCATCGCGAGCGCCATCCGATCCTTGTACGAAGCCGTCGGGTTGATGGATTCGAGCTTGACGATCACCTCGGCGGCGTCTGACGGGACGACACGGCCAAGGCGCACGACCGGCGTGCGCCCAATAGCGTCCAGGACGTTGGCGGAGAGCAGCTGAGTGGACATCCGGCCATTAGACAATGGAATCGAGAATTTGGAATTAAGAATTTGGAATTTGGAATTCGCATCACGCTGCCACACGGTCGGCAACCAAAAGTCATCGCGTGACTGCGTCAACGCCAATTCCAAATTCCAAATTCTTAGTTCCGAGCGACGTCCTAGCCGCGCCGGCGGTCCACGCGCGCGGCGATCGGGCTGTACGCGCCGCTGCAGTGATTGATCGAGCGTTCGAGGAGAGCTCGGCCTGGCTTGCGGCGCCATTCGCCACCTGACGCTCTGGGTCTCGCAAGCCGAGTGCCCGCGCACGGGCGAGGCAGGCCCACGCAGATCCGTGCGCGAGGAAGCGCCGCTCTGAACAATAATCACGGGTGATGAAGATCCTGATCGCCGCCGCCCTCGTCGCCTTCGCCGCCGCTGCGCCGAGGGTCGCCGCGCAGAACCCGGCCGCCCCGCCGACACCGACCGACGTCGCGCCGGGCAGCATCACGTGCGAGGATGTCGCGTACCCGTATCCGGTGTCGTACCTGCCGCTGACCCTCTACGGGCAGGACGTCCGCATGGCATTCATGGACGTGGCGCCGGCAGCGGCGCCGAACGGCCACACGGTGGTGCTCTTCCACGGCAATAATTTCGCGGGCTTTTATTTCGGCCGCATCATCGATGCCCTCCGCACGCGCGGCTTTCGCGTCGTCGTGCCGGACCAGATCGGCTACGGCCGTTCGTCGAAGCCGATCATCCCCTACAGCTTCCACGACTGGTCGCGCAACACGCGGCTGATGCTGCAGAGCCTCAAGATCGACAAGGCGATGATCGTCGGCCACTCAATGGGCGGCATGCTGGCGGCGCGCTTCGCGACGCAGTATCCGGACATGACCGAGCGCCTCGTGCTCTACAACCCGATCGGCCTGGTCGATCCACGCTACAGCCGGCCGGCCGACAGCGTGGACGAGGGCTACAAGCGGACACTCGCCGCGAGCTATCAGTCGATCCGCGCGAGCATCATGCGTTACGTCGCCCACAACCCGGCGGCGTGGACGCCTGAGTTCGAGCATTACACCCGAATCCGCTACGCGTGGACGCTGAGCGCCGACTGGCCGCGGCTCGCGATGGTCCAGACGCTCATCAACCAGGTGAATTATGTCGATCAGGTGATTGACGACTGGGCGCACATCAAGGCGCCGACGCTGGTGTTCGGCGGCGCGGAGGACCATCTGCCCGGCTCGCCGGCCGTGTTCAAAGAGCGGATGAAGTACATCGCCGACACGGTGCCGAACGGCAAAGCGCGCCTGCTGCTGCTCCCGGGCCTCGGCCACGTGCCGCACCTCGAGGCACCCGAAAAAACGCTGCCGCCGCTCGTCGCGTTTCTGGAGGAGAAGTAGGGGCGGCTTAGGTTCCCGCCCCTCCTGCCCTAAGAGATCGCGCTCAGGAACTCGCGCGCGAGTGCCTCTGCCGGCATCCGGTTCCACGTCTCGTTGACGCCAAGCGTCAGCATGCCGGACGCTGCCGCCTGCGGCATCAGGAGGCCCTTTGCCATCAGGCGTTGGCGCATCATTGCGGCATCGACGCCCTTCAACGTCACGTGCCGCAGGTTGGTGCCGTTCGGGATCGATTCCACGCGCACTATCGGGTGCTTCGCGATCCGGTCGTAGAAGTCTTCCGACACCCTGATGGCGGTTCGCATTCGATCGAGATAGCCGTCCATGTAGTGCCGCGCGACCACCGCCGCTGGCCAGCCGACGGCAAGGTTCCCGCCGAACATCCGGCGCGTGTGGAACATGCCGTCGAGCACGCTCCGCGGACCGGCGAGGACCGCGCCGATGCCGCTGTTGAAGTACTTCCACAACGACACGTACACGGTGTCGAAGTGCGCCGCGTACTCCGCCGGCGAAATGCCGGTGTAGGCCGACGCGATGAACAGACGCGCGCCGTCGAGATGCAGCCCGATCCGCTTCTCGCGCGCGAACGCGGCGATCCGCTTCATCTCGCCCCAGTCGAACATCTCTCCGGTCAGACGCCTGATCGGGCTCTCGATGAGAATGGCGCCGACGTCCGTCGCGACGCGGCCGCCCGCAGTGCGCGTGAGAACGGCATCGATGTCGGCGACGGTAAAGGTCGCGGCGTTGGGACCGAGCGGCATCAACGTGAGGCCGGAAAGCGTCTGGCACGCGTCGCCGGTGTCGTTGTAGACGTGGCTCATCTCAGGGACGATCACGCGGCGCCTGCCACCGGCGAGCGCGCGCAGCGCGAGTTGATTGGCGAGGGTGCCGGACGGCATGAACACCGCGGTCTCCTTGCCGAGGAGCGCGGCCCACTCGCGCTCGAACCGCTCGATCGTTCCCCCGAGCAGGTAGCCGTCTTCCTCGACCGCAGCGCGCTCGCACAACTGTGCGAGCAGCTGAGCGTACGCGCGCGGCGTGAGACCGACGCCATCGCCCGACAGCCGCACCGTGTGGTCGGACGACGTCGGTTCAGCCGCAGCGCACACAGGCGCGCGGCCGGACCATGCGGCGGCAGCTGCGCCGGCGCCGACGACTCGCAGCAGATCTCGGCGTTTCATTGAAGAACTCCTCTCGGAGTCATGGCACACCTTCCAGGGCGCCGGCGCGGGCCGTGGTAGAGGCTCACCTGGCTCCCGGCACGCGCTGCTGAAGCTCGGTAAACCAATTCAAAACCACTTCTATGCGCGCCGCCTCCGACCCGATCGACCCGGCCTGGCCTGACGGAACGATCGCGAGAAGCCGCCCGTCGCTCGAAATGTCGAAGGTGCGAACGGTTGTCGGGCCATCCTCGAACAGGGGGCCGCGCTGCAGCTCCTCCGGCAGGGCGACGGCAAACGCCGATCGCGTCGTCACCTTCACGACTTCCAGCCGCTGTCTACTCGGAATGTAGAACAGCTCGCTGCCGTCGCGCGACCATGCCGGGTAGTGCGGAGCTGCTCCGCTGGTGCCTTTCGCGATCTGATACTTCGCACCGGTGGCAGGAAACGGCTGGACGAAAATGCCCTCCGTCGTGTACGCGACCCAGCGGCCGTCTGGTGAAAAGGATGCGTTGGTCCTGTACTTCCCGTGCACGTCGCCGAAAGGCAGCGCCTTCTTGTCCGCCATCGACCACGTCCACAACGACACGTCCGAGCCCGTGGCGATGCTGAACAGCAGTGTCTTCCCATCGGGGGACCACGACTCCGGAACGTGCGCCGTTCCTGATTCGGCCTTCGTCAGCCGTTCCGCCGGCCCGGCGCCGTCGGCCCGCTGCCAGAAGATGGCAGCGTCGCCTTCACGGTCCGACTGAAATGCGACGCGTTGGCCGTCGGACGACCAGACAGGAAACTGGTTCCGGCTGCCGAACGTGAGCCGGCGCGGGGCACTCGTGCCGGCGAGATCGTAGATTGAAATCGCCTGTTCGTTGCCGTCGCCCGATCCGAACGCGACGCGCGAGCCGTCGGGTGAGAGACGCGGCGTCGCGTAGCTCCCTGCTGGCAGTTTCAATGCCGTCACGGCACCCTTCCGATCGATCAATGCCAGGTCGGTCCGCGCCGCATCCGACACGGATCCCGGGATATAGGCGAGCGTGCCGCTCGCCGATACGCTGTACTGCACCGTGCTCGATTCGGTCCGGACGCCCTCGACCAGCGGCACCGGGGCGCCCGTCAACCGCAGGCGTGCCGCGTCGAAGGGAACCGCGAACAGCACGCCGTGCAGCGCGTACGCGATATGGCCCGTCGGAAGGTAGCGCCCCTCGGTTCCCCCCTCGACCAGAACCGTGCGTTCACCGGACTTCTGTGATTGCGCGACGACCCGTCCCGTTGCCCATGAATCGGCGAGCGTCCCCCCCTTTGCCGCATCCGCGATCGTGAACAAGATCGTCTGTCCGTCGGGCAACAACTGCGGACCGTGCACGAGCTCGTCGACCTTTCTCGGTACGACCACCTCGGGTTTTCCGCCGTTGGCCGAGACGCGCAGAATCTGCGCGCCCAGCTCGAACAGAACCGCATCTCCGTCCCAGCTCAGGCCGAATGGCAGACTGGGGCCCTCGAGAGAGCAGAGCGTCACCGCGGCCCCGCCGCTCACCGCGACTCTCTTGATGGCGCGGTCGACGATTGACACGAACGCAATCGAACGACTGTCGGGCGAGAAAACGGGGTTGAGCAGCACGTTGCCTGACGTCACCTGCGCACCGGGAATCAGCCGGGGCTCGAGATCGCCGAGTGCGCGGACGTAGAGATTCTGGTTCGCGAGAAACGCGACCTGCGTACCGTCGGGCGAGATCGCGATCGATTGACGCGTCGCACCGGAGATCGACTGCCCCGGTCCAAGCAGAATGGGAAAACGGACCACCCGCGCGGCCGGCGCCGGCTTCAGCACCCAGACGGCCGCCGCAGCCATCGCACCGGCCGCGAACGCGCTGACGACGGCGGGCCAGGCGCGACTCCACCGCGGACGCGATATCGCAGCGAGCGACGCGGTCGCAGCGTCCGGCAAGGGCTCTGCCGCGCTCTCATCGAGCTCGAGCCGCGCGACGCCGATGTGCGGGAGGCGCCTCTGCTGATCCTTTTCGAGGCACCGCTTCAACAGCCGGCGCACGTGCGGCGGCGTGTCTGACGGCAATCGGCTCCAGTCGATGTCCGTCTTCAGAATCGAGGCAATCGTGTCCGAAACCGTCTCACCGCCACCAAACAGATGCGTGCCGGTCAGCATCTCGAACAGCACGCAGCCGAACGCCCATATGTCCGTCCGGCGATCGATTGGTTTGCCTCGCGCCTGCTCGGGGCTCATGTAGGCGGCCGTCCCGAGGATCACACCGGCGTACGTCGCATGAACGCTGAGCGTCGGCGACATCGACACGGCGCGCGCGCCGCCCGACGCGCTCGCCGCTCCCGCCTCCATCGCTTTGGCGAGGCCGAAGTCGAGCACCTTCACTCTGCCGTCGCGCGTGATCTTGATGTTCGCCGGTTTTAGATCACGATGAACGATGCCGCGGTCGTGGGCCGCTTCGAGCGCCTCCACGAGCTGGCGTGCGATCGCGAGGGCCTCGTCAAGGGGTACAGGGAGTCTTTCTTCCAGCGTCTCGCCGTCGACCAGCTCCATGACGATGGCGCCGACGCCACAGGACTCTTCGACGCCGTAGATTGCCGCGATGTTGGGATGATTCAGCGAGGCGAGCAGTTCGGCCTCGCGCTCGAAGCGCGTGACGCGGTCCGCATCCGCCGCGAACGCCTCTGGCAGGATCTTGATCGCCACTTCGCGCCGCAGCTTCGTGTCGCGCGCGCGGTAGACCTCGCCCATTCCGCCGACGCCGAGGCGGTCGACGATTTCGAAGACGCCGAGGCGATCGCCGGAAGAGAACGCCAGCGGCGCGATTATACGCGCCCCGCCGGGCCGCTGAGACGCGGCTTGGCTATAATCCGCGTGGTACCGGAACATCAGGAGGACGCTGATGACTCTCGCCTCACGCCGCGGCGCCGCGTTGGCGGTTGCTTCTTGCCTCGCCGTCGCTCTGTCGTGGGTGGCTGCCGCAACCAGCGCCCAGCAACCCGCGCGCGCCGGCGATGTCGCCATCGACGCCGACGACATCGGCGGCGTCGTCAGCGGTCCGGGCGGACCGGAGGCCGGCGTGTGGGTGATTGCCGAAACGCACGATCTGCCGGTCCGCTACATCAAGATCGTCGTGACCGACGATCGCGGCCGCTACGTGATTCCCGATCTGCCGCGGGCGCGCTACGCGGTGTGGTCGCGCGGCTACGGCCTGGTCGACAGCGCGAAGGCGACGAGCGAACCCGGCAAGATCGTGAACCTCACCGCCGCTGTCGCGCCGACGGCTGCCGATGCGGCGCGCTACTACCCCGCGATCTACTGGTACTCGATGCTGAAGATCCCGAGCCAGGCGGAGATGGCCGATCGCGCGAGCTTCGCCGGCAACATGACGCAGCAGCGATGGCTGGGCGCGATGAAGAACATCGGCTGCATCGGCTGCCATCAGCTCGGGCAGCTCTCGACGCGGACGATTCCGGCATCGCTCGGCACGTTCCCCTCAGGCGCCGAGGCGTGGCACCGACGCGTGCAGTCGGGGCAGGCCGGCGAGATGATGTTCGGTCAGCTGAACGGGCTCGGTGCCGCCTCGTTCCGCTATTTCGGCGACTGGACGGATCGGATCGCGAAAGGCGAGCTGCCGCGCACGAAACCGCAGCGCCCGCAGGGCGTCGAGCGCAACATCGTCGTCACGCTCCGCGACTGGATGAACGAGAAGCAGTATCTGCACGACCTGATTTCGAGCGATCGCCGCTACCCGACGGTCAACGGCAACGGCCCGCTCTACGGATCGCCCGAGTACAGCTCCGACGTGATGCCGATTCTCGATCCGGTGGAGAATCGGGCAACGACGTTCAAGCTGCCGGTCCGCGATCCGCAGATGCCGCTCAGCCTGGGGCCGGGCCACGCGGCGGCGCTGAAGCCGCTGCAGCCGTCGCCCTACTGGGGCGACGAGGCGATCTGGGACACGCACGCGAACAATCACAACTCGATGCTGGATCGCGACGGGCGCGTCTGGCTCGCCGCCGCGGTGCGCGGCCCGGACAATCCGGCGTTCTGCCGCGCCGGATCGGATCAGCCATCGGCGAAGCTTTTCCCCATCGATCGCACGGTCCGGCATCTCGCCGTGTACGAGCCGAAGACGAAAAAATACTCGTTCGTCGACACCTGCTTCGGCACGCATCATCTGCAGTTCGGCTACGACGCGAACGACACGATCTGGACGAGCGGCGGCGGTCCGGTGCTCGGATGGCTGAACACGAAGATGTTCCTCCAGACCGGCGATGCGGCGAAGTCGCAGGGCTGGACGGCCTTCGTGCTCGACACCAACGGCAACGGCAAGCGCGACGACTATGTCGAGCCGAACGATCCGGTGGATCCGGCCAGGGACAAGCGCGTGGTCACGCCGTTCTACTCGATCATGCCGAGCCCGGTGGACGGATCGATCTGGGGCGCGGTGATGGGCAATCCCGGCGCGGTCGTCCGCGTCGCGCCCGGAGCGAACCCGCCGCAGACCGCGCTCACCGAGGTCTACAACGTGCCGCCGCCCGGCTTCGGCGCGCGCGGCGCCGACATCGACGGCAACGGCGTGGTGTGGGTATCGCTCGCCAGCGGACATCTCGGCAGCTTCGATCGGCGCAAATGCAAGGGACCGCTCAACGGACCGAAAGCCACCGGCGATCACTGTCCCGAAGGTTGGTCGTTCTACCAGTACCCTGGCCCGGGATTCGAAGGCATCGGCGAGAACAGCGCCGAGTCGAGCTACTACACGTGGGTCGATCAGCACGACACCTTCGGACTCGGCAGGAACGTACCGGTATCCACCGGCAACCTGAACGACGGGCTGATCGCGTACGCGAACGGCAGGATGGTGGTGCTGCGCGTGCCGTATCCGCTCGGCTTCTACGCCAAGGGACTCGACGGCCGTATCGACGATCCCAACGCCGGCTGGAAAGGCCGCGGGCTGTGGTCGGCGAACGGCGATCGCACGCCGTGGCTGATCGAGGGCGGCAAGGGCGCGAAGCCACTCGCCGCGCACTTCCAGCTGCGTCCGGATCCGCTGGCGAAATAGAACAACGTCTGACGACCCGAACGCTGACAGCGCGGTTTCGGCTTCGCAGCGCGTCGGCGCGCTCCACGGGTTGCTTCGCGAACGCCTCGACCCGCTCGCGCGCACCGCGGCATTTCGCGCGCGTGCCGTAATTTGCGTGCCGATCTCACAACCATCATTTGGTCATCTGGTCATCTGGTGATTTGTTGCTCACTTGAACAATCCGATGACCAGACGACCAAATGCCGCCCTTCCTGCGCCTCCTGCCCTATACTCACCGCATCGCCCGCCTCGAATCATGCCGACCATCGGCAGACAGGAGTTCCGTATGCGACGCGTGGCCATCGCTCTTGCGGTGTCGGCCGGCAGCCTCGCCGGCATGTCGGCCGACTCCCTCACGCCGCTGCTGCTGCAGAAGCCGACGCTGAGCCGCACGCACATCGCGTTCGTGTATGCCGGTGATTTGTGGACGGTGCCGCGCGACGGCGGCGCGGCGCAGCGGCTCACCAGCGGCGCCGGCATCGAAACCAATCCGATCTACTCGCCCGACGGCACCGCGATCGCGTTCACCGGCGAGTACGATGGCAACACCGACGTGTACACGGTGCCGGCCGCCGGCGGAGTGCCGAAGCGGCTGACGTGGCATCCGGCGCCCGACGCGGTACTGGCGTGGACGCCAGACGGCAAGCGGATTCTCTTCGCGTCGAACCGCGACAGCTACGCGCCGGTCCAGCAGCTCTACACGATGGACGTGAACGGCACGTTTCCCGAGCGGCTGCCGCTGCCGTGGGGGTGGGAGGCCGCGTACTCGCCCGACGGCGCCCGGCTCGCCTACGTGCCGATGCGCCGCGCGTTCAATGTCTGGAAGCGATATCGCGGCGGCGACACCACCCCGATCTGGCTGGCAACGCTCGCCGACTCGACCGTCGAAAAGATTCCCCGCGACAACTCGAACGATTACAACCCGCTGTGGATCGGCACGAAGGTCTACTTCCTGAGCGATCGCGACGGCGCCGTCACGCTCTACTCGTACGACACACGGACGCGGCAGGTGAAGCAGGAAGTGCGGAACGACGGGTTCGACTTCAAGTCGATCGGCGCCGGACCCGACGCAATCGTCGTCGAGCAGTTCGGCGGCATCGCACTGTTCGATCTGAAGACCAGCCAGCTGAAGCAGGTGCCGATCCAGATCGCGGGCGACCTGCCGGAAGTTCGCGTGCGGATGGTCAACGTGAGCACGCGGCTGAGCGGCGCCCATCTGTCGCCCAACGCCACTCGCGCGCTGTTCGAGGCGCGCGGCGAAATCATCACGGTGCCAGCCGAAAAGGGCGACCCGCGCAACATCACGAACTCGCCGAAGGTGATGGAGCGGACGCCGGCGTGGTCGCCTGACGGCCGATCGATCGCCTATTTCTCCGACGAGTCGGGCGAGTACGCGCTGCACATCGCGCCGCAGAGTGGCGTCGGCGACGTCGTGAAGATCGCGATGCCCCAGCCCGGCTTCTATCGCGCCACCGCGTGGTCGCCCGACTCGAAGAAGATTGCGTTCACCGACTCGCACATGCACATCTGGTACGTCGACGTCGAGAAGCGCAAGGCGGTGCAGGTCGACAAGGAGCGCTACTGGAATCCGTTCGGCGACGACTGGACGCCAGTCTGGTCGCCCGACTCGCAGTGGCTGGCGTACGCGACGAGCCTGACGAACTATCTCAGCGCGGTTCACCTCTACTCGGTCGCGTCTGGCAAGTCGACGCAGATCACAGACGGCATGAGCGACGCGAAGGATCCGGTGTTCGACAGGGATGGCCGATACCTCTACTTCACGGCGTCCACCGATTCAGGCCCGTCACTGCAGCCCGACGTCGGCAGCTTCTCGCGACCGGTCACGAGCAGCGTCTATCTCGTGGTGCTGTCGCGCACCGAGCCGTCGCCGTTCGCGCCGGAAAGCGACGAGGAGAAGGTCGCCGATGCACCGCCGGCGCCGGCGGCGGACGAGACGAAGCCCGATTCGAAGCCGGCGCCGAAGAAGCCGGTCGAGGTGAAGGTCGATTTCGAGAACATCGGCCAGCGCATCCTCGGTATGCCGCTGCCGCCGCGCCGCTACGTCAGGCTGCAGGCCGGCAAGCCGGGTGTGCTCTTCGCGCTGGAGACACCCGCGCCGACGCCAGGCCAGCCGCCGACGACGATCGTGCACCGGCACGACTTGAAGTCTCGAAAGTCCGACGTGGTGGCAAGCGGCGTGCGCTTCTTCGAAGTGTCGTCGAGCGGCGACAAGATGCTCACCCGCCAGGGCGACGACTGGTTCATCCGCAACCTGCCGCCCCCGCCGCCCGCGTCGGGCGCCCCGCCCGCCCCACCGTCGCCGCCGTCGGCGAGCAGCGGTCAGCTCAACACGAAGAACATCGAGGTGAAGATCTCGCCGCGCGACGAGTGGCTGCAGATGTTCCGCGAGGCGTGGCGGATCGAGCGCGACTTCTTCTACGACCCGGGATTCCATGGGCTGAACCTGCAGAACGCGGAGGAGCGCTATCAGCGGTTCGTGGAGGGCATCGGTTCGCGCGCCGATCTCAACTACCTCTTCTCGGAGATGCTTGGCAACCTCGTCGTCGGCCACCTGAGCGTCATTGGCGGCGACACGCCCGACGTCAAGCGCGTACAGACCGGGCTGCTCGGGTGCGACTACAAGATCGAGAACGGACGCTACCGGTTCGCGAAGGTGTTCAACGGCGAGAACTGGAATCCGCAGGCAACCGCACCGCTCACCCAGCCCGGCGTGAACGTCGCCGGCGGCGAGTACCTGATCGCCGTGAACGGCAGGAATCTGACCGCGGCCGACAACGTCTACAGCTTCTTCGAGGCCACTGCGGGCAAGCAGGTCCAGATTCGCGTCGGCGCTGACCCGGCCGGCGCAGGCGCGCGCACGGTCACCGTCGTGCCGGTGGCAAACGAGAACCGGCTGCGCAACCTCGCGTGGATCGAGGACAACCGGCGCAAAGTGGACGAGATGACCGGCGGCCGCGTCGCGTACGTCTACCTGCCGGACACCGCGTTCGGCGGCTTCACGAACTTCACCCGCTACTTCTTCGCGCAGGTCAACAAGCAGGCGGTGATCGTCGACGAGCGCTTCAACGGCGGCGGCGCGCTGGCCACCGACATCGTCGAATTCCTGTCGCGGAAGCTGCTCTCGAGCGTGGCCACGCGCGACGGCGGCGACGAGGTCGAGCCGCAAGGCGCGATCTTCGGGCCGAAGGTGATGCTGATCAACGAATTCGCCGGCTCGGGCGGCGACGCCATGCCGTGGTACTTCCGGCGCGCCGGCGTCGGCAAGCTGATTGGCAAGCGGACCTGGGGCGGCCTCGTCGGCCGCGCCGTGGCACCGCCGCTCATGGATGGCGGCATCGTCACCGCGCCGTCGTCCGCGGTGTGGGATCCGGAGCAGAGCCAGTGGATCGCCGAAAATGTCGGCATCAGCCCGGATATCGAGGTCGAGCACGAGCCCGCGGCGGTCCGCAACGGACACGATCCGCAGCTCGAGCGTGCGGTACAGGAAATCCTCGGCGAACTGCAGCAGCATCCGCCGAAGCAGCTGACGCGCCCGACGTTCCCGACCTACAAGACGATGAAGTGA
>Ga0066903_100002205_pt1 | contig 15025 bp, 14 predicted proteins | sample PanSoiMetaGPlot1_FD_67491 | JGI IMG/M metagenome (GOLD analysis project Ga0066903, IMG submission 67491) | Tropical forest soil microbial communities from Panama analyzed to predict greenhouse gas emissions - Panama Soil - Plot 1 (version 2) | ecosystem: Environmental > Terrestrial > Soil >...
GCGCACGCCCTGGTTGGGGAACGTCGTGTAGGCGCTGGTCACGTCGATCAGCGTCGCGTCGCCCGCGCCGAGCGCGATCGGCAGATACGGGGGAAAGTCCTCCTCGAAGCCGAACCGCTTCGCGTAGTCGAGCACGTTCTTCGGCCCGAGCGTATCCATCACCTTGATCGCCGGAATGTTGCGCGACTCTTCGAGCGCGTAGCGCAGCGTGACAGGCCCCAGGAATTTGTGATCGTAGTTGTGCGGGCTGTACAGCTGTCCGCTGCCGGTCGTGTAGGTGACCGGCGCGTCGCTGATGATCGAGGTCGCCGTGAAGCCGCGATCGATTGCCGCCGTGTAGACGATCGGCTTGAAGGTCGATCCGAGCTGACGGTACGCCTGCACCGCGCGGTTGAATTTGCTGCGGTTGAAGTTCCAGCCGCCGATCATCGCCTTGATCTGCCCGCTGTGGTTGTCGATCGCGAGCATCGCGCCTTCGACGAGCGGCGTCTGCTCGAGCGAGACGCCGAGCGCGCCGCCCTGATCGATCTTCGTCACCGCGACGTCGATGAGATCGCCCGGCTTGAACAGATCGGCCGGTGACGCCTTCCGCGTCCATGCGTAACCGGGCCGATCGAGGTCGGCGCGATAGCTGCCGATCCGCAGCCGCGCCGCGCCGTTCTTCGGCGCCGTCACGACGACGGCGGGCACGATGTCGCCGGACGCGATTGCGCGGGCCCATCGTTCGTCCCTGAAGCCGTCGATCGTGTGGTGCTCGTCCAGCACGTTGCGCGTCGGGCGGCGCCAGCCGTGCCGCTTGTCGTACGCGCGCAGCCCGTGCTCGAGCGACCGGTTGGCCAGCTCCTGCAGCTGCGCATCGAGCGTGGTCGTCACCGCGAGGCCGTTCTCGTAGAGCACCTTCGCGCCGTACTCCCGCTCGAGGTGCTTGCGTACCTCCTCGACGAAGTACGGCGCGATGCCGGGCGGCTGGTTGGGCTGGCCGCGCGTGACGATCGGCTTCTGCTTCGCTTCGTCCGCCTGCTGCTGCGTGATGTAGCGCTCGTCCGCCATCCGCTGCAGCACGGTGTTGCGGCGGCTCGTCGCGCGCTTCATGTCGACGAACGGGCTCTGCCGCTCCGGCGTCTGGAAGATGCCGGCGATGAGCGCCGCCTCCTCGAGGTTCAACTGCGTGTTCGCCTTGTTGAAGTAGAGCCGCGACGCCGCCTCGACGCCGTACGCGCCGTGGCCGAGGTACATCTGATTGCAGTAGATCGCGAAGATCTCTTTCTTCGTGTACCGCTTTTCGATTTGAATCGCGAGGATCCACTCGCGGACCTTGCGCTCGATCAGCTTTTCCTTCGTCAGCCCGAACTGATCGAGGTTGCGCGCGACCTGCTGCGTCAGCGTGCTCGCGCCCTGCGCGCGGCGCCGCTCGAGCAGGTCGGTGACGACGGCCGAGAAGATGCGCCAGAAATTGATGCCGACGTGGCGCTCGAATTCGCTGTCCTCGGTCGCGATGATCGCCTGCCGCAGGATCGGATTGATGTCGTCGTAGGTGACGATCACGCGTCGCTGCGTCGCGAACTCGCCAATCAGCTGGTGGTTCGCCGAGTAGATGCGGGTGATCGTGCTCGGGTTGTAGTTGTCCAGCGCCGTGACGGCCGGCAGATCGCCGGCAAAGGCGAACATCACGCCGCTGAGGATCCCGAGCATCGCGGCGACGATGAACAACGCCACGATGCCGGCGTTTCGTGCGACGCGGACGACGATATGGGTCATGGGTGATGGCTGATGGCATCAGCCATCGTCATTGTACTGCGTTCAACGGCGCCGGCCGTGCGACTCGCCGCCGTCGTTTCCGCGCGACGACCCGCCGCGCTCGCGCGGCTGTGACGGCGCCGATCCACGGGTCTCGTGCGACGGCGCCCGCTCGTATCGCTGCGGCGGCTGGTGCTGTTCGCGGTACGCCGGCGGCGGCGCTGGCGCCGCCCGGCGATAGCCTGGAGCCTCGGAGCGGTATTCTCGCGGGGCGGTACGCGGCGCGGCCGGGTTCGGCGCTCTGAATTGGGGGGTCACGGGTCTCGTGTCTCGATTCCACGCCCGCGCGGTGTCGACGGCGCGATTGGTCGGCATCGTGCCTCTTGGTTCGGCGGTCCGAGGCCCGACGGTCCGCGGCGCGTACTGCGGCGCGCGCGCGTCCAATGTCGACCTTCGGCCGCCGCTGTCCCACGGGCGGCCCCCGACGCCCGAGGGTCGAGCGCTGGCGATCGTCCGGTTCCCGTTGGCGACCGTCCGATTCCCGAACTGCGCATCGCGATTCTGGACGACAGATCGCCCCCGATCGAACGCGTGCCCGGCGCCGACGTTCATCGGGAGCCGAGAGGTCTGCACGAACCGCGTCCGCGCGTCGAAGCGGCGCGTGTCGACCGCGTAGCGATGCACGAAGTAGCCGCGGTCGCCGAAGTGGGCGCGCGGGAGGACCGTCCAGCCGCCGAACGGCCGGCCAATCGCGACTGACAGCGCGAACACCGGACGTCCGTCGAATCCGAGCGGGCACCAGCTGACGTACTCCGGCGTGTACCCCCACGACACCCACGCGGCGCTCCAGGCGCGGCCGGGAGCCCAGAACCAGCGATTTCGCACGAAGCCCCAGCGGCCGTAGTGATGCGTCGGCCACGACCACACGTCGAGCCCGATCCACGTCCACCCGTACGACGGCACCGGCGCCCACCATCCGTAATAGTACGGCTGCCAGCCAGCGGCGACGCGCGGATACCACACGCTTCCATACGACGGCTCGTAGTCCCACGATCCGTACTGATCGAACGTCGGGCCGTACCGCTGCAGCTCCGTCGGCAGGTACGGGGACGACGCCGTCTGAGGTGCCCGCTGCGGCGACACGCGGTCCATCGTCCCGGCGAGCAGCCGGACGCGCGTCGACGAGAGCGCCTCGATCTCGGAGTTCGGACCGACATCGATCGCGGTGCCGTCGGGGAAATCGATCTCGACGCGTCCCGCGTCGGTGCGGAGCCGATCGCCGGCGACGAACGGCATGTCGCGCACTGCGGGCTGTATCTCGCCGTCTCGTTCGACGGTCGCGGTCCCCTCGACTACCGCGAGGTACGCCGGCGGCGAAGCCGGCTCCTGCGCAAACGCCGCATCGCAGGCAAGAAAGGAAATCGTGAGCGCCAGGACGACCTGTGGGGCGACGCGTGCTGGAACCATGGGCCTCTCGCCTGAGAGGCAGGATTGCTGGCAAGTGGAGTATAGCATGCGACTTGCGCGCCGAGATTTACAACAACTCACTCAACTTTTATACTTGAATCGTTGTCAGACACGACGAGGTAACGCATGAGCAAAATCATCGGCATCGATCTCGGCACTACCAACTCGGTCGTTGCGGTCATGGAAGGCGGCGAGCCGACGGTGATCACCAACCCTGAAGGGGGGCGTCTCACGCCGTCCGTCGTGGCGTTCACGAAGACGGGCGAGCGGCTCGTGGGTCAGGTGGCCAAGCGCCAGGCGGTCACCAACCCCGAGAACACCATCTTCTCGATCAAGCGGTTCATGGGCCGCAAGTTCGACGAAGTGAACGAAGAAATGAAGATGGTGCCCTACAAGGTGGTGCGCGCCTCGAACGGCGACGCCCGGGTCGAAGCGGGGAAGGAATACTCACCGCCCGAGATCTCCGCGATGATCCTGCAGAAGCTCAAGCAGGCGGCGGAAGAGTACCTCGGCCAGCAGGTCACCAAGGCGGTCATCACGGTTCCCGCCTACTTCAACGACGCGCAGCGGCAGGCGACCAAGGACGCCGGCCAGATCGCCGGGCTCGACGTGATGCGCATCGTCAACGAGCCGACTGCGGCGGCGCTCGCCTACGGTCTCGACAAGAAGAAGGACGAAACGATTGCGGTATACGACTTCGGCGGCGGCACGTTCGATATCTCGATCCTCGAAGTGGGCGAGGGCGTGGTCGAGGTGAAGGCGACCAACGGCGACACGCACCTGGGCGGCGACAACCTCGATCAGCGGATCATCGACTGGATTACCTCGGAGTTCAAGAAGAGCGATGCGATCGATCTGAGCAAGGACCGGATGGCGCTGCAGCGCCTGAAGGAGGCGGCGGAGAAGGCGAAGATGGAGCTCTCCACCGTGATGGAGACCGACATCAACCTGCCGTTCATCACCGCCGACGCGACCGGGCCGAAACACCTCCAGATGAAGCTGACGCGCTCGAAGTTCGAGCAGCTGGTCGAGGATCTGCTCCAGAAGACCGTTGGCCCGACCAAGCAGGCCCTCAGCGACGCGGGGGTCGATCCCTCGAAGATCGACGAGGTCGTCCTCGTCGGCGGATCGACGCGCATTCCGAAGGTGCAGCAGATCGTCAAGCAGCTGTTCGGCAAGGAGCCGCACAAGGGGGTCAACCCCGACGAGGTCGTCGCCGTCGGCGCCGCGGTCCAGGCCGGCGTGCTCGCGGGCGACGTGAAGGATCTGCTGCTGCTCGACGTCACGCCGCTCTCGCTCGGCATCGAGACGATGGGCGGCGTGCATACAGTACTCATTCCGCGCAACACGACGATCCCGACGCGCAAGAGCGAGATCTTCTCGACGGCGTCCGACAATCAGACGAGCGTCGAAGTCCACGTGCTGCAGGGCGAGCGCTCGCTCGCGCGCGACAACCGCACGCTCGGGAAGTTCCATCTCGTCGGCATTCCGACGGCGCCGCGCGGTGTCCCGCAGATCGAAGTGACGTTCGACATCGACGCCAATGGCATCGTCAACGTCCAGGCCAAGGATCTCGGAACGGGCAAGGAACAGAAGATCACGATCACGGCCTCGAGCGGCCTCTCGAAGGAAGAGGTCGATCGGATGACGAAGGACGCCGAGTCGCACGCGGACGAGGACAAGAAGCGTCGCGAAGAGATCGAACTCCGCAACCGCGCCGATCAGGCGGTCTACGGCGCCGAACGGATGCTGAAGGATACCGGCGACAAGCTGGGCTCGTCGGAGAAGCAGGCGATCGAATCGGCGATGGAAGCCGTGAAGCAGGCGATGGCCGGCAGCGACGGCGGCGCGATCAAGAACGCGCTCGATCAGCTGACGCAGGCCCAGCACAGGGCGGCCGAGACACTGTACCGCGCGCAGGCAGCCGGCGCAGGCGGGGAAGCGGGCGGCTCGGGCCCGACCGACGGCGGGGCCTCGGCAGGATCGTCGGGGGCATCGGGCGGCGGGAAGCCCGCGGGCGACGTCATCGACGCCGAGGTGGTCGACGAGGGGAAGAACTGAACGGTGAATGTAAGGATTTGAGGATTTAAGGATTTGAGGATTTGATTTGAGGATTTGACGCCTCCGCCCATTTGACGGCGCATGCTCTTTCAATCCTCAAATAAATCCCTCAAATCCTTAAATCCTCAAATCCTCAAATCTCATGGATTTCTACGTCATCCTCGGGTTGCCGCGGGGCGCGACGCTTGCCGACGTCAAGCGAGCCTATAGGCGCCTCGCGCGGAAGTACCATCCCGACATCAATCCCGGCGACAGGGCGGCGGCGGCGCAATTTCGGCAGATCGCGGAGGCGTACGAAACCCTCAGCGATCCGGATCGGCGCCGGCGGTACGACGTGTCGGGCGCGCCGCTGCCCGAGGACAGCAAAGCGGCGTTCGGCTTCGAGGGCTTCGATTTCACCGTCAGCGCGGCGGGCGACAGCGCGTCGACGTTCGGGGATCTCTTCGCCGATGTGCTGCGGGCACGCGAGGCCCGCCGCGGCGACGAGGAGCCGGCGCGAGGCGTCGACCTGCATCAGGCGGTGACGCTCGACTTCGACGAGGCGATCCGCGGAGGTCAGCGGAGCGTGACGCTGACGCGCGAGGAGGTCTGCCGCAGCTGCCAGGGACGCGGCCGGCTCAACGTCACCGAAACGCGGTGCGTGCACTGCCACGGCTCTGGCGTCGTCAAGTCGGCTCGCGGCCACATGGTGTTCTCGAAGCCGTGCGCGCACTGCGGCGGCTCCGGCGCGATGCGGCAGGCACGATGTCCGGCGTGCGGCGGCCAGCAGGTCGAAGTGCGCAGCGAGCAGATCACGATCAATGTGCCTCCGGGCCTTGCCGACCTCGCGCGGATCCGCGTGCCGGGCAAAGGGCACGCCGGGCGCAACGGCGGAGACGCCGGCGACCTCTATATTACCGTCCAGGTACGGCCGCACCCGCTCTTCGCGCGCGATGGCGACGATCTGTTCATCACGGTGCCGATTGCGATTCACGAGGCGGCGCTCGGTGCGAAGATCGAGGTGCCGTCGCTCGACGGGCCGGTGCGGCTGCGCGTGCCGCCGGGCACGCAGTCGGGGCAGCGCTTCCGCATCCGCGAGCGCGGAGTTCCCACGCGCGACGGTCGGCGCGGCGATCTGGTCATCGAGGTGCGCCTGACGCTGCCGAAAGTGCTGGACGAGCGATCGAAGGAGCTGTTGCGCGAATTCGGCAAGCTCAACGGCGACGACGTGAGAAAGAACCTGTCATGAAACCGCGGGGCGCATTACCACGTAACGCGTGGCCACGGACGGGAACGCGCGGGAAGAACCACAGCCCGCGTCCGAGCGAGAGTCAGCCCCGCGCGTGCCGTCCGTACCCGTGCGCGCCGTGGTGATCCGTTAAGGCGATGACCAAGAAACCGAGCGGCAAAGCGTATTACATGATCAGCGCCGTGGCGCAGAAGTACAACATTCATCCGCAGACGCTGCGCCTGTACGAACGCGAGGGGCTGTTGAAGCCGTCGCGCACCGAGGGCAACACGCGCCTGTACTCCGAAGAGGACCTCGAGCAGCTCGAAACGATTCTGTCACTTACCCGAGATCTGGGCGTCAACCTCGCCGGCGTCGAAATCATTCTGAATATGCGCCGAAAGATCGAGCAGATGCAGCGCGAAGTGAACGAGTTCATGGAGTACGTGAAGCGCGAGATGGCGCGCGGCATCGACGATTGGGAGCAACGGTTGTCGACGGCGCTTGTGAAATCTTCTCCAACCGATCTCGTGCGACGTCAGAAGTGATATGCTCCCGGCGTGTCGAAGCGGCATGCAGCGAGCGACGATGATGCGAGCGCGCTGAGTGCCTACCTGCGCGAGATCGCGAAGCTGCCGAGGCTGACCGTCGACGAGGAGCGCGCGCTCGGCGAGCGGATCCAGAACGATCAGGACGAAGCCGCCGTCACCGGGCTCGTCGAGGCGAATCTCCGGTTCGTCGTCTCCTACGCGAAGAAGTACCGCGGGTTCGGCGTCTCCTTCCTCGATCTCATCCACGAAGGGAACCTCGGGCTGATTGAAGCGGCGCGGCGGTTCGATCCGTCGCGCAACGTGAAGTTCATCACCTACGCCGTCTGGTGGGTGCGCGAGTCGATGATGCACGTCCTCGCCGATCAGACGCGCGCGTTCTCGTTCCCGCCGAAGCTGTTCTCGTCGCTCAGGCGCGCGGGCGCAGGCGCCGACGTCTCGCTCAGCGAGCCGGTCGGCCGCGGCGGGCCCGGCGACGACGGGCCGTCTCGCGAGCTCGGCGACCTGCTCGAGCAGGACGGCGTGACGCCGATCGAGGACGAGATGATCCATCAGGCCGATCTCGACGAGCTCGCCGAGGCGATGCGCGATCTCGACGGCAAGGAGCGCGAGGTAGTGCGGTTGCGGTTCGGCCTCGAAGACGACGAGCCGCGCACGCTGCAGGAGATCGGCGACCGGCTGAACCTTTCGCGCGAGCGCGTGCGGCAGATCGAGTCGCGCGCGAAGGACAAGCTGCGGCGCTCGGCGAAACTCCGCTCGCATCTCAACTAGCCGCCCGAAGGCCTGCGCTACACTCATCTGGAGATGCCCTGCCCGCATTGCGACGACACCGGTTGGAAACCCGTCGACGATCCGTCGACCGGAGTCCGGCGCGTCGTCCGCTGCGAGTGCTGGCGCGAGCAGATCGGGCAGACGCGCCTGGCCGACGCGAACATCCCGAAACGCTATCAACACTGCACGCTCGACAATCTTCGACCCTACAACGATTCCCTTCTCGAGGCCGTGTCCGAGGCACGCCGCTTTGTCGATGCCTACCCGGGACGTACGCAACGCGGCCTGCTTTTTCTCGGTCATGCCGGCGTCGGCAAGACGCATTTGGCCGTCGCGGTGCTGCGTGCGGTGATTTCGAGAACAGGCGTGCAGGGCCTGTTCTACGAAACGGGTAAACTGCTGGCCGCGCTCAAGAGCAGCTACGACCCGGTCGTCCGAATGAGCTCATCCAGTCTGCTCAAGCCCGTCATGGAGGCGCCGTTTCTGGTGCTCGACGATCTTGGGGCCGAGCGTCCAACCGATTGGGTCGAGGAGACGATGAACCTCGTCGTGAACACTCGGTACAGCGAGCGGTTGATGACACTGTTCACGTCAAACTACTCGGACATCCCCAATATCGAGGATCCGAATTCTCTTCTGTGCCGGATCGGGTTTCGGATGCGCTCACGCCTCCAGGAAATGTGCACGACGATCGAGATCGACGCTGCCGACTTCAGAGACGAGCACAAACCGGAGAACGCGACCGACGCCGATCTCGTCGCGTTGTGGACGCTGAAGAAGCGCGAAAAGGATCTCCCAACTCGAGCGAATCGAAACGCACGCGCTCAGCTCAGGGACGGCAAGGCCGATCTGAAGTGGCCCGGCGGCAGGGCCGGAAGCTGACAGGACGCAAGTCGCAAGTCACAAGCCGCAAGGCAACAGTCGCAAGTCACCGTGATCGGTTTATACGTCCACGTGCCGTTCTGCTCCGCAATCTGCAATTACTGCAACTTCAATCGAGGCCTGTTCGACACCGACCTGAAATCGCGCTACGTCGACGCGCTGGTCGCCGAAATCCGCGGCGGATCAATCCGCAATCCTTCAGCCCGCAATCAATCCGCAACCCGCAGTCCGCAATCCGCAATTCCCGCGGACACCGTCTACTTCGGCGGTGGAACACCATCGCTGCTGGAGCCGGAGGAGATCGCTCGCATCATCGGTGCGTGCGAGAACGAGTTCGATGTCTCCCGCGATCGCGAGGTCACGCTCGAGGCGAACCCCGAGTCGGTGACCGAGGATCGGCTGCGCGCCTACCGCGACGCCGGCGTCAACCGGCTGAGCATCGGCGTCCAGTCGTTTCGCGAGGAGGAGCTCGGGCGCCTGTCGCGGCTGCACAGCGTCGACCGCGCGCGAGCGGCGTTCGGCGAGGCGCGCGGTGCAGGGTTCGACAACGTCAGCCTCGACCTGATGATGTGGCTGCCGGAGCAGAGCGTGAGCCAGTGGCTCGAGTCGGCGGACGCCGCGATCGCGCTCGGCCCGGACCACCTTTCGCTGTATCTCCTCGAGGTGTACCCGAACGCGCCGCTCAAGGAGGACATCGCGCGGGCGCGCTGGTCGCAGGCGCCGGACGAGGACGCGGCGACGATGTACCTCGAAGCGATGGCGCGGCTGGACGAGGCCGGGTTCGAGCAGTACGAGATTTCCAACGTCGCGCGCCCGGGCCGGCGCTCGCGGCACAACATGAAATACTGGACCGACGGAGAGTGGCTCGGGTTCGGCTGCGGCGCCCACTCGACGCGCGGCGGCATGCGCTGGAAGAACGTCCCGTCCACGCCGGAGTACGTCGAGACCGTTTCGCGCGGCGCGTCGCCGGCCGTCGATGTACGGTGTCTAACCCCCGACGAGCGTCTCGGTGACGCGCTGTTCACCGGACTCCGGCTGGTTGACGGAATTGACGCAAATACCATACAAACCCGTTACGGCGTCGACGTCTGGCACCGGTTCGGCGCGGATCTCGAGCGGTTTGTCGACGCCGGATGCCTGCGGCGCGACGGAGCGCGACTTCACCTGACCCGCCAGGGCATGCTCCTTGCTCACGAGGTGATGACCGTTTTCGTGTAGCCCCGAGTACGTTAAAGTAACGCCCTTTCGCGCCCTTTCGACTTTGAGGAGGCTTCGATGCTTCGGATTGCTTCTGGACTGGTCGTCGGCCTGTTGTCGACGGCTCCCGCGTTCGCACAAGGTGCGGCGCCCGCGCAGCCCGCCGCTCCGGCGAACAACCCGTTCGTCTTTCCCGGCGACGGCGGCGTCATCCTGAACTTCGTCAAGGCTGACAAGACCGCCGACTTCGAGAGCGTGCTGGGCAAGGTGAAGGAAGGCCTCGCCAAGAGCGAGAAGCCGGAACGCAAGCAGCAGGCGAGCGGCTGGAAGGTCTTCAAGGCAACCGAGCCCGGGCCGAGCGGCGCAGTGATCTACGTTTTCGTCATGGACCCGGTCGTCAAGGGCGCCGACTACTCGGTGGGCAACATCCTCGTCGAAGCGTTCGGCCAGACCGAAGGGCAGGCGCTCTACAAGACGTACTCCGAGTCGTACAGCAATCCCGCGATCGGCGCGCTGCTGCACCTGACGCTGGTCCAGGATCTCGGCAAGTAGGGCTCGCGATCATGCGGACGGTCGTCGTCCTGGTGGCGTGCGCGCTCGGGATGCAGACCGCGCCGGCGCAGCCGCCGCCGCCCGCGCAGCAGGCGCAGGCTGCGACGTCGACGCGCGTCTACACGTCGGACGCCGGCATGGTGCTGAACTTCATCAAGCCCGACAAGACGGCGGACTTCGAGGAGTTGATCGACAAGCTGAAAGAGGCGATGGCGAAGAGCACGAAACCCGAGCGCCAGGAGCAGGCGAAAAGCTGGCGGATCTACAAATCGCCCGATCCTGCCGCCGGCGGCAGCGTGCTCTACGTCTTCTTCAACGATCCGGCGGTCAAGGGCGCCGACTACGCCGTGACGAACATCCTCGGCGAGGCGTTTCCGCCCGAGGAAGCGACCGAGCTGACCAAGAAGTTCATCGACTCGTACGCGCCGGGGCAGAACTTCGTCAACCTGTCGCTCGTCTCCGATCTCGCGAAATAATTGCAAGTCTGAAGGCTGAAGTAAGAAGTCTGCAGAAATCGAGCAGACTTCAGACTTCAGACTTCTTACTTTCAGACTTCTTACTTCAGACTCTTACTTCAGCTTCTTCCCGTTGCCCCACGCGCTGAGGAGCTTGGCGACGTCTTCGCCGATGGCGATGGTGTCCGACATCAGCTTCCCCATCGAGTCCTTGTATCCCCCGCCCATCACGCCGACACGCCGCTGCTCGAACGTCGCGAGCACCTTGTCGCCCGACTTGATCGTCCCCTGCACCTTCACGCCCGATTTGCCGGCGCCGTACCCGACGAAATAGCGCTTCGCGGCGCTGCCCGGATCGATTTCCACGAACTTGCCTTCGACGACGATGGCGTCGGCGGGCGGCGTGGCGCCGTCGGCGAGCAGCGAGACGTCGCTGAACGGTCCCAGCTTTTTCAGCTGGGCCACGAACTCGTCGCCGAGCGTGCGACCAGCGATCGGCTGCATCTTCCGCGTGTCGTCCTTCTTATCGCCCTCGGCGAGGTCGGCGTCGGTGGCCGAGAACGGCTGCATGACGACGACCTTGGACTCGGGCAGCTTCGCGACATAGAGCTTCACTTCGTCGACAAAACCGCCCTTCACCGTCTGCACGGGCGATCCCTGGGCCAGCAGTACGGGGGCCGTGCGCGGTCCGACGAGGACGACGCCCGCGACGACAAGAGCGGCCACGAGGTAGCGCATCTCTTCCTCCTAATCTGAGAGCTCGGTTGATCGGGGGATCAATGCGAGTCTACCCCAATCTCAGCCGGCCGCCGTTGACTAAAACTTTAGATTCAGGCCGGCGTAGATGCGGTGAGTCGTGGGATTCAGCGCGCCGCTTCCCAGACGGAAGACGCGGTAGTCCACGCGAAGGCGGATCGGCCCCGCGAGCGCGATCTTCGCCCCGCCTCCGGTGTTGACTGCGATGCCGGTGTCCGAGTGCGGGCCGAGCTCCTCCTGGTAGAACCCGCCGCCGGTGATGAAGTAGGGCTGGACGCCGAAGAGCGGAACCGGGGTCTGCAGCACCAGGTTGCCTGTTCCCGTTTTGAGCGACGGGGCGTTGGCGTCGGGCTCGTCGGGCGTGTAGGCATACTCGAGCTCGAAGCCGACGACCAGCAGACCAAATCCGAGGGCGGCGCCGCGGACCTGGCGGTTCGCGGGCGTCGTGTTGACGCCCAGAAAAGCCGTCACATCAGCGGATGCGGGCGCTGCGGCGAGCGCGAAGAGGGCCGCCAGACCAACGGTGCGGAAGCGGTTCACGGACTCCATAGTAGTACAATTTGCCCAAGTCCCGTGAAATCTCATCATTACAGCCAGCACGCGGCGGCGCTGCGGAACGAGCTGGGGCGCGAGCTCTCGCGGGACGCTCTTGTTGCCCTGCACAAGAAAGACGCCGCCCGGCATCTGCTGGTCGCCGCGCGGCAATTCGCCATTCTCGGGCTTGCCACCTGGGGCCTCATCGCCGTCGAGAACCCGCTCGTCTGGATTCCGCTCGCCGTCGTTCAGGGCTTCACCGTCTTCAACTTCACGGTGCTGCTGCACGAGGTCGTCCACCACACGGTCTTCGAGGGCAGCCGTCCGGGCGCCGAGCGGTTCCTCGCATGGCTGTACGCCGTGCCGAGCGGCATCTCGGCGAGCCAGTTCACGCGGTGGCACCTCGATCACCACGCCGAGCTCGGCTCGGCCGAAGACGACCCCAAACGCCACCACCTGTCGCCGAAGATCAACGCGCGCTGGTTCAAGCTGCTGTACTGCTCGCCGGCGCTGTTTCCGATGTACTTCCGCGCCGCCCGCAAGGAGAACGCGACGTATCCACCCGAGCTGCAGCGCCTGATCGCGTTCGAGCGGAAGGTATCGATCGCCGCGCACCTGGCCGTGCTCGCCCTGATCGGGGCGGTGTTTGGTGTCGCGGCGGCGCTGCGAACCTACATCATCCCTGTCTTCTTCGTGTTTCCGATTGCGTTCACGTTGAACCGGCTCGGTCAGCACTACGACATCGACCCCGACGATCCCGCGAAGTGGGGCACGCTGATGCGCGGGAACTGGTTCTGGGATTTCGCGTTCCTCAACTCGAACTACCACCTCGAGCATCACTACTTCGCCGGCGTGCCGTTCTACCGGCTTCCCGCGCTGCAGCGTGCGCTGGTGGCGTTCTACGATCGCCGGCAGATGCGTTGGCAGAACTATTCGGGCTTGATATACGGTTGGCTCGTCGAGAACCGCGCGCCGCATACGAACTGGGCGGCCCGCCAGAAAACGCGCGAGGCGCACGATGCTGCAGCTGCCGATCGTCCTCTTGGGTCTGTCGATCTCGCTGCTCCAGACATCCGCGCTCGGAACGCCCGCTGACGTCTCCACGCTCATCGTCTCCGCGCCGGCCGTTGTGGCCGAGCTCGATCTCGGGACGCTGAAAGGCGATCTCCGCCAGATTGGCTGGTCCTCGGACGGGAGCCAGCTGTACATCGAAACGTCGGAAGGGCGGCCGCCGTCGGAGAAGGTGCGCTCTTACACGATCCCGGTGTCCGGAGGCGCGCCCGCGCCGCTCGCGCAGAAGCCTGAGTGGGCCGCCTCGTACTGGGCGTTCAAATCCGATCGCTTCGCGCCGGGCATCGGCTCGCTGTTCATCGACGTCCAGCAGACGACAGAGAACATGAAGTACGGCACCGGATCGGCCGGCGCCATCGACCAGGGCAACCGCGCGACCGGCGGCCTGACGACGAGCGGTGCCGACGCCGATCGCGCCGCGCTCAGCGACAAGAATCGTGTGGTGCGGCTGACGCTCGCCGGAGAAACGGTCAGCGAATTCGTCAACGAGCAGCCGGTTCCCGGCCTGATGTTCAGCTGGGGTCCGGTGCGCAGCGGCGCCATCGCGTTCACCGATCGCGACGGCCGCCTCTTCCTGTTCGACCAGAACAAGCACAAGCAACCGGTTTCCGGGGCGAAGGACGCGCTGCTTCCCGCCTGGTCGATGGACGGTGCCCGCCTCGCGTGGGTGCAGAAGAGCGGGCGCAGGAAGTACACCCTCCTCTACGCGACGGTCAGTCGGGGGTAGCGAACCTTCCAATGCTGCCGGTGGCCGCATCCTTGATTGGAGCGCGCGCCGCCTGGATGCCTAGGGCGAGAAGCGCCGCGACGAGCAGCATCGCGGCGACGTTCGGTCGGTAGGTCCAGTAGCTGGAAAAATCCCAGAAGTAGTACGAGGGCAGCCGCGCGTGCCACGCGACCGGAAACAGGCTGTCGCGCGCATGCAGCCCCTCGTCGATCGTCGGAAACAACAGGTCCGGCGCCCGCAGCCAGCGCGCGGCGAGCGCGGCCTGGTAGATCCAGCCGCCGATCGCGGCGCGCCGCACCCATCGCACCAGGCGGCATGCTCGTCGGCCACGACGAAACCGATCGGCACGGCCCACAGCCACGCGGCCGACCAGGAGAAGCGGCCGTCCGGACCGTCACCGCCGTAGCGCGTCAGCACGAGCGCGTTCGGGAGAATCAGCGACAAATAGGCGAGGCCCCACAGCAGCGCGAGCCCGCGGTGTCGCGCCGCGAAGAACGGCAGCGCGGCGACACCGGCCAGGAAGAGCGGCTGCTGCACGAACATCCCCTGGCTCTGATCGAGGTGCAGCCCGAGAAAAATCTCCGCGCCGCGTGCGAACGACGTCGTCAGTTCGCTCGCGTGCCGGAAGCCGAGCGGCGAACCCGACGCCCACGTGTTGAACGCCACGAGCAGCGCCGGTCCGACGATGACCAGCGGCGCCGTGGACAGGACGAGGAGATTCCGCGTTCCGTGAGCGGCTCGATTCCGGCGCCACAGCGCGCCCGCGCCTACGCAAGCGACGAGCGCGGCGGTGAAGGTGAACTTCGCGTGCAGCCACGGAAACAGTCCGGCCGTCAGCCAGAACAGCGCCCACGCCCAGGCGGGCCGCTCCTCGTCGAGCGCTCTGAAGGCGTGCAGGAACAGCGTCGTCGCCATCGCGCCTGCGACGAGGTCGCCGTAGATCTGGGAGGCGCCGAGCAAGATCGGTACGCTGATCGTCAGCCCGAGCGTGAGCCATGCCGCGGTGGCACGAGCCTGTCGAGCGGAGACGGACGCGCGTTCCAGGCGCGCGCGGAACCAG
>Ga0066903_100002206_pt1 | contig 15024 bp, 14 predicted proteins | sample PanSoiMetaGPlot1_FD_67491 | JGI IMG/M metagenome (GOLD analysis project Ga0066903, IMG submission 67491) | Tropical forest soil microbial communities from Panama analyzed to predict greenhouse gas emissions - Panama Soil - Plot 1 (version 2) | ecosystem: Environmental > Terrestrial > Soil >...
TCGGCATCCGGTTCTGGGTGGGTGGGAACTGGGCCCGCGTGGCGGCCTTGCCGAGAATAGGAGGTGATCCAGCCGATGTGTAACCCTACGGTGATCTGTGAGGTGGTTGCCTCCTAGGCATACTCCACGCTAGCTCGGGTGGAACGCCTGGGAGTCCAGGCGCCACCGGCCCCGACGGTCCCGCTTTCACCAGCGGGGCGGCGCGACGCGCGAGTGAAAAGCAGGACGCGCCGCAGCCTCCGTCGGGGCTTTTCTTTTCCGAGGGGGGCTGCCCCCCTCGGACTCCCTCGGCACTCTTTGCGTGACCGTTAGGCCTTGCGGACGTTGGCGGCCTGCAGGCCCTTCGGGCCGCGGGTCACCTCGAACTCGACGCGATCACCTTCGGCGAGGCTCTTGAAGCCCTGAGCCTGGATGGCGCTGAAGTGCACGAAGACGTCCTCGCCACCTTCCTGTGTGATGAAACCGAAGCCCTTTGCGTCGTTGAACCACTTCACTGTTCCGTGTGCCATGACGTGACCTCTTTCTGTTGTTGGAGCCTTACGCCCCGGTGATCCCGGCTACCACCGCCGGGGTGATGCGCGCGACATGCCGATCCGGGGCCTGATCCCCGTCAGCCGAGGCGCGAGTCAAAATCGGATGTCCTAGATGCCGTTCGATCACACGGAGCTGTTCGCGCTCTTCGGGAGCCGCGAAGCTCGTGGCGCGTCCGCTCGCCTCCGCTCGTGCGGTCCGACCGATGCGGTGAATGTAGTGCTCGGCCGTGTGCGGCAAGTCGAAGTTCACGACGTGCGCGATCTCGGGCACGTCGATCCCACGCGCCGCGATGTCAGTCGCGATCAGCACGCGATAGCGGCCGCTCCTAAAACCGTCGAGGGCCTCGCGCCGTTGAGACATGGAACGATCGGCGTGCAGGCGTGTTACGCGGTGCCCGGCGTTGCTAACGGCCCGCGCGACACGATCGGCGCGATGTTTGGTACGCGTGAAGACCAGTGTTCGGCCGCGCTCCTCACCGAGAAGCTTCAGCAGGAGCGGCGTCTTGTCCTGCGTGGACGCCTTGTAGAGACGCTGCGTCACTTTCGCCACAGGTTTGGCGCTTGCGCCCACCTCGATCCGCACTGGACGCACGAGATGGCGGCGGACCAGGGTCTCAACCGCCGGCGGCATGGTCGCAGAGAAACACAGGGTCTGCCGGTCCAACGGAGTCACCCGCAGTATGCGCTCGACCTGGGGCGCGAAGCCCATGTCGAGCATGCGGTCGGCTTCATCGAGGACGACGATGCGCACGGCGCCAAGTCCTAGTGATCGACGCTCGAGATGATCGACCAGTCGCCCCGGAGTGGCGACGATGACATCCGGCTTCTTCTGGAGGCCCGCGAGCTGCGGCCCTATCGACTCGCCGCCGATGAGCACGAGCGCGCGAACGCCCTGAGCGCCGCCCAGCATGTCGAACGTTTTTACGATTTGCAGCGCGAGCTCGCGGGTCGGCGCCAGGACGAGCGCGCGAGGTCCGCCGCCGGCGGCGCGTCGCGCGAGCAATGAGTCAGCACGCGTGAGGCGCTCGATCGTCGGGATCACGAATGCAGCCGTCTTGCCGGTTCCGGTCTGCGCGCAGCCGATCAAGTCGCGACCTTCGAGAATCGGCTCGATCGTTGTGGACTGAATCGGCGTTGGCGTGGAATAGCCGGCACAGTCGATCGCGTGGCGCATGGCCGGCGTGAGGAGAGCATCAGCAAACGAACAGAGCATGAGAATGGAACGCCTTTCTGAGTTGCCTCTGTAATAGACACCCGGGCCCGTCGCCGGACCCGGGCGGGAGTAGACACGATGGGGGGTACTAGACCTTCCTGACGTTGGCTGCCTGAAGACCCTTCGGACCGCGAGTCACTTCGAACTCGACCCGATCACCTTCCGCGAGGCTCTTGAAGCCCTGAGCTTGAATGGCGCTGTAATGGACAAATACGTCCTCGCCGCCCTCCTGCGTGATAAAGCCATACCCCTTTGCGTCGTTGAACCACTTTACTTGTCCTTGAGCCATACCTCGGACCTCTCTTTAGGGGGTCTTCAAGCCCCTGTGCTCCCGCCATCGTGGCGGGGTTGCCTTCCGGGATTGGAAGGCAAACAAAAACGCCGCGCGAACTGGGCCCGCGCGGCGTGTGTCTCGATCTCTCACAATCGTTACCTGACTCCGTCTGTGCCAGAACCGGCAAGAAGGATGACATGCACCTGAAAAGAAGTCAATCGAATTTATTGCACGCTTCACCGGACACGAGTCATCCCTTGAGGGCGTGGAGATCGGAGCGTCGGGATCCCGCACGGTTTCGCACTCGCCCAATGCAGGTTCGTGCCGTCGCAGTGCTTCGCGTCGCGATGGAGTGAATGGTGCGGCCGCCGCACAGTCTCATAAGAGGAGGTGCATCAGCGCCCAGTCCGGCTCGAGTGTTCGGGATACAGCGCACAGTCGATCGTCGCGTTTACGCGATAGTCGGGTCCAACGACCCCGAACGCGCTGGGAGGCCGGTGCGATCGCGGATCGGTCTGATCACGACGATCAGGCGGCGCCGAGGAACCGTGAAGGCTCCGTTGATGGCTTCTCACTGGTGAGACCCGCGGAAATGCCATTGCGCCGTGAGGGCTTCGGACAATTCCGGAGTCCATGATCCATGACGCTGGATGTCACCGGAGGTGCCATCCTGGATGCCCGGCCCGAGCCACTCCAGGAAATTCGTCGTCTCGAGCCGGCTACTGCAGGCCGAATAGACGCGCCCACCGAGGGCTCGAGCCGTGTTGCGTCTCAGGTGGAACCCGCTGAAAAATCGTGGGTTTTTACGGAGCGCGCCATCGGCGTCACAGGGAGGTTGAGAGCGCCTTCTAAAGCCTTGGAAAAATGGAGTTTTCGTTTCTGGGTGGCATGGACTGTGCTACTGTTAAGAGCCCGACGCGGGCGTTCAATCGTCAGAGGATGGTGCGGTGATGTTCTACAACCTGCTAGCCGGGATGTTCTCCAACGATCTCGCTGTCGACCTCGGGACCGCGAACACGCTGGTCTATGTTCGTGGCGAAGGCATCGTGCTCAATGAACCATCGATCGTCGCCATCCATCAGGCGGATCATTCGGTGCTCGCCGTCGGCCACGAAGCCAAGGCCATGCTCGGACGGACGCCCGGTAACATCATCGCGATCCGGCCGTTGAAGGACGGGGTCATCGCAGACTTCGACGTGACCGAGAAGATGCTGCATTACTTCATCTCGAAGGTGCACCGTCGCCGCACCCTCGTCCGGCCGCGCATCGTCATCGGCGTGCCCTCCGGGATCACGCAGGTCGAGAAGCGGGCTGTGCGCGACTCGGCCATGCAGGCTGGCGCCCGGGAGGTGTATCTGATCGAAGAGCCGATGGCCGCCGCGATCGGCGCCGGGTTGCCGATCCAGGAGCCCGGAGGCAACATGATCGTGGACATCGGCGGTGGTACGACCGAGGTTGCGGTCATCTCTCTTTCCGGAATTGTCTACTCGAAGTCGGTACGGATCGCCGGCGACGAGATGGACGAAGCGATCGTCCAGTACATCCGTAAGCACTACAATCTGCTCGTCGGCGAGCGGCGAGCTGAAGAAATCAAGGTCACGCTCGGCTCCGCCTATCCGATGGGCGGCGATCGCCGCACGATGGAAGTCAAGGGGCGCGACCTGATCGACGGCATCCCGAAGACCATCGTGATTACCGACGAGGAGATCCGCGAAGCCCTGCGCGAACCGGTCATGACAATCGTGGAGACGGTGCGCACGTGCCTCGAGCGGACCCCGCCAGAGCTCGCGGCGGATATCGTGGACAAGGGGATCGTGATCACCGGGGGCGGTGCGTTGCTCCGCGGTCTGGATCATCTCCTGCGTCAGGAGACGAATCTCCCGGTGACACCAGGTGACGAGCCGCTGTCCTGCGTCGCGCTCGGAACCGGCCGAGTGCTCGACGAGCTCGATCTCCTGAAAAAGGTCGCGATCCCCGCCTAACAGGTTCGCTAGCCGCCGCGCGGGGGGTCGGAAGGTGAAGATTCGGAAGGTCGTACTGCTCGGCTCCCTGGTGGCGGCTTGTCTCGTGCTACTGACGCTCCAGACGCGCGGGTACGGCTCGGCGGCTCGGGACGTCTTCGCGGTCGTCACCACGCCGATCCAGACCGCGCTCGCAAAGACGAGCCGCGCGACGTTCGGAATCTGGACGACCTATCTCGACTGGAAGAACGTGCGCGCCGAGAACCGCCGACTCCGCGCGGAAGTGCAGGAGCTCCGGGTCCAGGCGCTGCGCGTGAGCGAGACGGACGACGAGAACCGGCGGCTTCGCCGTCTGCTGGCACTTCAGGAGCAGCTTCCGCTGACGACCTTGTCGGGCGAGATCATCGCGCGCGAGTGGGGTGGCTGGATCCGGTCCCTCACGGTCAACCGCGGCCGCGGCGACAACGTGCCGCGCCTGACCGCCGTCATCTCTCCCGCCGGTCTCATCGGCCGCGTCGTCGACGTGCGCACCGGCGCGTCGATCGTCCAGGTGCTGACGGACCCGGCCTCGACGGTGGGCGCCCACGTGCTCAGAACGCGCACCCCGGGCATCGTCGAGGGCGATCCACGCGGCACGCTGCGGTTCAAATTCATGGCGCGCGACGGCGCCTCGGTCCAGAACGGCGACATCCTCGTCACCGCGGGACAGGGAGGGGTGTTCCCGCGCGGCATTCCAATCGGCACCGTGCGCTCGATCGACAACCGCGGTGCCGCGCTCTTTCACTATGCTGAGCTGACGCCGGCCGTGGACTTCGCGCGCGTCGACGAGGTCCTGCTGGTGACGGGCGACTCCCAACGCGATCTCACCGCGTACTTTCCGACGGGTGGATGATGCGCGCCCTGCTGATCCTGACGGTGGCCGGAGGCTCGGTCGCGCACGCGACCTTGACGCCCCTCGTCAGCATCGCGGGCGTGACGCCGGACGTGCCGCTGATCATGGTGGTCTTGCTCGCGCTGCGGCGCGGGCCGGAGTTCGGATGCCTGACTGGGTTCGTGACGGGCCTGCTACAGGACGCCGCCGGCGGCGGCTTGATCGGCGTTCAGGCCCTGACCAAGGCGATCATCGGCTTCGGGATCGGCGTGGCCGGCGGCCGGCTGCGCGTGAGTCAGCCGCTCGTGCAGGTCCCGGGGCTGGTGGTGCTGACGATTGCCGAAGGACTCGCGCGCTTCACGCTGCTGCAGATCTTCCGGTTCCCGGCACCGTTCGGTGAGCTGATGACCTACGTCGTGCTCCCGCAGGCCCTCTGCAACGGGTTCGTCGGCGCGGCGTTCGTGCTCGCGATGGCCGGTACGCAGACGCTGCGCGACCACTTCGAGGGCATTCGGCCGTGAGCGTCACCCGATCGCTGCCTCGCCGCGACGCCAGTCACCGTCGGGTCATGGTGATCGCCACCACGGTGGTGTTCGCCTTCCTCGTTCTGATCGGACAGCTCTGGTATCTGCAGGTGCTCGAAGGCGGCAGGTTCCTCGACGCATCGGACAAGAACCGGATCCGCGTTCGGCCGATCGCTGCGCCGCGAGGGATCCTGTTCGACCGCCACGGGGTGCCGCTCGTCGACAATCGCCCGGCATTCACGCTCTCGTTCATTCCCCGCGAGCTGCCGCGCGACGACGAGAGCCGTGACGCCGTGCTCGGTCGGGTGGCCTCGCTGCTCCACATTCCGTACGCCGAGCTCACGGACGCCGTGGCGCGGGTGCCGGCCGACTCGCTCCTACCGGTCCGTGTGCGCCGCGGGCTGACGCTCGCAGACGTCGCAAAGGTCGAGGAGTGGAAGCTCGAGCTGCCGGGCGTCATCACGGAGGTCGAGCCCCAGCGGGTGTATCCCACGAGCCGCTTTGCCGCGCACCTCCTCGGCTACGTCCGCGAGGCGAACGACGAGCAGCTCAAGCAGGGACGCTACCGTCGCGGCGACATGGTCGGGCAGAGCGGTCTCGAGCGTCTGCTCGACGAGTACCTGCGCGGGCAAGACGGGGGAGAGCGCATCGAAGTCGACGCCATGGGCCGGCCCGTCCGCCGGGTTCAGACGACGGAGCCGCACGCCGGCGCCCAGGTGATCACGACGATCGACCGCGGCATCCAGGAGGCCGCCGAGCGTGCGATGGACGGGGTCGCCGGCGCGGTCGTCGTCATGGATCCGCGCAACGGCGACGTGCTCGCGATGGTCTCGACGCCGGCCTTCGAGCTCGATCGCTTCACCGGCACGATCGACCGCGACGCGTGGTTGCGCGTCATCCAGGATCCGAACTTCCCGCTGCTGAACCGCACGATCCAGACCCAGTACGCGCCGGGTTCCGTGTTCAAGATCCTCGTGTCGGCGGCGGGACTTCAGGAAGGCAGCATCACGCCGCTCGATCGCACCTACTGCAACGGCGAGTTCCATCTCGGCGCGTCGACCTTCAAGGACTGGAAAGAAGGCGGGCACGGCACGGTCGACCTCCACCACGCGATCCAGCAGTCCTGCAACATCTTCTTCTACGAAGCCGGACTGAAGATCGGCGGCGCGGCGATCGTTCGTTACGCGAGCATGTTCGGGTTCGCCCAGCCGACCGGGATCGATCTCCCGGGCGAGAAGGCCGGCCTTCTGCCGAAGCCGCAGGTCATCCGCGGGCGTACCAACAAGGGGTTCCCGCCGGGCGAGACCGTCAACATGTCGATCGGTCAGGGCACCGTGCTCGTGACACCGATGCAGATCGCGCGCTTCATGGCCGCGGTGGCCAATGGCGGTGTCCTCTGGCGCCCGCGCCTCGTGCAACGGGTGGAGCGTCCGGATCGCGTGGTCTGGAGCGATCAGGGCCAGGTCTCGGGCCACGTCGAACTCTCGCCGGTGGTGTGGGCGTTCCTGCGCCACAGCCTCTGGGCGGTCGTCAACGACAACGGGACGGGTGCAGCGGCGCGGATTCCGGGTCTCGACATCGCGGGCAAGACCGGAACGGCGCAGATGATCGCCAAGTCGAAGGCCGAGAAAGGCCAGGATCACGCTTGGTTCGCCTCGTTCGCGCCGGTGAAGGCGCCCGAGGTGGTCGTCATCGTGCTCGTGGAGCGAGGCGGTAAGGGCGGCCAGGTCGCGGCGCCCATCGCCCGGAAGATCCTGAACGCGATCTTCTTCGAGAAGATCGCCGCGGTGGAGATCGCCGGCTAGTGTTTCGCATCGATCGGCGCTTGCTCCAGAACGTCGACTGGCTGTTGCTGATCACGGCGTTCGGGCTGGTGACGATCAGCACCGTGACCCTGGCGAGCCTCCACGTCGGTCGGGCTGGCGGCAGCGTCGTCGTGCGGCAGCTCGTCTGGTTCGCCTTCGGCCTCGTCGTGATGGTCTTCTTGGCCAGTTGCGATTCGCGCAGGCTCGTGCGCGCCGCGCCGGCGATCTACGGCGTCGGGCTCGCGGGGCTCGCCTCCGTCTTCGTGCTGGGACGAACCGTGTCGGGTGCGCGGCGGTGGGTCGTCTGGGGTCCACTCTCCGTGCAGCCGTCCGAGCTCTTCAAAGTATGCTTCCTGCTCATGATGGTCTGGGCACTGACGTCCCGCTGGGCTCAGCCGGTGGGAAAGCTCTCCCTGATTATGATGCTTCCACTCGTGGCGGTCCCGGTCGTGCTGATCATCAAGCAGCCTGACCTCGGCACCGCCCTGCTGCTCGTTCCGGTGCTGGTGATCCTGCTGGTCGGAGCCGGCGTGCGCCTCAAGCTGCTCGGAGGGCTCGCGCTCGGGGCGGTCCTCTCGATGCCGCTCGCATGGCTGGCCCTGAAGGAATACCAGCGAGAACGGATTCTCGTCTTCCTGGACCCGTTTCGCGATCCGCTCGGGAGCGCGTACAACGTGATCCAGGCGAAGATCGCAATTGGATCGGGCCAGCTCCTGGGCAAGGGCGTGGCCGGCGCGACGCAAAGCCGGCTGTCGTTCCTCCCGGAGCGTCACACGGATTTCATCTTCGCCGTATTCGCCGAGATGTGGGGGTTCGTCGGCTGTCTCGTCCTGCTGCTGTGCTATGTCTTGCTCCTCCTTCGGGGCTTCGACATCGCGGCGACTGCGCGCGAGCCGGTCGGCCGGCTCGTGGCGCTCGGCGCCACGTCGCTGTTGGCGGCACAGGTGCTGATCAACGTCGGGATGGTGAGCGGGCTTCTGCCCGTCGTCGGCGTCCCCCTGCCGTTGATGAGCTACGGGGGCTCGTCGATGGTCGCCTCCTTCATGACCCTGGGTCTCCTTCTCTCGGTACGAATGCGGCAGTTCCAATGAGACACGGACGATGCGGAGGTATGACGCGGGTCGCCGTGTCGGCGAGGTGCTGCCGTGCGCAAACGGATCGTCGTCAATGCGGGTCTCACCGAAACCAGAGTTGGAGTCCAGGAGGGTAATCTCCTCACCGAGCTCTACCTGGAGCGCCATCGACATCGCTCGATCGTCGGGAGTGTCTACAAGGGCCTCGTGACGAACGTCCTGCCGGGCATGCAGGCGGCCTTCGTCGATATCGGCCTCGCCAAAGACGCGTTCCTCTACGCCGGCGACTACACGACCAATCTCGGCGACGTCGCCGGCGAGATGCTCGCCGCTGCGGAAGACGGCGACGGTGACGCCGACGTCGACCTCGACATCGAGGAGCTCGAGCCCCGCCGCGAAAGCGCGCCGATCGAGGATCTCCTGCACAAGGGGCAGACCGTGCTGGTGCAGGTCTCGAAGGAATCGCTCGGCACGAAGGGCGCGCGCATCACGTCATTCATCTCGCTGCCCGGCCGCTATCTCGTCTACATGCCGCAGGCGCGCCACATCGGCGTCTCGCGGCGAATCCGTGACGACCGCGAGCGCGAGCGCCTGCGCGCCGCACTGCGCTCTGTCAATCTGCCGCCCGGCGGCTTCATCTTGAGGACGAACGCCGAGGGCAAGACCGAGAGCGAGTTCGCCGCCGACGTCGAGTTCCTGACCCGGCTCTGGGCGCAGATCCAGGCGCGCTTCGATCAGGCGTCGGCGCCGGCGGTCCTGCACGAGGAGGGCGACCTCACCTTCCGGGTCGTGCGGGATCTGTTCTCGCCGGAGGTCGACGAATTCGTCGTCGACTCGCGCGAGGTCTACGACAAGTGCGCCGGCTATGTCGAGGCCCTCGTGCCCGCGCTCCGTGAACGGGTGCGCCTGTGGACGGAGCCGACGCCCATCTTCGAAGCGCTCGGTATCGAGAAAGACATCGAGAAGGCGCTGCGGCGCCGCGTGTGGCTGAAGTCCGGCGGCTACATCGTCATCGATCATACCGAGGCGCTCGTGTCGATCGACGTGAATACCGGCAAGTACGTGGGCAAGCGCGACTTCGAGCAGACCGTGCTCAAGATCAACCTCGAAGCGGTGGGCGAGGTCGTCCGCCAGATCCGTCTGCGCGACCTCGGCGGGATCATCATCATCGACTTCATCGACATGGAGTCGGCGGAGCACCGCGAGCAGGTCTATCGGGCGCTCAAGCGCGCACTGGCCGAGGACAAGGCGCGCACGAACGTCCTCGAGATCTCCGAGCTCGGTCTGGTCGAGATGACGCGCAAGCGCGTGCGTCAGGATCTGCGCTCGCTGCTCTCGACGGTGTGCCCGACCTGCAAGGGAAGCGGCATCACGAAGTCGGACGCGACCGTCGCCGCCGAGATCTTCCGCAACGTCCAGGCCAAGGCCGCCACGGCCGGCGACGTCAACGGCCGCGAAGTGGTGATCCGGGTCCATCCCGACCTGGCCCGGTACTTCGAGGGCGACGGGCAGGAAGGGCTGGAGCGGCTGGCGCGCGCGGTCGACCGCAAGATCACGATCCAGCCCAACTTCGCCGACCGCGAGGGCTACGAGGTGCGGCTGCGCGGCGGTGTGCCGCAGTGATCCGCTGATGGCCCGCCAGCGCCCCTCGCGCATCAGTCAGGCCCGACTGGTCGGCGATCTCAAGCTCGCCGCCAAGCGCGGCGACCGCAACGCGCTGTCGCTGGCGCTCGATCAGATGCGAACGCTGGCGCATTCGCCCCGCTACTGGGAGAAATATCTGTCGCTCCTCTCCAATCCGCTCGCGCGCCTCGTCGACCTGCTCGTGATCAAGCAGGGCGATCGCATCGCGTATCAGAAGGGATGGAAGCTGCCCCGGCCGCAACCGCCCAAGCCGAAGACCGACAAGAAGGACGCCAAGGTCAGGGCGCGGCGCCGGGTGTCCGCGACCGAGCAGCCCTCTCTGTTCGACGTCTGAGCGGCGCACCGTCCTGACTCGGCCTCGGTTTGACAGCGTCGCGGCCCCGGACGATACTACCCCCTGGGGGTATTCTCCGAACTGATGTGCGCGCTGCAGGCTGTCGCGGGGCTGGGGCCCCGCCGGTCGAGGCGCGCCGATCGAGGATGGCATGATCAACGAGGAGATGAAGACCAAGGTGCTCGGCCGCCTGCGCCGGATCGAGGGTCAGGTGCAGGGGCTCCAGCGCATGATCGACGGCGAGGCCTACTGCGTCGACATCCTGCTCCAGATCTCGGCGGTGCAGGGTGCGCTCCAGCAGGTCGAGAAGCTGTTGCTCGGCCGTCACATCGAGTCGTGCGTCGCCGACGCGTTGCGCACGGGCTCGAAGAGCGAGCGCCAGCAGAAGATCGACGAGCTCCTCGACGTCTTTGCGCGCTTCCGGGGTAAGTGATGACGGAGCCTCAGGCGACGAGCATCGTCGCGCCCGTGCGGGGCATGCACTGCGCGGCGTGCGTCGGCCGGGTCGAGCGCGCGCTGACCTCGGTACCCGGTGTCGATCAGGCGTCGGTCAACCTCGCGACTGAGCAGGCGACCGTCTCGTTCGATCCGGCGCTGACCTCGGTCGACGCGTTGCGGACGGCGGTCGCGGCCGCGGGCTACGAGCTCGCGGAGCCTCGCGCGGAGGTCGGACCGGTGGACGACGCGCGGCAGCTGGCCCGCGAGGCCGAGCAGCGCACGCAGCGGAACCGCCTGATCGTCGGCGCCGTTCTGTCCGTCCCCGTTCTCATCGGAGGAATGGCGCACGTCCTGCCATGGGTGCCGGCGGTGCTGCAGAATCCCTGGGTTCTGCTAACGCTGACCACCCCCGTGCAGTTCTGGGTCGGCTGGCAGTTTCATCGAGGGTTCCTGCACGACCTTCGCTACCGGAACGCGTCGATGTCGACTCTCGTCTCGGTCGGCACGAACGCGGCGTATTTCTTCAGTGTCGCGGCCACCTTGTGGCCTCACGCGTTCCCGGAGCACGGCGTGATGACGTACTACGACGTGAGCGCCGTCGTCATCACGCTCGTGGTGCTCGGGCGCTGGCTCGAGGCGCGCGCCCGCGGGCGGACTTCCGAGGCGATCCGGCGGCTTGTGAGCTTGGCCCCGCGGACGGCTCGGGTCGTCCGCGACGGCGTCGAGATGGACGTGCCGACGGCCGACGTGCGCGTCGGTGACTTCGTACGCATCCGCCCCGGCGAGCGCGTGCCGGTCGATGGAGTCGTCACCGAGGGCGCCTCCACGATCGACGAGTCGATGCTGACGGGCGAAAGCGTACCCGCGGAGAAGACGCTGGACTCGAAGGTCTTCGCGGGCACGGTCAACCGCACCGGGAGCTTCGTGTTCCGCGCGGCGCGCGTCGGCAGCGAGACGGCGCTGGCCCGGATCGTCAAGCTGGTCGCCGACGCCCAGGGCTCGCGCGCGCCGATTCAGCGGTTGGCCGATCGAGTCGCGGCCGTCTTCGTCCCGATCGTGCTCGCGATCGCGGCCATGACGTTTCTCGCGTGGTGGGTCTTCGGTCCAGCGCCGTCGGCGCTCTATGCGCTCACCAACGCGGTGGCCGTCCTGGTGATCGCTTGCCCGTGCGCCATGGGACTGGCGACGCCGACCGCCATCATGGTCGCGACGGGGCGCGGCGCCGAGCTCGGAATCCTCGTCAAGAACGCCACGGCCCTCGAGATGCTCGACGGCGTGAACACGGTCGTCTTCGACAAGACCGGGACGCTCACGGTTGGCCGGCTCCTCGTCACCGACGTGAAGACGGCGCCGGGCGGCGAGCTCGGCGAGGATGAAGTTCTGGCGCTCGCGGCCGCCGCGGAGCAGGGTTCGGAGCACCCGATGGGCGACGCGATCGTGGCGCGTGCGAAGGAACGCGGTCTCGCGCTGCCGCCGATCGGCGAATTCGCGACGGTGCCGGGCCAGGGGATCGACGCGATGGCGGCGGAGGGCCGCGTGCTGCTCGGCAATCGCACGCTGATGGATATGCGCGGCATCGACGTGGAGCCGCTGAGCGCCCGGGCGGGGGCGCTCACCTCGGAGGGCAAGACCGTGGTCTATCTGGCCCTGGGCGGGCGGGCACTCGGTGTCATCGCCGTCGCCGACGCGCTGAAGCCGGAGGCTCCCGACGCGGTCGCAGCGCTCGCGCGGCGAGGCATCGATGTGGCGATGCTCACCGGTGATGCGCGGCCGACCGCCAAGGCGATCGCGGTCCGCGCCGGCATCGAGCGCGTGATGGCGGAGGTCCTGCCCGAGGACAAGGCCAGTGAGATGGCGAGGCTGCGGGCAGAGGCCCGCCGGGTCGCGATGGTCGGCGACGGGATCAACGACGCGCCGGCGCTCGCCCGTGCCGATGTCGGTATCGCCATGGGGTCCGGTACGGACGTGGCGATCGAAGCGGCGGACGTGACACTGGTCCGCGGCGACTTGCGCGGCGTCGTCGCGGCAGTCGACCTGGCGCACCGCACGATTCGCATCATCAAGCAGAATCTCTTGTGGGCGTTCGGCTACAACGTGGTGCTGATTCCGGTCGCGGCGGGCGCGCTGTACCCGATCTGGGGCGTCCTTCTCTCACCGATCCTGGCCGGCGCCGCGATGGCGTTCTCGTCGGTGTCGGTCGTCACGAACAGTCTCCGTCTCAAGCGGTTCGAGTCCAAAGGAGTGTAGGCGATGGCGATCGATCCCGTGTGCAAGATGACGGTGGAGCCTGCGCGGGCAGCCGCGCAATCGAGCTACCGCGGCCAGACGTATTACTTCTGCGCGGTCAGCTGCAAGAAGGAATTCGACAACGAGCCCGAGAAGTACCTGTCCAAGTGAGCCTGTGATCGCGCCGGCGCTTCTGGAGAACCGCGACCGCTACGAGCGCGTCATGGAAGGCTGGGTGGACAACAGCCATGCGGACGCGTTCACACACACGGTCGTGCAGCGCGACGACGACCAGGCGATCGAGCTCTCAGTCGTGGCCGAGCCCTCGCCGACCTACACGATCCGCGCGGCGCGCTGCCGAGGTATCGCCGGCGCCCTGGATCCCGCGCTGATCGCAGGAGTCGAGAAGCTCGCCGGCACGGCGATGGTCGGCGGTCTGGGCCGGCGCGTCGCCGGGCTGACCGGAACCGGTGCCGGCGCGTCGTTTGTGCTGGGCGCGATCGTCGAGGCCGCGCGCCTGGCGCGTCAGACCGCGAAGCTGCCACGGGAGCGCGCCGAGCGCGCCGCCCGCGGCGACGCCCAGGAGTGCTGGCAGCTCGACATGACCGGCTGGGTCGATCTGCCCAACTCCTGCTTCACGTATACCGAGGCCGGGCACAGCCTGTTCGCCTCGCGCACCGTCGCGACGCCGATGCAGCCGGATCTCTACAGCCCGCGCCCGGGCCAGCGACGCGTCTTCGAGCGCAGGAAGGTCGCGCGGATCGAGCGCCGGAACGGGCGCCTGGCGCTCTTTCACTCGATGCACGACAACGTGCACGGGTTCGAGATCACGTACGAGATCGATCTGAAAACCGGCACGGTCGTGCGGGCCGAGCACGTCACGCCGCGGCTGCCCTACATGGGCATCTGCTCGGAGCCGCAGCGCAAGATCACGGCGCTGCTGGGCGAGACTGCCGACGAGGGGCTCCGACGCCGGATCCAGACCCACCTGGGCGGCGAGACCGGCTGCGCTCAGCTCTACGACCTGACGTCCGACCTCCTGAAGCTCCTGACCTGAGCAGGTCGCCGGCGGCGGCCATGTATACTACCCGTCAGCATGCAGGTGCTGCCGATCGGCAAGCTTCGCGCCGAGACGCTGCAGGCGATCTTCGACAAGCATCACACCAAGGATCCCCGCGTCGTCGTCGGTCCCAAGGTTGGTGAAGACGCCGCCGTCATCGACATGGGCGATCGGTACCTCGTCGCGACGAGTGACCCGATCACGTTCGCGACCTCGGAGATCGGATGGTACGCGCTGCACGTCAACGCCAACGACATCGCGGTCCGCGGCGCGCGTCCGCGGTGGTTCCTGGCGACCGTGCTGTTGCCTCCCGGCGCCACCAGCGATGCCTCGGTCGAGACGATGTTCGCCGACCTGCACGCGGCCTGCGAAGAGCTCGACGTGGCACTCGTCGGCGGCCACACCGAGGTCACGCACGGCCTGGAGCGGCCGATCGTCGCGGGAACGATGCTCGGCGAGGTCGAGAAGGACCGGCTCGTGACGACGGCGGGCGCGCGCGTGGGCGACGCGGTGGTGATGACGAAGGGGGTCCCGCTCGAGGGCGCTGCGATTATCGCGCGCGAGAAGGAAGCCGAGCTTCGGGATCGGGGCGTCTCGCCGGCGGCGATCCGTCGGGCGAAGGGATTTCTCAAGACGCCCGGGCTCAGCGTGTTGCCCGAGGTCGAGATTGCGTGTGAGCTGGCCACCGTGCACTCGATGCACGATCCCACCGAGGGCGGCATCGCCACGGCACTCGTCGAGCTCGCCGATGCCGCCGGGGTCGGTCTGCGCATCGACCGCGATCGCATCATGGTGCTGTCGGAAGGCCGACTCCTCTGCGATGCCTTCGGGCTCGATCCGCTCGGCACGATCGCGTCGGGTGCGCTGCTCATGACGCTGGCACCCGCGGACGCCGGCATCGTGATCCACGCTCTCGCGCGCGAGTCGATCGACTGTCACTTTATCGGTCAGGTCGTGCCGCGCGATCAGGGCGTGACCCTCGTCAGCGGGAGCCGTCACGAGCCGATGCCGGTGTTCCCGCAGGACGAGATCTCCCGGTTGTTCCAGGGCGGGTGACGGCATGCCCCT
>Ga0066903_100002207_pt1 | contig 15023 bp, 12 predicted proteins | sample PanSoiMetaGPlot1_FD_67491 | JGI IMG/M metagenome (GOLD analysis project Ga0066903, IMG submission 67491) | Tropical forest soil microbial communities from Panama analyzed to predict greenhouse gas emissions - Panama Soil - Plot 1 (version 2) | ecosystem: Environmental > Terrestrial > Soil >...
TGCAAGCAAGTATACAATGCGAAGCGCGCTTCCAAATTGGCTGGGTGAATCTTCAAGGCCTTGCGGTACCATTTCGCAGCTTCTGCCGGGTCCGACTCGAGTTTGCCGAGGTAAAAATACACCAGAGGTTGTTTCTCATTGTTGCCCAACAGTTTGAAAAGAACCTTGCGCGCCGCATCAGTTTTACCCTGGTTGAACAGGCACTGCGCCCGTACAAGCTGTACCTGTTCCAGCTCGCCGTGCGTCTCATTCAAGATCGCCAGTTCCTGGGACGCTTCGGAAAACTTGGTCAATTCCACCAGCAAGCTGGCCAACTGTAAGCGCGCCTGCCAGCGGTCGGGAGCCAACTTGAGAACCGCACGGTAATCCTCGATAGCTTCGCCGCGATTTTGCAGATACGCGCGGGTCATGGCACGCCACTCCAGCGCGACCACGTTCTGGGGATCTCTCTTGAGCCATTCGTTCAGGCAGAAAGTCGCGGCGGAATAGCGAGACTCACGAATGAAACCGGCGGCCAGGGTTTCCAGGATTTCCAGGGACTGTGGATGATTCCGGTCCACGCAGTTCCAGAGGGAACGTTCAAGTTGCGGCCATTCACCCGCCTGGGCCCGTAACAGGATCCACTCCGTCTGGAATTCATCAGTGATGCCGCGAACACGCTTGTAGGCTTGGAGATGCTCTTCCGCAGCTTTGAAATTACTCAAGCGCCGCTCAATGCGCGCTGCCAGAAAGTTCGCTTCGGCATCGGCCGGCCACATATTCAGGCATTGGCGGATGTGTGTGCTGGCATCATCAACCAAGCCCTTGTCCAGGGCAGCCCGCGCCGCACGGAATTGGTAATTAGCCCAGAGGTGAATGCCGCCCCAGTAGGATAGCCCCACCAACCCCAAGACGCAAGCAAGAGATACGGTCCGGAAGAGCCAACCACCCTGAACAAACCTTGCGACAGGATTGAACCGGAATCGACCCATTCTGTTCTTCTTAATCCGTCAGCGGCAGATCTTTACTGTTGTTCCCAGACTCGACCTTCACAGTAAGTGTCGAAGTCTTCTTATCCGCATACTTGGGGGGAATGGGCACGTATTTTGGAGCGCCGCCCTTGGGCTCCTTGGCGAGGCCTTGGTTTTGAGGCATCTTCTCCCCAGCTCCATCCAACCCCGCCTTCTGGGCCATCTTCTTCATCATGCTCTCGGCGTCGCCGAAATTCTCCAGCCACTTTGTGTCGACGGTCACCGTGTAGTCCCCCGCCGGGACGCCTTGGCAAGAATAGTTCCCGTCCGGGCCGAGCGAGGCGGGAAAAACCTTGTCCTTCCCGTCCTTGTCTTTTCCGTGGAACAACATGGTGCCACCGGTCACGGGATTCCCCTTGTAGGTGACGGAGCCGGCTACTGAATTGCCCGACGAACCCCGCTTCCCACAACCCGCTGCCAGAAGTCCGATTGAAACAACCAAAACGCTTAAGCCTATCCTCATTTTCAACCTCGAAAAAAGCGAAAAAAAGGGCGAAACTCCTTCGCGCTCTAAGTGTAACCGATGTTACCAATCCGGTGGCATCGGTTGTCCATCGGAGGGGTGATTGGCAAAACTCCAGGTAGTGAGAGAAATGGTCGGAGTGATGGAGCGGACGCTGCCGTCACCCAAGCCAACCTGCAACCCACCGGAACTATAGGACTGGAGATAGTAACAAACACACGAGGCGTCATCAGGCCTCCATTGCGGAAGAGCGCCTGGGATGCCACTGACAGAGGCCCAACCATTCGCCGGATTATCATATCCGACAACCCAATCCCGAGACCCGGGGGTGCTGGGGTTCAAGCCGGTCCCCTGCTGGGCGTCTTCATACCAGGCCCAGGCGTGCCCCATAAAAAGATTTTGACCCGGAGAATTGCATTGCGCGTAGCGCTCCGCGAAAAATATCGTGTTGGAAGTGCCATCGCGGATGGTCCTGAAAGCGGCGACGGACTGGCCACTCCCGTTATTAACTGCCTGAGTCGAGCCAACCGCCTGAGGCGGTCCATTGAATACCATATTATTCGCTGCATAACTCAAGGAAGCGCCGCTTATGCCGCCCCACTGGTTCGAGCCCGTCTCTCCGCTTGGATTGTTGGGTCCACCAAAGGCTTGGCCGTTGCCTGGAAGAGTGGGATCCGAAGGGGCTTGATAGACTGGAACAACAGTGGCGTTGCCATTCGTAGCATCACTTAAAGACTTATAGAGATTCTGTTGCTCAACAAAAGGAAGTAGCCAAAAGAAAATCGGGCCGCGCGGAGAGGGCGGTTGACTCCATGACGCGTTCTGACCTGCAGCCCAACTACCGGAGCCGCCTTGCGCCCAAGTAGTCGTGTAAAATCCGTCCGTGGGAGGAAATTTCTTGTAGGCGTCGTGTGCGGTGTGAACAGCGAGGCTGATCTGCTTCAAGTTGTTGGTAGACTGCGTTCGGGCAGCCGCCTCTCGCACCTTCTGCACCGCAGGCACGAGCAAGGCGATGAGAATGGCAATGATGGCGATGACGACGAGCAATTCAATCAGCGTGAAGCCTCGCCACAGCTTTTTCAAACTTCTTCCCATGTTCTGTACCTCCGCAAAAATGAGAACCAAATTAGCAAACAGTCATGCTATCAACAATCTGCCCAGCGAAACCTGCTCCCCGGCACGGGCCAAGGCCAGCGGTCGCTCAGGGTTCGAGACACATGCTTCCATTGCCTTACATCTAGTCGGAAAAACAGCGCCTACCGTGCCGATTCTTTGCAGGCGTCGTGGGCAGTATTAACGGCTAAGACTGATCTGCTTCAAGTTGTTCGGCAGGCACCAACAGGGCGATAAGAATGGCAATGATGGCGATGACGACGAGCAAATTCAATCAGCGTGAAGCCTCGCTACAGTTTTTCAAGCTTCTTCCCATGTTCTGTCCCTCCCGCAAAAATGAGAACCAAATGAGCAAACAGTTATGCTATCAAACTTAAATCTACAAGCAATGGCTGCGCTGGTCAAGGAGGAGTCAACCTTCATTTGGGATATGGCAAAAGAGCAGCCCTTGACCCGCGTGCGACAATGGCCCTAGAATAAAAAATTCGACCTTTCCATTTCTGGCCGGAGCCCGGAATGCCAGCATCACACGAACCGTCTTCGCGCCCTGCCATCGAACCCGGGTTTGAAGCCGTCACCGGAACAGCGGGAGCGGGCCTGCAACCAATCCCCGTGCCATCGAGGCCGGAAACTCCCAATCGTCTTGGCCCGCCCCAAGGTGCCGCCGCCATCCTTCTCCTTCTCCTTCTGGCCTTTCTCTTGGCCTTCATGCCGGTACGCAACAGCGATTTCTGGCTGCATCTCGCCGCAGGTAGAAATTTGCTGGAGCAACAAGACGCGTCTTTTTCTTATCTGGAGGGGACTCCGTGGGTCAATCACAGCTGGCTTTACGACCTTCTCCTTTATGAGACTCATTCTTGGCTGGGAGAGACTCGGTTGGTTGTGCTCAAGGCGTGTCTGGCGGCGGTGATCGGCTTGTTGTTGTTGCTGGCCGGCCGGGTCGGGCGGTCTCTTTGGATCCCGGCGGCAGCTGCCATGCTAGCCCTTATTGCCATGGGACCGTGGTTGTCGTTTCGACCAGTCTTTCTGTCCTACTTGTGCTTCGCGGCAACCCTTTACATTCTGAAGAAATGGGAGAACGGCGCCAGTAATTTCAAGGTGATCCTTGCGTTGAGTGTGCTGTTCGCACTTTGGGCCAACCTCGATGGCTGGTTCATTCTCGGATGCTTGCTGGTAGGTTGTTGGTGCGTGGGACAGTGGGTCGAAGTGTGCGTTCGGATTTCGGGTCAAGATTCAAGTCCGAATGCATCCGGCGCGCCGTTTCCTGAGCGGCGAAGGCGGTTTGCCGTACCGGCAGTGATATTCCTCGGATGTCTCGCCGCCTGTCTGTTCAATCCGAATCATGTCTTGGTGTTCGTTCCGCGGGCCGAATGGATGTTCTCTGAAGTGGCACGGAATCTCCAGACCGACCCTCTGCTGCGCGCGGAAATCCTGACGCCCTCGCAGGGAACTTATTTGTCGAGTCGATTTTTTCATTCCGGACCGGGCCTGGCGTTTTGGCTGCTTGTGTGCTTGAGCCTGTTGTCCTTCACTACGCGTTCCTGGAAAACAATTGCCGGCCGGGGCATTGTCTGGGGAGTTTTTTTGGTCTTGAGTTTCGTTCAGACGCAAGTGATTCCGTTTTTCGCCATGGTGGCAGGAACGACGCTGGCGTTGAACGCGGGGGCGGGCTTGGCTGGAAGCAAGCTGGCAACAGGCCAACGTGCGTTCCTGGCAAAAACGGGACTGATTCTTGCCGCGATTGTCCTTTCCGCAGGCGCCTGGGTTGGTTTATTCCAGAGCAGGGTGCTCGAGCGGCGCAGTGGAGCAGTCGAATTCGATCCGGGATTGGCACATCTTGCGGACCGACTGAAGGAGTGGCGGCAGCAGGGACGACTGGGCAACGGCAATGGCTTCCATCTGGCGCCTGAAGCGGCCAACCAATTGGCCTGGTTCTGTCCCGAAGAAAAGAGCTTTTTGAATTCGTATTTGCGCATTTCACCTGTTCAGGCCGCGGAATATGTCGCAGTTCGGAATGGCCTTCTGGCACAGGGTTCCGATTCAAAAGACTGGCGCGGCATCCTGAGAGCGCACAAAATCAACCACGTGGTGATCCATTCGAGCAATTCAGATGAAGCGGAAAGAGCTCTCGGAAACCTGATAACGAGGAAACAGGAATGGCCACTCCTTTATCTGCGCGAGGGAGCGGCTGTTTTTGGCTGGCGCGACCCGCTCCTGGGCGGCACAAACAAGAAGCTTGAACAACCCCTTGTTGCCGCAGACGCCTTCGCCGGGCTCGAGACGAACCTCGACCGGCTCGCCTTCAGTCCAAAGGAAGCAAGGGCGATTGCCACGACAGCGACCGACAGCCAGCCACGGAGTTTTCACTGGTGGCACGCATTCTGGAAAAAACGCCCCATTCGAGCGCCTCATCTAAACGAAGCGCGACTGGCCCTGACAGCATACAACGCGCTCGGCCCCATGCACCACGCTCGCAGCGTCACGGTCTGGAATGCATGCGCATCGGCAGGCCTGGTGGCTGAGGAGTGTTCGCGCCTGGGCTTTTCCTTCTTTCCGGGGACCGCAGTTGTCCGTCGGGACTTGTTTTTTTCAGGCCGAGACGGCGGTCCGCCGGCAGCACTGTTCCTGGCCATCCGCGCGGCCCGCCGTGCCATCGAAGAAGATCCCACTAACCCGAGGGCCTATTTTGCGCTTGGCGAGGCTTACTTTCACCTCAACACCACCACGCGCGAGCGTCTTTGGTCCAACTCAAACGCATTCCCCGCCGTAGGAAGAATTCGAACTGTCCAGGCGATTACCGCCTACCATAACGCATTGCGGCTGGACCCGAATCTCGCAGCTGCCCACGACCGCCTGGCTACCTTGTTCATCAGCATGGCATACAAGGACCTCGCCCTCAAACATGTGCGAGAATTCCTTCGCTGCGTTCGCCGTCAGGGTCCTTTTCCAGGCGAGACACGAGAGGGAATGGAACAACGCCTGGCCCGGCCTGCACGCATTATGCAAAACTTGACCAGAGAGGTTCAGGAATTGACAGACCGATTCGATATCAACGCGTCCAACCTCAAGGTTTTTGACCGGGCGAACATGGCGGGGAGGTTGGGACTGGCAGGCAAGGCCCTGGAAATCCTGCTGGATTCCGATGTGTCGGCCTTCGGCACCAACGGCATGGACCTGGAATTGAAATTGCTCCTGCTCACTGGGAACGCGGAGAACGTCCGTCTCTGGATGAACAAGGAGCATGAGAGTGTCCTTCATGCGTATCACTGGAACAAGATTCAGCTGCACTCGAGCCTCGGCAACTACGCTCTGGCAGATGAGGAATTGCAAACTGTAAATCGAATACGAGCATTGAACCGGGACCTGACCCTGAATAATGTGGGTGCTCTCATTCTTTCGAACGGTGTTCTGGCTCCCCACCGGGGAGGACCGTTTCAGCGGCTGCCGTTGAAGATCTTCGTGGCGACGGGCGCTATCCCTGTGCAGACGTATCGTCTTTTTCCGGACGATGACGAAGTTGTCGCCAGCCTGTGGACGGTTGCCCAGGGTCTGGCTCGCCAAGCCAGGCTCGACGTGCTACGCGGTCTGCTGGATGTGGAATCGGGGCGGCTCGCTGCTGCGGAGAACCGGTTTCGGGGGGCGCTGGCTACCCTGAAAAATACGCCTTCCGCTCCTTATGCTTCAGACTCGGAATCCCAATTCGCACGGATCATTGCCGAGCACTTCCTCAAGCTGATTCGTGCGGAATCCGACGGCAAGAGGGAACGCCGGTAGTGCTCGATCGGGTGCTCGAAGGCTTGGAAGACTCGGCCTGAGCCACCTACCAGAACCCTCACTTGGTTAGGGTAAGAATACTTGTCCAGGAACCACGGTCTGAACCGCTGAATCACCTTTCCTGCCTTCTTCAACCGCAATGTGCCGATCCCCTGCCAGGTCGGAAAGCTCCTGCACAATGCCACTGGGCCAGCGAATTGTCAAACGATCCACTTTGGTGTTATCCGCCAGCCCGAAATGGACCACATTGGGCATTTGCGAGCGGAAGCTGTTGACCGGAAACAATTCACGAACGATCTGTTGCCCGTTTACCATGGCGACCAGGCGGGCGCCGATCCCTAGGCGATTGCTCTTCGTGCCGCGCAAGGAAACCTGCAGATAATGCCGTTTGGGGAATTGGTTTTCGTAGATGGCGATGGGTCCGCCCCCGGACTTTCGCACGACCAGGTCGAGCTGGCCATTGTTGCGGAAATCCGCGGCGACGACACTCCGGCCATCGCCGTCGCTGTCCGCTCCGGACAGGAAACTGAGATCGAAAAAGGCTTTGCCCTTCTGATTCATGTACAAGCGCTGGCGCTCGTGGTTGCTGAGATTCTTGCCGGCGCTAACAATGTGCCAGGGATTGTCTACCCAGATTTCCTTTAGTTCCTCGTCAATTTTTCCGGGGGCGCTAACTTTCGCGCCACGACTGAATGGCTGTGCCACGACAGCCTGCCACAAGCAGCTTCAGCCGTCCGGCTCATCGCGGGATACGCTGACGAAACCCGAGGTGGCGAACAGGTCCAAGAAGCCGTCGTTGTCCAGATCGACGAGAGCGGGTCCATAGGCCCAGCCGATGTCATTCATTTGCCAGGGCTGCGACACCGAATCGAAGGTCAGGTTGCCCCTATTTAGGTACAGGTTGCTGCCGGAAACAAATCGGCGCATCTTGGCCATGATGTCCTCAGGGTAACTCCCCGGTTTAACGAGGCCGACGATGCGCGAACCGGTCTTGGAATACATGTTTGCCAAGTACAGGTCGATATGACCGTCGTTATTAATATCGCCGCAGGTGATGCCCATGGTGCCGAAGTCGTGAGGTCCCTTCATGAGTGCATGCTCGCGGAAGGTACCGTCACCTTGATTTAGCAAGAGCACGCCGTTGCCGAACTCGTTGGGGACAAAAAGGTCGGGCCAGCCGTCGTTGTTGATATCGAGCCAGACGGCGCTGAAAACCGAGCGCGAGCCACCGGAGGTGCCGGTCTTTTCGGTGACGTTCTCGAACTTCCAGTTGCCGAGGTTTCGCCAGAGCTGGTTGCCGCGTTTGTCGCCGCTGTGGCCGCCCAGCCAGTCCTTCTCCTCGCCCTTGCCTGGCAAGGTCACATAAAGATCTACGAGGCCGTCCTTGTCGTAATCGCAAACCGATATTCCCGTGGCATCTGACGGAAAGCGTAGATTGGTCCGGTAGGTATAGTCGAGGAATTTCTTGCCCTCTGCATTGCGGTAGATGGTGCCTCCCAGAATAAGGTCTTCCCAACCGTCTCCGTCCAGATCGACAAACGCTGCAATGTTCCCCGGGGCCTCAGGGGAAAAATAACCGGGCAATCCCATTTCCGCAGTAACATCCTTGAATTTGCCGCCGGGCAATCCCTGATATAAGTAATGCCTATCGATATCAACAATCAGCATGTCACAAATGCCGTCGCGGTTGAAATCGCACAAGTAAACGCCGCCGGGAACCGTAATGCTGCGATCGGATTTCCAGTTATCATGGAACAAGTCGGCATTGATATTGCGCTTAGCGGTGACATCGCGGAGCAAAAAGCGCTCCGCCTGCCCGATTTGAATCTGCGTTATCTCCATGGACTCCAGCCAGCCGGTACGATGGTTTTTCTGAGGCCGGGGCAACCGGAATCGGAAATGAAGGACAACTTCGCCGGGCTTGACTTCGCCGGGCTTGTCCGGGCCGACTTCCCCCCACATCCGCAACACGCCGGCTCCTTCCCAGGGGCTGTCCAGGTCTTCTTGAATGTGTGGGCCCATCGTCTTGGGATACACTTTCACGTGGGGCGCTTTCACAAACAGCTTGCGATATTCCAATAAGGTGCGAAGGAAACTAGGGGGGTCCAGCGACACCGGAGGATGACCGGCATCCTTCTGGCGAACAACCTTGGCGTAAGCAGTATCCAACGTTTCTTCAGTTGGTTTCTGCAAGGTCCCGCCGCGGAAGTCCGGGGCCAAGAGCTTGGCCAAGGCCTTCTCATTAGCCTCTTGCAGGGCCACGGACATATCCTTGAACCAGTGCTTGGAAAGCACCAGAACATGGTGCTCCACTTCCCAGATATAGCTTCGCTGGGCATCGTCGAGCACAATCTCTTTCTTCTTGGGAGGCGATTTCGAACGAATGTCCTGGTTCGACCCTGCACGATACCAATGGCAATAGCCAAACCAACCCAGGCCTGCACAAACCGCTAGGCAAAAAAAGAGAACGATTGCACGAGTCATGAGGCCGCTCCTGAAAAGAAAAAAAGATGAAGACAAGTATTTTCGTCCCTACCAATCATTTCGGCGCAGTGATTATCTTTTCTCGGTGCCACGCTTCTTTTTCGGGCTGGTTGACCTTTTTAAAATAGTTCGCCAGGATTTCATGGGATTTCTGGTGCTGCGGCGAAAATTGCAGTGCCTTGTAGAGAAACTCTTGGCCGCTAACGGGGTTTTGCACCAGCAGGACGCGGCCAACCTCCGCCAATAGATCGGGGTTGGTGGGAGACTTTTCCAGGGCCGCGATGGTTTTCTCAAAGCCCTTCAATTCAGCAAGCATTTCGTCGTATTTCTTGTGTTCGGCTTGTGCTTCTTCGCGGCGCTTGGGCTGCTTCCCCAGGCAGGAAAACAGGCTGAAGCGGGCTTCAAGAAGGGACGGATCGATCTTTATCGCTTTGCGAAAGTAACGTTCCTGTTCGGCGAGGTCAAAAGCCAGCTTGCCCCTTTGATGGAGGGCGCGGGCATTCTCTGGGTTCTGAGCGAGCAAGCGGTCCAGAAGTTTCGTCGCTTCTTCCGGCTGGCCTTGAAAGGCACGGCACAGGGCCAGGGAATATATTACTTCCGGATGGTCCGGGTACTTCATTTCCAGAATGTGCAGGTGCTTCACAGCTTGGGGGATGCTCTTTTCTTGCAACAGAATCTTCGCCAGGTTAAGCCTGGCGTCAAAGTGCTCCGGAGAAAGCTCGAGGACCCGTTCGTAGTCGCCGCTGGCATCATCAAGGAAATGGCGATTCGTTTCAATGATGGCCCGCCAGTGCAGGGCGCGCACGTTGTCCGGTTCTTTCCGAAGCCACTCCTCCGCATAGTATTTGGCAAGTGCAAAGCGAAATTCTTTTAGACATAGATACACGAGCGCTTCCACGATCAATGGACTATGCGGGTCTTTCTTATCGAGGCAATACTTGAGCCCGGATTCAACATCCCGGTTATCTTGGTCTCCGGACATCGCTCGCAGCAGTAGCCATTCGAGCTGGAACCGATCGGTGCTCCCCTCAATGCGCTTGTATTCCTCCAAGTGTTTTTGGGCCGGAATTGGTTTCCCCAGCAGGCGCTCGATACGAGCAGCCAGCAAATGTGCTTCGGCGTCATTGGGGAATTGGACAAGGTGGGAATTGATCGCCGTGGAGGCTCTGGGCAACAAATCCAGTTGCAACGCTCGTTGCGCTTCCCGAAGATGGCGACCGGACCAGTACGCCCACCCGGCCAGGCCGACCAGCCCCAAAAAACATAGACCGATCAGCAAGGCGAGCACAGGCCGGCGTCGCGTTGCCCGGACAGGTGACAAAACAATACTGGTTCGTGAAACAAACATCCGCTCCGGCTTTCCCAAAAATCCCCGTCTTTACCCAGAGTGCTTGAGGGTGGCAGGAAGCAGGCGCCTGGCTTTCTCATGATCCGGCCGAATCTGGAGCGCTCGCAACAGATACTGCCTGGCCTTCGCAACCTCTTGATTCAAAAGAAAAATCTCACCTAATTCTACCAGAAGATCTGGATTATCAGGGTTTTTTTCCCATTCCTCCAGTTTTCGTGCCTGGCGGTGTAACCGCTCCTGTTTTTCTTTGAAATGGGCGATTTCCGCCTGGGCAGTTTCTTCCCGGCCGGGCTGGGAACGCAAGCATTGGTACAAGGAAAAATGAGCGGTGCTCCCCAGATCCGATTTCAATGCCCCGCGCAGCCATTTCTCCGCAGCAACATACTGGCCTTTTTGCATTGCCAATTTGCCGCGCTCAGTGAGGGCAAGGGCATTGGTGGGCATCGCCTGGAGGGCCAGGTCATAACACTTCTCGGCCTGATCGACATCCCCTTTTTGGAAATGGTCCATGCCGGTAAAAAGAAGAACATCAGGACTGTCAGCATGCGTTTGTTGAAGAATGCTTAGATGTGCCCGCCCCTGGTCGTAATCCTTTTCGGCAAAAAGCAACTGGACGAGCAACACCCGCGCCTGCCAATAGTTCGGGTCCAGTTGCAAAGCGCGTTGGTAATCCGCGGCGGCCGAGGTGCGCTCTCCCAGTTTCTGTGCGGCAAACCCGCGCATAAAATACCCCCAGGCATTGGGATTCTCACCCAGCCATTTATCCAGGGCTTGACGGGCCATGACGTAACGGCCATCTTTCATGTAACAAAACACCAGGGTTTCCTGGATCAGATTGGCCCGGGCGTGACCTTCGGCGGACCATTTCCAGAGAGTTCTTTCCAAATCCAAGAACTCTCCTTTTTGGGCGCGCAACAAGATCCATTCCAACTCCACATCCTCTGATTTGCCTTGGAGTTTCACACACACGGCCAGGTGTTTTTCGGCTTGCGGATAGTCCGAACAGGCCCGGCAAATCCGAGCAGCAAGGAAATTGGCCTGGTAGTTACCGGGCCAAACCGCCAGGCATCGATGAATTTGCTGGCGGGCTTTTTCATACCTAAAATGAGCGCACGATTCCTGGGCGGCAGCGAGAAAATGGCTGCCCCAGAAATGGATGCCGAACCACACTGCCAGGAAAATAAAAAAGATCGCCCCAACAATCCCAGGCTTGGACCACGCCTTGCCTTGGAGGAATTTGCCGGGGCTGACCAGGATTGTCCACCTGGTTGGAAACATCTGCTTGTCGCGCTCAGGGGATGGGGAAATCCTTTTCGTTCTTGCCTGCCTGAATACTCACGGTGAAACCGGATTTGCCCGGATCCCGGTATTTTTCCGGAATCGGAACGTATTTTACCTTCGGCCTGTCTTGTTCCAATTTGGCAATATCCTCGGGAGTCAGTTTCTTGTCTTTGTACTTCATCATTTTTTCCATGTCCTTGGGATCAAACTTAAAACCACCAGGATTACTCCCCTGGTTCGTCTCTTCCAGTTTGATCTTCTCCGTGTCCACTCCAACAAGCAGATCTCCCATGGGAACGACTCCCGTGTACGTCCCATCCGTCTCAATCTTTAGATTGGCCACCTCTTTGCCGTCCCTCTGAAAAATCAGATTGCCCCCTGTCAGCGGACTGTTGCTGATCGTAACTTTTCCAGAAATGGACGCCCGAACCGGATCAGCAGACTTCTTGCTGCATCCGGTGGAAAATCCGAAAGCGAAAAGGAACAAGGCCACAGCTGAAAATCGAATAACAAGCATGAAACCGCCTCCAGGAAAAAAACCGAAGGCAGGGGTTGCCCCCCACCTTCGAAATCAAATACGAGCACTAATGGTTACCAATCGGGGGGCATGGCGTTGCCATCTGCCGGCGTTAGAGCATAACTCCAAGTGGTAAGGGAAATGGTTGGAGTGATGCTCCTCACCGAGCCATCGGCCAAGGCTGTCTGAATGCCTCCCGACGAATAGGACTGGACCATCGAGGTATTGCACTGGTTATCTGTCGGACGCCATTGAGGAAGTTGCACATCTGGTGCTGGTGTAGTAACACCGGAGGTGTAATTAGGGGCGGAACCAGTGGCTCCCCAAGTTGGGGCGCCGGCACCAGAGCCGCCATTGGATGGATAATAGCTAGCGGGCTGGGAACCAGCACCATACGTTGTGAGATAGGTAATGGGTCCTGACCCGTTACAAACCGTGTATCGCTCCATGTACATCACTGTGTTGGAAGTTCCATCCCGGAATGTTTTGGGGATGCTGGCATACGGTAGTTGACCCCAGTTGCCTCCGGCTTGCGTCACGACATACGAGTTGACTGCGTAGGACAGGGCCGGTCCAGGGCTGGACGGCATGGTCGGGTCGGAGGGAGCGACATAAACCGGAATGGTCGGGTTGGAACCCCAATTGTTCATTTGTGCCCAACCCCAGCTGGTGTCGCCGCTCTTGAATAGGGGCGCCTGTTCAATAAACGGTTCCAGGAAAACAAAATGGCTTCCATACATCTGCGGCAGACCTTGCGCCCATGAACCATTATTTCGTGGATACCAGCCATATCCTGCAGGCAACGATTTGTAGGCATCGTTGAGGCCGTGCAGCGCCAAAGTGATCTGCTTGAGATTGTTCGTGGACTGTGTTCGAGCAGCAGCCTCGCGTACTTTTTGCACTGCAGGAACCAGCAGGGCGATCAAGATTGCAATAATCGCGATTACCACCAGAAGCTCGATGAGGGTGAACCCTCGCAAGCGCCTGAGGATGGGCATAGCGGGCCTCCTTAATAAGAGAAGATAAGAACAGAAACTAAATCAATTTCACTGCTAAGTGTGAAAATGTCAAGAAAGAAATTAGTTTTTTTTAAAAAAGCACTATATACAAAATTACACTGCGCTGATGTGCCTTCGCCTTTGAATGAAACGAGTTAAAAAACCAATCGATGGGCGAATTTTTTTTCTTTGCGTATAGGGTTCAGATACAATTACTTTTTCAAGCGTCATCACAAAAAAGGACAATCTATGTCTACAATACCGGGATCCGTTGCCAACTCGGTCATTCCCGAGAAGGAAATCGTTCCCGTTCACTCCCCTGACTTTGATCATCCGGAAACTTCGGTACCAACGGGGCTAGTTCCGGCAGGCCTGGTAATGCTGCTGGGTTTCTTTCTGGCCTCCAGCCCGGCACGCAACAGCGATTTTTGGCTTCACCTTGCTACCGGGAAGGCCCTACTTCAGGGACAGTACCAGTTTGGTGTCGAGCCATTTTCGGGCGGGGCATCATCGTACTGGGTCAATCCCTCCTGGCTTTTTGACTTGCTTTTGTACTTCATCTATCAGTCCCTCGGGGGATCTGTTCTCATAGTTTTGAAGGGCCTGGTAGTAGGAGCCACGGCTGGATTGCTGGTCCTTAGAGGCGGAGCCCGGAAGAGTTTTTTCCTTTCCAGCCTCTGTGCCGGCCTGACTCTGGTAGCCATCGGCCCATGGCTCGCCCTGAAGCCAGTGTGCTTGTCCTTTTTTTTCCTGGCATGGACCATCTACTATCTGGAACGAAAACTGGATAGCGGAAGGGAGCACTTCTCGCTTGTATCCTTCTGGCCGCTCCTGGCAATCTTCGCCCTGTGGGCAAATCTGGACGCCTGGTTCTTTCTAGGCCCATTGACCTTGGGTTGTTTTTTTCTGGGATCCCTTCTGCCCGCGCAAGGCGGCAAAGCAAATAGCAGCGTCCTGGGGGTTCTGACGCTCGCCGGCCTGGGGGCTTGCCTGGTCAATCCCCACCATGTGCAGATCTTTTCCGTTCCTTATGAGTTGATGTTCTCCGGGGCGGCCTCCCAGCTAGAACAGGATATTTTCCTGCGCTTGCTAACGGCTCCCTTTCAGAACATCTATTTCTCTGCGCTTTTTTTCAACACGATCCCAGGATTTGTTTTCTGGTTGCTGACCGGGGGAACTTTACTTTCCTTCATCATGGATTACGGCGGCTGGCCGTGGCGCTGGTTCCTTATTTGGACACTCTTGTTGCTGTTGAGTTTCTATCAAGTTCTGGCAATTCCTTTTCTGGCCATTGTCTCGGCACCCATATTGGCCCGGAATATCGGTCATTACTTTGCTCGACAGCAAACCGGCGTGTTTCGCGAACGCTTCCTACGTCCTGGGCGGGCCCTTGCCTTCTTGGCGGTATCGGCCATGGTGATCGCCGCCTGGCCGGGATGGCTCTCTCTGGGGCCGGCGGGCCCTCGCGCGTGGCGAGTCGAATTGGACCCCGGCTTTCGTACAGTCGGTGCGCAATTGGCCCAATGGCGCGAACAAGGAAAAATCCCGGGCAAAACCCTTGCCTTTTCTCCGGAGACCGGCAACTTCCTGGCCTGGTATTGTCCGGATATTTCCTGCCCCGTCAATTCGCACCTGCATCTTTCGAAACAAGAAGCAGCAGATCTCCTGGCGGCGCGCGATGGGCTAATGGGAACGAAATCCCCCGGTTTCCCCGAAGGGGATTGGCGCGCTATCTTGCGCGCCGGGCAAGTTGGCCTGCTGATCATTCATGGAGATGATCAGCCCAGCATCGCGGCCATGAAGAATCTGAGCCCGGCGTACAGAGAAACGCCGCTCCTTTGCCTGCAGGGGAAAACGGCCGTTTTCGGATGGCGCGACCCGCTGGGGAAGGGCAAGGATCTCTATGCCGGCATGGCGAGAGATTTACAAACGGAAGCCTTCGCCGATAAAGCCGTCGCGGAACCCACATTGCCCGCACGGGACCCTGTCATGCTGCGATGGTGGGATGCTTTTTGGCGGCCGCGAATCACTCCTT
>Ga0066903_100002208_pt1 | contig 15021 bp, 9 predicted proteins | sample PanSoiMetaGPlot1_FD_67491 | JGI IMG/M metagenome (GOLD analysis project Ga0066903, IMG submission 67491) | Tropical forest soil microbial communities from Panama analyzed to predict greenhouse gas emissions - Panama Soil - Plot 1 (version 2) | ecosystem: Environmental > Terrestrial > Soil >...
GGTCGATATCCCGTGTGATGGCCGTATATATAGCCCGTCAAAAACAGCAAAACAATGGCAATGCCATTGGAAATCCGCAGAGCACGAGTGGGATCATGAACGAAGAGGAAGGGCAGGACAACAGGCAAGGTCGCCACAATGACCAGTAGAAACACGCCCACACCGGCGAGCCATTCATCTTTTGTGATATGGGGACGCTCTGGCGGCGGCGGCAATTGTCGGAGCTTTCGCCGCATTGCCTCGAATTCGACGGGAGTCATCACTGATGCCACGACGGGTGGCAAGGCATCGGCGATAACGCGATGGGCTTGCTCGGGATTCGCCGTTTCGCGAGCTGCCCGGAGTGCGATGATTTTTTGTCCATGGGCGTGGAAGCAAGCCAGCCAGTAGAGCACGGCATCAATTGCGCCCCAGGCCACGTTGCAGCCTAAAGCTCCAATGAGCATCTGGTGAACTTCGGTGCGGCCCCCGCCCCCAACGCTGAAAGAACACGTGACCGTGAGAACCATCACCAGCCCGAACAGGATCTCCGAGATCCTGTCGATCGGATCGAGAAAACGCTTGACCGGTTTGGCAGCTTCCTGTGACACAGGTTTCAGATAGATCGCGGCCATTCAAGCTGCTCCACGAGGCGTTTCCGACCTGAATGCGCCTGCTTCTGTCGGCGAGGTCTCAGCCAGATACTCCCTCACCGCCCTCTCCAGATTGAAATGCATCCCTTCGCGTCCCAGGGCCTGTCCCAGTGACGACTTCTGGATTACCGAGAGCACATCCGGATTCATTCCGACCAGCCATATGCGGATGCCGTGCTCCCTATTCTTCTTTTCGGCCTGAACTAACATCTTGAGCGCGGTGTACTCGAGATCGAAAACTGCGCTTAGGTCGAGGGCCACGACTTTCGGATCCGCTTCCTGAACTCGCCGCCGGATCGCTTGCGCGATCTGTTCGGCGTTGGCAAAGAAAATTCGCCCTTCGGGTCTAAGCATCAGCAAACCTTCGAAGGCTTCGTCCTCAGGATGCTCCTCAGAGCGCGGCCGGAATACGTTTGTGCCGGGCTTGCGTCCGAGCACATGCACGTTCGGATTGGCAGCCTGGTACGCGAGCGCTGCAATCGAAACGATGATCGCGACCATGATTCCCTTCAATGTTCCAAGAAGCATGACCCCGGCAAAGGCAATCAAGGCCCATACAAACTCGGTTCGACGAACCCGGAGAATTTCACCGAATTCCACGGGCTTGATCAAGCCCACGGAATACACAATGACCACCGCAGCCAGGGTGGCTTGTGGCATCAAGCCGATCACTGGGGCGAGTAACAACATGGTGAAAAGCGCCATGGCGGCGGTGACAAGTTCTGCCATCTGGGTCTGTGCTCCAGCCAGTCGATTGATCGCAGTCTGACTGGTTCCGCCACCGCCAGGCATCGCTCCCAGGAAAGCACCCCCGAGATTTGCAAGTCCCGTGGCCAGCAACTCCCGGTTGGGCTGCGGCCAAGGCTCGTCCGGCATCGCGAAGGCGCGTCCGGCAGCAATGGTCTCGGTCAAGCTCATCAAGGCGATGGCCAGAGCACCGGGCCAGAGTTGACCCGCTAACGCAAAGGTTGGGAGAGCGAACGACGGCAGCCCCTGTGGAATGTTGCCGACAAGTTCCACGCCGTAGTTACTCAAGGGAAGGAAATAAGCGCCGCCGATTCCCATGGCAATCGCGAGGAGAGGAGCAGGTATGGAGGGGGCGAATCGCTCGATAGAAATCAACAGCAGAATTGCGGAGATGCCGACGGCGAGCGTGATCAGTTTTGCTTCCGGAACACTCTGGATCGTAGAAACGAGGTTGTGGAGAAATGCCCCTTTGCTTATGTGAGTACCCAGCAACTTCGGGATCTGGTCAAGGACGATTACCATGCCAATCCCGGCTTTAAAGCCAACCAGGACGGGCTCAGAAATGAAATTGGCAATAAAGCCGAGCCGCAAGAGGCAAGCCAGTATCAGAGTCGCCCCGACAAGCACGGTGAGGGTGACTGTGGCCTTAAGCAGGGACTCCACGTCTCCATTCGGAACTACTTCACCGAGTTCGGCCGCGGTCAGGATTGCAATGGTGGTCGTTGTGCTGGTACTCAGGACCTTTGAGGTGCCCAAAACAGCGTAGATGATCATGGGCAGGAAGGCTGTATACAAACCCACCTGGAGCGGGAGACCGGCAATGCTTGCATACCCGAGCGCTTTCGGAATGACCACCGCGGCTGCTGTCAGTCCGGCGATGATGTCGGGTCGTAACCACTCCTTCCGGTATGAGATCAGCCACCCGGGAATTCCGAAGAACAAACGCGGTTCGGTCAGCGATTGCATTGGTTCCTCTGTCCAGCCAAACCTCAAGTAGGAGCGACCCCTACAAATCAGGTTCCTTGAACCTGTTTCTTCATTTCGACGAACAGCAATGACCTCATCGCCGCGATCCAGAGCATCGAGGAATCTGGCGGCAGATCTAGCCGCCGGCTACAGAAAGCAGGCTGAGGCGGGCGCCCAGATGGGCGTAGGGCGGAGAAGATTCTGCAACGATGGGAATCAAGAAATCGTGCATGAATTGCGCGTGGCCCACCATTTTCGCGGTCTGCAGACGATTGGGATTCTCGGCCGGCGACTTCAAATCGGTTACTCGTATGGGTCGGAATCCCAGGCATCAGGCAGCCGGCAAAACGCACCCTCCCCTACTTGCCAGACTGATTCTGAGAGGAGCCCTCGGTTTCGCCAACTGGCAGTTCTGCTAGTGTGACAACCCCGGGGACTGTGCTCTTCTCATCGGAAAGGGAGAGAAATGTGAGGTCGTCTGCCGGGCCGGTTTGTGATCTTGTGGCAGGATTTTCCGTTGCTGGAGGCACCATGCTGAGGTACATTGCGCTAATCCCATTCCTGCTCGCCGGTGTATGCGCGCAGACGGCAGATTCAACCGTTCCGGCTTCGCCGCCCCTCATCGTCCTGATCGGCCCGCCGCTCAGCGGGAAAACCACCTTCGCCGACTCGATCGCCAACGTTTACGCGATTCCAAGCATTTCGGTCGAAGACCTCATTCGCGATAACGCCGCCGAACTCGATCGGCTGCGGGGACAAGGAGTCTCGCTGGCCGAGATGCGTTACGATCCGGCAATGAGCCGCTACTTGCGAGAGCGGTTGAAGACTGCCGATTTGAGTCGCGGGATCACGCTCGATGGCTACCCGGCAACGCTCGTTCAGGCGGAAGACCTGTCCAAGATGTTTCCGGATTTGAAAATGAAACTGATTGCGCTGCGACTCGAAGTGTCGGACGACACCATCCGCAAAAGGGCCCAGGCGACCGGGCGCCAGAGCGACCGGCCGGAGATCCTCGAACAGCGGATCAAGGATTACCATCGCGAGATGGATGCGATTTCCTACTATTTCCCCAATGCCAAGATCGTGGATATCGACGGCAGCCAGCCGGAAGCACAGACGTGGAAAGAGATTCAAAGCGCCCTCAAAAATGCCGGGTTGAAACCGGCGGCCAAGTAATCGTCGTGATATCGCCGCGCAGTTTCGAAACACGAAGAAAAACATCTCTCAAAGCACGGCCACGCGCCAAAAGAGCCAATTGCGCGTAGAATGACCGCGTCATTCGGACCCAGACGAACCTGACGTGGACAGACCGGTCGAAAACTCATCCCACGGCCATCGGGGAAAATTCAACATTTTGGATTGCAAATTGTGCAGATGCCGGAGGTCTCTCATGCTCAATTACGGGAATGTGCTCGAAAGCGTAACCAAAGCAAGCTGGCTATTGTGCGCCAGCGTCGTTCTGGTGCTGGCAAGTCTTGGGACAGGCAGGATGGATGCTGCGGAAGCCTCGAAGTTGCTGCTGTTGCGCGATCCGACGGTGAGCCAGACACAAATCGCCTTCAGCTTCGCGGGGAGTATCTGGATTTCGAATCGGGACGGCAGCAACGTCCGTCGCTTGACGAGCGGCGGCCACGAAGGCAAGCCCATGTTCTCCCCTGACGGCTCACAAGTGGCTTTCACCGGAGACTACGACGGCAACCGCAGTGTCTACGTGGTCGCCGCTGCAGGCGGCGATCCCCGGCGCCTTACCTATCATTCGGCGGACTCAGGCGTCATCGGCTGGACGCCCGATGGCAAACACGTCATCTTTGCAACCCAGCGGGCGGCCTTCGCCCAGGGAGTCGTTCAGTTGTTTAAGGTACCCATCGAGGGCGGGTTCGCCACTCCGGTTCCCTTGCCCAGAGCATCGGAAGGCTCATTTTCTCCTGACGGCGCACGCATTGCTTACGTACCCAATATTCAATGGCAAAAGGCCTGGAAGCGATATCGCGGTGGTCAGACCAGACCTATCTGGATCGCGAATCTCGCCGACTCGAGCGTGGAGGCCGCGATTCCGCGGGACAACTCGAACGACTTCAATCCCATCTGGGTCGGCGACACTGTCTATTTCCTTTCCGACCGCAATGGCCCGATAACGCTCTTTGCTTATGACACGAAGTCAAAGCAGGTCAAACAGCTGGTTCAGAACACAGGGCTGGACATCAAATCAGCCGGCGGCTGTTCCGACGCCATCGTCTATGAGCAGTTCGGCTCGCTCCACCTCCTGGACCTCCGTTCCGGGGCCGATCGTGCTCTGGCGATTGAACCTCAAGGGGATCTTGCCGAGGTGCGCCCCCATTTTCAAAAGATCGAACCGAAGAAGATCCAGTTCTCAGCCATTTCTCCCACTGGCCAGCGCGCGCTTTTCGGTGTTCGCGGCGAGATCCTGACTGTCCCTGCCGAAAAAGGCGACATTCGCAATCTGACAAATACCACAGACGTGGTCGAGCGCGATCCCGCATGGTCTCCGGACGGAAAATCAATCGCGTATTTCTCCGACGAATCTGGCGAGTATGGGCTCAGTGTGCGCGATCAAGGCGGGATGGGAGAAGTCCGCAAGATCGACCTGGGCACACCGCCGACGTTCTATTACTCACCAGTCTGGTCGCCCGATTCCAAGAAAATTGCCTACACCGACAAACGCCTGAACTTCTGGTATGTCGATCTGCAGACGAAAACGCCGGTGCATGTGGACCGCGACGTCTACACCGATCCCGCGCACCCGTTGCAGATGATCTGGTCGCCGGACAGCCGATGGATCGCCTACACCCGGCAACTGCAAAATCACCTTCACGCCGTTTTCGCCTACTCGATCGAACAGGCCAAAAGCTACCAGCTTACCGATGGGCTCAGCGATGCTCTCTATATCGCATTCGATAAGGACGGCAAGTCTCTCTACTTCACCGCCAGCACCGACGTTGCGCTGAACACGGGATGGCTCGATATGAGCAGTCTCCTCCATCCGGTCACCCGCAGCGTGTATGTAATGGTGCTCAAGAAGGATGGTGCATCGCCGCTCGCGCCTGAGAGTGACGAAGAGAAAAGCAAGGAAGCAGAGAAGGCAGACAAGGACAAGAAGGCCGATCCAGAGAAGGACAAAGATAAAGATAAAGGTAAAGACAAGGACGCGAAAGAAGGAAAGCCGCCCAACGTCGACATCGATCTCGAAGACATCAGCCAGCGCATCCTTGCCTTGCCGGTTGCTGCCAAAAATTACTATGGGCTCTTCGCGGGAGCGGCAGGAGTGCTTTTCCTCGAAGAGGGACCGGCGGTCGATCCAATCGATCTCGAAGACAGCGGTCCACCGATGAAGGTCCACAAGTTCGAGTTCAAGACGCGCAAGTCGGAACAGATTCTCGAGGATGTAACCGCGTTTAGTCTCTCCTTCAACGGCGAAAAAATGCTGTATGCAAAGCAGAATCAGTGGACCATTGGACCCGCAGAGAAGCCTCCCGAGGGCCCCCCGAAGCCGGGGCAGGGCGGACCGCTGAAACTCGACACCATGGAGGTGTACGTGAACCCACGCGCCGAATGGAAGCATATGTATCACCAGGTGTGGCGCGACGAACGCGACTTCCTCTACGACCCGGGCCTGCACGGGCTGAACTTGGCGGCCATAGTCAAAACGTACGAACCTTTTCTCGACAACCTCTCCAGCCGGGATGACCTGAACTACCTCTTCAACGAGATGCTGGGTGACATCACCATCGGTCACATGTTTGTAGGAGGCGGCAGCGTTCCTGATCCGAAGCGGGTAAAGACCGGCCTTCTCGGCGCCGATTACTCGATCGAAAACGGTCGTTACCGCTTCACGCGCATCTACAACGGAGAAAACTGGAATCCCAAGCTGAATGCTCCCCTGACTCAACCGGGCGTAAACGTGAAGACCGGTGAATACCTGCTTTCCGTCAATGGGCGCGACGTGAAGCCGCCGGCCGACGTCTATAGCTTCTTCGAAGAAACGGCGGGCAAGCAAGTTATGCTGAAAGTCGGGGCCACGCCTGACGGCAGCGGATCGCGCGAAGTCACGGTGGTCCCAATCGACGACGAAACCGGATTGCGGAATTACGCGTGGATCGAAGGCAATCGCCGCAAAGTGGACGAGTTAACCGGTGGACGTGTGGCCTATGTCTATTTGCCCGATACCTTCGCCGGAGGATACACGAACTTTAATCGCTACTTCTTTGCACAAATTGACAAGCAAGCAGCGATCATCGACGAACGCTACAACGGAGGAGGCGATATCGCCGACTACGTGATCGACTATCTGCGCCGCCCGCTGCTGAGTTATTGGAACATGCGCGAGGGCAAGGACATTACCACGCCGATCGAGGCCATCTTCGGTCCGAAGGTCATGATCACGAATGAAATGGCCGGCTCAGGCGGCGACGCGTTGCCCTGGATGTTCCGCAAGACCGGGATCGGCCCGCTGATAGGCAAGCGCACCTGGGGCGGACTTGTCGGCCACTATACAAATCCGGGCGATCTGCTGGACGGTGGCTTCACCGGCACGCCCAACCTTGCCTTCTACAATCCCGACGGAACCTGGGATGTAGAGAATCACGGTGTTCCGCCCGATATCGATGTTGAATACGATCCCAAGTCGGTGCGGGCAGGCCACGATCCGCAATTGGAAAAGGCGGTTGAAGTAGTCATGGACTTATTGAAAAAGAACCCGCGGCCACCGGAGCCTCACCATCCGCCTTTTCCCAACTATCACACCAGCGCTGCCCCGTAGATAACGCTCAGAGCGATGCTTCCGGAGATCGCACGATGTGAGGTTCATTGAACAGCTCGCAAAGGACGGGCCACGCACCTTAGGCTGCCCGCTGCAACACCATGTACTCGAACTGGTCCGCGACTGAAGATTTCGTGTGACCAAGTGTGACCTTGCGGAACGGACTTGGTTCCGCGCCCCACTTTCTATCGGTGGGGACGGTGACAGGTGATTTGGGCACCAGCGTGGTCAGCCGGATGATGTCTTTCGGCTTTATGTCGTGTAGGTCTGTGTCTACGGATACAACGACGTCATCAGGCAGGCCACGTCCGGGCACGTAATCGGTGACCTTGCAGATTGAGACGCACGGATAGGCGTGTTACTCCAGGATCATCCGCATTGTGGGCCAGGAATCGATCGGGGTTCTGGAAGCATGGAAAATGCCCGCGAGGAGAATGCCGGGCACCGACTGGTTCATTTTGCGATCTCGCACCTCGTCGAAGAAATGCTGTGCCATTCGCATGTCGCGAGCGGAAGATCTACCCACGCTTGATCCGATGTTGAGAACGTATCGCGGCTGCGTGCGTAGATTGTTGAGGATTCCTACATAGCGATTCAGGAACAGTCTCTTGCCGATCTCTATCTCTGGGAGACCTGCATCCTTTGCCGGATCATATTGCGGTGGTAGCGTGTTCTCACGCAGGAATCGGCGCACGCCAAGTCGCACCGGGCCGGCGTTGTAGAGGTACTCCGATCCGCAATAGCGATATTTGGCATCGACAAGAAGCTCCTGTACTAACCGAACCGAGCTGTTGGTGCGAATGGCGGCATTATCTGGAGGCCCTATTGGAGCGTGTGTCTCTCCGACAATTACAACGCTGTGTTTTTCTGAGATTGAAGTTTTCGCGTCGCTGTTCTTTTCGATGTAATCCTTGAGGTCATCGGAGAGGGACATCTTGACTCCCTTGCATTCCTGCCAGTCAACCGCGGATACGTGTCGCTTTCATGACTTTTTTATCCCGCCACGTGTTCGAAGGGCGGAGATCACCTGATGATATGAACCGTCTGAAGCGCCGGCGGGTGGCCACCCAGCAGGAACCCCCTTTAACAAGGAAGAACGTAAAAGCAGGGAAAAAAGCGACAGGAAGAAGGCAAATTACGTTCGTCAGCATTAAGTGCGAACAACCTTCGTCGCTTCTATGACTTTTTTGACGGTGTTAACCAGTGCGGCTGGGGAAAGCGCGCAGGTCTGCCCACCCTTCAAATCCGCTGTCGAGTCCCCACTGTCTCACAAAAAAGGCGAGACGCGGGGGCACCCTTCTACTTGCTTCGCTGAGTGCCGACTGGACCAATGGGTCCGCCCTACACAAACAAAAAGTCACGCGTGAGATACGGCGGAGCACACTAACTTTCGAGACACAGTTCCGTCCATTCTGAATGCGCTAGACTTCTCTCGATCGCAAGGAGACGGCATGAATCACACGCCTAGTAATACGCAAACCGCGCCCCCGGGCTCTTCGTTTGTGTCGTTCGACTCGGTCTGGCGCGATATTCGCTTCGCTGTGCGGTCGCTCGGGAAGGCGCCGGGATTCACCGTCGTCGCGATTCTTGTGATTGCGGTCGGGATTGGTGCCAATACGGCTGTTTTCTCCGTCATTAATACGGTTCTGCTCAAGCCGCTTACTTATCCCGACCCGCAGTCGCTGGTGCATCTGATGAACACCGGCGATCAGGGCTCCTTCCCCGCCGCCAACGTGCCCAAGTTCAACATCTGGCGACAACAGACAGGGGTCTTTCAGCAGGCTGCGGCGTACGATACCGGCGGTGCCGGATTGAACCTTACCGGCAACGATCAGCCGGAGCAGGTGCAGGGCGTACATGTAAGCGCCGACTATTTTTCGATTCTGGGCGCGCCCGTGATGGCGGGACGGACGTTTACAGCCGCCGAAGACAGCCCGCATGGCGGGAATGTAGCCGTGCTGAGTTACGGCCTGTGGAAGCGGCGGTATGGCGGAGATCGCGGCATCGTGGGCAATGCTATTCAGCTCAACGGAGAACCGTATCAGGTTGTGGGGGTGATCGGGCGCGAGTTTGTAACGGACAACCCCGCTGATCTCTGGCTCCCGTTTCAGTTTGAAATGAGTTCGCGAAACCAGGCGCACTACTTCGGCGTGATTGCGAGGTTGAAGCCGGGCGTGACTGTTCCGATGGCCAATGCACAGTTGAAGCTGGCCGCCGATCAGTATCGGGCGACGTATCCCGGCGCGCTGGGCCCGAACGGTGGCTTCGGGGTAATCCTGTTGCAGGAGTTGATGGTCCGCGATACGCGCTCATCACTCTACGTGTTGCTGGGTACGGTTGGACTTGTCCTGCTAATTGCCTGTGCCAACGTTGCGAACCTGCTGCTGATTCGGGCCACGGCGAGGAAGCGGGAGCTTGCGACGCGCTCTGCCCTGGGTGCCGGACGTTGGCACATCATTCGTCAGTTGCTGACCGAGAGCCTGTTGGTATCGCTCACCGGTGGAATACTTGGCCTCATACTTGGATTCGCGGGCGTCCGGCTATTACTGGCGATCAATCCCGGGAGCATCCCGCGAATCGGCGAAGATGGATCGGCGGTCAAGGTCGATCTGAACGTGCTTCTGTTCACGCTTGGAGTTTCGCTGCTGACCGGAGTCTTGTTCGGACTCGTGCCGGCAATCAGCGCCTCGCGCAAGAACCTGGCCGCAGTGCTAAACGAGACCAGCAACCGCGCCGGAGTCGGCTTCCGCAGCGGCAAAGTGCGGTCGGTTCTGGTAATCAGCGAGATGGCTCTGGCGCTTGTGCTGGTCATCGGAGCAGCACTCCTGATTCGTACCTTTATGAAGCTGCAGTCGGTCGACCCTGGTTTCGACACGCATAACGTGCTCACCATGGCCATGTCGGTCAGCGGTGACCGGTTTCTGAAATCCAGCGGTGTCGCGCAAGTCATTCACGATGGTACCGAGCGGATCAACGCGGTTCCCGGTGTCGTGGCTACGGCCGCCGCGTGCTGCCTGCCCCTGCAGGGTGGTTTTGGGCTGCCTTTCAACATTGTCGGCCGGGCGAATGGGAACAATCCCAACACCGGCGGAGCGGGATACTTCCCCGTCTCGTGGAGCTACTTTGATGTGTTCAAGGTGCCCGTAGTCCGCGGGCGCAATTTCACCGAGCAGGACAACGGATCAGCGCCGGGTGTAGTCATCATCAATGAGGCGATGGCGCGAGAGTTCTGGCCCAAGGGCGATCCGCTGATCGACCGAATCGAAGTTGGCCCGGGCATGGGTCCGGTCTTCGCCGAACCACCCCGGCAGGTGATCGGGGTTGTCGGAGACACGCGCGATGGCGGACTCAATCAGGACCCAGGGCCCACCATGTACATCCCGGTTGCGCAGATGCCCGACAAAGTCACGGAACTCAACTCGCGCATCGCACCCCTGTGGTGGATTGTGCGCACGCGGATGGAGCCGCACACCCTGACGGCGGCAGTCACCAACGCAATCCGCGAAGCGACAGGCGGACTGCCGGTAGCGCACATTCGCAGCATGGATGAAATCGTCGTGCTCACAACCTCGCGCGAGCGCTTCAACATGCTGCTGCTGACGACTTTCGGCGCTTCGGCTCTTCTGATGGCCGCGATCGGCATCTACGGATTAATGGCCTACTCCGTACAGCAGCGGACCCAGGAGTTAGGCGTAAGAATGGCGCTGGGAGCGCAGGCTTCAAATATTCGCAATATGGTAATTCGCCAGGGAATGCTGCTGGCGGGAATTGGTCTAGTCATAGGAATTGGCGGAGCCTTCTGGCTGACAAGGTTCTTGACGGGGTTCTTATTCGGAGTAAGAAAGTGGGATCCGTGGGCATTCATTCTGACGCCAATCTTCCTGTGCGCGGTAGCGCTAATCGCAGTCTGGGTCCCCGCGAGAAAAGCAACGCGGGTAGATCCAATCTCAGCCCTGCGCTTCGAATGAGCGTGTAGCGGCTGACTAAAACCAAAGAATCCGCACCCAGCCGGGAGATGGCCCATCCTTATCCTTATGCATCCTTATGCTTATCCTTATCCTTGTCTCGCAGCCAACTCACGCGATGGGATGGGGCTTCACGCCCGTAAGCGTGCTCTGCTCTCGGAGAATTGGAGCGCTAGCAAGAACGAACGTCGCAGACTTGTAGTCGGCCATCCGTATCATTGCCAACATCGCCAACATCGCAGGGGTGGGCCGCCCACCCCTGCACCTTCTAAAACAACCGGGAGCCCCTGACACTTTTGTCAGTTTGCTGACACCGGACCCAGATGTAGTTTCTCGACACCGCTTACCCTGGGGATCTCACATTTTGCGCAGCTGGCTTGACGAATTGAGGGAAGGTACCACGCTTCCTGGTCCTATAACCGTCGCATCTTTCGAACCTGGTTGGTGAGGGAAATACGTGACACGAGCTGATTCCTCTGCTGATCGTGAGTCGGTTCTTTCCAGGGCTCACAGAAAGCTGGAGAAACACAATCATCGCTCCCGGCTGCACCGGCGATTGATTGGGATCATCGTCGTACTGTTCGTGGCAAGCATTGTCTGGACGTTAACCACACGAAGGCGCAGCGACTCCGGTTCGAGGGTTGGGCCTTCGGTAAACTCCGCATTCGTTCCAACAATCGCGAATCGTGCGTCTCGACCGCCGAGTACCCCGGAAGGCATGGTCTGGATCCCCGGCGGCGAGTTTTCGATGGGCGCAAACGATCCGCCGGATATGGGTGAGGTCGGCATGAAGGCCACGCAAGATGCCAGGCCGATTCACCGGGTGTACGTCGACGGCTTCTGGATGGACAAGACCGATGTCACCAACGCTCAATTCGAGAGATTCGTTCGCAGCAGCGGCTACATCACGGTAGCCGAGCGAAAACCACGCGCGGAAGATTTCCCGGGTGCACCGCCAGAAAACCTTGTGGCGGGTTCGGTCGTGTTTTCTCCGCCCGACCAACCTGTCCCGCTCGACAATCACTATCGATGGTGGTCGTACGTGAAGGGAGCAAGCTGGAGACACCCGCTCGGACCAGGGAGCAATATCACCGGTAAACAGAACTACCCCGTCGTACACATCGCGTACGAGGATGCGCTTGCTTATGCAAAGTGGTCCGGCAAGCGTTTGCCCACCGAAGCCGAATGGGAGTTCGCTGCTCGCGGCGGCCTTTCCGGCAAACCATATCCCTGGGGCGACGAGTTTCTGCCACAGGGAAAGTGGATGGCTAATACCCATCAAGGCCACTTTCCCAACACGGATAACGGAGAAGATGGGTACACGGGGATTTCGCAGGTAGCCCAGTTTCCAGCGAACGAATACGGTCTGTACGACATGGCGGGTGACGTGTGGCAATGGACCAGCGATTGGTACCGGCCGGATTACTACGCCCAACTTGTGGCGACTGGCTTGGTGGCCCGGAATCCGCAGGGTCCGGACTCAGCCTACGATCCGGCCGAACCGCAAGAAAAGAAACGCGTCCAGCGGGGTGGGTCTTTCCTGTGTACGGATCAGTACTGCGCTCGCTATGTGATCGGCACACGAGGCATGGGTGAGGTCAGTACAGGCACGAATCACCTTGGCTTTCGCTGTGTAAAACCGCCGGCGGGATAGCAACGATCGACGAGAGGAGAAAACTCCGATGCCACGAATCACGTGTCGACAGCAAGCCAGGAGAGCCGGAAGGCGAGTTTTGCCCGGCTTTTTCGGTTGCATCATCATTCTGCTTCTGCTGACGCCGGCATTCGCCGCCGACAAACAGAAGGACGAAGAGACGCTTCGGAACGCCAACATGGTGATCCAGGACATGCTCAACGGCAATGCCATCTCGCCGGCTCTGTTGTCAAAGGCTGAGTGCGTGCTGATTCTGCCCGGGGTCAAGAAGGTCGGCTTCGGGGTCGGTGGCACCGGCGGCCGCGGACCGATGCTCTGCCGCGGTGGCGAAAAGTTCCATGGCAAGTGGTCGGCGCCCGCGATGTTCTCGATCGGTGGTGCCAGCATTGGCCTGCAGGTTGGAGGATCATCCACCGACTTCGTCCTGCTGCTGATGAACCCGAAGGTCGTCAATCAAGTTCTAAACGGAAAAACCAAGATGGGCACGGATGCAACTGCCGCAGCTGGCCCGGGCGCCACTGCAGCCAGTGCATCTGACGCCGACATTCTGACCTACGGGAAAGCCAAGGGAGTTTTTGCCGGTGTCTCCCTGGGAGGCGCGACCATTGAACCGGACAATGACGCAAACCATCGCCTCTACGCCAAGACGCTGACAGCGACCGATATCGTACGCGGAGGTGAGGTCAAACCGTCGGGGGAAGGTGAGACGCTGGTTCAGGTGCTTGACAGCAAGCTCACAAAGGGCGGCGACTGACATCAGCCGGCAGTTCCCGGCGTTCAGCCCGGAAATCTCGCGCGCCACGTCACGGCTCAATAAAGCTCAAGCTTTGAACGCAGAATTCGCTCTCTCAGGTGTGGGGCCCGATAAGTTGTTCCTGATAGCGGGCAAGATTGGCTTTCGAGATACGAAGCTCAGCTGCTAGACACGACAAATGTCACATCCCCGAACCGTATCTTCAGCGATCGCCAGGACAGCCGTTCCGGCCCTCGCCGTCTTCCTGGTGCTGATATCGGAAGCCTCGACCCATAGCCGCCCCGATCCGCTTCCCTCCTGGAATGACGGCTCTGCGAAGAAGGCTGTCCTCGATTTCATTTCACGCATTACCACGCAAGACAGTAAGGACTTTGTTCCCGAGGCCGAGCGAATCGCCACCTTCGACAACGATGGAACCCTGTGGGTCGAACAGCCGATGTATACGCAAATGGCATTCGCTCTGGACCGGGTAAAGCAGTTGGCTCCGGAGCATCCTGAATGGAAAGACCAACAACCGTTCCAGGCTGCACTCGCAGGCGACATGAAAACTCTCGCGGGGAGTGGCGAACAAGGCCTCATGCAACTCGTCATGGCCACGCACGCGGGAATGACGACCGACGAATTCGAAAAGACGATCAGGGACTGGCTGGCGACGGCCAAACATCCCCGACTGCAACGGCCTTACACCGAGTGCGTGTACCAGCCGATGCTGGAATTACTGGCTTTGCTGCGAGCTAATGGATTCAAGAACTACATCGTGTCTGGCGGCGGCGTCGAATCCATGCGCCCATGGACGGAACGCGTGTACGGTATTCCGCCCGAGCAGGTCATTGGAAGCACGATCAAAACAAAGTTTGAAACCCAGCACGGAGTGCCCCTACTGGTGCGGCTGCCTCAACTGGACTTCGTCGACGACAAAGAAGGCAAGCCGGTAGCCATTCAGAGAGTCATCGGACGTCGCCCGATCGCAGCCTTCGGCAATTCAGACGGCGACCTGCAAATGCTGGAGTGGACCGCAGCCGGGCCAGGAACTCGCTTGATGCTCATTGTCCACCATACCGATGCGGATCGTGAATATGCCTACGATCGGCAATCCTCGTTCGGACGTTTGGATAAAGCCTGGGATGAGGCGAACGCCAAACATTGGGTATTGGTCAGTATGAAGGACGATTGGAAAAAAGTGTTTGCGTTTGAGAAATGATGGGCCAAAACGTGGTCGCGGAACGCATGTGTTGCACACCGACCGAGAACCAACCTGTTTGCTGGCAAGAAACAGCAAGGGCGAGGAGAAGGACATGAAGCGACTCATAACCATAATGAGCCTGGTTATGCTGACGTTGGTATGGATGAATGTTCTAGCCGCTGCACAAACGAAGCCCAACATCGTCGTGATCTTCGGCGACGATATTGGAATGTGGAACGTCAGTGCTTACACGCACGGCATGATGGGCTGGACACCCAACATCGACCGTATCGCCAAGGAGGGTATTCTTTTCACGGATCACTACGGTCAACCCAGTTGCACG
>Ga0066903_100002209_pt1 | contig 15015 bp, 15 predicted proteins | sample PanSoiMetaGPlot1_FD_67491 | JGI IMG/M metagenome (GOLD analysis project Ga0066903, IMG submission 67491) | Tropical forest soil microbial communities from Panama analyzed to predict greenhouse gas emissions - Panama Soil - Plot 1 (version 2) | ecosystem: Environmental > Terrestrial > Soil >...
GTCGCGGGCCTCGCCCTCGTACAGGTCCATCACCACGCCCCTGGCCTCCGGGAAGTTCCGATCCGGCTCGGCCTCCACCACCAGCCCCACGGTCCACTTCCAGCCCTTTCCGGCGTCTCGGTAGACCGGGCTCTTGTTGATCTCGTCCTTGAATGCCTGCGCCCACTCGGGCGAGAACGCCGCTATCGCCATCGGGAAGTCACCTCCACAGTGAAACGCTAGTACACAGGGGCACGGGCGCGGCCAGCGTACTGGCCGGTATCGCCCTTGGCAAGCGCCGGCCGGGCCGGGACCGGGACCCGCCGGCCGAAGGGCGAACCGAGCTTGTCACTGACCAGTCGCCGGGACGGGGGTAGATTGCGATTCCATGACGCTCCATGGCATGCGGCGCGGCGGGCTCGCCGGCCTCGCGGCCGGGCTGGCCGCGGTGGCCGCGATGTACGTCGCGGGCCTGGTGGCCGGGATCCGCGCGCTGCCCGACCTCCTCCAGCAGCCGATCCTGGCGGTCATGCCGGGACCGGTCTTCGGCTTCCTGATCGACAACCTGCAGCACGCCGGCAAGGTGATCGAGGAGGCGGGCCTGATCCTGACGATGGTCCTCGCGCTCGCGGTCCTGGGCGCGCTCGCCGGGTACGCGGCGGAGCGCTTCGGCCTGGCCCGCGCCGGGCTCGTCGCGGCCGCGATCGGCTGGCTGGTGGTGACGGCCGCCGTCCTGCCGCTCGCCGGGCGCGGGTTCCTCGGCCTGACCGACGGCGTGACGACGCCCGTGGTCTGGGCGCTGGTGTTCGTCGTCTACTGGCTGGTCTGGGACCTGGGCTGGGGGTCGGCGCCGGCCCCGCGGCCGGTCGACCTGGAGCGGCGCCGCCTGATCGCCGTCGCGCCCGTCGCGATCGGCGCCGCCGGCCTGGCGCTGATCGGGCTGTTCAAGGTGCCCGACTGGGTGCGCGCGATCGTCGCGCCGCCGGAGTCGGGCCTGACCGGGCCGTCGCCGGAGCTGACGCCGGTCGACCACTTCTACAAGGTGTCCAAGAACTTCCAGGACCCGGTCGTGCCGGCCGGCGGATGGACGCTCCGCGTCGGCGGCCTGGTGGGGCGTCCGCTCAGGCTGAGCTACCAGCAGCTCGTGGGCCTGCCCGCCACCACGGAGGTGGTCACGCTGGAGTGCGTCAGCAACGACGTGGGCGGCAACCTGATGAGCACCGGCCGCTTCACCGGCATCCCGCTGCGCGACCTGCTGACCATGGCCGAGCCGGGCGCCGGCGCCGGCGCGGTGAACTTCCGCGCCCGCGACGGCTACACGGAGAGCCTGCCACTCACGGTCGTGATGGCCACCCCGGAGATCCTCGTCGTGCACCAGCTCGACGGCGCGCCCCTTCCCGACGCGCACGGCTTCCCGGCCCGCATGCTGATCCCCGGCCGGTACGGCATGAAGGGGCCCAAGTGGCTGGACGAGATCGACGTCGCGGCCCAGGAGGGCGGCGGGTTCTGGGAGCAGCAGGGCTGGGACTCCGAGGCCGTGGTCATGACCACCTCCCGGTTCGACGTGCCGCGGGACGGGGACGTCCTGCACAAGGGCCCGATCGAGCTGGCGGGGGTCGCGTTCGCGGGGACCAGGGGCGTCCAGGCGGTCGAGTGGAGCGCCGACGGCGGCCGAACGTGGACGCCGGCCGACGTGAGACCGCCGCTCTCGCCGCTGACGTGGGTGCTGTGGACGGCGACGTGGACGCCGGCCGCGGAGGGCATCGCCACGCTGCTCGTCAGGGCCCGCGACGGCGCCGGCCGCGTGCAGGCCACCGACGAGCAGCCGAGCTATCCGGGCGGCGCCACCGGCTACCACCGGATCCAGGTGACCGTCGGCAGGTAGGCTCTCCTTCGAGAGCTAGATGAGGGTCGTCGGCCTGACCGGGGGCATCGGCACCGGCAAGAGCACGGTCTCGGGCATGCTGCGCGAGCTGGGCGCCACCGTCATCGACGCCGACGAGGCGACCAGGGCGGTCCAGGCCCCCGGCACCGACGGCCTGCGCCGCCTGGTGCAGGAGTTCGGCGACGGGATCCTGACCGCTGCCGGCGAGCTCGACCGCGCGCGCCTGGCCGAGATCGCGTTCGGCGACCCCGACGCCCGCGGCCGGCTGAACGCCATCGTGCACCCGCTGGTGCGGCAGTGGATGGCGGAGCGCCAGCAGGAGGCGGCGGAGCGCGGCGACCCGGTCGTCGTGATGGACATCCCGCTGCTCTTCGAGGCTCGCGGCGCCGGCGCGTTCGAGACCGTGCTGCTCGTCTACGCCCCGGAGGCGGTCCAGCTCGACCGGCTCGTCAGGCTGCGCGGCATGCGCGAGGAAGCGGCCAGGTCGCGGATCGCCGCCCAGCTGCCCATCGAGGAGAAGCGGCACCTGGCCAGCCACGTGATCGAGAACACCGGGGACCTGCGCCAGCTCCGGCGCGAGGTCGAGCGGGCCTGGCGGGAGGTCTCGGAAGGGTAGCGGCCCGGCACGACGGCGCGGTATGTCGCGCCGGGGCGACCACCCACCCCTCAGACCACGCCCGCCGCGCGCAGCTCCTCCAGGCGCGCCGCGTCCACGCCCACCTCCGCCAGCACCGCCGCGGTGTCCTCGCCCAGCCGGGGCGGGCCCTTCCGGCGCCAGCCGTCGCCGGCGCGCACGGCCGGCGCCAGCTCCAGGCCGGTCGGCTGCTCGACCACCATCCCCCGCGCCCGGACCTGGGGGTGCGCCGCCACCTCGTCCAGCTCCAGCACCGGCTCGCAGCAGGCGTCCAGGCCGCCCAGCGCCTCGACCCATTCGTCCCGCGTGCGGGTCGCCAGGACCGCGGCCAGCTCCGAGCGCACCCGCTCCTGCCCGTCGCCCTCCGCGTACTGGACGTCGACCAGGTCGGGGCGGCCCAGCGCCTCGCACAGCGCGCGCCAGAACTTCGGCTCCAGGGCGCCGACCGACAGGTGGCGGCCGTCGGCGCACTCGTACACGCCGTAGCAGGCGTAGCGGCCGGTGAGACGGTGGCCGCCGCGCGGGATCGGGCCCTGCTCACGCACCTGGGCGAGGGGGACGGCCAGCCAGCTGAGCACGCCGTCGGTCATCGAGACGTCGAGGAAGCGCCCCTCGCCGCCGCGCGCCACCGACAGCAGCGCGCCCAGGATCGCCGTGGCGGCGGCCTGCCCCCCGCCGCCGACGTCCGCCACCTGGACGGCCAGGGGGTGCGGCGGCTCCCCGCGGCGCCCGTTGAGCGAGAGCGCGCCGGCGATCGCCATGTAGTTCAGGTCGTGGCCGGCCCGCAGCGCCCACGGCCCGTCCTGCCCGTATCCGGTGATCGCGGCCATCACGAGCCGGGGGTTGCGGCCGTGGAGGACGGGCCAGCCGAGGCCGAGCCGGTCCATCACGCCGGGCCGGTTGCCCTCGACGACGACGTCCGCCCGCTCGACCAGCGCCAGGAACAGGTCGCGGCCGGCCTCGCTCTTGAGGTCGAGGGTGAGGCTGCGCTTGTTGCGGTTGAGGGCGTTGAACAGCACGCTCTGGCCGTCCCGCAGCGGCGGGTACCAGCGCATGTAGTCGCCGGTCGCGGGCTGCTCCACCTTGACGACGTCGGCGCCCATGTCGGCGAGCAGCAGGGAGCAGAACGCGCCCGGCAGCAGCCTGGTCAGGTCGAGGACCGCGATCCCCTCCAGCGACATGCGGCCAATTGTGGACGTGTAACAGGCGCCCGTACCTCTGCACAGGACATGTCAGCGCCGGATCCGGTCTCGCCGACGCGGCTGCGGGTCGTCGACGGCGAGACCTACGCGGACTGGGAGGCGGTGTACGCCGGCAACGTCGTGGCCGTCTACCGGCTCCTGTACCGCCAGGTCGGCAACCGGCCGGACGCCGAGGACCTGGCCGAGGAGGTGTTCCTCGCCGCCCTTCCCCGGCTGCGGCTGCCGGCCTCGGTGGCCAGCGTGCGCGCGTACCTGAGCGCGACGGCCCGCACCGTCGTGGCCGAGCACTGGCGCCGGCACTACGCGGCGCCGCCCATCGCTCCGCTGGCCGGCGAGGTGCCGGAGCCCGCGCTCGAGCCGCGGGCCGGGGACGGCGGCCGCGCGGGCGCGATCCTCGCCCGCCTGCCCGACCGCTTCCGCCAGATCCTGGAGCTGCGCTTCCTGCGCGGGCTCACGGTCGGCCAGGCCGCCGCCGAGATGGGGGTGACGGCCGGCAACGCCCGCGTGCTCCAGCACCGCGCGCTCCGGCGGGCGGCGGAGCTGGCGGAGGACGACGGCTGATGGGTCCCGAACGGCGCATCGCCAGCTTCGTGGAGGACCTCCTCCGCAACCGGCGGCCGCGCCGCTTCCGCGCCACCCCCGAGGAGCTGGCCGCGATGCGCGCCGCCGCCGAGCTGCGCGCGTCCCGGCTGGGGGCGGACCTGCCCGACCCCGCCTTCGTCGACCGGCTGGGCCGCCGCCTGCGCGAGGAGCTGGGCGGCGAGCCGCGCGGCCGCTCGCTGACCCGGCGCCGGCTGCTGCTGGGCGCGGGCACGGCGGCGGCCGCCGCCGTGGCCGGGAGCGCCGCCGGGGTCGCCGGCGACCGCCTGATCGGGGCGGCCGGGCCGCGCGAGCTGGTGCCCGGCGGCGCCTCCTGGCAGCCGGTGGTCGCGGCGGCGGCCGTGCCGCCCGGCCGCGCCGTGCGGTTCTCGACGTCCGCCGTGGAGGGGTTCGTGGTCAACCGCGGCGGCGAGTTCCACGCCGTCTCGGCGGTCTGCACGCACCTCGGCTGCGTGCTCAGGGAGGCGTCTCCCGGGCACCTGGCCTGCCCCTGCCACCGGACCGCCTTCGGGCTCGACGGCTCGGTGCTGGAGCACGAGCTGCCGCGGGCGCCGGACGCTCTGCCCTGGCTGCGCGCCAGGGTCCGCGACGGCCAGGTCGAGGTGTTCACCGCCTGAGGGTTCCGTAACGCGCGCCGTAGCTCGGAGCGTGTCAGGACCAGCGATTCGCTCACTGCTCGCGGCGTCGGCCGTGCTGACGCTGGCCGCCTGCGGCGGCGGCGCCGCGGCATCGCAGGCGGCGACGGCGGCACCGACCCGGGCGCCGGCGGCGGCGACCCGCCCGGCGGCTGCGGCCAGCCCGGTGGCGACGACCTCCGTCCGCATCGCCAACTTCGCGTTCAGCCCGCCGGCCATCGCCGTGCGGGCGGGCGCCACCGTGACGTGGACCAACGAGGACGAGGACGCCCACACGGTCGCCATCGGAGGCGTGCCGGCGTCGCAGCCGCTCCAGAACGGCGACACGTTCGCGCACACGTTCTCTCGGCCGGGCACGTACGCGTACCTCTGCACGATCCATCCCTACATGCGGGGGATGGTCGTGGTCACCGCGGGTTGATGGGGAGAGACGAGATGACGACGACCGAGATCGACCGCCGCGGCTTCCTCCGGTGCATGGCGTGGGCCGGCACCGGCGTCGTCTGGACGGTGACGGGCGGCGTGCTCAGCGGCTGCCAGCTGGACGCCGCGGCGCCGGCGGGTCCGAGGACGCGCGACCTGTCCTTCGTGCAGATCAGCGACAGCCACATCGGGTTCAGGGGCGCGGCCAACCAGGACGTGACCGGCACCTTCGGCCTCGCCATCGAGCAGGTCAACGCCCTCCCGGCGCGGCCGGCCTTCGTCGTGCACACGGGCGACCTGAGCCACACGTCGGCCGCCGACCAGTTCGACACCGTGCACCAGATGCTGGGGACGATCCGGACGGGATCCGTGTTCCAGGTCCCGGGCGAGCACGACGCCGTGAGCGGCGACGACAGGGCGTACCTGGCGACGTTCGGCCGCGGCACGGTGGGCACCGGCTACCACAGCTTCGACGTCAACGGCGTGCACTTCATGGCCCTCGTCAACGCGGTGGCGACGCAGGGGATGGGCCACCTCGGCGCGGACCAGCTCGACTGGATCCGCCGTGACCTCGCGGGACGGTCCAGCGAGACGCCGGTCGTGGTGTTCGCCCACGTGCCGCTGTTCGCGATGTACCCCGCGTGGGGGTGGTCGACCGACGACGCGACGCAGGCGCTCGGGATGATGAAGCGGTTCGCCGCGGTCACGTGCCTCAACGGCCACGTCCACCAGGTGATGAGCAAGGTCGAGGGCAACGTGACGTTCCACACGGCGCGGGCGACGGCGTTCCCGCAGCCGGCGCCCGGCGCGGCGCCCAACCCGAGCCCGCTGACCGTCCCGTCGGCCCAGCTCCACGCGGCGCTGGGCATCACGGAGGCGCGCTACACGGCGACCACCGGCCGAGTCGCGGTCATCGACGACCCGCTGAGCCCGTAGCCAGCCTCCCCCCAGTACTCCCCGGCCGGGGGTACTGGGGGGAGACGACGGTTGGCAACCACCCGTTGCCGTGCGTTAATGGAAAGAAAGGGTAGGTGCCGCAGATGCGACCCAATCCGCTCGACGAGATCACCATCAAGGTGCCGGCGCCCTTCGCCGGGGTGGCCGAGCTCGGGTTCAGCGCCCGCTATCCCGAGCAGTCCCTGCTCCTGCCGCTGCGCGACGTGCCCCTGTGGATCGAGGGTCCCGCCCAGCCGATGCGCCGCCTCGCCGACCGCCTCCGCATGCTCGCCGCGCTCGTCGAGGCCGCCCACGGCTGGACCCCGCCCATCGCCCTGACCGACGAGGTCCTGGTGATGGCGTTCCAGGACCGCTCGGGCGAGGGCCACCGGCCGGCCGACCCCAGCGGCGTGCTCGACTACGTCGCCAACCTGGTCCGCCCGGTCGTCTTCCCCTTCCTGCACGACTGCGCCCGGGTCGCCCACCTGCGCCTCACGGACCGCATCGAGATGCTCGTGCGCCACGCCGACCGCGAGGTGGCCGAGCTGGCCGTCCGCTGGGACCAGATCGTCGCCGCCAACGGCGAGGACCTGCTCTGCGCGTAGGAGCGCAGACCGGCCGCGGCTGCCGGCGTCAGCCCTCCGGGTCGTAGCCGAGGTTCGGCCGCAGCCAGCGCTCGATCTCGGGCACCGTCATGCCCTTGCGGGCCGCGTAGTCCTCGACCTGGTCACGGCCGATCTTGCCCACCGTGAAGTAGCGCGACTCCGGGTGGCCCAGGTAGATACCGGACACCGACGCCGCCGGCATCATCGCGAACGTCTCGGTCAGCCGGATGCCCAGCGCCTCGGCGTCCAGCAGGTCGAACAGCGTCCGCTTCTCGGTGTGGTCCGGGCAGGCCGGGTAGCCGAACGCGGGCCGGATGCCGCGATAGCGCTCGGCGATCAGGTCGTCGCTCGAGAGCCGCCACCCGCGCTCGTACCACTCGCGCCGGGCGACCTCGTGCAGGTGCTCCGCGAACGCCTCCGCCAGCCGGTCCGCCAGCGCCTTGACCATGATGGCCCGGTAGTCGTCGTGCTCGGCCTCGAAGCGGGCCACCAGCTCGTCGGCGCCCGGGCCCGCGGTGACCGCGAAGGCGCCCACGTGGTCGCCCGCCGGCGCCACGAAGTCCGACAGCGCGAGGTTGGGCCGCTCGTCGCCGTGGTCGACCTGCTGCCGCAGCATCGGGAAGCGCCGGCCGTCGTCGAGCACGACGTCGTCGCCCTCGGCGTGGGCCCCCCAGAAGCCATACACGCCGCGCGGACGCAGCAGGCCGCCACGCTCGATCTCGTCCAGCAGCGCCTGGGCATTGGCGTGGAGCTCGCGCGCGGTCGGCCCCATCCGCGGGTGGTCGAGGATGGCCGGGAAGCGCCCGCGCAGGTCCCAGGCGTGGAAGAAGAACGTCCAGTCGACGTACTCGCGGAGCGTGGCGATTGCCGGCTCGACCACCCTGGTGCCCGAGAACGACGGCGCCTCGAGGGCGTCGTACGCGAGCCGCGGCCGCAGCTCGCGCGCCGCGTCGAGCGGCAGCAGCGGCCGCCGGCCGCGCCCCTCGTGCTGCTCCCGCAGGCGCTCCTGGAGCGCCCGGTTCTCGCGGTCGGCGGCCTCGCGCCGTGCGGGGTCGAGCAGCCCCGAGACGACTCCCACCACCCGCGACGCGTCGACCACGTGGACGGTCGGTCCTGAGTAGACCGGCGCGATGCGGACCGCCGTGTGCTGCTTCGACGTCGTGGCGCCCCCGATGAGCAGCGGCACCCGCATCCCGCGCCGCTCCATCTCCCTGGCCACGGTGACCATCTCGTCCAGCGAGGGCGTGATCAGGCCGGACAGGCCGACGGCGTCGGCCCCCTCGGCGGCGGCCGCGTCCAGGATCCGGTCGACCGGCACCATCACCCCGAGGTCGACGACCTCGTAGCTGTTGCAGCCGAGCACGACGCCCACGATGTTCTTGCCGATGTCGTGGACGTCGCCCTTGACGGTGGCCAGCACCAGCCTGCCGCGGGCCCTGCCCCCCGCCCGCTCCTTCTCGGCCTCCATGAACGGCTCCAGGTAGGCCACCGCCCGCTTCATCGCCCGGGCGCTCTTCACGACCTGGGGGAGGAACATCTTGCCGGCGCCGAACAGGTCGCCGACCACCTGCATCCCGGCCATCAGCGGCCCCTCGATCACGTCGAGCGGGCGGTCGAGCTTCTGGCGCGCCTCCTCCGTGTCCTCCTCGATGAACTCGACCACGCCGTGGACCAGCGCGTGCGCGAGGCGCTCCTCCACGCTGCCCTCCCGCCACGAGAGGTCGCGCTCCCGCTTCGTCGCCTCGCCGTCCTGCGTCCGGCCGAACTCCACCAACCGCTCGGTCGCGTCCGGCCGGCGGTCGAAGATCACGTCCTCCACCAGCTCCAGCAGGTCGGGTGGGATGTCCTCGTAGACGGCGAGCTGGCCGGCGTTGACGATGCCCATGTCCAGGCCGGCCCGGATGGCGTGGTACAGGAAGGCCGAGTGGATCGCCTCCCGCACCCGGTCGTTGCCCCGGAACGCGAACGAGAGGTTGGAGATCCCGCCCGACACCCGCGCCCCGGGGCAGCGGCGCTTGATCTCGCTAGTGGCCTCGATGAACGCCTTGGCGTAGCCGGCGTGCTCCTCCATCCCGGTGGCCACGGCCAGGACGTTGGGGTCGAACACGATGTCCTCGGCCGGGAAGTCGAGCTCCTCCCTGAGCAGCCGGTAGGCGCGCTCGCAGATCGCGATCTTGCGCTCGGCGCTGTCGGCCTGGCCCCGCTCGTCGAACGCCATGACGACCACGCCGGCACCCAGCGCCCGCACCCGCCTGGCGTGCTCCAGGAACTGCTCCTCGCCCTCCTTCAGGCTGATCGAGTTGGCGACGCCCTTGCCCTGCAGGCACTTGAGCCCGGCCTCGACCACCGACCACCGGGAGCTGTCGACCATGATCGGCAGGCGCGCCACCTCCGGCTCCGTCGCCAGCAGGTTCAGGAACCGGGTCATCGCCCGCTCCGAGTCGAGGAGGTCGGCGTCCATGTTGACGTCCAGCACGTTGGCGCCGCCGCGGACCTGCTCGAGCGCGACGTCCAGCGCCGCGCCGTAGTCCTCCGCCTCGATCAGCCGGCGGAACCGCGCCGAGCCGGTCACGTTGGTGCGCTCGCCGATCATCACGAACTGCGTCTCGGGACCGATCTCGAACGGCTCGAGCCCGCTCAGCCGGGTGCGCCGCGGCGACTCGGGCACGGCCCGCGGGGGCAGGCTGGCGACCGCCGCCCGGAGGAGCCGGGTGTGCTCCGGCCCGCTCCCGCAGCAGCTCCCCACCAGGTTCAGCAGGCCCGACTCGGCGAACTCCCGCAGCACGCCGGCCATGGTCTCCGCCGGCTCGTCGTACCCGCCGAACGCGTTGGGCAGCCCGGCGTTCGGATAGCAGAGGACGGGCACCGTGGCGACGCGCGCCAGGTCAGCCACGTACGACCGCATGTCGGCCGCGCCCAGCGAGCAGTTGATTCCCACCGCCAGCGGCTGCGCGTGCTGGACCGACGCCCAGAACGCCTCCGCCGTCTGCCCCGACAGGTTGCGGCCGCTGCGATCCACCACGCTCATCGACACGATCAGGGGCAGCTCGGGCGCCACCTCGCGGGCGGCGGCGATCGCGGCCTTGCCGTTCAGGGTGTCGAAGACCGTCTCGATCAGGAGGAGGTCGGCGCCGCCGTCGCGCAGGCCCCGCGCGCACTCGGCGTACCCGGCCTTGAGCTGGTCGAACGTCACCGCGCGGTAGCTGGGATCGTCGACCCGGGGAGAGAGCGACAGCGTCACGTTCGTGGGCCCCATCGAGCCGGCCACGAAGCGGTCGCCGTACCCGTCCAGCGCCCGGCGGGCGATCTCGGCCCCGGTCCGGTTGATCTCGTAGGTCAGGGACTCCAGGCCGTAGTCGCCCTGCGACACCGGGCTCGACGTGAACGTGCTGGTCGTGACGATGTCGGCGCCGGCCTCCAGGTAGGCGCGGTGGACGTCCTCGACGACGTCGGGCCGGGTCAGGCAGAGCAGGTCGATGTCGCCCTGCAGCGGCCGCGGGTGGTCCCGGAAGCGCTCGCCGCGGAAGTCCTCCTCATCCAGCCCGCGCCGCTGCAGCATCGTTCCGATCGCGCCGTCCAGCACGAGGACACGGGCGCCGATGAGCTCACGCAGGCGGGTCGCGGTCGAGGTCGCCATGTCACCTCCACGGTAGCCAATCCCCTCCCGCGGGCGCAGTTCCTACGCGCCTCCGTCGGGCTGGTCGCGGTGCCTCCGCTCCGCCTCCGCGGCGGGTCCCCAGAGCAGCTCCTCCTCCCTGCGCTCCAGCTCGTCCGCCACGGAGGGCGGCGGCCCGAGCGCGCCGGCCACGGCGCGGCCCCGCCGCGCGTCGGCCGCGATCAGGGTGCTCGCGACCCGCCGCTCGGCGTCCTGGACGGCCTGCAGCAGCTCGGCGTCGCCGGCGCGCACGTCCGCCAGCACCTGGCCGACCTCCTCGCGCGCCCGCGCAGCCTGGTATCCGGCGAGCAGCGCGTCCCGCCGCACCCGGAGCTGCTGGACGCGGAGGTCGAGCCCGCTCGCCACCTGCCGGAGGCGGCTCTCCTCCCCCACCAGCGCGGCGGTCTGCCGGTCCAGCTCGGCCAGCTCGCCCTCCAGCGCCGTCCGCCAGGTCAGGGCCTCCGTCGCCGCGTCACGGCGCCCCTCCTGCTGGGCGGCGTTCGCCTGCTCGTCGAGGCGGGACACGCGCGGCCGGAGCTGCCGCGCCTGGAGCTCGAGCCGCTTGCGCGCCGTCACCACGTCCGCGACCGCGCGCCGCGACCGGGCCAGCAGCTCGATCTGCCGCGCGTACGCGCGGTCGAGGGCCTGACGCGGATCGCGCAGGTCCTCGACGTCGTTCCCGAGCCCGGCCTGGAGGCCGAGCCAGTGGAGCAGGCGGCGCCAGAAGCTCAGACCTTCTCGCCCTCCTTGACGACGCCCTCGCGGGCGGCGCCGTTGGGCGACGCCTCGGGCTGCCCGCCCGGCTCGCCGAGCAGCCGGCGGGCCATCTGCAGCCCGGCGACGCCCTGGCTCAGGGCCTGCGCCAGCGCGTCGGAGATGCCCTGCGCGCCGTTGAGGACGATGAGCTGGTCGATGTCGCCGAACGGCTTGGCGGCCGCGGCGACGATCTCCGGCCACTTCTCCGCGAGCTGCTGCCCGATGACGGCGTCCTGGTGGCCGGCCAGCGCCTCGGCGCGGGCCTTGATCGTGTCCGCCTCCGCGGTGCCCCTCGCCCGGATGGACTCGCCGTCGGCGCGGCCCCTGGCCTGGGTGGCGTGGGCCTCGGCCTCGCCCTCCAGCCTCACCCGCTCGGCCTGCGCGCCGGCGGCCAGCTTGACGCGCGCGGCGTCCGCCTGGGCCGACAGCTCGATCTCCCTGGCGCGGGCCTCGGCCTCGTGGATGTGCGCCTCGCGGCTCGCCCGCGCGAGCGTGACCTGCTCGTAGGCCTTCGCGTCGGCGGGCTTCCGGACGTCCACCTGCAGCTGCTTCTCGGTGCGCTCGGACTCCAGCTCCGCGATCCGGGTCTCCTCGACGACGACCTTCTGACGGGCGGTCGCCTCGGACAGCGGCCCGGCCTGCTTCGCCATCGCGGCCGCCTGGTCGACCTCCGCCTGGTAGCCGGCCTGCCGGATCTGGGCGTCGCGGCGAGCCAGCGCCTTCTGGGCCTCGGCCTCCTGCTCCTTCTCGGTCGCCTCGCGGTCCGCCACCGCGCGGGCGATGCGGGCCTCCCGCTCCACCGCCGACTGGTGGGGCAGCGCCAGGTTCTTGATGTAGCCGGTCGGGTCGAGGATCTCCTGGATCTGCAGGGAGTCCACGATCAGCCCCAGCTTCTCCATCTCGGTGCCGGCGTGCTCGCGGGTGAGCTGCGTCAGCTTCTCGCGGTCGCGGATCATCTCCTCGACCGTCATGTTGCCGATGATCGCGCGCAGGTGGCCGGCGAACAGGTTGTGGACGCGCTGGTCCATCTGGTTCTGCTGGTCGAGGAACCGGCGGGCGGCGTTGGCGATCGAGACCAGGTCGTCGCCGACCTTGTAGATCACCACGCCGCGCACGCGCAGCTGGATGCCCTGGTGCGTGACGCAGTCGATCTCCAGGTCGGTCTCTCGCAGGTCGAGCGACAGCCTCCGGACCGCCGAGACGCCGGGCATCACGAGCGTCCCGCCGCCGGTCGCGATCTTGAAGCCGAGGCTGTGCTCCGCGCCCCGCGGGCGGTGCGCCCGGCCGGAGATGATCAGCGCCTCGTTCGGCTCCGCGATCCGCCACATGCTGCGGAAGATCAGCACGATCAGCAGGATCGCGGCGACGGCGAGCCCGGCGATGATGGCCGCCGCCGCCGACAGGATCTCGGTCATGGATCAGTCCCCCTCGCCCGCTAGACCGGGCTCACTACGACGGTGCGGGGCGGGAAGTACTCGACCACGACGACGCGGGTGCCCTTCGCGATCGTCTCCGCAGGGTCGGAGCCGTACGCGTGGAAGGCCTCGCTGCCACCGCGCACGGCGATCATGACCTCGCCGAGGTGGCCTGGCGTGACCACCCCCGTCACCCGGCCGACCCGGCCGACCATCTCCTGCTCGACCATGTGCCGCACCATCTTCCACCATCAGAAACGCTGCTGGCGGATGCGATGGTCGCCGCCCCGACCGGCCTCAGCGACCGGGGCTCGGCGACGCGCTGGGCGACGGGCTCGCCGGGGCGCTCACCGTCGGCGAGGGACTGACGTTCGGCAGCGCCGGTGGGGGTGGCGGCTTGTTCCCGACCACCAGCGCGATGGGGACGACGATGATGCCCACGAGCACCGTCAGCACGAAGGTGACGGCGCCCCATTCCCGGGAGAGAAAGGACCGGTTCACGAATCGGGAATGCTACCCCACCCCACCCTCCCCCGCGAGGGGGAGGGCTCATTCGTGTTCGCGGTGGGCCGCCTCGCCCTCTCGCTTCCGCTGGTTCAGCAGCCGGACGAAGTCCTGCGCCCGCGCGAGTGCCTTCCACCGCTCGGGAAAGAAGTCCTGCGCGACGATGGCCTTGTCCGGAAGGTGGTACACGGTAACGCACCACTTGTTGAGGGTCCTGGCGACCTCCACCTCGAAGTTCTTCTCGGCGGTCTCGTAACGCACGACCCTGTCATCGTCGAAGCGTCGTTTTCCAGACACTGCCATAGCTGCAAGTCCTGCCAGCGGGGGGAGCACGGGCTCATGAGAGCGTCACCAGATTATACCGACCGACCGCGAAAATCCAGACCTAACTGCTGGTGATTTCCGATGCGTGGATGAGCTCGCGGACCACGTCGAGCATCGCCTCCCGGAGGTCCGGCCGCTTGAGCGCCAGGGCCAGGTTGGCCCGCAGGTATCCCGCCACCGTGCCCGTGTCGTAGTAGTCGCCCTCGAACTCGCAGGCCACGATCCGGCCGCTCGCGAGCGTCCTCCGCATGGCGTCGGTGAGCTGGATCTCCTTGCCCACGCCCGGCTTGGTGTCGCCGAGCACCGCGAAGACGTCGGGGGTGAGGACGTACCGGCCGAAGATGGCCAGGTCGCTGGGCGCCTCGTCGACGCTCGGCTTCTCGACCAGGTCGACGACCTCGTGGAGCCGCCCGTTGGACGCCCCCGTCGCGATGATGCCGTACCGGCTGATCTGGTCCCGGCTCACCTTCCGGACGGCGAGGACCGTGGCGCCCGTCTCCGCGTGCGCCGCCATCAGCTGCTGGAGGCAGGGCTCGGCGCCGAGGATCACGTCGTCCGGGAGCAGGACCGCGCACGGCTCGCCCTCGACCAGCCGTCGCGCCGTCCAGATGGCGTGGCCCAGGCCGAGCGGCTCCTTCTGCTGGATGTAGGTGATGTCGACCAGGTCGCTGAGGCGGTCGACGTCGGCCAGGACGGCCAGCAGGTCCTGCTTGCCGCGATCCTCGAGGTAGAACTCGAGCTCGCGGTTGTGGTCGAAGTGCTCGGCGATGGGCGAGTAGGCGCCGCCGGTGACCATGATCACCTGCTCGAGGTCGGAGGCGATCGCCTCCTCCACCGCGTACTGGATGGTCGGCTTGTCGAGGAGCGGCAGGACGTACTTGGACTGCGCCTTCGTGACGGGCAGGAAGCGCGTTGCGAGGCCGGCGACCGGGAAGATGGCACGCCGAACGGTGGATCTGGTCATCGAGGAAAATGTACGGTGGTGGCCACCTCCTTCGATGCCGTCCGCCCGGGCCTGGAGGCCCGGATCGAGCGCGTGATCGACGCGTCGCTCCTCACCAGGCACGTGGGCGGCGCCGGCGTGTTCGCGACGCCGATGATGATCATGCTCATGGAGCAGGCGTCGCACGCGGCGGTGGAGCCCTGCCTGCCCACAGGGCACACGACCGTGGGCTACGAGGTCTGCGTCCGCCACCGGGCGCCGGCGGGCGAGGGCGAGCCGGTCGTCGTGACGGCCCGGCTCGACGAGGTGACCGGCAACCGGCTCCAGTTCACGGTGGAGTGCACGAAGGACGGCGGGGGGACCCTGCTCGGCACCGGCACGCACAAGCGCGCGATCGTGCCGTCGATGGGCTGAGCGGGGCCAGGCAGAAGTCGGTTACCGGTCAGTCGCGCTCACCTGGGGGCTCCGCCCCCCGGAACGACTCGCGTCAAGGGCACGCTTCGCTCTTCGGCCCTTGAC
>Ga0066903_100002210_pt1 | contig 15014 bp, 13 predicted proteins | sample PanSoiMetaGPlot1_FD_67491 | JGI IMG/M metagenome (GOLD analysis project Ga0066903, IMG submission 67491) | Tropical forest soil microbial communities from Panama analyzed to predict greenhouse gas emissions - Panama Soil - Plot 1 (version 2) | ecosystem: Environmental > Terrestrial > Soil >...
TACAACGGCACGACGAACTTCGGCGACAGCGTGATCGAGCTGTCGGGCGACGCGCGGCGGCGGATCGCGCACTTCACGCCGAGCAACCAGGCCCAGCTCAACTCCCAGGACCTCGACCTCGGCAGCTCGGCACCGGCGCTGCTGCCCGGCGGCTTCATGGTCATGGCCGGCAAGGACGCCGTCCTGCGGCTGCTCGACCGCCATCTGCACCAGGTCCAGACGCTGACCCTGCCGGCCGGGCTGTTCAACGCCGAAGTGGTGCGCGGCTCGACCGTCTACGTGACGACGTTCTCGAGCACTGCCGCCTACCGCCTGCGCAGCGGGCACCTGAAGCTGCTGTGGCAGACCGGCACCGGCGCCACGAGCCCGGTCCTCGACGGCGGCCTGCTCTACACCTTCGACCCGGGCGGCAACCTCAACGTCTCCACGCCCGGTGGCCGCCGGCTGGCGCAGCTCCCCGCGCGGCCCGGCCATTGGCAGAGCCCGGTGGTCGGCGACGGCGCGATCGCGATGCCCACGGGCAACGCGAACGACCACCGCACGAGCGGAACGCTGAGCCTGTTCCTCACCCGATAACGTCAGCGGCGTGCAGCGCCACCGCTTCGAGCAGGTCCTGATCGAGACCAACCGCCACCGGATCGCGGGCACGATGACGCTCGCGCCCGGCGGCTACCGCAGCCGCGTCTCCGACGTCCTCAACGCCGCCGAGCGCGACTTCATCTCGCTGACCGACGTCACGGTCGAGCTGATCGACCACGAGGGGCCCGGGACCGAGCACGCGTTCATGGCGATCTCGCGCCACCACATCGTGTTCGCGATCCTCGACCCGCGCTACGAGGACACCCCCGAGGAAGAGTCGCTCGAACCGGGGTGAACCCACCGCTCCGCGCTCTAGCACTCTGGCGCTGTGAGGGCGAGAACGACGATCATCGCTGCCGGTGCATGCGCGGCCGTGCTGGGCACCGCAGGCGCCGCGACCGCCGGCGGGCCGCCACCCCACAGCTCACCGGTCGGGCACTGGATCGGCACCATGCAGTACGCCAAGGGCGGCACAGGCTCTGACATCGTCGACATCGTCATCCGCGGCGCCGGCCGTCATATGCGCGGCACGCTCACCTACCCCGGCAATCCGTGTCACGGCCCGCTGCCTAACGCCCGATCGCTGGGCGCCAACCGGTGGCAGTTTCGCTACTCCGAGCGCTCCCACAACCTGCTCGCGTGTCCGTCGAGCGGCGACCGGGTGCAGGTGCTGCGCTTCGGGCCGAACCTGTTCGTGCGCGACCTGACAACGTCGGGCGCGCGGATCACCGGGCTGCTGAGTTACGTCCCGTAGCGGACCTGACCCTAGGCAAACAGCGTCTGCCCGGCCCACCCCGAGATGCCACCGGTCCCCGGCGCGACCCAGAAGTAGCCGCCGCCGACGGGCGTGATGTAGTCGACCATCGGTTCGTCGGACAAACGGTTCTGGATGACCGCGAACTGCCGCGCCGGGTCCTGATTGAAGGCGCTGAAGATCAGGCCCTGGTCGAGCGCGCCGGCGCTGTCAAAGCCGCGGTGGTAGTTGTAGCCACGGCGCAGGATCCGCTCGGACGCCGTCTGGCGTGTGCGCGGATTGGCGAGCCGGATGTGCGCGTCGAGCGGGATACGGTCGCCCTTGGGATCGAGGTCGTAACGCGGGTCCTCGTACTCGTGCGTGCCGCCAAGTGGCGCGCCGCTGTCGCGGAAGCGGCCGATCATGTTCTCCTGCTCGCGCAGCCCGACGCGGTCCCAGAACTCGACGTGCATGCGAATGATCCGCACGACCTGGATCGTGCTGCCGTCGGGCCGCCACACGAGCTGATTCATGATCGACGCATTCTTCGTCTCCGGGTTGGCGGTGCCGTCGCGGAACGCGAACAGGTTGCGCGTGGAGCTGCGCGGCAGCGGCCCGCGGCGCGCGCTCTGGAAGCCGTCGATCGCCCACCGCAGCTCGAGCTCGCCGCGCACCGCCCGCGTCAGCTCACGCAGCGTGTGGACGACGGTGTCGCGCTGCCCGGCGCAGATCTGGACGAGTACGTCGCCGTGCGTCTGGCTCGGGATGAGCTGGTCGGTCGCGAACGCCGGCATCGGGGTCAGCCCGTCGGGCTTCTTGCCCGCGAGGCCGTAGCGATCGTCGAACAGCGACGCCCCAAAGCCGATCGTCACCGTCAGCGAGTCGGGCGCGACGACCGAGCCCAGGGTGCCCGAGTCGGGCGTCGGGTCATCGACCAACCCCGGCAGCAGCCGCTCGCCGTGCGCCAGGGCGCGCGCCTTGTAGGTCAGCGACCGCAGCGCGCTGGCGAGCTCCGAGGCGTTCGGCGAGACGGCGTCGAAGGCGACGAACGTCGCCTGCGCGGGCGGCGGGTTGGTGACGCCGGCCTGGCGGGGCCCGTCGAACGCAACCGCCTTCAGCAGCCCCTCGCGCGCCGCCGCGACGCCCGCCGAGTCATCGGGTGCGGTCGGGCCCGCGTCCGCACCGGTGATCGCGCCCGCGGCACCGGCGGCGCCACCGACGGCGAGCAGCGATCCGGCGAGGAAGTGGCGGCGGTCGATCGGCTTCATCGCGTCCGCAGCCTCGGGATCACGGGCGTGTCCTGCGTCTCGAGCTCACCCGGCACGAGCTGCAGGCGCTCGAGCAGCCACGACAGGCTGCCGTCGAGGTGCTCGCGCTCGGAGACCGTCAGCTGCCCCAGCGCGGGCAGCGCGCCGTGGTGGTGGCGGCGGATCGAGCGAAGCGTCGCGCTGATGCGCGACAGGCCGAGCTGCACGGGCTGGAGCGCGTCGCGGCCGCCGAGCAACGGCCGCAGCGTGCCGATCACCTCGCGCGTCGCGATCACGCCGGACGCCGTCGCGAGCACGCCCTCGCGGCTCCACGGCACGTCGACGCCGCTCAGGAAGTCACGCTGGGCGTCCTCGAGGATCTCGTGGGCGCGCGTCGCGTAATCGAGCGGCTCGATCTCGGAGTCGGGGATCGCCGTGCGCAGGCGGCGGATATCGCGGGCCAGGCGCGCGGCAAACGGCGCGGCCGAACGCACCGGCCGGTCGCCCCACAGCACGGACTCGATCCGGTGCAGCCCCGTGAAGCGCGGGTCCTGCGCGCCGCCCGCCAGCCCTCCGGGCTGCCCGTCGATTGCGGTGTCGAGGTCGCCGAACGCGCCGTAGACGGCGCCCAGGCGCAGGTAGCGCGCGAACGCCGTGCGCCACGCGGCCTGCGCCCGCGCGCGCGACCCAGAGGCGATCGCGGCGCGCAGGCGTGCCGCTTCGCCGTTCAGCCTGCGCGCCTGCAGCGCGGCGTAGGCGCGGTAGGCATTGATCGGCCCGTCGAAGCGCCGCGGGGCGATCGGCTGATCCTCGCTGAGGCGGTTGCTGGTCCCGGCCTCGCGGATCGAGACCTGCGCGGAGTAGCGCGCGATCGCGGACTCGTGTTTGGTCAGCACGGCCTTGATCGGCGTTGAGCGGGTGACTGTGTGGTTGGAGCCGCCGCCGACCCCGAGCGCGGTGAACAGCACGAAGCCGGCGATGAGCGCCACGCCGGCGACCGCGAGCGGCAGCGCCTTCGACATGGGCGGCGATGCTAGGTCGCCGGTGTCGACGCACTGTGATCGTGATGTGAACGCGCCTTGGTCACAGGATCGTTACCGGCCGGTCACGACCTGGTTACGGGCGCCGCCACACCGAAACTAAGGATGGGACGCGCCTACGTCCGCGTTCTCGCAAGGAGTTCTCTCTTGAAATCAGGCAAGTTCCTGGTCCCGGCGGCCGCTGTCGGGCTGATCGCCGCAGCGGTTATCGCGATCGGTCTGACCTCCGCCGGCGCCGACAACCAGCCGGCGACGCTGACCCCGATCAAGCACGTCGTTGTGCTCTATCAGGAGAACATCTCCTTCGACCATTACTTCGGCACCTACCCGCACGCGACGAACCCGGCCGGCGAGCCGGCGTTCAACGCGCTTCCGGGCACGCCGTCGATCAACGGCCTCAGCGGCCTGCTGCTGACCAACAACCCGAACTCGGCCAACCCGCAGCGGATCGACCCGATCACGGACCTGCCGAACGTCCTCGCGTGTGACAACAACCACAACTACTCGCCCGAGCAGAAGGCCTTCGACGGCGGCCTGATGGACCAGTTCGTCCAGAACACGACTGGCGGCGCGCCGTGCGCCGGCAGCGAGGCGATGAACTACTTCGACGGCAACACGGTCACCGCGCTGTGGGAGTACGCCCAGCATTTCGCGATGAGCGACAACAGCTACGGGACCGGCTTCGGCCCGTCGACGCCGGGAGCGTTCGAGACCGTCAGCGGCAACACGACCGGCATCGTCGATGACGCGGGCAACCCGATTGCCAGCCAGTCCAACGTCGACAACAACACCGCGTTCTCCAACGGCAACCCGTTCGCCGACTTCGACGGTTGCTCGTCGCAGAACGCGGGCTCCTACGCCGCGTCGTTTGCCACCACGGGCCCGAACTGGCACAAGAACATCGGCGACCTGTTGAGCACGGCCGGCGTCACCTGGGGCTGGTTCCAGGGCGGCTTCACGCCGAGCTCGCGGCTTGCGCCGACGGTTCAGTTCCCGGACGGCCAGCCGGTCTGCGCCACCGCGCACAACAACATCGCGCACGCGTCGCAGATCGATTACGACGCCCACCACAACCCGTTCGCGTACTACAAGTCGACCGCCAACCCGGAGCACCTGCCGCCGACCGCAGGGATTCCGATCGGCGGGCCGGACCCGACCGGTGCCAACCACCAGTACGACCTGAGCGTCTTCAACGCCGCGGTCACGGCGGGCAACCTGCCGTCGGTCTCGTTCGTCAAGGCGGGCCACTACCAGGACGGCCACGCCGGCTACTCGGACCCGATCGACGAGCAGACGTACCTCGTCGACGAGATCAACCTGATCGAGAACTCGCCATCGTGGCCGAGCACCGCGATCATCATCGCCTACGACGACTCCGACGGCTGGTACGACCACCAGATGCCGCCGATCGTCCGCAGCTCGAACACCGCTGAGGACTTCCTCAACGGGGCCGGACACTGCGGCACGGCCAACGCCAACCCGCAGAACATCGTCGGCCAGGACCGCTGCGGCTTCGGCCCGCGGCTGCCGCTGCTGGTGGTGTCGCCCTACGCGAAGCGCAACTTCGTCGACGGCACGCTCACCGACCAGACCTCGCTGTTGAAGTTCATCGAGGACAACTGGAACCTCGGACGCATCGGCGGCAACTCGCTGGACACCCAGGCGGGGACGCTGATGAACATGTTCGATTTCGACCCCAACGCCACGCGGTCGCCGAAGCTGAGCCTCGACGACACGACCGGTGAGGTCGTCGGACCCGACCCGACCCCGGCGGGACCGCCCGGTCCGCAGGGTCCCCCGGGCCCGCAGGGTCAGCAGGGCCAGCAGGGCAACGGCGGGCCGCAGGGCGGCAAGGGTGACCCGGGGACGCAGGGCCCGCAGGGCCTGACCGGCCCGCAGGGGCAGACCGGCGCCCAGGGCAACACCGGTGTGCAGGGCCCGAAGGGCGACACCGGCCCGGCGGGGCCGGCGATCGTCTGCACGGGCGCGCTGAGCCACGGCCACGTGGTCATCTCGTGCAAGACGGCGAAGGTGACCAAGCGCGCGGCGGTCCGGGTGCGCCTCGTCCGCGGGACGAAGGTCCTGGCGACGAGTCGCGCGACGGTCCACAACCGTCGGGCCCGGCTCGTGCTGTCGGCCAAGCACCTGCGCCACGGGCGCTACACGCTGCGCGTCACGCTCAGCACGCCGGGCGGCGTCAGCGGCGGAACCCAGACGCTGAAGCTGTAATCGACACCTGATCGACTGACAGAGCACCGCGATCAGGAAATCGCGGTGCTCTGTCGATTAAAGGCCGCGTGCGTGCACAGATCCTGCTCGCCGCGGTCGTCTGCGCCGCCACGCTCACGTTCGTGCCCGCCGCGGGCGCCAACGTCCTGTGCGTCCACCAGCCCGGTCAGGCGTGCCCGGCCGGGTCGGTCGACAAGGGCTCGAGCCTCCAGGGCGCGCTCGACTCCGCAGGCTCCGACGGCCAGGCGACGACGATCGACGTGCTGGCCGGCACGTACGCGGGCGGCGAGCTGTCGCTGTCGACCGAGCCGCTGCAGATCGCCGGTGCGGGCGCGTCGAAGACGATCCTCAGCGGCGGTTCGCCAGCGCTCGTACTCGGCTGCGCCGGTGGCTGCTCGTCGGGGACGTTCGCCGTCCACGATCTCGGCATCCAGCTGACAGACCCCGGCGCGACCGCGTTCGGGCTGTCGGGCAGCTTCGACGCCCACGACGTCGCGGTGACGGCGACGCCGGCGGCGACCGGCGCGCTGACCGGCGTCGCCCTCGCCGGGACAGCGACGCTCGAGCGCGCGACGGTCACGCTGCCGCAGAACGGCGCCCCGACGACGGCGATCGCGGCGACCGGCGTCGACCGCGCATCGGATCTGAACCTGACGGCGGACATCGGAGCGTCCGCCGCCTCGAGCGGCACGCTCGGTGTCAGCCGCGCGACGATCGCCGCCGACGTCGCCGCGGCGCAGTCCCAGAGCACCGGCCTGAGCATCGACTCGAGCGTGATCCGGCTCAGCGGCACCGCCACCGCGGCCGGGACGGCCGTCTCCAACGGCGTCGCGGCGAGGGTCAGCCTGCTGAACACGACGATCCTCGCGACGGGCACGGGCGACGTCGCGTTGAGCCTGCAGTCCGACGGCCTGGCGGACGGCGACCACCAGGCGATCGGCTCCGTCGTCAACTCGATCCTGTGGGGACTGTCGTCCGCCGCCACGTGCTCGGCCGGCTTCGAGGGCCAGCACCCGGCGCTGACCGAGACCTACGACGACGTCGACCCCCTGACCGGCGCGACCGACCCCTTCTGCATCGCGACGACGGGACACCTGCTGTCGGTCACCCCCGGTTACGTCTCGACGACCGACCTGGACCTGCGCCACGACTCGCCGCTTGTCGACAAGGGCGATCCGTCGACCTCGACGCCGGCCGGCACCACCGACTTCGAGGGCCTCGCGCGACTCGCCGACGGCGACGGCAACGGCACGCTTATCCGCGACATCGGCGCCTACGAGTACCAGCACGCACCGCCGGTCGCGAAGATCGTCGTGCCCACAACCGCCGCACCCGGCCAGGTCCTGACCTTCGACGCGACCGGCTCCTATGACCCCGACGACGGCGAGACGATCACCGCCTACCGCTGGGACTTCGGCGACGGAACGACGGCGACGACGCCGATCGCGACGCACGCGTTCAGCGGCTACGGCGCGTATGTCGTGACCCTGCGCCTGACCGATTCGATCGGGCTGTCGAGCACGACACCGGTCACGGTGACGATCCCATCGCCTCCGCCGCCGCCGGGCAGCACCAGCCCGACGACGCCGGCCAAGCCCGCCGGCACGACGCCGAGCGGCTCGACGACCGCCCATCACGCAACGCCGAAGCTCACGCTGAGCGTCGGCGCGGTCTCGCTGGCGCGCCTCAAGCGCGGCCTGCACATCACGGCGACGCTGTCCGGCGCGTCGGGGCGCGTCACGATCACCCTGCGCCAGGGGACGCGAACGCTCGTCACCAAGCACGTCACGTTCACGCGCGCGGGCAAGCGGACCGTCGTGCTGAAGCCGTCCAAGCGTCACCCGGCCCGCACCGGTCGCCTGACGCTCACCGCACGCCTGGCCGGAACGAGCGCGGCGACGGTGCACCGGACGCTGCTCCTGCGACACTGATTGCTCCTGCAATGATCTGACCCATGACCGAGCTCGAGACTGCGCCCACCGGGACGAGCGCCCCTGAGATCGAGGTCGAGGTCGACCCGACGGAGGTCGGTCTGGATCCCGATCGCCTGGCGCGCATCGAGCACCACTTCCAGAAGTACGTCGACGACGGGCGGCTGCCCGGCTTCATGACCGTCATCGCGCGCGAGAACAAGGTCGCGCACATCGGGATCGGCGGCCATCGCGACGTCGAGGCCGGCCTGCCGGTCACGCAGGACACGCTGTGGCGGATCTACTCGATGACCAAGCCGATCACCGCGGTGGTCGCGATGACGCTGTGGGAGGAGGGCGCGTTCGAGCTCAACGACCCCGTCCACCGCTACATCCCGTCGTTCCGCGACTGCACCGTCTGGAGGGGCGGCACCGCGCTGCGTCCGATCACGGAGCCGACGATGGAGCCGATGCGGATGTGGCATCTGTTCACGCACACCTCGGGGCTGAGCTATGGCTTCCACCACGCCCACCCTGTCGACACGCTGTACCGCGAGGCGGGCTTCGAGTGGGGCATGCCACCCGAGAAGGACCTCGCCGGCGTCTGTGATCTCTACGCGTCGCTGCCGCTGCTGTTCCAACCGGGGTCGGAGTGGAACTACTCCGTGTCGCTCGACGTGCTCGGCCGGGTGATCGAGGTGCTGACCGGGACGACGCTCGATCGAGCGTTCGAGGAGCGCCTGTTCAAGCCGCTCGGCATGACGCGGACCGCGTTCCAGGCACCCGAGGACGATCTCGACCGGCTCGCCGCGCTGTACACGCCGGCGCCCGGAACCGGGCTCGCGCGGCGCAACGACCAGATGGGCAACCCGATCACGATGGTCCCGCGCGTGCTCAACGGCGGCGGCGGCCTGTGCTCGACCGCCCACGACTACCAGCGCTTCGCGTCGATGCTGCTCAACGGCGGCGAGCTCGACGGCGTGCGGATCCTCGGCCCACGCACGGTCAGGATGATGGGGTCCAACTGGCTGCCCGGCAACGCCGACCTCGAGACCTTCCCCGGCCGGCCGCTGTTCGCCGAGACGACGTTCTCGGGCATCGGTTTCGGGCTCGGCATGTCGGTGATGATCGATCCGGTGGCGACGCACACCGGCGGCTCGATCGGCGAGTTCAGCTGGGGCGGCGCCGCGAGCACCGTGTTCTGGGTCGACCCGAGCGAGCGGATGACGGCGATGTTCTTCACCCAGCTGCTGCCATCGAGCACGCACCCGCTGCGCTCGCAGTTTCACCAGATGATCCACCAGGCGATCGTCGACGGGTGAACCTCGAGTACCGCAGCGCCGCCGGGCGCTGGGTCCTGGCCGTCGCCGTCCTCGGGTCGGGGATGGTCTTTCTCGACGGCACCGTCGTCAACGTCGCGCTGCCGACGATCGGGCGCGATCTGAACGCCTCGACCCAGACGCTGCAGTGGATGCTCAACGGCTATCTGCTGACACTCGCGTCGCTGATCCTGCTCGGCGGCTCGCTCGGCGACCGCTACGGGCGCCGCAAGGTGTTCGAGATCGGCGTCGTCTGGTTCACGCTGGCGTCGCTGCTGTGCGCGGTGGCGCCGAACTCGGCGCTGCTCATCGCCGCGCGGATGCTGCAGGGCGTCGGCGGCGCACTGCTGACGCCGGGCAGCCTGGCGATGATCGAGGCGTCGTTTCGGCCGGTCGACCGCGCGCGGGCGATCGGCGCATGGTCGGGGCTCGGCGGGATCGTGACGGCGATCGGGCCGCTGCTCGGCGGCTTGCTGGTCAGCGCCGTGTCGTGGCGGGCGATCTTCGTCATCAACCTGCCGCTGGGGATCTTCGTCGCGATCGCCGCGCGCCGCCACGTCCCCGAGACGCGCGACCCCGACGCCACCGGCCGGATCGACTTTCTCGGCGCAACGCTCGCGGCGATCGGCCTCGGCGGGACGACCTACGCGCTGATCGAGGGCGGCTCGGGCTGGTCGGCGGCGGCGACCGTCGCGCTGGTGGCGGGCGGCGTCTCGCTCGTGGCGTTCGTGCTTGCCGAGCGCAGCGTCGCGAACCCGATGATGCCGCTGGAGATCTTTCGCTCGCGACAGTTCAGCGCCGCCAACGCGGTGACGTTCGTCGTCTACGGCGCACTGGGCGGCGTCTTCTTCCTGCTCGTCGCGTTCTGCCAGATCGCGCTCGGCTACACACCGATCGAATCCGGTGCCGTGCTGCTGCCGGTGACGCTGCTGATGCTGGCGCTGTCCGCCCGGTCGGGCGAGCTCGCGCAGCGGATCGGCCCGCGGATCCCGCTGACCGTCGGGCCGATCGTCGTCGCGCTGGGGATGGTGTGGATGTCACGGATCGAGCCTGGCGACAAGTACGTGACGAGCGTCCTGCCGGCGGTGATCGTGTTCGGGCTCGGGCTGACGCTCGTCGTCGCGCCGGTCACGGCGACGGTGCTCGCGGCCGCCGACGACCGCCACTCGGGCATCGCGTCGGGGATCAACAACGCGGTCTCGCGGGTCGGCGGGCTGCTCGCGGTCGCCGTGCTGCCCGCGATCGCCGGCGTGACGGGCGACAAGCTCTATGACCCGAAGGCGATCACGAGCGGCTTCCACACGGCGATGCTCGTCTGCGCGGCGCTGGCCGCGTCCGGTGGCGTGCTCGCGTGGCTGACGATCAGCTCCGACGTGCTGCACCGCGAGCCGGAGGCCGAGCCGGCGCATGCCCCGGAGCCCGACTACCACTGTGCGGTGTGCGGGGCACCGCTCGTCTCGACGCACGACCACGCCGCGCACGAGCGCGAGCCGGTCGCCTCTCGCTGAGCAAGACTTCGCCGCGGTGCTGCCGCGCAACTTCGATCCCAACTACGTCCCGCCGCTGGCGCTGGCGGTGATCGCCGGGCTGCTGATCTTCGTGCTCGCGGGGCGCGGGCACGGGCCGAGCGGCGTCAAGACCACGCTCCATTGCCCCGACTACGTGGCGACAACGCCCCACCACGGGCGCGTGCGGATCCACAAGATCGAGGGCGCCGGGATGTCGTGCGCGCAGGCCCGGCACGTGCTTGCGGTGTGGCTGCGCGGCGACCTACAGGCGACCGGCGACGTCGGCGGCGGCTTCACCTGCGGCTTCGACACGCCGAAGCTCGGCGGCCCGGACGGGGGCTGCCGCCGGACGAAGCAGGTCGGCGTGCGGTTCCAGATCCGCTTCAACCAGTAGCGGTACGGTGAGGGCGATGGCGGCGTTCGATCGCATCACCCTGCATCGCGGCGACATCACGACCGACGCCGAGGCCGACGCGATCGTCAACGCCGCAAACTCGTCACTGCTCGGCGGCGGCGGGGTCGACGGCGCGATCCACCGTGCCGCCGGCCCCGAGCTCCTCGACGAGTGCCGCCTGGTCGGAGGCTGTGAGACCGGCGACGCGAAGATCACCGGCGCCGGGCGGCTGGCCGCGCGCCACGTCATCCACGCGGTCGGGCCGGTGTGGCGCGGGGGCGATGAGGGCGAGTCGGCGCTTCTGTCATCGTGCTACCACCGCGCGATCGAGCTCGCCGATCAGTACGACTGCGCGCGGGTCGCGTTCCCTGCAATCTCGACGGGCATCTTCAGCTATCCGCTGCCCGCCGCCGCGCGGACGGCGCTCGAGGCGACGGCGCGCGCACTCGACGAGCACCCCGGCGTCACCGAGGCGCGGTTCTGGCTGTTCGACCAAGAGGCGCACGACCTGTTCTCCGTGCAGCTCACCCGGCTCGTGCGCGAGCAGCACCTCGCCGAGCACCCGCCGCTGCCGCCGCAACCGCCGATCACGCGCGCCCACCTCGAGCACAAGATCCAGCCGATGCTCGACCCGCGGCCGATCGCCTACGCGCGCCGCCTCACCGCCGACGAGGCGCGGCGACTGCGTGACGGCCACCTGTCGGACGACATGCAGGACAAGTGGGACTACTTCGTGGCGGACGACGTGCTCCACTGGCACCGCAGCTGGACCGGCATCCACATCTTCGCGGCGACGCTCGAGCCGGCCGGCGATGGCGCCGTGCAGCTGACCGGCCTGATCCGTGAACGCGACCCGGAGCGCTACAAGGAGCGCGACGACGTCAAGGCCGCGGAGGCATTCGATTACCTGATCACGTACTACTTGGCCCCATGGACGGACGATTCCGCGGGTTTGACCTGACGACGACCGACAACGGCGTCGCAACGATCACCTTCAACGAGCCCGAGCGGCTCAACGGCTCGACCCAGGCGACCAAGCGCGACCTGACCGAGCTCCTCCAGCTGTTCCAGATGGACGACGCGGTCCGGGTCGTCGTCATCACCGGGTCGGGGCGGGCGTTCTGCGCCGGCGACGACATGACCGGCCGCCCGCGCGAGTACGGCGACGACGTCCAGCAGCTCGTGCCGGACCTCCCGCGCGGCCACGCCGACCCGATGTCGACCTACGAGGCGCTGAAGACGATGTCGCAGGCAGTCAACGTCGCCGTGCGGGCGCTCGACAAGCCGACGATCGCCGCGATCAACGGGCTGGCGATCCAGACCGGGCTGACGCTCGCGCTCGCATGCGACTTCAAGATCGCCTCGCGCGACGCGCGGCTCGGGAGCGCGACGCTGCGTTTTGGGCTGCTGCCCGACGAGGGCGGCCACGCGCTCGTCGTGCAGCACATCGGGCTCGCTGCGGCGCTCGACTTCTTCCTGCGCAAGCGGATCGTGAGCGCCGAGGAGGCGCTTGAGCTCGGCCTGATCAACGAGGTCGTCGAGCCCGACGAGCTGATGCCACGCGCGCTCGAACTCGCCGATGAGCTCGCGGCCGGGCCGCAGATCGCGATGCGGATGCTCAAGCGCTCGCTCTACAACGCCGCCGACTCGACGATCGCGCAGGCGTTCGACGACATCGCCGCCCGCACCGCCGTCACCGACCACCACCCCGACGCTCGCGAGGGCGTCACCGCGTTCCGCGACAAGCGCCCGCCGAAGTTCTCGTAGCTAGTTCGTAAACCGCACGCTCGACGCACTGCCGTCGAAGTCGGCCTTGTCGTCGGCGTTCCAGACGACGACGCCGCTTGGCTTGGTGGCGCGCGGGACGATGAACGGGATCCTCGCGTGGGTTTTGAGCCCGGGCTGGAGCTTGTTGGCGCAGATCGTGTTGCCGATGACGCCGATCTCGTCGCGGTCGGGCTCGAACGTCTCATGGCCGGCGTCAACGAGGACGATCGAGCGCTCGCCGCAGAACGGGTCGATCGGCCGGTCGGTGTTGTTCTTGTACGTCAGGTCGACGAGGACCACCGCGATCGTGGGCGTGCTCTTGATCGGCTTGGTGAACTGGTTGACCGGAACGCTGGGCACCGTCCGGATCGAGTGCACGCTGAACGTCACGCCGCCATCGCGGCCGACGCCGGGGATATGAACCGTCGTCCGGCGCGAGCTCTTCGGCGTACTGGCGGGCACGGTCGAGGCGTCGGTTCCCTCCGCCACCGTGCGCGTCCGCGTCACGGTGGCGGTCGCCGCGGCGTCAGTCACGGTCTTCGTCGACCCGCCACCGCTGCTCGCCGCCACGCCGACCGCCGCGCCGACGGCGGCCGCGCCGAGCGCGATCAGAACGACCGTCGCTCGGCGCGGGCCCGCTGGCGGCGTCGGCTCGAGGCCGGTCAGCGCGTCCGTCACCGGCCGTGGAACACCGGCGCGCGCTTCTCAAGGAACGCCGCGGCCGCCTCGCGAGCGTCCTCGGTGCGCCCGCAGCGGGTGTGGCGGTCGGCCTCACGGTCGAGCGCCTCAGCCCACCCGACCTCGAGCGCGTCGTTGAGGTTCTGCTTGATCGCCTTGGCGGTCAGCGGCGCGAAGCCGGCGACGCGCTCGGCCTTCGCGCGGACGAAGTCCATCAGCTCGTCCGCCGGCAGAATCGCGCTGACGAGGCCGATCCGCTCTGCCTCAGCGGAGTCGAACTTCTCGGCCAGCAGGTACAGCTCGCGCGCCTTCGCCGGGCTGACGATCCGCGACAGCGACCACGTGCCGCCGAAGTCGCCCGACAGGCCGGCGGTCATGAACGCGGTGTTGAACACCGCGGTCTCCGAGGCGTAGCGGATGTCGCACGCGCACGCCCACGCCAGCCCGGCGCCCGCGCATGCGCCGTTGATCGCGGCGAACGTGACCTTCGGCATCCCGTGCATGAGCTGCGACGTGCGCATCGCGCCGCGCAGCCGCGCGATCGCGCCCTCGGTCGTCTTCGGGCGGCTGCCGTTGCCGCCCGCGGCCATCCCGCGCAGGTCGCCGCCCGCGCAGAACGCGCGGCCGGTCCCGGTCAGGATCACCGCGCGGACGGCGTCGTCCTCGGCCGCCTGCTCGAGCGCGGCCATCGTCTCCTCGACGAGTCCGTCGCCCATCGTGTTCATGTGGTCGGGACGGTTCAGCGTGATCGTGGCGATCGCGTCCGCCACCTCGTACAGGACGACGTCACTCATGATGCCCACTCCTCCCCCACGATCGGTGCCAACAGGTCGCGCGGCAGATCGTCGTTCTTGGACAACTGCCACTGCGGGTCGCGGCGCTCGAGGAACGCCGTCACCCCCTCCTTCGCGTCCGCCTGGCGGCCGGTCCACGCAAACAGCTCGCGCTGCCAGGCGAGCACCGTGGCGCGATCGACATCGTCGACCGCGCGGCGGCCGACGAGCTTCGTGATCGCCGCGGACACCGGCGCGACGTTCGTCGCGATGTCGTGCGCCATCTCCATCGCCGCCGACAGCACCTCCTCGGCCGGCAGCGCCTTGACCGCCAGACCGAGCTCGACCGCCTCCCGGCCCCGGAACACGCGCCCGGTCAGCAGCAGGTCCATCGAGCGCGAGTAACCGATCGTCCGCGGCAACGTCCACAGCAGGTCGGCATCGGGCATGATGCCGCGCCGGTTGAACACGAAGCCGTACTTCGCGTCCTCGGCCACGACCCGAAGGTCCGCGCTCATGGCGATCGTCATCCCGACGCCTACCGCCGCCCCGTTCATCGCGGCGATGACCGGCGTCAGCAGCTCCGGCGGCTGCCTGGACGGCCCCGGGAGCGCCTCGTCGAACTCCTCGCGACGGCGCGAGCCGTCGAATGTCTCGCCGCTCTTGACCAGCGCCGCGCCGGCACAGAACGCCCGCCCGGCGCCGGTCACCACGATCGCGCGGACGTCGTCGTCGGCGTCGAGCTCGGCGAACGCGTGCCCCATCTCGCGGTGCATCCGCCAGTCCCAGGCGTTGAGCTGGTCGGGGCGGTTGAGCGTGAGCACGGCGACCTGGCCC
>Ga0066903_100002211_pt1 | contig 15012 bp, 12 predicted proteins | sample PanSoiMetaGPlot1_FD_67491 | JGI IMG/M metagenome (GOLD analysis project Ga0066903, IMG submission 67491) | Tropical forest soil microbial communities from Panama analyzed to predict greenhouse gas emissions - Panama Soil - Plot 1 (version 2) | ecosystem: Environmental > Terrestrial > Soil >...
GCAAACGATGAGAGCTCGAGTCTACGTGACGCTGAAACAGTCTGTCTTCGATCCGCAGGGACGGACGATCGCCGACGCCCTGCATTCGCTCGGGTACACGGGTGTCGGCGACGTGCGCCAGGGCAAGTTCTTCGAGCTCGAGCTCGACGCCGCGTCGGCCGACCAGGCGAAGCAGCTCGCGGCCGAAGTGGCCAACAAGGTGCTCGCCAACCCCGTCATTGAGAGCTATCGGGTGGAAGTCGATGGCAAGTGAGCGCCGGAGCGAACAATGAGCGTGAAATTCGCCGTCGTCGTGTTTCCGGGATCCAACTGCGACCACGACAGCTACCACGCCGCTACGGCGGTGCTCGGGCAGCAGGCCGAATGCATCTGGCACAAGGACACGAGCCTCAAGGGCGCCGACGTCGTGATCCTGCCGGGCGGCTTCGCGCACGGCGACTACCTCCGGACGGGCGCGATCGCGCGCTTCTCGCCCATCATGCGCGCGGTCGGCGACTTCGCCGCGCGCGGCGGGCCCGTGCTCGGCATCTGCAACGGGTTCCAGGTGCTGCTCGAGTCGGGCCTGCTGCCCGGCGCGATGCTCCGCAACCGCGACGTCAGGTTTCACTGCGAGCAGGTGCACATCCGGGTGGAGCAGGCCGACACGCCCTTCACCGCGGCCGCGCGGACGGGGCAGGTCCTGCAGATGCCCGTCGCGCACGGCGAAGGCAACTACTACGCCGCGCCCGAGGTCGTTCGCGAGCTCGAGGCCGCGCGCCGCGTCGTGTTCCGCTACTGCGACGCGGACGGCCGCGTCTCGGACGAGGCCAACCCGAACGGATCGGTGAACGGCATCGCCGGCGTGTGCAACGAGGCCCGCAACGTCGTCGGGCTGATGCCGCATCCCGAGCGCGCGTGCGAATCGGCGCTCGGCAGCGCCGACGGCCTCGTGCTGTTCGAATCCGTCGTCCGCGCGCTCGCGCACGCAGGAGCCGTGAAGTGATCGATCCACAGGTGCTCGAACGGCACGGGCTCAAGCGCGACGAATACGAGCGCATCGTCACGTCGCTCCGCCGCGAGCCGACCCTCACCGAGCTCGGCATCTTCTCGGTGATGTGGTCCGAGCACTGCAGCTACAAGAGCTCGCGCATCCATCTCAAGAAGCTGCCCACGAAGGGGCCGCGCGTGCTGCAGGGGCCGGGCGAGAACGCCGGCGCCGTCGACATCGGCGACGGCCTTGCGGCGGTCTTCAAGATCGAGTCGCACAACCATCCGTCGTTCATCGAGCCGTACCAGGGGGCCGCCACCGGCGTCGGCGGCATCATCCGCGACATCTTCACCATGGGCGCGCGGCCGATCGCGCTCCTGAACGCGCTGCGCTTCGGACCGCTCGACGGCCCTCACGGCGCGCGCACGCGGCGCATCATGGACGGCGTCGTCCGCGGCATCGGCGGATACGGCAACAGCATCGGCATTCCCACGGTCGGCGGCGAGATCGCGTTCGACGAGCCGTACGACGGCAATCCGCTCGTCAACGTCCTCTGTCTCGGCATCGTGAACGCCGACGCGCTCGTGAAGGGCAAGGCGTCGGGCTCGGGCAATCCCGTCTACTACGTCGGCGCGAAGACCGGCCGCGACGGCATTCACGGTGCGACGATGGCGTCGGCGGAGTTCGACGAGAAGTCGGCCGAGAAGCGGCCCGCGGTGCAGGTCGGCGATCCGTTCATGGAGAAGCTCCTGCTCGAGGCCTGCCTCGAGCTCATGGCGACCGACGCGCTGATCGGCGTGCAGGACATGGGCGCGGCGGGCCTCACGTGCTCGACGTGCGAGATGGGATCGCGCGGCGGCGCCGGGATCGAGATCGACGTGCGCCACGTCCCGCAGCGCGAGACCGGCATGACGCCGTACGAGATCATGCTCTCGGAATCGCAGGAGCGGATGCTGCTCGTCGTCAAGAAAGGACGCGAGGCCGAGGTCGAGGCGATCTTCGAGAAATGGGATCTGCACGCCTCGCACATCGGCGAGGTCACGACCGACGGGCTGATGCGGGTCAAGGATCACGGCCAGGTCGTGGCGGAGATTCCGAACACGGCGCTCGTGGACGAGGCGCCGCTCTACGACCGCCCGACGGCGAAGCCGTCGTACATCGACGAGGCGCGGGCGCTCGACCTGACGTCGCTGCCGCGCGTGGACCCGGGTGACGCGCTGCTGCGGCTGCTCGCGTCGCCCGCCATCGCCAGCAAGCGGTGGGTCTACCGCCAGTACGACACGATGGTGCGCACCAACACGCTCGCGGCGGCCGGCATGAGCGCGGGCGTCGTTCGCGTGAAGGGCACGCGGCGCGCGCTGGCGATCTCGACCGACGGCAACGGACGCTACTGCTACCTGAACCCGCGGCGCGGCGCGATGCTCGCGGTCGCCGAGGCGGCGCGCAACGTCGCGTGCGCGGGCGGCGTGCCGATCGGCGCGACCAATTGCCTCAACTTCGGCAACCCCGAGCGTCCGGAGATCATGTGGCAGCTCGTCGAGGCGATCGAAGGCATCGCCGACGCCTGCCGCGCGCTCGACGTGCCGATCACGGGCGGCAACGTCAGCCTCTACAACGAGACCGACGGAAAGGCGATCTATCCGACGCCGATCATCGGCGTGGTCGGGCTCGTGGAAGATGCCTCGCGCGTCCAGACGCGCGTCTTCAAAGGGACCGGCGACGCCGTCGTCGTGCTGGGCGAGGATCGCGGCGAGCTCGGCGGCAGCGAGTACCTGAAAACGGTGTACGGCCTCGTCCGCGGCGACGCGCCTGCGCTGGACCTCGACCGCGAGCGCGCGCTGCTGACGTTCGTCACGTCCGCGATCGGCGACGGCCTCATCCGTTCGGCCCACGACGTCTCGGACGGCGGCATTGCCGTGACACTCGCCGAGTGCTGTTTCGATACGGACGGGATCGGTGCGACAATCGACCTGCCTTCGATGCCGTCGGTTCCGCCGTGGTCGTCGTGCTTCAGTGAGTCGGCGTCGCGCATCGTCATCTCGGTGGAGGCGTCAACAGAACAGGAGCTCCTTGCTCGCGCAGCGGCTGCGGGTGTCCCCGCGCGCAGGATCGGGACGACGGCCGGCAATCGGCTGACGGTGACGGTGAACGGCACGCCGGCGATCGACGTGGCGGTGGCGGAGGCGGAACGGATCTGGTCGACGGCGATCGAGCAGTATTTCAAACGCGTTGCAGCATAGTGACGCCAGCGAACGAGCGAGCGCGTAGGGGGGGCCGGCGGGGCGAAGCCCCCCGGTAAAACAATGCTGGACAAGTTCAAGGACGAATGTGGTGTCTTTGGCATCTTCGGCCATCCCGAAGCCGCCAACCTCACGTACCTCGGCCTCTATGCCCTCCAGCACCGCGGGCAGGAGAGCGCCGGCATCGCGACCGCCGACGGCGAGAAGATGCGCATCTCGCGGGCGATGGGCCACGTGGCCGACGCGTTCGACGAGCGCGCGCTCGAGTCGCTGCCGGGCCACATCGCCATCGGCCACACGCGCTATTCGACCGCGGGCGAGAGCAAGCTCCTGAACGCGCAGCCGATCCTGATCGACTGCGCGCACGGCCAGATCGCCATCGCGCACAACGGCAACCTCGTCAACGCGCGCGAGCTCCGCGATCGCCTCGTCCGCGACGGATCGATCTTCCAGACCAGCAGCGACACCGAAGTCGTCCTTCACCTGTACGCGCGATCGCGCGAGCACACGGTCGAGGACGCGCTGATCGAGTCGATTTCGCAGGTGACCGGCGCCTTCTCGCTCGCCCTGCTGACGAAGGATCGGCTGATCGCCGCGCGCGATCCGCACGGCTTCCGTCCGCTGGCGCTCGGCCGGCTCGGCGACGCCTACATCGTGTGTTCGGAAACCTGCGCGCTCGATCTCATCGGCGGCACGTACGTCCGCGACGTCGAGCCCGGCGAAGTCGTCATCATCAGCGACGGCGGCGTGCGATCGATCCGTCCGTTTCCGGCGGCGCCGCTCGCGCACTGCGTCTTCGAGCACGTGTACTTCGCGCGGCCCGACAGCTACGTGTTCGGCAAGAGCGTCAACGAGGTCCGGACGGAGCTCGGACGCATCCTCGCGCAGGAATCGTCCGTGCCGGCCGACGTCGTCTGTCCGATTCCCGACTCGGGCACGTGCCCCGCGACCGGATTCGCGGAGGCGTCCGGCGTGCCGATGCAGATGGGCCTCATCAGGAATCACTACGTCGGGCGCACGTTCATCCAGCCCCAGCAGGCGATCCGCCACTTCAGCGTGCGCATCAAGCTGAACCCGGTCCGAAGCATCCTCGAGGGCCGGCGCGTCGTGCTCATCGACGACTCGATCGTGCGCGGGACGACGAGCCGGAAGATCGTCAAGATGGTCCGCGCCGCCGGCGCGCGCGAAGTGCACATGCGGATCGCGTGTCCGCCGACGATCTCGCCGTGCTTCTACGGCGTCGACACGCCGAGCCGCTCGGAGCTGATCGCCGCGACGCAGAGCCTCGATCAGATTCGCGACTTCATCGAGGCCGACAGCCTCGCGTATCTCAGCCTCGAGGGGCTGCTGCGCGCGGTGCGCCCCGACGGCCAGTCGTACTGCACGTCGTGCTACACCGGCCGGTATCCGGTCGCGCTGCCGCGCGACGAACATGCGTATCTGCAACTGGCGTTGAAGGTGGTGGAGTGACACGGCTGGCCGCCGCGACGCTGCTCGTGTCACTCGTCGCGTCGACGGCGGGCGTCACGTCCCAGGCCCCAACGTCCAATTCCCAAGCCACTCCCAACGCCCAGGGAACCTCCACCCTCCAACCTCCAGCCTCCAACCTCCGCACGGCGATCGACAATCTCGGCAAGTTCGACGCGCCGACGCGGATGGCGGCGGCGAAAGCCGTGCGCCGGACGGACCCGGCGCAGGCGGTGCCCGCCCTGATCCAGGCGGCGTCGAGCCACGCCGACGGCTACGTGCGGTTCCGCGCGCTCGTGCTCCTCTCGGGTTTCAACGATCCGCGCGCCCGCGAAATCATGGCGACCGCGCTCGACGAGCCGAACGATCGGCTCCGCACGGTCGCCTACGCCTATTTCGAGCACAACAAAGAGCAGGGCATGTCGGCTCGGCTGCTGAAGAAGCTCGAGAAGGAAGACGGCGAGTTCGTGCGGCCGGCGCTGACGCGCGCGCTCGCGGCCTACGGCGACGAGCCGGCGGTGCAGACGGCGTTGTCTGCGCTGGTGCTCCGCGGCCAGGACGTCTATCGCGCCGGCCTGATCGAGGCGCTCGGCGACTACAAGGCCGGATACGCGCTCGCCCCCATCACCGACGTGTCGAAGCTCGACGGGCCGCTGCAGGAAGACGCGATCCTCGCGCTCGGCAAGATCGGCGACAAGCGCGCGCTGCAGACGCTGCAGGGGCTGCAGAAGACCGCGTCCCGCGCGCGGCAGCCCGCGGTCGCGGCCTCGATCTGTCTGATCGGGTTCAACTGCGATCTCCATCAGGCGTTCGTCGTCGACACGATGAAGTTTGCGGCGAAGGAGATCGGCTTCCAGGATCTGCTGCGCGGCGCCTCGCGCGCGCTGGCCGCGCTCGCCGTCTCGGGACGCGCCGACGCCGCCACCGCGCTCGTCGACGCCGGGATCCCGTCGCGCGATCCCGCGCGCTCGCCGATCGCGCTCGCCTTCGGCACGATCGCGCTCCGCAACACGCCGCTCGCCGTCAAGCTGCTCGGCGCGCGCAAGGATACGCGCGACGCCGCGCTCCTGCTGCGCGACGCCTTCGACATGCTCGAAGAGGACTACGAGGAAGAGCGCTTCTTCGCCACCGTCCGCCGCGGCTACTGGCAGGCGCCCGAAGGCACGCCCGACCGCAAGGTCGCCGACGCGCTGATTCAGGTGCTCGAGTTTTGATCGTGTAGGGGGGTGCGGCGGGGCGAAGCCCCCCGCATGAACATGGATTATCGACAATCCGGCGTCGACATCGACGCCGGCAACGACGTCGTCCGCCGCATCAAGGGCCTGGCGAAAGCGACCGCCACGCGCGGCGTGCTGTCGGATCTCGGATCGTTCGGCGGCCTGTTCCACCTCGGCGCCGCGAACCTGACGGATCCCGTGCTCGTCGCCAGTGCCGACGGCGTCGGCACGAAGCTGCGCGTCGCGTTCATGAGCGGCATCCACGGCACCGTCGGGATGGATCTCGTGAACCACTGCGTCAACGACATCCTCGTGCAGGGCGCGCAGCCGCTCTTCTTTCTCGACTATCTGGCGACGGGCCGCCTCGACCCCGACGTCGCCGTGCAGATCGTCGAGGGGCTCGCCCGCGCGTGCCGCGAGAACGGCTGTGCGCTGCTCGGCGGCGAGACCGCCGAGATGCCGGGCTTCTACGCCGACGGCGAATACGACGTCGCCGGCTTCATCGTCGGCGCCGTCGAGCGCGCCAAAGTGATCGACGGACACGGCATCGCCGCCGGCGACGTGCTCGTGGGCGTCCCCTCGTCCGGTCTGCACACCAACGGCTATTCGCTCGCACGATCGATCGTGTTCGATCGCCTGAAGCTGTCGGTCGACGCTCGCGTGCCCGAGCTCGGGACGACGGTCGCCGAGGCATTGCTGGCGCCGCATCGTTCGTATCTGCCGCTGGTGCAGCCGCTGCTCGCCGCTCCGCGCGCCACCATCAAGGGCATGGCGCACATTACCGGAGGCGGGATCACCGACAACCTGCCGCGCGTGCTGCCGGAGGGCGCCGAAGCCGTGGTGCATCTCGCCGCCTGGGAGGTTCCGCGGATCTTCCAGTGGCTGCAGCGATCGGGATCCGTGCCGCGCGAGGACATGCTGCGCACGTTCAACATGGGCATCGGATTGATTCTCGTCGTGTCTCCGGGCGACGTCGACGCGGTGCTCGCCGCGCTGCGCGATGCGGGCGAGGGCCGCGCCGTCCGGATCGGCGAAATCGCGCAGGGTCAGCCGCACGTGCGATACGTCTAGCGCTGTTCGATGGCGGATCCGTTCGACGGCGCCCTGCTCGTGCTCGCCGCCGCCGCCGCCGCGATGATCGCGGGCTACGGCCTGGATCTCGCCGGTCTCCCCATCCATCCCGCGGTGCTGGCAGCCGCCGCGATCGTGGCGTCGGTCGCCGCCGTGCCGTTCACGTCGCCACGGATCAGCCGGCAGGTCTCTGCCAGCGTTCCGTCGCTGCTCGTCGTCGCGGCCGTCCTCGCGTACGGATTCCTCGCCGCGGCGCCCGGACAGCTTCCGGTCACCAACGGCCCCGACGTCGTCCATCATCTGCAGCTGATTCACGTCATCTCCTCGACCGGGCGCCTCCCGCACGGCGCCGCGCAGTACCCGTTTCTGCTCGAGATGATGAACTACACGCCCGGTTCGCACATCCTTGCGGCCGCGATCGCGACGTGGTTCCGCCGGGACGCCCTCTTCGTCGTGTACCCGATCGCCGTCGCGTCGGCGGCCGTCACGTCGGCGGTCCTGTACGAGATCGCGCGCCGCGTGCTGGGATCGACGCCGCGTGCGGCGATGCAGGCGTGCGCGGCGCCCGTGCTGGCGTCCGTCCCCGTGTACTTCTTCGGCTCGTTCGTACCGTTCTTCTTCTTCGCGCAGGTCGTGTCGGAGGCGTTCGCGATGGGCATGCTGCTGTCGCTGGTCGCCTGGCTGACGACGTCGCGGGGTTCGTACTTGTGGTTCGCCGCCGCGTGCGGCGCCGGCGTCGTCCTGAGCTGGCCCGTCTGGATCGTGCCTGCGGCGGCCGCGGCGAGCGTCGTCGCGCTGCTCGGCGCATCGGCGTGGCGTTCGCGGCTCATCGCGATCGGGATCGCGCTCGGCCCCGCCGTCGTGCTGGGCGTGCTCCACCAGGCGCTCCATCGAGGCGCCGCGTCGATCGTCACGAGCGAGGGCGCCGTGACGGCGCCGTCAGTCGCGGCGTTCGGCCTCGGGTTCCTGATCGTGTCGGCTGCCGGACTCGTGCCGGGCGTTCGCGAGCGCGCGGCGCGGCCGGTCGCGGCGTTTCTCGTGGCGACGCTGGTGCTCGCCGCGGCGCTGGCGCTGTTGGCCGTCCGCGCCGGCTCGAGCAGCTTCTACATGCCCTTCAAGATGATGTATCTGGCGATTCTGCCGGCGGCGGTGCTTGGCGCCGTGGTCCTGGCGCGCGCGAGTGACGCTCTTGCGGCGTTCCTGCCGGCGCTGAAGGGCCGGTCCACGGCAGCCGGAGCCCTGTCGGCGATTCTGCCGCTCGTCGTCGCGGCTGCGCTCGCGCGTCACGTCTTTCCGCCGCCGAGGCTCCACCGCTCGCTGACGGCGTCCGCGCGCGAGGTGGGGCTCGTGGCGCGCGCCCGCGTGCCGCCCGCGTGCGTCGACTACTTCTCGAGCTACTGGCTCACCGGTTACTGGCTGCATCTCGACGTGCTGGGGAACCCGCGTCTCTCGGGTCGCATGCGCCAGGAGACGTTCGACTTTCCCGACGTTGCCGCGAAATGGATCGAGGGCCGCGGGCTTCCGTACGCGATCGTCGAAGACATGCAGGCGATCCCGCGCGAGATCCGTCCCGACATGGAGCTGCTGCACCAGAGCGGCCCGTTCGTGCTGGTCCGGAACAGGCGGCCGGCGGCCTGCCCGGAAGCGGCAAGGTAAGATCGCACCCACAATGTCGAATCGGCGGATCGCCGTACTGATCTCGGGGCGCGGCAGCAACCTGCAGGCGCTCATCGACGCCGTGGCGACGGGACGGCTGGACGCGACGATCGCGGTCGTCATCTCCAACCGCGCCGGCGCGCAGGGCCTGGAGCGCGCGCGGACGGCGAACATTCCCGCCGTCACGCTGCCGCATCGGGACTATCCGTCGCGCGACGCGTTCGAAGCGGCGCTCGTGGCGGAACTCGCGCGCCGCGACGTCGCGCTCGTCTGCCTTGCGGGGTTCATGCGGCTCCTGGGCCCGACGTACCTCGCCGCGTTCGGCGAACGCACGCTGAACGTCCACCCGTCGCTGCTCCCCTCGTTCCCCGGCGTGGACGCACAGCGCCAGGCGCTCGAGCACGGCGTCAAGGTCGCGGGCGCGACCGTGCACTTCGTCACCGGCGAGCTCGACGCCGGCCCGATCGTCGCTCAGGCCGCCGTGCCGGTGCTCGACGGCGACACCGCCGACACGCTCTCGGCGCGAATCCTCGAAGTCGAGCACCGGATCTATCCCGAGGCCGTCGCGTCGATTCTCGACAGCCGCTGAATCCCTAATCCTTAATCCCTGATCCTCGCATCCCGGATCCTCGCATCCCGGATCCCGAATCGCGTATCCCGGATCGCGGATCCAATCCAGGACCGATTCGCGATTCAGATTCGCGATCCGGGATGCGGGATGCGGGATGCGAGGATCCGGGATGCGAGGATCAGGGATTAAGGATTAGGGATTTCAGGCTGCCGCTGTTTCCAGCGTGAGTACCGCGACTTCGGGCGGGCAGTTGATCCGGACCGGCACGTACACGGTTCCGACGCCGCGGCTGACGAAGATCGACGTGCCTTCGCGCCGCTCGAGTCCGGCGATCACGGGGAACTCGCGCGCCGCGATCGCGCCGACGGCGGGCAGGACGATCTGGCCGCCGTGCGTGTGGCCCGAAATCACCGCCGGCACGGCGAGCTGCTGCGCCTCGAGCAGACGCTTGGGCGTGTGCGCGAGCAGGATGGTGTGCGGCACCGAGCCGCGCAGCACGTGCGCGATGTCGCCGATCTTGTAGGTCCAGAAGCGAATCCCCGCGAAGTCGAGGATCTCGCCGCGGATCGACACGCGCGTGCGCGCGTCTTTCAGGACCGTGAATCCCTTTGCCGCAAGCGCCGCCGGCATGTCGCGATCGTCGTCGTGGTTGCCGAGGATGGCGATCACGCCGTGAGGCGCCGTGAGCGGCGCCAGCGCGTCGGCGGCCGGCTGCACGTACCGCGCGTCGCGCCACGACACGTAGTCGCCGCCGAGCACGATCACATCCGGCTTCTCCGCCATCAGCGTGTCGACGGCGGTCGCCACCATCTCGTGCGAGACGGTCTGGCTCCGGTGGATGTCGGTGATCAGGCCGAGCCGCAGCCCGCGCAGCGCATCGGGCAGCCCCGCGACCGGCAGCGGCACGCGCGTCACTTCGAGGTGGTGCCGTTCGTACAGGAATCCGTGAACTGTCGCGCCGGTGACGGTGCCGACGCCGACGCCGATCAGCGCTTTGAGCAGCACGCGCCGGTCCGGGCGCGATGGACCAGCGCGGCCTGCTGTCATCGGCTGTTTATATCACTCCGGGCTGTATAGTACTCACGCATGGCTGCGGGTCTGTTCGAAGAGTTGTCGTGGCGTGGAATGCTGTCGGAAGCGACCGAAGGCGTACGCGACGCCCTCGCCGCGGGTTCGATCACCGGCTACATCGGGTTCGATCCGACCGCCGACAGTCTGCACGCCGGGTCGCTGCTCACCGTGATGGGACTCGCGCGCCTGCAGCGGTGCGGCGGCTCGCCGATCGCGATCGTCGGCGGCGGCACCGGCATGATCGGGGACCCGAGCGGAAAATCGCAGGAGCGCACGCTCCTCTCGCCGGAACAGATCGAGGCCAACGTCGCCGGCATCCGGAAGCAGCTCGAGCGTTTTCTCGATTTTGATCGTCCCGGCAACCCCGCGCGCATCGTGAACAACGCGGACTGGCTCGCGACGTTCGATCTGCTCGGCTTCCTCCGCGACACCGGCAAGTACTTCACCGTGAACTACATGCTGCAGAAGGAATCGGTGAACCGCCGTCTCGAGAGCGAAGACGGCATCTCCTTCACCGAGTTCGCCTACCTGCTGCTCCAGGCGCGTGATTTCCTCGAGCTGTTCGACCGCTACAAGTGCACGCTGCAGATGGGCGGCACCGACCAGTGGGGCAACATCACGGCCGGGATCGATCTCGTGCGCCGGCTGCGCGCGCAGCGCGTGCACGGCCTCGTGTGGCCGCTCATGACGACGTCGAGCGGGGCGAAGTTCGGGAAGACCGAGACCGGCGCGGTGTGGCTCGATCCGAAGCGGACGTCGCCGTTCCGCTTCTACCAGTTCTGGCTCAATACCGACGATCGCGACGTCGACCGCTACCTGAAGTGCTTCACGTTCATGTCGCGCGAGGAGATCGCGGCGCTCGCGCGCGCGACGGCCGAGCGTCCGCAGGATCGGGAGGCGCAGCGCGCGCTCGCGCGCAGCGTGACCGCCGTCGTGCACGGCGACGAACACGTGCAGCGTGCCGAGCGCGCCGCGCAGGTGCTGTTCGGCGGCAGCTTCGACGGCATCGCCGTCGACGACATCCTCGCCGTGTTCGAGGATGCGCCGTCCACGGAAATGGAGCTGCCCGCCGACGGCATGCCGATCGTCGACATGCTGACGGCGACGAAGCTGGCGGCCTCACGGAGCGAAGCGATGCGCCTGGTGAAGGGCGGCGGCGTCTACGCCAACAACGTGCGCATCGCTGACGAGAAGAGCCGGCTCCGCGTGGCCGAGGCCATCGGCGGCGAGATCTTCATCCTGCGCAAAGGCCGCAAGGATCAGCACATCGTCCGGGTGCGGCGATGATTCTTACGTAAATCGGCACTTCAGCAGCGTGTAGATCGCGTCGACGCCGTCGACGAACCGCATCTTCTTCCCCTCGTCGGCGGTACGCGGATTGTACGAGATGGGCACCTCGACGATGCGTCGTTTCGCGCGCAGGAGGCGCGCCGTGAGCTCCGGTTCGATGTCGAATCCTACGGTCCGCAGCCGGACGCCCTGGAGCGCCTCGCGGCGCATCACCTTGTAGGCGGTTTCCATGTCGGTGAGGCGTCCGCCGAACAGCACGTTGGTCAGCGTCGTCAGGAAGCGATTCGCCGCGCGCGATTTCATCGCCACCTTCGACGTCGGGCGCAGGAAACGCGAGCCGTACACGACGTCGGCGTCGCCGGCGAGGAGCGGCGCGATGAGCTGCGTGTACTCGTTGGGGTCGAGCTCCAGATCCGCGTCCTGGACGAGGAGTATGTCGCCGGTCGCGAACGCGAGTCCCATCCGCACGGCCGCGCCTTTTCCGAGATTGATCGGGCTGTGATAGACATGCACCGGCAGGTCGGGCGGCAGGTGGCGCTCGTCGATGACGCGCCGCGTGCCGTCGGTCGACCCGTCGTTGGCGATGACGATTTCCTTTTCGATGGCGCCGAGCTCGACGGCCGCCACGCGCTCGAGCACCTCGTGGATCGTCTGTTCCTCGTTGTAGACGGGGATGATGACGGATAAGCGCATGCGCCGCGGCGCCGCCACTATAGCGCTTTTCGCTTCGGCGCTCGCGCTCGCCGCCGCGCTGGCGATCGTGCTGACCGGCGGCGCGACGATCGAGGCGATCCGGCTGACGCTGAGGAATCCGATCCGTCCGCTGGCGGCCGGAGTCGTGCTCCTCGCCGCCGCGTGGATTCTGGCGGGCGGCGCGTTCACCGCGATCGCGCGGCCGTACGTCGGCGCGCGCGATCGGCTGCCCGGGCGGATCGCCGCGCTCGTGTCGTGCGGCGTCCTCGTATTCGCGCTCGCGTGGACGTCGCGATCGGCGGGCGGATCGGACTCGTCGTGCTACGTGCTGCAGGCGGAAGCGTTCGCGCACGGCCACGCGACGCTCGTGAATCCTGTCGCGGCGGTGCTGCCGGACGTGCCCAACGCCGTGTTCGCGCCGACCGGGTTCCTGCCGTCGCCGCGGGCGTACGGGGAGGCGGTGCCGATCTGCGCGCCCGGGCTCTCGCTGCTGATGGCCGCCGCGTATGTCGTCCATCCGAGCGCGGTGTTTCTCGTCGTCCCGGTGTGTGCGGCGTTGCTGGTGTGGCTGACGTTCCTGTACGGGCGGCGGCTCGACGGCGACGTCACCGGCGTGTGCGCGGCCGTCCTCGTCGCGTGCAGTCCGATCGTTCTGTATCAGGCCGTCCAGCCGATGAGCGACGTCCCGGCCGCGGCGGCGTGGCTGGCGGCGCTCGTGCTGGCGTCGCGCGGCGACCGCGCCGGCGCAGTCGGCGGCGGCCTGTACGCAGCCTTTGCGATCCTGATCCGTCCCAACCTCGCACTTCTTGCGATCCCGCTGCTCCTCCTACAAAAAAAGGTGGCTGTCACCTTTTTTCGCGAAAAAAGGTGGCTGTCACCTTTTTTGGTGGCAGTCGCGCCGGGCGTCGCGATCCTGCTGGGGCTCAATGCGGTGCGCTACGGGTCGCCGTTCGCGTCGGGCTACGGCGACGCGGGGACGCTGTTCTCGCTGGACCATGTCGGACCCAACCTCACGCGCTACCCCGCGTGGACGCTTCAGACGCAGACGCCTTTCGTCTTGCTCGCGATCGCCGCGCCGTGGGCGCTCCGGCGCGATCCCGTCCGCGCACGGCTCGCGTGGGTCTCGCTCGCGGCAGTCGCGCTGCTCGCCGCGACCTACCTCGCCTACACCGTGTTCGACGACTGGTGGTATCTCCGATTTCTGCTGCCGGCGCTGCCGCTCGTCCTCGCGATGAGCGTCGCGTCGCTGCGCGCGCTGATGGCGCGCGTCTCCGCGCCGGCGGCCGCCTTCACCCTCGCGGCGATCACGACCGCGCTGTGCGTATGGTACGTCGACGTCGCGCGCGACCGCCATGCCACCGATCTCCAGGGACTCGAGGCGCGCTTCGCCCGCGCGGGCGAGTACGCGAAACGCAACCTCCCGGCGAACGCCGTCGTCCTCGCCGTGCAGCAGAGCGGCAGCATCCGTTTCCACGGACGTCATGACACCGTTACGTGGGACGCGATCCCGCCCGACGCGCTGGACGCGCTGCTCGCGCAGTTGCACGCACACGGCCGCACGCCCTACATCGCGCTCGAAGACGCAGAGGAACAGCGCTTCCGCCAACGGTTTGCCGGCCAGCGCGCCGGCGCGCTCGACGCGCGGCCGATCGCCGAACTGCCCGCGCCCGGACGCGTGCGGTTCTACGCGGTGACGATGGACGACGCGCGTTGATGCCGGTCGAGGGGCTTTCCTATAATGGAGCCCGCCCGCTCCCCCACGCCACGGCGAGACCGCTGCGAACGTCGTCGAATCGAGACAATTCATGAAGAACGTCCTCCGACTCGGGATGGTTCCGGCGGTCCTCGCACTTTTGTGCTCCACACCCGCGTTTGCTCAAGGCACCCTTCAACACCTCGCGCAGTTCAGCGGCGATCAGGGAGTTCCGAAGGCCGGGCTGATTCGTGGGGCCGACGGCGCGCTGTACGGCACCACGGAGGACGGCGGTAAAGGTTATGGCAGCGTGTTCCGCATCGACCCGGCGGCTGCGACGCCGAAGTTGACCACGGTCTACGCGTTCAGCGGTGGCGGCGACGGCTACTTTGTCCGGGCGCCACTACTGCTCGCCACCGACGGCAACTTCTATGGGACGACGGTCTACGGTGGTGCGGCCGACTGCGGCACCGTCTTCAAGTTGACGCCCGCGGGCACGGCGTTGGGTGGGCCCGGCTACATGGCCGTGCCGCGCTATCCGTGACACGCCCCGAGCCGGCGTCGCATCGCGGGTTCCGGGCCGCGATGATCGCGATCGCGGTGCTCGCCGCGGCGCTGGCCGTCGCCTCGAGATGGCACCACGATCTGAGCATCGACGAGCCGTTCATGGCCCGCGCGGTGGCGAGCCCGGGCTCGATCCCGCAGCTGCTCGCCGACGATAACGTGCCGCTCGCGTACCTGCTGTTCGGCCTGTGGGCGCGGCTCTTCGGTACGTCCGCGCTGGCGCTGCGCAGCCTGAGCGCCGCCGCGTTCGCGCTCGCGTGCGTGTTCACCGGCGCCGCCGGACGCCGTGCCGTGGACGATCGAACGGGCGTCGTCGCGGCGCTGCTCGTGACGGCGAGTCCGATCGGCCTGCTGCACGCCGCGACCGCGCGTCCCTACGCGCTCGTCCTGCTGTGTGCGGCGATCGCGGTGTGGGCGGACGCGCGTGAAGACACGCTCGAGGGTGACGGCCGCGCGTTCACGCGCGTGTTCGTGCCGCACCTCATCGGACTCTTCACGCATCCGATGTTCCT